>Ga0070695_100000080_pt1 | contig 39880 bp, 35 predicted proteins | sample KBSK1252metaG_FD_65471 | JGI IMG/M metagenome (GOLD analysis project Ga0070695, IMG submission 65471) | Corn, switchgrass and miscanthus rhizosphere microbial communities from Kellogg Biological Station, Michigan, USA - KBS K1-25-2 metaG | ecosystem: Host-associated > Plants > Roots >...
TGACCATGCATGACGTTCGTCGCTGTCTGACGGCCCTGGCGATCGTGGTGTTCTCGCTGCCGTTGATGGCCCAGAACCAGGTTCGCATCCTCCAGAGCAACGCTGCGGGCGACAGGATTCACATCATCGATCCTGCGACAAACACCGTCGTGGGCGAGATCCAGGACATCGAAGCGGCCCACGGGGTCACCGCGTCGCCCGATGGAACCCGCATCTACGCGAGCAGCGAGGGCGACGACACATTGGACGTTGCCGATGTGGCGACCCGAAAGTGGATCAAGAGGATTCCGCTCTCGGGCCACCCGAACAACATCTCGATCACGCCCGATGGACGGAAGGTGTACGTGGGCATCCGGCAGGCCGTCGGCGGGAACCCGGGCGTTGCCGATGTCATCGACACCGCGTCGCTCACCAAGGTGAAGAGCGTCCGCACCGAAGGCCCCGTGCACAACCTCTACGTCACGCCGGACGGCAAGAACGTCGTGGCGGGCGAGGCCGGCGGCAAGGGGCACGTCAGCGTCCTCGATGTCGCGACCGATACACCGTCCTGGAACATCGAGCTTGGCGAGGGCATCCGTCCGATGGCGATGTCGAAGAACCCCGACGGCTCGACCAACCTGCTGTTTGTCCAGATCGGCGACTTCAACGGGTTCGTCGTCGTCGACTTCAAGGCGCGCAAGGAACTGCAGCGCATCACGCTTCCCCACCTGGCCGCCGGGAAAATCCCGCTCATCTCGGGCTCCTCCGAATCTCACGGCATGGCGGTCACCGCGGATCAGAAGACGCTCGTCGTGTGCAGCCGCCTGAACAACGCGCTCTATGCGTACTCGCTCCCCGACCTGAAGGTGGTGGGACGCGCGGATCTGAGCGGCAAGGGCGCTGCGTGGGTGACGATCACGCCCGACGGCAAGCGGGCGTATGTCGCCGACCCGGTGGCCAACCTGACGCTGGTCGTCGACATCCCGACGATGAAGGAAGTGGCCAGGATCAAGGTCGGCCAGGTGCCGAAGCGGAACTACACGATGGTCATCCCGTCGCGGACCGCTACGAACTGACATCGATGGGCTCGCATACGACGTCGAAACGCCGGCAGTTCCTGACGAGCGGCGTCGGGCTCGCCGGCCTGGTGATGGGGGCTGTCCGGTCGCTGCGCGGCCAGACAGCCGCACCCGCCGCGCGGCCGAAGGACCTCCTTGCCTACGGGCAGCCGTCGTTGCTCGACAACACGATCCGCAGGGCCCCCGGCGCGGGGACGCCGCTCGCCGACACCGCGCTGATGACGCCGCTCCAGGATCTCGACGGCATCATCACGCCATCCGGCCTTCACTTCCTGATGGATCACGTGAAGGGGATCCCCGACCTCGATGCGTCGAAGCATCGCCTGCTGCTGCACGGCATGGTCGACCGGCCCCTCGAGTTCACGCTCGACGAACTGAGGCGCCTGCCGTCGGTCTCGCGCATCCACTTCCTCGAGTGCAACGCGAACAGCCGGCCGCTGCGCGGCGCGAACGGCGAGTCCGTTCAGCTGGTCCACGGCCGCACCAGCTGCAGCGAGTGGACCGGCGTGATGCTGTCGGTCCTGCTCAAGGAGTGCGGCGTCAAGAAAGAAGCGAGCTGGATCGTCGCGGAGGGAAACGAGAACAACAAGTACACGATGAGCATTCCGCTCGGCAAGGCGCTCGAAGACACGCTCGTCGCATACGCGCAGAATGGCGAGCCCGTGCGTCCTCACCAGGGCTATCCGCTGCGGCTGGTGGTTCCCGGGTGGGAAGCGATCCGCTCGGTGAAGTGGCTGACCCGCATCAACGTCGTCGATCGGCCGTACATGGCGTGGCACGAGTCGGGCAACAACGCCGACACGCGACCCGACGGCAAGGGCTTGTGGTTCCGGTTCGAGCTCGGCCCCAAGGCGATCATCACTCGACCATCCGGCGGCCAGACGCTGCCCGGCCACGGCTTCTACGAGATCACCGGCCTGGCCTGGAGCGGCAGGGGCGTGGTGCGGAAGGTCGATGTCTCCATCGACGGCGGCCGCACCTACAAGGAGGCGGAGCTGCAGCAGCCGGTGCTGCGGCACGCGCATACGCGGTTCCGCTTCCCGTGGAAGTGGAATGGCGAAGAGGCCGTGCTGCAGGCGCGCTGCACCGACGAGCGGGGCGAGGTCCAGCCGACGATTCTCGAGGCGGCAAAGACCATGGGCGTGAGCCCCGACTACTTCTACGACGCCGATCACTTCAACGGCATTCAGCCGTGGAAGGTCAACACGGATGGACGGATTCAGAACGCGCTGCTGTAGGTTCCTCCTCCTCGCGGCCGTACTCGCGATCCTGGCGTCCGTCGCGGCGCACGCGCAGGGGCCGACCTACGGGCTGGGACGAGTGCCGGGCGCCGACGAGATCAAGGCGCGGGACATCGCGATCTCGCCTGAAGGCAAGGAGCTGCCGCCGGGGCGCGGCACCGCCGTCGAGGGCGCCGCGGTGTACACGCAGAAGTGCGCCGCCTGTCACGGGCCGAACGCGACAGGCAGCGCGCTGCATCGCGGGCTGGTGCCGCTCGGCAACGCCAAGCCCGTGAAGATCCCGTTCAGCCTCGTGCCGTACGCGACGACCGTGTGGGACTTCATCAACCGCGCGATGCCGCAGAGCAGCCCGGGCTCGCTCAAGCCCGACGAGGTCTACGCGGTGACCGCCTACGTGCTCTATCGAAACGACGTCATCAAGGAGACCGACGTCCTCGACGCGGCGAGCCTGCCGAAAGTCCGCATGCCGAATCGCGACAATTTCCTCCCGTTGCAGCCGGAATGGAATCCGAAGGCGAAGCGCCCCTTCGGCTACTATCCCTGAGCCAACCTTCGCGCCCTTCGCGCCCTTCGTGGTTCTCTCTTTTTCTGGAGGCGGAAATGAGATCGCTCACAACGCTGTCGGGTCTGTTGCTCGTCATTGGAACCTCCATCGCCGCGGGACAGGCGCCGGCACCGTTCCCGAAGGACGTGTATCGCGAGAGCGGCAACAGGTTCCCGGCGCTCAAGCGCGAAGCGTTGAACGAAGCCGGGAAGAAGCTCTACGACGCGCGCGGAGCCGTGGACGCGTACGGGCCTGGACCCATGCGGCTCTATAGCCCGTCGGTCGCCGCGCCAATGACCGAGGTGAACGAGTACCTCCGGCGCAAGTCCGGCCTCGAACCGCGGCTGGTGGAGCTGGCGATCCTCGTCACCGCGCGCGAGATGGACTGCGCCTACGTGTGGACCGCGCACGAACCGGCCGCGCAGAAGGCGGGGCTGCCGCAGGCGATCATCGACGCCGTCAAGTTCCGGAAGCCGCTGACGAACGCCGGGGACAAGGAGACGGTCATCGTCCAGTTGGGGCGCGACTCGCTCGGCAAGCACAAGGTGAGCTCCGACACCTTCGCGCGCGCCGTGAAGCTGTTCGGGAACCAGGGAGTCGTCGATATCGTTTCGCTGATCGGCGACTACGCGGCGACGACGATCCTGGCGAATGCGGCCGACCAGCACGTGCGGCCGACGGACAAGTCGCTGCTGCCGATCCCGTAGGCCGATCGGCAGTGAGAACGGGCCAGGCGGAACGCTCTGTACGTACGCCCCGGCCATGATGGCCGCGTGATATTCTGCGCGGGCCGCATGCGTCGGATCGCACGACCCGCACGGGTAGTATCGCTGCTGCTCTGCCTCGCCGGCGTCGCCGCCGCATCGCCCGCGTTCGCGCAGGATGCGGAGCCTATCGACGGTCCGCCGGCCCCCGTCGGCTCGGAGGTCGTGTCGCGGGACGCCGCGGGGCGCGTCACCCTGCGTGCGGTTCACCTCACCGAACCACTCGTCATCGATGGTCTGCTGCAGGATCCCGTCTACCGTCAGGTCCCGGCGATCGGCGATTTCGTGCAGCAGGAGCCGCACGAAGGAGAGCCGGCCACCGAGCGAACCGAACTGTGGATCTTCTTCGACGCCACCAACATCTACTTCTCGGTGCGCTGTCTCGACGACGAACCGGACCGCATCATCGCCAACGAGATGCGCCGGGACAGCAACAACATCTTTCAGAACGACAACGTCCAGCTCGTCATCGATACGTTCTACGATCGCCGCAGCGGCGTGCTCTTTCAGACCAATGCCCTTGGCGCGCTCAGCGATCAGGAAGTGAGCGACGAGCGCAACTTCAACAGGGACTGGAACACCGTGTGGGACGTCAAGGCCGCGCGGACCGAGGAAGGCTGGAGCGCCGAATTCGTCATCCCGTTCAAATCGCTCCGCTACCGGGCGAGCGGCCCGCAGACCTGGGGCTTCAACATTCAACGCCGGATCCCCTGGAAGAACGAGCGCTCGTATCTCTCCAGCGTCCCAGCCTCGTACGGCGGCCGCGGCATCTACAAGCTGTCGTCCGCTGCCACGATCGTCGGCCTCGAGGTCCCGCCGCAGGGCCGCAATCTCGAGCTCAAGCCGTACGGGATCTCCGCCGTGAACACGAACCGCCAGGCCACGCCGGCCTTCTCGAACGATCTGACCGGCGATGCCGGATTCGACGTGAAGTACGGGCTGACCAAGGGCCTCACCGCCGATGTGACCTACAACACCGACTTCGCGCAGGTCGAGGAAGACGAACAGCAGGTCAACCTGACGCGATTCAGCCTCTTCTTCCCCGAGAAGCGCGACTTCTTCCTCGAGGGGCAGGGCATTTTCAACTTCGGCCCTCCGACCAGGGAAAACCAGTCCTTCGGCGCCGCGACGAGCCTGATGCCGCTGATGTTCTTCAGCCGCCAGATCGGTCTCAGCGAAGGTCAGGAAGTGCCGATTCTCGCCGGGGGCAGAGTGACGGGGCGTGCCGGCCGCAACGCGGTGGGCCTCTTGAACATCGAAACCAGGGCGTCGGAGCGAGCCGGTGCAGCGGCAACGAATTTTTCGGTCGTGCGCGTCCGACGGGACTTCCTGCGGCGCAGCGCCATCGGACTCATTGGCACGAGCCGGGCGCCACGTCTCGCCGGAAGCGATTCGAATCAGGTCTACGGCGTCGATACGGCGCTCGCCTTCTTCGAGAACGTGACGTTCAACAGTTACTACGCGCGGACCCGGACGCCCGGACGCAAGGGAGACGAGTCGAGCTACATGGGCCAGTTCGCCTACGCCGCCGATCGGTACGGGATGAACGTCGAGCACCTGTCGGTCGGCGACGCATTCAATCCCGAGATCGGGTTTGTCCGACGTGACAGCTTCCGGCGGAACTACGCGCAGGGCCGCTTCAGTCCTCGACCGCGATCGAGCCGGCAGGTGCGCAAGGTGAGCATGGAAGGCTATATCGACTACATCACCGATCTCGATGGCAGGCTCGAAACCCGCGAGGCGCAGGCCTCGAACCGCGTGGAATTCAACGGCGGCGGCTTCTGGTCGACCGACTACACGCGGAACTACGAACTGCTCAAGGATCCCTTCGAAATCTCCAAAGGGATCGTCATCCTTCCGGGCGGCTACAACTTTCAGGATCTCCGCAGCGAGTACTACCTCGGACCAGAGCGGGTCTCGGGTCGGTTCTGGGGGTCGCACGGCACGTTTTACGGCGGGACGAAGAGCGAGGTCGGCTTCAACGGTCGCGTGGACATGACCTCACAGTTCTCCCTCGAGCCGCGTCTCACGCTCGATTGGATCGACCTGCCGGTCGGACGGTTTACCACGCGGCTGGTCGGCTCGCGCGTGAACTTCACGATGACCACGCGCATGGCGGCCAGCGCGCTGATTCAATACAACTCCAGCAACAGTACGCTGTCCTCGAACGTGCGGTTCCGCTGGGAGTACCAGTCCGGCAGCGATCTGTTCGTCGTCTACTCCGACGGCCGCGACACCACCACGACTGGATTCCCCAGAATGCAGAATCGATCGTTCGTGGTGAAGGCGACGCGCCTGTTCCGATTTTAGAAACTCCCAACTTCCAATCGGTGTGCCTTGGCAGTTGGGAGTTGGAAGTTCTACATGGTGAGGACGGCGGCGATCGTGATGATGCCCGTGAAGAGGTGCCCGAGGCGCAGGTTCTCGTTTTCGGCGGTCTGGTTGTTGTCGAAGTTCACCGTCGGCAACGTGATGGCGGGAATGCCCATCACCTCGATGAACTGCGCGATGTTGATCCGCTGACCCATCGTGCGAATCAGCACGGGCGGTGTGCCGAGCATCTGCGTGACGGCGGCCGTCACCAGCTGTGATTCGGGAGCGAGAGGCGACGTGCGGAACCCCTCCGCCGCGCTGCGGAAGATCACCTTGACGATCCGCGGGTACTGGCCGCGCGTCTCGTCGTCCGGTTCCGATTGCACGACGTGGAAGCCCTGGTCGCGGATGTGGGCCAGCAGCTTCTCCGCCATGGCCCCGGACGGCGTTTCCTTCACGAGTCGCATGTCGATGAACGCTTCAGCGCGATCGGGAATGATGGTCCTCGCATCGGGTCCGACCAGCGCGCTCGACAGTCCGCGGATATTCAGCGCCGGGAGCTGCAGGGCCTGCTGGAGCGAGAGATCCGAACGCTCGGGCGCCGCGATCACGAACAGCTTCATCAGGCCGGCGGGGTCGTCCGGCACCGCGTCGAGCATCGCCTGTTCCTGCGGCGACAGTGGACCAATGCCGTCGTAAAACCCCTTCACCTGCACCCGCCCCTGGCCGTCTTTCATCGACGCCAGCAGGCGCGCGAGCTCGAGGGCCGGATTGGGCACCCAGTTCCCGAAGTTGCCGCTGTTGACTCCGACCTTCGGACCGTAGACCGTGAGATCGACGTCGAGGAACCCGCGCGCGCCGAACGCAATCGTCGGCCGTCCGCTCTGGTGGACCGGGCCTTCCAGCAGAACCATGACGTCTGCCGTCAGCTTGTCGCGGTAGCGCGGAATGGCTGCGGCAAGGCTCGGCGAGCCGGCCTCCCCATCCAGTACGACTCGCACGTTGGAGGACGGCGCCACGCCGGACGCCTTCATCGCATCGAGCGCAGCCAGCAGGGCGACAATGGGCCCTTTGTCATCGGCGGCCGATCGCGCGTACAGCCGCCAGTTCGGATCGAATCGGTCGATCGTGCGGAAGCCCGCGATCTCTTTCGCACCATCCTCCAGGCGCCCGGCGCGGAGAACGGGGATGAAGGGGTTGGGCTGCTTCCAGCCTTTCGGGTCTGCCGGCTGGCCGTTGTAGTGCGCCCAGATCAACAGCGTGCGTCGTGCACCAGGAACCTTCAGCTCTCCCCAGACCAGCGGATTGCCGTCTGTTTCGAGCATCTCGGTGCTGAAGCCGCGCCGGCGCAGCATGTCGCGGAGCAGCACCGCGTTGCGCCGGATATTCTCGGTATCCGCCGCGACGTTCGGGATCGACAGCAGCTCGACCAGCTCGGAAACGATGGCGCGGTGGTGCGAGGCGACGTAGTCGACGAGCGCGGAGCGGGCACCCTGCGCCCGGAGCGTCCCCACCGAGGCGGTTGCCAGGATCAGCGAAAGTCCGACGCAGAGCCGTCGTTGTGCGCTCAACTGGTACCTGCCACCTCCTGCCACCTGCCCCCTGCCACCTGCCCCCTGGGATCAGTTGCGCTCGGTCATCGGCTCCACGGACAGCCCCGCTCTCGTCGTCGTGTCGGCCGTCACCTCGATGGGCAGGCCGAACGTGACGTAGCGCGTCTGCGAGACGAAGAGCTGGTAGGCGCCCTTCGCCACCCGCACCTCGGCGACGCCACGGTCGTCGGTCACCGCCCGGTACGGATGCATCACCACGCGCGCGCCGGCGAGCGGCGCCTGGCTGTCTTCGTCCACCGCCTCGATCCTCACGAGGTACTCGGGATGGCTGACGACCCTGATGCCGAAGCCGATGGACCCCGCGGCGTGCGGGGTCCCGGCATCCGACGCGGGCGTCGTGACGGTCCACGTGAAAAGGCCTTCGGCTGCCGGGGCCGCGAGATCGACCTCCGCGACATGCAGGCCGGTGGTGCCGGGCCAGATGTCACCCGGTACCGTTCCCCGGACGACTGATGCTCCCTCGTGATCCTGGATTTCAAACGCGCTGTTCGTACCGTCGCATCCGTGCTCGCACTTGATGCCGACCTTCACCCTGAAACGTTCGCCGACGACGATCGCGGGCGGAATGTCCCACACGACGACGCCCATCGCGTGTGACGCGATCGTCTCGGCGCTGCCGTCGGCTTCGGACGGGGATGCGAACTCGGAACCCGACTCCATCTACGACGTTCCCTCCCTCGCGGCATTGCTGCCGGCGATGTAGCCGTGGACGAGGGCTCGTCCCAGCCCGTGCTGGTTCCCGCCGCCGCTCGACTCGCCTCCGGCGTAGAGGCCGGGAATCGGCTCGCCCTGCATGTCGATGACCTGCGCCTTGCCGTTGATGCGGAGCCCGCCGTACGAGTCGTGCCAGACGGGATAGAGCGTCGCCGCGTAGAACGGCGGCGTGTCGATGCGGTGCATCGGCGCATCGGTGCCGCGCGCAAACTCCGGATCGCTCCCCTTGTCCACGTACGAGTTCCACTTCGCCACCGTGTCGACGAGGTGCGCGAGCGGAACGCGCTGGAATTCGTGACCGCGGTGGATCTTGTCGGCCAGCTCCTTGATGGTGTCGGCCTTGAAGAAGAAGCCGTTGCTGGGAGAGGTGAACGGCGGCTCGATGTTCCACTTGTCGCGTTCGACCGCGGCGCGGTCGAAGATCGCCCAGACAGGCCCGGAGTAAAAGTCCGGCGCCTGCGAGCCCTCGTTCATCGCCAGCGCCGCGTGCACGCTGTTGGGCTCGGAGTAGGTCGCGCGGATGTTCGCGGCGCTCGCGTTGCGCCAGTCGAGCTGTACGTGCTCGAGCCCCTTCTTCGGCTGCCCTTTGGCTGGTCCGGCCGGGAAGTTGGCGCCGCCCTGCCGCGTGGTGACGAGCATCTCGTTGAAGAACCTCTGCCCCACCTGGTTGACGACGATCAGGTGTTGAAAGGAATCGTTGGCGAGGTTGATCCCCGTCGAGCCGCGCATCGAGAACGTCGGGTGACCCGGCAGCATGTCGGTGTACGGATCGCGCGTCGCCAGGTTGCCGGGGAAATGGAACGTGCTGGCGTAGGAGAGGTTCTGCTGCATCCCGGCGAGGTTCGCGCCGACGCGCATCCCCGCGATGATGCCGCTGGCGTCCTGGCCGCGCGGTCCGAGCAGCGCCCAGCCGCTCGACACGAACGCCGGCTCTCTCCACGCCGGGTAGAACATGCTGCGGAACTGCGGATTGGCCCCGTGCCCGCCGGCGCCGATGATGATCGCCTTGCGGGCCCTGATGTAGACCGTCTCGCTGCGGTCGTCGATGTTGCCGTTCTGCCAGAGGCTCTCCAGGCGAGCGCCGGTCGCCGGGTCGAACCGCGGTGAATAGCTGGCGCGGACGCCGACCACCCTCCCCGAGAACTGCTGCTCGCGGATGATCTCGTCCATGTGGCGGTTGAGGATGAACTTGACGCCCTTTTCGCGGGCGCTGAACTCGAGCGGCCTCGCAAGCGCCGCGCCGTTGGTGCGCGCGCCCTTGCTGGCCACCATCGTCCCGTCCTCCATGAACCGCGGCGCAAAGTGGCTCGAGCTCTTGCCGGCGATGCCGGCATCCTGCTTCGAGATCGTCCCCTTCTTGATGTCGGTCGTGGCGCCTTCCATGAGGAAGGTCACGGCGCGGCGGGCGCGCGACATGCCGCCGTTGCCGTGCGTCCCCGAGATGCGGCCCATGCGGACGTAGTTCTTCATCAGGAATTCGCGGGTGGCGTAGCAGTTGTCGGCGTAGGACCGATGCAGATCGCGCTCGTTGTAGCGGTACGGGGCCTGGGCCGCGGCGTCCATCACCGACCAGTCCGTGTGGTCCCTGAACAGGAAGTCCGGATCCTCGGTCAGTTCCGCCACGCTGTGCTGCCGCGGCGCGGTCACGAACCCTTCCGCGTCGCCCTTGCCGTCGATGTCGCGCTGCTGCAGCGGGTCTCCGCCGCCGAGCGAGATCTGCCCGCCGCTGTGCAGCATCTTGCCGCCGGGGTCGAAATTCTGGTCGATGACGATGACGGAGGCGCCGAGGTCGCGGGCGCGAATGGCGGCGGGCAGCCCGGTGCACCCCGCGCCGATGATCACGATGTCCGCCTCGTAGTTCCAGCGAATCGCCTCGGTCGGCGACACCTGCGCCAGCGCGGTGCCCGACGTCGTGAGAACCGCCGCGCCGACGCCGGCGGCGGCTCCCGACTTGACGAAGTCGCGCCTGCTGACGGACTTTGCGCCCTGACGTTTGCGATCCTTCGGGTTGCCGTCGCGTTTCGCGGCCATACATTCACCTCGCTTGAGGGCGGACCTGAGGGTCCGCCTCTACGAACCGGTTGCTGGAGGGCGGACCTCGAGGTCCGCCTCTACGGTCTTTTTTCCTTCCGTGGCGCCGTGGTCGACGAGGACCTTCACGACAGGTTCAAGCTTCTGCGACTTCGCCAGATCGAGCGCCGTGCGGCCGTCGGTATTGGCGGCGTTGACGTCGACGCCGAGCTCGATCGCCAGCTTCACGCTCTCCAGGATCAACGCGTCGCGTTGGCTCCGATCGGGCTGCACCCACGCGCGCCCGCCGCCGAGGCCGAGGGTGGCCATCAGCGCGGTGGTCGCCTGCGTCCGCCGATCGTTGAAATCGTTCACGTAATACTCGTTGCGGAGGACGAACTTCGGGTCGGCGCCCTTCGCGACGAGCAGGCGCATCATGTCCGGCTGGTAAAACCGCGCCGCCAGCCAGAACGGCGTCGCGCCGACGAGCGCCGGCGCGAAATTGAAGTCCGCGGACGATCGACGCTCGGGCGTCCACGTCTGCAGCGGCGTGTTCGGATTCGCGCCGTGCGCCAGCAGCGCGGCCGCCATCTTCTCGTCGCGCCGCATGATCGCTTCGTGAAGCGCCGTGAACCCCGGCCCGGCCGCGTTGGCATCGGCGCCCTTGTCGAGCAGGAACTCGACCATGCCGGTGAACCCGGAATGCGCGGCGAGCACCATCGCGCTCACACCCCAGGCATCGGCGTCGTTGACGTTGGCGCCTGCGCCGAGCAGCAGCCTGGCCGATGCGAGGTCGCCGACCCGCGCGGCAAACATCAGCGCGGTCTCGCCGCCGAAGGGAATGGCGCGGTTGTATTCGAGCTTGCCGTGCGGCGGTACGGCCATCACCTGGCTCAACACCTCGGAGCGGGCCTTGATGTCGGCGCCGTGCGACAGCAACACCTTGACCACGTCAGGGTGCTGTTCCGCGACCGCCCACATCAGCGCGGTCTGCCCGCGCGGGCCGCGCGCGTTGACGTTCGCGCCCTTGTCGAGCAGCTGGGTGACGACGTCGGCGTTGCCGGAGCGGCAGGCGATCATCAGCGGCGTCTCGCCGAGCAGCAGCGCGAGGTTCGGATGCGCGCCGGCCTCGAGCAGCCGGTGCACCATGGCCGAACTGCCATTCATGCTTGCGGTCCAGAGCGGCGTGGCGCCGAGATCGTTGGCGGCGTCCACCTTCGCGCCCGCGCGAAGCAGCGCGTCCGCCATGTCGAGGTCGTCGCGATAGCTGGCCCAGTGCAGGGCGGTGGTGCCGTCGGCGGAGGCGACGTTGACGTCGGCGCCCCTGCTGACGAGCGCGCGCACGGCCACGGCGCCGCCGTTTCTGGCCGCGTCGATCAAGGGGGGCCCATCGGCGGCGTACAGCCCGGCCGTATCCCCGCAGGCGAGGATCACGCCGAGGGCGGCCGCCAGGTGCAGGAGCGTGCGGCGCACGTCAGAGGCCTGAAATGGTGTCGATCTGTAAAGGACCGGTGCTGCCGCCCAGTTTCTCGACCGGCACGTCGAGCTTGTCCATCAGCGTCACCAGCAGGTTCGCCATCGGCGGCTTGTCCTTATATATAAGGTGTCGCCCGCCCTTCAGCTTCCCGGCCCCACCGCCCACGACCAGGATGGGCAGGTTGTCGCCGGAGTGTGCATTGCTGTTCGAAATGCCCGCCCCGTAGAGGATCGTCATGTGGTCGAGCAGCGAGCCGTCGCCGTCGGGTGTCGCGCGCAGCCGCGCCACGTACTTCGAGAAGAGCTCGGTGTGGTAGCGGTTGATCTTCGACATCCGCTCGATGAGCTCGGGGACGTTGCTGTGGTGCGACAGCGGGTGATGCGCCTCGGGCACGCCGATCTGCGGGTACGGGCGCGCGCTCTGTTCCTTCCCGATCATGAACGAGATGACGCGGGTCAGGTCGGACTGCAGCGCGAGCAGCTGCAGATCCATCATCAGCGCCAGGTGATCCTCGAAGACGGGCGGCACACCCTGCGGCTGCTCCAGCGACGGCAGCTCGAGCCCCGTCTGCTGCTCGGCCTTGGCGATGCGTCGCTCGACGTCGCGTACCGACTCGGTGTACTGCGTGACCTTGGCCTGGTCGTCCGCACCGAGCTGCCGCCGCAGCGCCGCCAGCTTCTCGGTGACCGAGTCGAGGATGCTCTTCTGCTCGCGCAGCCGCTTCTCGCGCGCCGCCGCCTCGGTGCTGCCGGTGTCGCCGAACAGTTTTTCGAAGACCGCGCGCGGGTTGTATTCCATCGGCAGCGGCTGCGTCGCGTTGCGCCAGCAGAGGGTGTGCGTGTAGACGCAGCTCAGGTTGCCCGTGCACGCCCCGGCGTTGTTCGGCGGATCCATGGCGAGCTCGAGCGAGGCCACCTGCGTGTCGCTGGCGAAATGCCGCGCCAGCAGCTGGTCCATCGACACGTCCGCGAAGATCTCGACCTCCGTCCGCCCCCCGCGAGTCGTGCCGGTGAGGAACGATCCCGATGCGCCGGCGTGGATGTAGTTCCAGTTCGCCTTGAGCCCCGAGAGTACCAGCAGCCGATCGCGGAACGGCGCCAGCGGCTCGAGGACGGGCGACAGCTCGAACGCGCTCCCCTCGCCCTTCGGCGTCCAGTACTCCATCGCCATGCCGTTCGGCACGTAGAAGGTCTGGAACCGGTGCACCGGCGCGGCCGCCGCCTTCGCGCGCGCCGAGGCAGCCGGCAGCATCGCATCGAGAAACGGCAGCGCGATGGTCGCGCCCAGCCCACGGAGAACGGTCCGTCGCGGTAATGATTTCGCGGTCAAGAAAGACATAACAAGTATTGCCTCCGTGTCTCCGTGTCTCCGTGGCCCGTGTCCGGTGAACGACGTCTCAATTTGTACCTGGCTGCTGTGCCCGCATCTGGAACGCCTGGCTCTTCACGATTCCCATCACGAGCGACGACCACCGGTAGTTGCCGGCAGCCGCGTCGCGGACGATCTGGCGGACCGCGGGACGATCGTAGTACTCGAGACGGCGGCCGAGCGCGTAGGCGAAGAGCTTCGCGGTGACGGTTCGGGGGAACTGCTCCGGGTCCTCGAGCAGCAGCGCGCGCAGCCCTGACAGGCCGCGCACCGTGGCGCCGCTGACCATGGTGCCGCTCGCATCGACCGGCCTGCCCGATTCGTCGGTGCTCCGCCAGCCGCCGATCGCGTCGAAGTTCTCGAGCGCGAACCCGAGCGGATCGATGGCCGCATGACAGGTCGAGCAGACGGCGTTGGTGCGGTGCTGCGCCAGCCGCTCGCGGATGGTCGGCGGCAGCGCGCCGCCCTTCGGCTCGTCCAGCGTGGTGTTCACGCCCGGCGGCGGCGGTGGCGGCGGCGTGCCGAGCATGTTGTCGAGCAGCCACTTGCCGCGCAGCACGGGCGACGTCCGGTTCGGATACGAGGTGGTCGCGAGGATCGATCCGTTGCCGAGCAGCCCGCCACGCTGATCGAGGTTCGGCAGCGTCACGCGCCGGAAGCGACTGCCGTAAATCCCGGGAATGCCGTAGTGCCTCGCCAGCCGTTCGTTGGCGAACGTGTAGTTGGCGCGCAGCAGGTCGAGGACGCTGCGATCCTCGGCAAGCGTGCTGGCGAGAAACAGCCTCGTCTCCTCTTGGAAGGCCTGCAGCAGGCTGTCGTCGAAGTCGTCGTAGATGTCCGGGTCGACGATCACCTCGCGGACGCGGCGCAGGTTCAGCCACTGGGCCGCGAAGTTGTCGACCAGCGCGCGCGTCGCGCGCGGGTCGGCCAGCATGCGCCGGACCTGCTGCTCGAGGGCGGCGGCATTCGACAGCTGCCCGCGCTCGGCCGCGTCGAGCAGCCGCTCGTCGGGGATGCTGTTCCAGAGGAAGAACGACAGCCGCGACGCGAGCTCGAGATCGCTCAGGCGATACGCGTCCGGAGCGTGCCGCGCCGCAGCTCCCTGCTGCGGGGACGAGCGGAGGCGGGCAGGCGGGTCTTTGTGGATGCGCAGCAGGAAGTCGGGATCCACCAGCAGCCGCTCGAGCGCGAACTGAATCCCCGCGTCGAAGCTGCCGCCCTCGCGCCGGCCGGTCGCGAAGAACTGCAGGAGCGTCTGCTCGTCGGCCGCCGCCGCCGGGCGCCGGTAGGCGAGGCGCGCGATTCTCGTCAGGATCTTCGCCGCGCAGTCACGCTCGTCTGCGGCGCGCCGCGGTTCGCAGACGAAAATCGCCCGCCGGCTCGGCGTGTCCTTCGTGGCGCCGGCCACCGAGTACGGCCCCGCGATGGAGACGGCGCCGACACTCGCGTATCCCATGTAGATCTGATCGTTGGTCAGCACTCTCCCGCGCTGCAGCGGCTGCGGGAGGCCTTCGGGCTCCCACATCTGCCGGATGAACGACACGCCGACCATGCGCGGCCCTGCCTTGACGGGAATGCGCACCTCGAGCCCGGCATCCGCGCCGAACTGCATGTACTTCTCCCACTCGTCGTCGCCCGCAAACCCCGGCTCGCCGTCGCCCGCGTAGCTGGCCGCCGCCGGCCGCCCCTTCGCTTCGCCGCCAACCGTAAAGCGCTTGATCAGCGCGCCATCGAGGCGGACGTCGAACTGCTGCGGCCAGCCCATGCCCATCACGTAGTCCTGGTACTGGCGGCGCAGCCGCACCTTGATCACGTACTCGCCGTCCACCGGGAAGTCGTAGCGAATCGCCATGCCGCCGCGCGATCCGAACGGGAGATCTTCGTTCTGCAGATCCTCCTGCACGACGTGCAGCGGAATCTCGAAGCGATCGACGGCCGGCACCGTAGGCGGCAGGCCGACGGCCAGGCGCGTCACGCGGCGGCCCACCGACAGATACCGTTCGAGGTGCGCGGTCGAGATCGACAGGACGTCCGCGAAGTTGTCGAAGCTGCCGTCCGCGGTCTCGTCCCCGGGCAGCTCCGAGGTGACGTCGATGTCGAGCGCAAACAGATCGCGGATGGCGTTGTTGTACTCGACGCGGTTGAGCCGGTGGACCGCGCCGATCCGGCCCGGGTTCGGATTGGCCGCCCACGCGCGATCGAGCGAGGTTTCGAGCGAGGCGGCGATCGCGTGATAAGTGGCCGCGTCGGGGCGCGGCAGCCCGGCGGGCGGCATCGACCGGGCACGCAGCTTCGCGATCACACGCTCCCAGAGCTCGGCAGACGCCGCGGGGTTGGCCGCATCGATCCCTTCGAGGACGACGCCGGCCGTAGCGAGCCGCTGGCTGTGACAGGTGATGCAGTACTTGTCGAGGACCGCCTTGACCTCGGTGGCTGAAGAAGTGGATGAAGAAACGGGCGGAACGGGAACGTTCTGCCCCGACAACTGGGCGCTCGACCACGCTACGGCCATCCAGCCACAGGTGACGAGCGCGAAGACCGTGGGGCGGCCCTTCATGGCAGTGCGCGCGTGCGTGCCTGACGGTGGATTGTGCCCGATACGTCGGCCCGAAGTAAATGGCCGGCGACCGCGCGTCGACGCGGAAATCGCAATGATTTCAGCGCAGGGCCCTATGGCGGCGTCGTCGCGGTCGCCGCGATCAGCTTCTGTCCGCCTGGCAGGACCACCGTCAGGAGCCGGCCGATCGGCTGGCCGTTCTTGACGGGTTCGAGCGTCACCGTCACCTCGTCCCCGGCCTTGAACGACGTCCGCGACCACCCGCGCTGCGTCATCGCCGTCGGGTTCTGCGTTTCCACGGCCCAGTTCCGCACGGCGCCGGAATCGTCCTTCGCGTCGAACTGCAGGAAACAATGCGGGTTGCTCCAGATCCACTCGGTCACGGTCCCCTTCAGCATGACCTCCTTGCCGGTGTCGAGCGCCGCCGCGCCGTGATGCGCGAGCAGCGGCACCGAGACCAGCAGGACGCCTGCCGCGATCGCGACGCCGGAAGTCAGTGTTCGCACGGGCAATCCTCCTTGCCTATCGAGATTTCGCCTGGCTGGCAATCACGCGCCTGTACGCCGCCGCTTCGGATGCGGAAGGAATCATCTCCATCAGGTCCGAGCCGTTCGGCATCAGCCTGATCGGGAGCTTGTCGACCGCGGTCCAGGGTTTCGTGTACACCTCGGGGTCGTCGAGCGTGACGGTCAATTCCATCGTCCCCTGGTTGACGCGATGATAGCGCTCCTCGACGCGGAGGTTCGTGCTGTGCGGGTTCCCGGCATTGTCGAGCCACGTCCGGTCGTCCATCCCGACACTCTGGACGACGAGCGTCGAATCGTCCTGCCACCGGCCCACCGAGTAGCCGTACCACCGCGGATCGGGATTGGCCGGAAGCGCCCGGCCGTCGGTCCAGATGACGCGCCACCGCTTCTCGAACATGTAGAGAATCAGCACCTGGTTCGATGTCTGCACGATCTGGAACGGCCGCAGCTCGTACAACACGATGCGTGGAAAGCCCGTCGGATCGCCCATGGTCGACAACGGATCGTTGTCGTCGGCGACCGACACCAGACGGGTTCCGTTCCCCGGCTTGTTGGCTCGCGCCATCTCCTCGCCACGCGCGGTGAAGGGAGCGGCGACGTGCCCCGTCGGCTGGATGCCACCGTTGCCGGCGTCCCATGTGCCCGACAGATCGCGGCGCGGAGCCGGCGCCGACGTGCCGGTGGGCGGCCCGCTCAACCCGGCGTTGTTCCACGGCTTCATCTGCGCGCTCATCAGCACCGACGTGAGCACCGCCACTGACGCCACGATCAACGTGAAGACGAGTCGCCGCATGGCGCAATCCTCCTGTGGGTGATCCAGGCGCCTGGAGAAATCTGGCTGACGATACTTCGAACGCACCGCGAACTTCAAACCGCCCTCAGTTGACGGCGAAGCAGTAGAAAAGGCCGGTGCCGCCGGTGCTTTCCAGATCGGCCTGGCTGCAGCCCTTCGTGGCGTTCGACGAATTCCAGGAGGAGCCATTACCGATTCGATCGGAATGCCCGACCTGCGCGGCACCCGTGGAGCTGCTCGTCCAGTTGTTGCACGTGTGGTCGGCGTTATCGGTGTAGGCGCGGCCGTCCCATTTCGATCCGGTGAGAATCTCGTGCTGAATCGGCGGCGGATCGCCAATGCCGTGAATCACCTGCCCATGCTCGTTGCGCGCGGACTGCTTGAAGAAATTGTTGCCGCGCTGCGCCTGGATGAGCGTGTCTCCGTGCAGGTCGGCGAGGTCCACTGAAATGAGGGCGTTCTGCGGCGCACCCAGTTGCGCGTACGACCAGTTGAACCAAGGCCCTTTGCCGATGCGGTCACGCGCGTTGACGGCGGGCTGACCCGGACGAGCCTGGGTGCTGAGATAGGCGTGCCAGGTGTGACCACCGGCGCCGACAGCCGTCGCAAGCGCCTGGCAGTGCGCGTCGGCGCCCGCAAGGCCGCCGAGGTTCCCGCCTTTGCCGAGACCGACGCTGGTGACGAAGAACGTCATCTTGGCGGGCGCTGGATTGCTCCCCTGCGGCGGCGTGACCCCCTGGGTGTTGTACTGCGTGGCCGGCACGGCCTGCTGCGCGAGCAGCACGATAGCCAGGAGGACAACGTGACCGCGTGGCCTGGTCATGAGCGTGTTCGCGATGCTAGTTGATGGCGAAGCAGTAGAAGAGGCCCTGGCCGTGGGTCCTCGGCAGATCCGCCTGGGCGCAGCCGCGCGTTCCGTGCGCGGAGTTCCAGGAACCGCTGCCGCCGCCATTGCGGTCCGGAAAACCGATCTGCGCGTTGAGCCGGCCATCGGACGCATTCAGGTCGCCGCCGGACTTTCCGGGATCCGGGCTCCTGTTGCTCGTCCAGTTATCGCAGGTGTGATCCTGGCTATCTGTGAACGCGGTGCCATCGGGTTGCGTGCCGGTGAGCATTTCATGCCGGCTGGAGAACCGGGTGTTCTTGACGTACTCCCAGTCGCCGTCGCGCGGATCGTTGTAGTCGTACAGCCCGGGCACGATCTGGCCTTTTTCCGTCAGCCCGGTGAGCTTGTTCAGATTGTTGCCCTGATGGGCAAGTTCCAGCGTGTCGCCGTGCAGATGCGCCAGATCCTGCGCGATCATCTCGCCGCGGAAGTTGTACCAGGGGCCTCTGCCGATGCGGTCGCGCGCGTTCACAGCCGGCGTGCCGGGCCGGGCCTGCGTGCTCAGATAGGCGTGCCACGTGCGCTGACCGGCGCCTGCGGCCGCGGCGAGCGTCTGGCAATGCGCATCGGCGCCCGCCAGTCCACCGAGATTGCCGCCGTCGCCGACCGGCACGCTCGTCACGAAAAAATTCATCATCGGAGAAGGCGTGCCGCCCTGCGGATATTCCCCGGGCTTTTGCGTCTGTGCCAGCAGCAGGCAGGACGCCAGGGCAACGATGCCAAACACCTCGAGCGCGGCAGTTTTGATCGTGGGCACGGTCCCCTCACGCAAGCGACGGCACGGTAACACGAGAGCCGGGCGCGGGCAATCGCCGAGGATTACTCCCCGGTCTTGCGCTAGCGAATCGAGGCGATCCGCACGCCGCCGCCGCTCGTGCGCATGCGCAGCAGCGGTCCGCCGCCGTTCAGATCGCCCCTCAGCTCACGGCGGGAGGCGGCACCTCGGATCGCCACCGGCACGTCCGTGTTGACGTCGCCCCCGGAGGACCCCGCGTCGATCGTGAGCCCGACTCCCGGGTCGACCCCTGCCGTGATCCCGCCGCCGCTCGTCGCCAGATCGCCGCCTCGCGCGTTGCCCCTGGTGAACAGGACGTCGACCGATCCGCCGGAGGTGTGCGCATCGACGCGTCCGCCGGCGCCGGTGACGCGCACGCCGCCGCCGCTGGTGCTGGCCAGCACGTCGCCCGCGGCATTCTCCACGACGATACTGCCGCCGCTCGTGTCGACACGCACCGCGCCCCGGATGTCACTCGCGCGGATGCCGCCCCCGGATGTGTCGGCGTCGAGGTTTCCGCCGACCGTTCGCACCGTGATCGAACCGCCGCTCGTCGACAGCAGCGCTGCGCCCGCGAGCTCCGCGGCGTCGATGCTGCCGCCGGAGGTGCGCAGCTTCGCGTTGCCGAGCGCAGACGCGCGGATCGACCCGCCGCTGGTGCTGACCCTGGTCGGAGTCGAGCGCGGAACGCGGATGACGATGCGCGTGTTATCGCCCCACGCGCTGTGGAACATGTCCGCCAGCCAGGTCCCGCGCCGCTTGACGCTGACCGTGATGCCGTCGCTGCCTTCCTCGAACCGCACGTCGTAGCGGCTGGCGAAATCGTCGCGCCGCGATGTTATGGAAACCAGCGCACCGGAGGGCGAATCGCCGGTGACGGTCACCGCGCCCGTGTCGGAATCGAGCATGAAGGTCCCACCGGACCGGAGCGTCATCTGCCGCTCAGCCCGGTACTCCGCCGCCGCGGACGAGGCGTCGACGATGAGCGTCGTCGTCAACGCACCGATCAACAGTGCACGTCTTGACATCGATTCTCTCCTCGAACATCTACAACGGACGGACACCCTTTCCGGTTAACACCAGGTACGCAGCCACTGAGCGGGCGGCGTTACGGTTCGCCCCGCAGCGGAGGCGTGCTCCGGGGTGATTTGCGCGGGTTCGCCGCCTGTTCGAGCGCGTAGACGTACGAGAGCAGCTTGTCTTCGCTGAAGTCGAGGCCGAGCAGCTCGGCCCCTATGGGAACGCCCAGGGGCGCCGTGGCGGTGGCGGCGGAGAATCCCGCCTGAAAGGTGACCGCCGGGAAGCCGGTGCCATTCGACAGCGGGCCGTTGCGCTCGACCTGATCGGCGGCGGTCACCGGCACCACCAGGATTTTCTGGTGCGGGTAGAGGATGGCGTCGAGATTCAACTCCGCCATCTTGTTCGCCACCGCGAGCCGGAGCCTGTCGCGGTTCAGCATCCGGTCCTTGTACTCCGCGCTGTTCATGCCGTCGGCTATGCGGTATTCGGTTTCGAGCGTCTTCTGCACGGCGGAGGTCTTCGGCGCCAGCAGCGCGCCGTAGCTCGTGACGGGCGAGTTGGGCGGAAGCGCGGCGAAGTATCGTTCCGTGACCGTCCTCGCCTCGTAGACGTCCGTCGCGAGGATGGGAAGAAGCCGATCGTATTCGGGAAGCTCGAAGCGAACGACGGTGGCGCCCGCGCGTTGCATCCTGGCGATGACCGCGTCCATCGCCTTGTTGACCTCGCGGTGACGTTCGTCCCTGCCAAACAGGTTCGTCATCGCGCCGATGCGCGCGCCCGCGAGCGCATCCGCGCGCAGCAGGTGCGTGTAGCTCGCAGGCTGATGGCCGCGCCCGAAGGCGGTGATGGGATCGGCGGGGTCGTAGCCGGCCATGACGTCGAGGATGAGCGCCGCATCGGTCACGGTGCGCGCGAGCGGGCCAACCTCGTCCTGGGTCTGGCTGTTCGGAATGACGCCGCCGCGGCTGACGAGACCCCGCGTCGGCCGCACGCCGACGAGATTGTTCGCGGACGAGGGCGAGCGGATCGATTGGCCGGTGTCGCTGCCCGTGCCCGCGAGCGCGAGGTTGGCCGCGACCGACGCCCCGGTGCCGCCGGACGAACCGCCCGGCGTGCGCGTGAGGTCGTAGGGGTTGAGCACCTGCCCGCCGAGGCTCGATTTCGACATGCCGCCGCGCGCGAATTCCTGCAGGTTCGCCTTGCCGAGGATGAGCGCACCGGCTTTTCGCAGCTTCGCGACGGTGAAGGCGTCGGCCGAGGGGCGCGAATCCTTCATGCCGACGTTGCCGCCCGTCGTCGGCATGTCGGCGGTGTTGAAGTTGTCCTTGAGCACGAGAGGAATGCAGTGCAGCGCGCCGACGCCCGCGCGGTCGGCCTGGTATTGCCGGTCCATGCCGGCCGCCGTCTCCATCGCTTTGGGATTCACGGTAATGATGGAATGAAGCGACGGACCTTTCAGGTTGTAGGCCTCGATGCGGTCGAGATACAGCTTCGTCAATTGCGCGCAGGTGAGCTGCCCGCTTGCGAACGCGGAGCGAATACTGGAAATGGTCGCTTCTTCGAGATGAAACGGCGCCTGCGCCGCCGCGGGCGACGCCAGGCAAAGAACCGCGCCGGCCGCCGCGACCTGGATGCAATGACGCATGATGCCGCCAGATTCTTCCCGATCCTCGTCGACCGCACAAGGACCTATGCCGCCTTCCCGCTCGAAATTGATCCGTACTGCGCTCTGGCGTGGCCTGCGTAACCGCTGTCCCCACTGCGGCGAGGGGCGGCTGTTTTCCGGGTGGTCCCAGCTCGAACGCTGTTCAACCTGCGGCCTGGTCTACACACGTAATCCCGGTGACACGTGGGCCTTCACCATCATCGGGGATCGGCTGCCGCTGGGCGTGATGATCGTCTTGATCTATTTCGGGGTGGTGCGCTCGCATCGTGTGCTCGGCATCGCTCTGCTCGTCGTGCTCGCGGTGCTCGTGATCTGGACGGCCCCGAACCGCTGGGGCGCGGGCATCGCGCTGCATTACCTGTCGCGCGTGTACTGGCCCGATCCCGCGGACTCCATTCCGCCGCCTCCTGAACCGCGCCCTCGCCGATGAAGCCGCGATGACGTGAAAAACGTTCGACGTCGCGGTGTGGGTGTCCGTGCTAGCATCCGCGCGCACGGAGGCATGCGGTCGGAGCCGATGGACGAATTCCTGAAGGCCGCCATCGCCGAAGCCGAGGCCGGGCTGGCCGAGGGGGGCGTGCCGATCGGCTCCGTCCTCGTTCACGAGGGCCGGATCATCGGCCGGGGGCACAACCGGCGCGTGCAGCGCGGCAGCGCCATCCTCCACGGCGAGATGGATGCCCTGGAGAACGCCGGCCGGCGCGCGGCGGCGGTGTATACCCGGAGCGTCCTGTACACGACCCTGTCCCCATGCGCGATGTGCTCGGGGGCGATCCTGCTGTACCGCATCCCACGCATCGTGGTCGGCGAGAACGTCACCTTCCGCGGCGAGGAAGATCTCCTGCGGGACCGCGGCGTGTCCGTGGAAGTGCTCCAGGACGCCCGCTGCATCGAGATGATGCAGCGGTTCATCCGCGAGCACCCCGCGATCTGGAACGAGGACATCGGGCTGTGACGCTGGGCCGCCAGCAATCGAGAAGGAGTGCCATGCGAGCTGTCAACGTTCTCCTGCTTGTCGCCCTCGCGTACCTGCTCCCGATGTCTGCGGCACAGGCACCGTCTGTTCCACAGAGCGATAGCGTCTTCCTCGAGGATTTGACCTGGATCGAAGTGCGCGACGCCATTGCCGCCGGCAAGACGACGGTCATCATCCCGACGGGCGGCACGGAACAGAACGGGCCGCACATGGTGCTGGGAAAGCACAACTACCTGGTGAAGTACAAGGCTGGTGAAGTTGCCAAGCGGCTTGGCAACGCGCTGGTCGCGCCGGTCATCGCCTACGTGCCGGAGGGCGAGATCAACCCGCCGACCGGGCACATGCGCTTCGCCGGCACGATCTCACTGCCGGAAGACGTGTTCAGCAAGGTACTCGAATATGCGGCTCGCAGCCTGAGGCAGCACGGGTTCATCGATATTGCGCTCGTCGGCGACAGCGGCGGGAACCAGGCGGGACAGAAGCTGGTCGCGGAGGCGCTCAACAAGGAGTGGGCGGCGACCAACGCGCGGGTACATCACATCTCCGCGTATTACCCGGGCAGGGGCGACGACTGGGTGATCTCGCAGGGGGTCAGTGCCGAGGATGTCGGCTCGCATGCAGGCACGCATGACACGTCCAGCCTGATGTACCTGAACCCTTCGATGCTGCGATTCAGCCGCATGGGCCTCGGTAAAGCTGGTGACGGCCAGGGGCACATCGGCAATCCAGCCAAAGCCACGGCATTGTTCGGACAGCAGATCCTGGCCATGCAGGTCGAGGATGCCGCAAAGCAGATCCAGGAGCTCAGGCTGAGTAGTCGCCGTTAGAATCGTGCCGCGCCCGGCTGCGTCGAAGGGACGATATGCGACACGAAACAGTCCTCGGCCTGATCGTGGCGACGTCGCTGCTGCTTGTCTGCTCCTCGAATCCAGTGCCTGAGCGATGAGGCCTAAACCGCGTGAGTCGTTCTCAGCTCTCACGGCCAGACCATCTGGTGGCGTTCGGCGGAAAGCAGCACTCCTCCTGGTCTTCGGAACCTTGGGCCGATCGGTGATCTTCAACGTGCTCGATAGGAACGTCGAGAAGATCAACGCTGCGGTGGGCGGCTCAGCGCGGGCCAGCCGCGGGTGGCGGGGGCAGGCGCAATAGAGCGATTCCTCAGTGGACATTCGAGAGTTTGCCGCTACGTTGGTCACCCGGATTGAAGCCGCACGTCCGCCGGGAGTCGTTCAAAATGAAGCGGCATTCGAGAGAGATCACATCGTCCAGCCGGCATGGGAACTCTCCCGGGCCAACCCGGAGATTCGTGTGTTTACTCACCCAGCGAATCGCAGGGTCAAGTGCAGGCCCACGTGCGATCGTGCGGTTTCGCACTTCGAGCATCGTGTTGAAGGCTGCCCGGCCTGTTGGGCGCGAAGCAAGGCGCGAACCGTCGTCGATGTATTCGGAATCCGAAATAACTTTGATCTTGCGGCAGTCGATGCCAACGACGGCAGTCTGGCTGTGGAAGTCAAGTGGCTCACGCTCTCGGCCACCAAGGGACCGAATTCAGAGTTCCAGCGCTTCATCGGGCAATGCACCCTTGCGGCAGCAGGCAACGACGTAGTGATCGGCGTGTGCGGTCTTGGTGGACGTCGGAACAGGCAACTCGACGCGCACGAGGCGGAGCTCAAGAAGAAGCTCGGGTTAATGGGCGTTCATCTCGTTGTACTGAGGGCCGGCGCATAGGATCGGGCACTCGGGAACGAGACGCGCCGCGGCTGAAGCGCAATCGTGAGACCGACGGGATTGACCACCGGTGGTATGGCAAGAAGAAAAAGGAGCGCAAGATGATCCGTTTCCTGAAAGCTGTACTCATGGTCGTGATGTTCTCGGTGACACTTGCTGCACAAAGCGGTGCGCGAGGTCCCCTGGAAGGCGCCTGGAAGGTCGCCGAGATCGTGGTTACGGGAGCGGGTGCATCCAATGTTTCGAATCCACAGCCGGGGCTGTTTATCTTCACGCGAACCCATTACAGCTACATGTGGGTGCCCGGGAACCAGCCTCGCCCCCTGTTCAAGGCTGAGGATCCAACCAACGCAGAGAAGACCACAGCTTTCGATTCTTTCGTGGCCAACACGGGGACGTACGAAACGTCGGGCACGACATTGACGATTCGCCCGACGGTGGCGCGAGTCCCGAACTGCATGGGGGGCGCCGCCTTCATGAGATTCCAGTTTCGAGTCGAGGGAAACACGCTGACGCTGACGCAGAAGTCTGCGGACGTCAATTGCCTGATTGGTGCGCGAGCCGTACCTTCCGCGGCGCCCGCCAACGATACTCGGTGGAAGCTTACGCGGGTAGAGTGACGCAGAGGCGCCAATAGCCGGTTCAACACACATGACGCGACTGGACAACATCGTCGCCTTGGTTACTGGCGCCAGCCGCGGGGCGGGACGCGGAATCGCGCTCGAACTTGGCGAGGCGGGCGCCATCGTCTACGTCACGGGGCGAAGCGTCAGCGGCGGACCGACCACGGACAATGTCCCGGGCACGATCGACGAGTGCGCCCGGGAGATCACGAACCGTGGCGGCCGCGGCATCGCCGTTCGGTGTGACCATACGGTCGACGCAGACGTCGAATCGCTCTTCGCCCGCATCCGCAGCGACCATGGGCGGCTCGACATCCTGGTCAACAACGTGTGGGGCGGCTACGAGAACAGCGAATGCCGTCCTCTTCCGCTGGTGCCGTTCTGGGAGCAGCCGCTCGAGCAATGGGATCGCATGTTCACCGCCGGTGTCCGCGCGCATCTCGTCGCGAGCCGCCTGGCCGTGCCGCTGATGCTGCCGCAGCGGCGCGGGTTGATCGTCAGCACGTCCGCGAACCTCGAGCCGCTCCCCTACCTGCGCAACGTGTTCTACGACCTGGCGAAGAACGCCGTTGCCCGGATGACGTGGGCCATCGCCCAGGAATTGCGCGAGCACAGCATCGCGGCGCTCGCGGTCGCGCCCGGGTTCATGCGTACCGAGCGTGTCGTCGAGGCGTTCCGGCGGGCCGGCGCGCTGGAGTTCCGCAACCGGCCTGGCGGGCCGAATGAGACGACCGCGTACCTGGGCCGCGCGATCGTGGCGCTGGCATCGGATGCGCGGGTTCTCGAAAAGTCGGGTCAGCTCGTGGAGGTCGGCACGCTCGCACGCGAATACGGCTTCACGGATGTCGACGGGAGCCAGCCGCCACCATTCCGCATCCGCGCACAGGCGAGCACGTGACGGGCGCTGTCAGACGATCTGATATTCGGGCGTGCTCATGATGAGATGCGCCGTCATGCGCAGCGGATCTTCCATGTAGCTCCTGGCGCGCTCGAGGCTGTCGGTCCCCAGCTCACCGGTGAGGAATGAGACGAACGCGTCGCGCGCCGGCTGTGCGGCCGGCACGCGGAGGAGCCGCCACATCAGGTAATCGACGGCGTCGGTGGCGGTCGTCGCGCCGCTGGCCATCACCATCTGCGTGAGATCGAACCGGGCCGCATGACGCGGCGTCGGAATCAGCTTGCGGGCCGCCTGCTCCCAGGCGATGTAGCCGGAGATGCGCGTGTTGAACTGCTCGTCCCGTTCGAGCGCCGCGCGGTCGAACGCGCTCATGTTCGCGGGATCGTTGACCGCGGTGGCCGCGCCGATGTCGTAGCCGTCGCGCAGCCGCTGACCGAGCAGATCGTCGGTGCCGGCGGTGAAGTTCCAGTCCCTGAAGCCGGTCATGTCGGGGACGAGCACGTCGCGGGCGACGTTGCCGCGCGCGATGAGCAGCCCCGGCGTGATCCACGCCTTGCCGCCGGCCCATCCCGCGACCGACGGAGGATTCAGCAGGTGCTGTCCCATCGAGATGGTCGACTGGTTGAAGTCGGGGACGCCCGGAAGCTCGTCGACGTCCAGCTGCTTCATCATCGCGACCATGTGCTCGACGGGACCCTTGATGTGCCCACCGTAGCTCGCCTGGCTGTAGAAATCCCGCGATGAAAAGATCACCGCGAGCAGCGGCTTGACCTCGTAATCGTGGCTGCGCAGCACCGCGCCGAGTTTCCGCCGGAGGTCGGCGGACAATTCGTCGCGGACGAGAAAGCGATAGATCTTGCCGGCCAGGTACTCCGCGGTGACCGGCTGCTCGAAGATGATCTTCACGGCATCCACGCCGTCGAAGCGTCCCGTGCGGCCGAGAAAGGTCTTCGCGCCCTCGTCGTGCTTGGCCGGATCGACCTTGAAGGTCAGGTTGTCGAAGTACCAGCCGGTGAATGCGCGCGCGCCCTCGCGCACGTCCTTCTCCGAGTAGTTGCCCACGCCCATCGTGAAGAGCTCCATCACCTCGCGGGCGAAGTTCTCGTTGGGCGCGCCCTTGACGTTGTACTGCGCGTCGAGGAAATAGAGCATCGCCGGGTTCCTGGCGACCTGGATCGTCAACTCGCGGACGTTGCCGGTGGCGAACCGCTCGAAGAGATCGACCTGCTGCATCATCTTGCGGTAGTCGCGCACCTTGTTCTCGTGCGTGGCGAAGTGGCCGTGCCACAGCAACGCCATCTTCTGCTCCACCGGGTGCGACGTCTGCAGCATCCGGTTCGCCCACCAGTACCCCAGCCGCCGCGTCTCGAGCATCGTCGCCCGCAGCCAGTAGAAGAAGCGATCGGAGACCGGCTGCAGCGGACGCTTGCCGGACGGCTTGACGTCGATCCCCATCGAGACGCCGTTCTTGATGGCGCGGTCGGTCGCCTCCGGGCGGCTCTCGGGAAACCCGTTCAACGCCGGGTCCCAGAGACCCGATTCGGCAAACGGCTGCATGCGTGGGTTCGGGATGCTCTCGTAGTGCACGAGCGTGCGCACGGCGCGATCGAGGCCGGCGTCGGCGAGCTTCTGGATGGCCGCCGGCGAGCCGCCGAATCCCGCGTGGCTCAGCAGGTGCGCGGCGCGGTCGTAGTTCCAGTCGGCCGCGCCGATGGGGGTGAGGTCGTCCTTCCAGGACGCCGGCCCCGGAGACCAGCTGCTGCGGGTGGTCATCGTGCTCTCCTCTCGCCTACCCCCGGAACAGATCGAGGGGGGTGAATTTGTGCCCGAGCACCTGCGCGGCGTCGGCATCGAGCCACCCTTCGATCAGCGTCGCGTATACGTCACGGAAGTCGGTCGTGTTCTCGAGGTTGTCGCCGAGCACCAGGTTCGAGAGGCTCGGCGGCGTGCCGTACATCCCACCCTTGACCGGGTTGCCGATCACGAAGTTCACCTGCGCCGTCCCGTGATCCGTGCCGAGGCTGGTGTTCTCCGGTACGCGGCGGCCGAACTCGCTGTGGACGTACATGACGACATCGTCTGCGCGGCCGATGCGTTCCATTTCACGGAAGAAGCCCTCGATCGCATCGGAGCAGTACTCGAGCTGCCGGTCGTGCGGCGCCGCCTGGTTCACGTGGGTGTCGAACAGGCTGTTGCGCAACGGGACGTAATACAGCCTCGTCGGAAAATCCGCTTCGATGAGGGCCGCCACCTTGTCGAGATCCAGCAGGCGCAGGTCCGGGTTGTCCTTCCCCTTGTAGCGGCCCCACGCCGCGCGCACGACCTCCGACGCCTGCGCCGCGCTCCGACTGACCTCGAGCACGTAGCGGTGCGCCTCGCTCTCCGGCGATGGCCCCGCGACGAGCGCGTCAACGGCCGCTTTTTCCTGCGCGAACAGCCCGCGCTGGAATTTCATGGGGTCGACGAACACGAGCGGCACGTGGTCCGCGCACTTGACCGCGAGCGTCTGGCTCTCGGCGATGTTCACGATCAGGTTCTGCTGCGCGCGTCCGGGGTCGAGCGCCGACGCGGTGCGCCCGATCCAGCCGTACTCGTTGCCGCTGTTGGGCGCCGCCGTGTGCCAGAACGACATCGACGTGAAGTGCGAGAACGAGGGCTGGTCGTAGCCGACGCCCTGGACGATCGCCAGCTTGCCCTCGTCGTAGAGCTTCTTCATGCCGCGCATCGACTTGTGCCAGCCGAAATGCGCGTCGATTTTCAGCAGGTCCTTTTCCCTGATGCCGATCGTCGGGCGATGCGTGTAGTACATCGCGTCGCCGTACGGCACGATGGTGTTCAGACCGTCGTTGCCGCCAAACCATTCGAAGACGACGAGGATCCGGCGCGAATCGCCGGCGGCTGCCTGCAGACTCGCCTGGCTGAATACGCGCGGCACCGGGCCGAAGCCGCCGAAGAGACCAAACCCGAGTCCACCGGCGCCGAGCCGGATCATGTCGCGACGCGTGACGCCCGAGCCGCTCAGCAGATGCTTGGTCGGCATGCTGATTCACTCCCGTCTTCCCGGCGGCGTTTCACCTGCCGGCGAGGCGCCCAATAGTCGCGCCAGTGCAACCGCCTGTCAATCAACCTGCCCAACGTCCAGCGGAGAGCCGGAGCGCGTCAGTAGTATCCTGCTGCGCTGGCCCGCCGTCTCCCGCTCGAAGCACCTCGTCGCCTTGTCCGCGCCATCGGCCGCTGGAGTCTCGCCGCGCTGATGGTCAACACCATGATCGGCGCAAGCGTCTTCGGCCTGCCGTCGCTCATCGCGGCGCATCTCGGCCGCCTGAGCCCGGCCGCCTATTTCGTGGCGGCCGCCGGGATCGGCGTGATCGGCGCGTGCCTGGCGGAGGTCGGGTCGCAATTCCGGGAGGCTGGCGGACCATATCTGTATGCCCGTGAAGCGTTCGGGCCGTTCGCGGCGATCCAGATAGGGTGGCTCTCGTTTCTGTCCCGCATCGCCGCCTCTTCGGCAGGAGCCGACCTGTTCATCAACTACCTGAGCGAGTTCCGTCCCGCGGTGACCGATCCGCTTCCTCGAGCAGTCATCGTGAGCGTGCTGGTGCTGCTGCTGGCCACCGTGAATTACCGGGGCGTCCATGGCGCAGCGCGGTTGAGCAACTTCTTGACGATCGCGAAGCTCGCGATCATCGGGATCTTCGTGTGCGGCGGCGTCGTCGCGCTGGCGATGAGTCCAGCTGTGCGCGTGATGCCGTCCGAAGTCCCCGCCACCGCTGCGGACTGGTTTGCGGCGATTATCCTCATGGTCTACGCCTACGGCGGATTCGACGCCGCCCTCTTCGCTGCGGGAGAGACACGAAACCCCCGGCAGGATGTACCCGCGGCATTGCTGCTTGCTCTGGCTGGTTCCACGATCCTGTTCGTATCGTTGCAGTTCGTGGTGATTCACACGCTGCCGGATACCGCAGGGACGACGAAGCCGTTGGTGGACGCGGCGCGAAGGTTTTCCGGGCCGATCGGTGCGTCGCTCATGGCGATCGGATCGCTGATCTCGATATACGGGTATCTGAGCGCGAACATGCTGCACACACCGCGGCTGACATTCGCGCTGGGGGAACAAGGAGACTTCCCGCAATTTTTCGCCGCGATTCACCCGCGCTTCCGGACGCCGTCCGTCTCGATCGTGACGTTTGCCGCGCTCCTGATGCTGTTTGCGATCGCCGGGAACTTCCGGTGGAACGCCACGTTGTCGGTCGTATCGCGATTGTTCGTGTATGGTTCGATTGCGGCGGCCCTGCCGGCCTTGCGGCGGAAACATCCCGAAGCCGACGCGCTTCGCCTGCCAGGTGGATGGATCTTCAGTCTGTTGGCGCTTGTCTTCACGGCAGTGCTGATCACGCAGACAGACGTCGGGGGAATCGCCGTTGTGGCCATCACGTTCGGGATCGCGCTTCTCAATTGGAAGGCGACGCGCAGTCATTCCCCTGCGCCTTCATGACGGCGGTCGTTTTCCCTGCGCCGCGCCTGGCGGCCGAAGCCGTTACTCCGCGCCGGTGCTCGTCAGGACCTTGCCGTCGGCGAGCTTGCCCGTCATGAACATGCCGCCGGCCTTCCCGTCCCTGAGCGGCCGGAACGTCACGGTGATCCGCATGCCGGGCAGGAGCGAGGTCCGCGTCCAGCCGCGGCGCGCGAGAAAGTTCGGACTCATCCCCTCGAATCCCCACGTCTCCACCTGACCCGACGCGTTCGGCGCATCGAGCCAGATCCAGATGTGCGGGTTCGTCCAGTCGACCTGCTTGACGACGCCCGTTACGCTCTTTTCGGCATTCATGTCGAAGACGGGCGCGGCGGCATGATGCGACCACGCGCGGGTGGCGACGCCGCACATCATCGCCGTGACCAGCAGCGCGCGCCCGGCTGTGCGTGCGATCGGCCTCATCGCCTACTCCTTCTTCGCCGGCGCGTCGAGCTTCACGCCGGCTTTCCCCTGGCCGTCGAGGAAGTTCCGATTGTTCTCTTCGCAGATGTACTCGCGAATCGTCCATTCCCGATGCCGCGCCAGCGTCCTCGTCGTCGTCCACGGCTTCACCAACACCGCCGGATCGATGACGGTGGTTTCGATCGACATCGTGTCCGGCGCGGTGAGGCGGAACCGCTCGGTGACGCGCATCCTGTCGCTGTGCGGCGTGTTCCGCGCAATCGTGGTGAGCGGCGAGAACCCGATCGTCTCGGCGACGAGCGTGTCGCCGTCCCAGCGGCCGATCGACGTGCCGTTGAACGTCGGATCGGGATCGGCCGGCAGCGGCCGGCCATCGGTGTAGATGTGACGCACCTGCATGTAGGCTTCGGTGACGATCGTGACCTTGCCCGGCGTCATCAGGAATTCGTACGGATACGGATGCCCCATGATTGCCGGCATTCCCGTCGGCAGGCAGTTGGCCGCTTCCGTGTCGTCGAAGTTGCGCGCGTCGAGCTCGCGCTTCTTTGCCGCGTAGGCCGGCGTGAGCTGCGGTACGGGCGGCGGTGCCGCGGCCGGTCCTCGTCCACCGCGGCCGACGGTCGGCGCCTCCCAGACGCCGGTCAGGTCCGGCAGCTTCGCGAGCGCCGCCCAGTCGGCGGCGGCCGGCGGCTTCGTCTTCCATTCCTGCGCAGCCGCGGAGACCGCCAGCCCCGTGACCAGCAGCCAGACGATGCGGGTGGAATGCTTCATCGCGCGAGCGGATCGGGACGAAGCTGGAACTTGACCAGCTTTCCCTTGGTCCCCTTTCCGCCTTCGATGTGCCACACGAAGTGCGTGCCGTAGTTCGCGTAGAGGGCGCGCCCCTTCCAGCCGGCCCGCGGATCGTCGATGCGGCCGTCCATGCCGCGCGAGTAGAACCCGAGCGGATACGGCACGCGCATCGTCATCCACTGGCGCGTCTGCGGATCGAGGACGAGCAGCGAATCGGAATTCGATCCCGTTGCCAGCGGCTTGTTCGCGCCGAGTCCGAGGATGTTCTGCTGATCCACCCAGTTGAAATAGTGGAAGTCGGCGGGGATGTCGGTGCCTTTCAGCTTCGGCCCGTTCGTCTGATACAGCGTCCAGCCCTCGCGGCACTCGCTGCCGTCGATCTTGTGGCCGACGCTGCCCGTGCACTTGCGCCGATCGAAGCTGGCGAGATGGCTGCTGGCCGCCAGCGCCGTCCAGACGACGCCGTTGGTGTCGACGTCGACGCCGCGCGGGTCGAATCCAGGCTCGGGCACGCGGAACACTTCGGCACGGCAGCTCTCGGGTGGATTCGTGCCGCGATCGACGCGCACCAGGTAGCCCGGGAAGCGTTCGGACACGCCCCAGATCGAGTTGTCGACGGGACTGGGGACGGCGGAGTAGAGACTGAAGTCGACCTCGGTATCGAGCGAGGGATCCGGTCCGCCGCCTCCGCGCGCGGCCGTGTTCGCCGCGCCGCTCGCCGTATCCCCTTGATAGAGGATTGACTGGCCGCGGCCGGCGGCACGGTTCCATGGACGCGTGATCCTGCCGTCGGCATTGGTATCGACCACCTGGCCGCACCAGCCGACCGCTTTCTGCTCGTCTTTCGTCTGGTCGAAGACCTTCGTGTCGATCCAGCCGAAGATCGGACCGGTCAGCTCGTTGAAGTAGACGGTCTCGTTCGCGTCGTCGTCGAACTGCAGGTGGTGCGTCGAATAGCAGGTGTCGATGAGTGTGAACTGCTTCGTCTTCGGATCGTAGAAGGACGCCTGCCGTCCGCTGTTGCGCAGCGGGAACCACGCCGCGTACTTGTTCGACGGGTCGCTGCACCACGACGGATCCTGGTTCGGGCGAATCTTCGACGTAATCCACACGCGCCCCTTGCTGTCGAGCATCGGGTTGTGCGGATCGGCGGGGTTGTACGGCGGGTTCCCCCACAGGTGCGTGTCGCCCCACCAGAGCGACGGGCGGTTGGGTTTCGGAAATCGCGAGGGCACCTCCGCGCGCGGCGCCCGCGTCGGAATCTCGATCTCTTCGGTGCGGTTCGTCAGCGGGTCGAGGATGACGAGCGTCCCGTGCCCGGCCGACACCGCGTAGATCGGTCCGTACGCGTTGACCGTCGGATGATGCTTGTCGGTCGCCACCTCGTCGTGCATGAACGAGTGGTCGGTGCCCCAGTCCCACAGCGTCAGCACGACGTTGCGCTCCTGCCCGCTCGGCCGCGGCGGCGGCGGCGGCACCTCGCCCTTGGCGACGCGCCCGGTCCAGTCCGCAAACGTCCGCAGCGGCCGCGTCTTCCCCTGGTTCGTCAGCACCGAGTACATCGCCGTGCCGCGCACGCCGGTCCCGAGCCGCCACTCCCAGGCTTCCTCGTGCGTCTTCAGCTCCGGCTTCGCCTTGAAGATGTGATCGACGCTGCGCGTGAGCTGATTGCCCAGCTGATGGCAGAAGTTGCAGTCGGACTTGAGCGAGTTGATCCAGTGGTTCTGCGTCAGCATCGCAGGGCGGAGGCCGTTGGTCCCGTTGCCCGGGAACTCGTGCTTCGCCGGCGGCTCCATGAGCGACAGCCAGTAGTTGCCGGGATAGACCTTCGCGGCTTCCTGCGGTGTGCGCGCCGGCGTGGCGGTCAACGTCAGCGGCGCCGCTCCCGGCTTCGCCTGCACCTTGGCTGAGTCGACGAGGCCGTAGCCGCGCACCCAGACGCTGTAGGTGGCGTCAGGCAGTTCCGGCAGCATGAAGCGTCCGCGGTCGTCGGTGACGACGATCTTCACGAACGGCGTCGGCAGATCCTTCGTCTCGGCAATCACCCAGACGCCGGCCTCGGGAGCGCTGTCGCCGCGCACGACACCGGTGATGTAACCCTGCGGCGGTGCAGGTCGCTGGCCCTGCTGCGCGCTCAGCGATCGCATCGACGCCGCCGCAACCAGGCCGCCCAACGCGGCGGCGAGCACCACGATCCGGACTCGGCGATTCGTCAGTCGCTGCATATCGTTTTTCCGTCGCGCATATATTACGCCTCGCTCGCGCGGAACGGACGGGGCGTCATTTGGCGTCGTGAAAGATGACGCCGAGCGTATGACGCTGGCCCGACCGCAGGCGGCTGACGCCGTGTCGCATGTTCACGCGATAGACACCGCGTGTTCCCTGGACGGGACGGTGACGGACCGCGAACACGACACCGTCACCGCGACGGAGCGGTACGACGTCGGCCCGTGACTGCATCCGCGGCCGTTGCTCGGTCAGCACGAACGCCCCGCCGGTGAAGTCCGCCGCGGGCTCCGAGAGCAGGATCGCCACCTGGAGTGGAAACAGGTGCTCGCCGTAGACATCCTGGTGCAGCGCGTTGAAATCGCCCTCGCCGTACTGCAGCAGCAGCGGCGTCGGCCGCGTCTGCCCCGCCTCGTGGCATCGCGTGATGAATTCGGCGTGCGAATCCGGGTACCTTACCGGGATCCCCATCGACGCGTTCCATCGGTTCGCGATCGGAACGAGGCGTGGATAGAGGTTCGAACGCAGAGCGGAGACGCTGTCGGGCAGCGGATAGGTGAAGTATTTGTATTCGCCGCGTCCGAAGCCATGCCGTGCCATGACGATGCGGCTGCGAAAATGGCGGTCGTCGGCATACAGGCCGGCGAGGGCGGCACATTCGCTCGCGGTCAGCAGTCGTGGCACGAGCGCCCAGCCGTCGGCATCCAGCTGCTCGGCGACGACCGGCCAGTCGTAGTGACCGATTCGCTCATCGACATGCAGCGCGTCGAGGTCTCGAAGTCGTGTTGCTGTGCTCATCACCGCTCCGTTCCTCTGCAGACTACGCGACCGCGACGGACGTCACACTCCGTTGCTTGCGATCGAATTGCCCTCCTTCATCGATCGATCAGCTGCTGAACATCGTCGGCCCGCTGGCTGGCCCGGAACTCGATGACGCGGACGTCGGCCAGGCCGCGCGCATAGAAGGGATCCTCGCGCGCGATGGCTTCAATCCGTTCCCGGCTGTCACCAACCGCCAGGATGATTCCGCCGTCGCGAGGAACCTTGCGGCCCGATACGAGAAAGTTGCCGGCCGCGTAGTACTTCTTCAGGAATGTCATGTGGGCGCGCATGGCGGCGTCGATGTCGGCGAGCGGCGCCGTGTAGGTGAGCTCGATGACGAACATGGCTCGCCAGCTTGCCCCAGGCGGCGGCCGGCGTAAAGGCAGGCTACCTCTTGAACGACGTCTCGAGGTCCTGGTATGAGAGGCCGAACAATCGAAGCGCACCCTCGACCGAGTCTGCGCCTTCGAGCTCGTGCAGCAGTCGCGTCCAGCCGAAACCGGGCCGTTCGGCGATGACGTTCACCGCAAGAAGGCTCTCGTCGTACGCCACCTGCGCGTCGGCCGCGCCGAGACCGCCGAAGCCGCCTTCGAGATGCGTCAGCGGAATCGCTCGTCCGGCGGCTCTCATCCGCCGTTGAGCGGCGCGGGCGTCCGTCCCGTCGAAATACTGCGCCAGCCCCTCGTTGAGCCACCCCGGAACACCGGCCGGCGCGATGCCCGCGATGATGGCGTGCGTCAATTCGTGCGTCAGCACCTTCTCGAACAGCTCCGGCTGCTGCGACGCTCCCGCGACCGGTATGCGTATTTTTCCGTCGTAGGCGCCGGCGGACCATTTCGGCGCGCGCGTGACGTCCCGGAACTGCTGCTCGGTGTAGAGGACGGCGACGATGGTGTCGGACGGATACTCGCCGAGCCTGCCTGCGATTCGGAAGAACGCGGAGTTGAATACGCGCGTCGCGTCCATGGCGAGCGACCGCTCGTCGTGCCCCTCGAACAGGATCCGTAGACGGTCGTACCGCAATTCCTCGAACGACTCGTGGATGCCGGCCTCTTTCCGCCACTGATCGAGCGTCCGCGTCATCTCCGCGTCGCCCGGCGCGTACTTCAGCGCGCTCTCGTAGGTACGAATGGCCAGATCGACCTCGCCCTCGTCGTACGCGATCTGACCGAGAAGCACCGAGGCAGGCGTGAGGTCTGGCTTCGCCGTCAACGACTCCCGCAGACGGGTCATCGCCTCCTTCTGCTTCCCTTGTGCATGCGCGGCGGCTCCCGCGCCCATCAACAACACGGGATCGCCGGGCTTCAGGGCCAGCGCGTCGGCGAAGAGACCCGCCGCCCGGTTGCCGTAGCCATCGCGGAGCGCCTTCCAGCCTGCCTCGTTCAGTTCGATGACCCTGGATTGACCGCGCGCTGACGTCACGGACAGCACCATGAGGCAGAGGACCGTCGCCGCGCGTGGTACAGGCATGGTGACGCCCGGGGCAAGCGACGTTCCCGGCGGATCTCGCGTCAGGCGAGGCCTGCACGCCTTGGCGGCTTACGAGTTCGGGGTTGCGATCACAGGTTCGAAAGCACGCGACACCGACTTATGTCACACTCCACGGCCGACAGACGTCGCCGGGACGCGCAGGAGTCGTGCATGCCGCTCACACGATTCGCCACAGCCGCACTGGGCCTCTCGCTCGTGTCGATCTCGATCGCCTGGCAGCATGACCTCGTCGGTCAGGCGCAGAACATCCAGGTTCCGATCTTCGAGTACGACCCCACGTTTCCTCAGCCGCTGCCCGAGACCTGGGCCATCGGCCCGATTGGAGGCCTGGCCGTCGATCGGCAGGATCACCTCTACGTCCTGCAGCGGCCCGCCGGCCTGCTGACGAACGAGCGCTTCTCCGGCGCGGATGACACCCCGCCCAAGGCCGATTGCTGTGTGCCGGCGCCGCCCGTGCTCGAGCTCGATCAGCGCGGCACGTTGATTCGCTCGTGGGGAGGCCCCGGGCCCGGCTACGACTGGCCCCAGACCGAGCACGGCGTGTTCGTGGATCAGAAGGACGTCGTGTGGCTGGCCGGCAGCGGCGCCAGGGATGCGCAGCTGCTGAAATTCACCCGAGAGGGAAAGTTCCTCCAGCAATTCGGCAAGCCGGGCGCGAGCGGCGGCAGCGCCGACACGAAGAACATGGGCAGCCCGGCGAATCTCGTGATCGATCCGGCCAGCAACGAGGTCTACGTCGCCGATGGCTACAGCAACCACCGCGTCATCGTCCTCGACGCCGACACGTTCGCCTTCAAGCGGATGTGGGGTGCGTACGGCAACAAGCCGGATGACAAGGAGCCTGGCCCCTACAATCCGGAGGCGCCGCCGGCGCAGCAGTTCCGCCTGCCACACAACATCGCCATCTCACGCGACGGCTTCGTCTACGTCGCCGATCGGCCGAACAACCGCATCCAGGTGTTCAGGAAGGACGGCACCTTCGTCAAGGAAGCGTTCGTCTCGAAGCGAACGCTGCTGGCGGGCGCCGCGTCGGGCTTCGTCCTGTCGCCCGATCCGCAACAGCGGTTTCTCTACATGATCGACGGCGCGAACCATCACGTGTGGATCCTGAATCGCGAGACGCTGCAGGTGATCGCGCGCTTCGGCCAGCAGGGGCTGTTCGGCGGCTCGCTCAACGTGCCGCATGCGATCGCGGTGGACAGTCGAGGCAATCTCTACATCGGCGAGAATTTTGACGCGCGCCGCTTCCAGCGCTTCCTCTACAAGGGACTCGGCACGCCTGTCGCGGGTGCGAACCCGCCGACGACGATCGTGCGATGATGCGGCGAGCCTATTGGCTCTCTTTAACCGGTCCTCTCTACGCGGAGGTGACTATGACAGGGGTGAGCAACGCGTCGATACACGATCAGGAACGCGCCATAGAGGCCTGGGCGGAATACTGGTCGGCTCACGACATGGGGCGCCTGCTGCCGCTATTCACCGGGGATGTGATCCACGACGAAGTGACCATGGGCGTGGTGAACCGCGGTACGGCCGAACTGCGGGCATTCGGCGAAGGGTTCATTTCAGGGTTTCCTGACGTGACTTTCGAGCTGCAGTCCAGGTTCGCAAACGGCACCAGCGGGGTTGCTGAATGGATCATGCGGGGCACCCATAGAGGCGATTTACCCGGATTGCCATTGACAGGCAAGCGCGTCGAAGTGCGGGGCGCATCGATTTTCGAATTCGCCGGCGACAAGATTCGACGCTGCACCGACTATTGGGACATGGCCACGTTCCTCAAGCAACTCGGCTTCATGCCGTCGTAAACCGTGCCCTGGTGCTTGGAGTTTCTCAGCGAACTCGACTTGATCTCGTTGAAGAGGTGGTGATGTCCGAAACGAACAAGAGAACAATTCGAATCGTTCGCGAAGAGGCGATGCGCAAGGGGAAACTGGACAAGCTCGGTGGACTCTACGCGGACGACTACATCTACCATGGCATTCCGATGCTCGGTGACATGCGGGGACCGACCGCGTTCAGGAACTTGGTGAGCGGGTTCATCGATGCGGTGTCTGGATTTCAGGAGACGGTCGAAGACCAGCTTGCAGAGGGCGACAAGGTCGTGACCCGCGTGTCAGGTCGTGGCAAACATACTGGAGAGCTGATGGGCGTGGCGCCATCCGGAAATGACCTTCGGTGGACAGCCATCATCATCAGTCGCTTCGTGAACGGAAAGATCGCCGAGGAATGGGCTGAGTTCGATGCTCTGAGCTTCTCTCAACAGTTGAGCGGGTCCGCACGATAAGGATCGATATTGCGCATTCGCCTTCCCCGCCCGCGGCGTAGCTCTCGTCTGGGAGATTCGTGGCCTCGATGGAATTCAATCCCTACGCACCACCCAAGGCGAGCGTTGCTGACGCCGAACCGGACACACACGGCCTGAAACACTGCAGCCTGTGGCTGATGGTCGTCTTGGTCCGCGACGGTAAGATCGCCGGGCAGTCGTTCGCCTGGAAAGCTACGCCCAAACGCTGAGGACGCCGGTGAGTGACCTGCCGGATTACGTCCTTCGCAATCGCGCGGCATGGGACGAGTGGGCGAAACTGTACGTTGCGCAGGGTGAAGAACAGTGGGCCGCGGACGAGCCGAGCTGGGGAGTATGGAGTGTGCCCGAGTCACGGATCGGTGTTCTTCCCGATAGTCTGGCGGGGAAAGATGCGATCGAGCTTGGCTGCGGCACGGCATACGTCTCGGCCTGGCTGGCACGGCGCGGCGCGCGAGTGGTCGGCATCGACAACTCCGAAGCGCAGCTGGCAACCGCGCGGCGCCTGCAGAAGCAGCACGGTCTCGACTTTCCGCTCTTGCACGGTAGCGCCGAAGCGGTCCCTTACCCCGATCAGAGCTTCGACTTCGCCATCTCCGAGTACGGCGCGTGCCTCTGGGCGGACCCGCAGCGCTGGGTTCCGGAGGCCGCGCGTCTCCTTCGCCCGGGTGGCCAGCTGGTCTTTCTCACCAACTCCTTCCTGCTGATGCTGTGCATGCCCGCGGAGGACGGTATCGCCGCGACGGAGCGGATGCTCCGCCCGGCATTCGGGATGTATCGCGTCGAATGGCCGACCGACTCCGGTGTCGAATTTCACCTCTCGCACGGCGACTGGATCCGGTTGCTGCGCCGCTCTGGTTTCACCATCGACGATTTGCTCGACGTGCGTCCTCCCGCCGACGCGACGACACGCTACCCGTTTGTCACGATCGAGTGGGCGAGGCAATGGCCGTGCGAAGAGGTCTGGAAGGCGAGCAAGCGCGGATGAAGGACGTTGGCAAGGCCTAGCCGGCGGCGCGATCCATGGACGAACTGAAACAGTCGATCAACGCCGCGTTGGGATCGGAAGATCCGATTCCGAGACAGCTTGTTCGCGAATGGATTCAAAGGGCCGCCGACGTCGAAGCGGACGCGCTGTTGTACAAGCTCACCGGGGAGGCTTGGAATCGCATCCAGCCTCACTTGGAAGCTGGAGAGACGCGCTCCCTGATCCAGCGATACCTTTTTAGGTGCATTCAGGAGAATCCCAAGGGCGGTATCGCACTGAGTCGATACGAGGCGGCATCTGAGCTCGAAGCATGGTTCGATCACCTCGTTCGCAAGGAAGAGACGCGCGAGATCCTTGAACGAGCGGTCGGCGGCGTCACTACACTCTTCTTAACCGGCGACGATGATATCCGTGCCGCCATTGAGACCGGGTTCCTGGAGCATGTGCTCGAGCAAGTGACGATGAGGCCTCTGTTCTCCCACTGGGCATACGACGAACAATTGCAGGAGGCGTGGCGACAGGCGCTGGCATGGGGCGAAGCACATCCCAACTTCACGAAGGGCTTGCGCGAACAGTTGCGTGACGTACAACTCGATCAGGAATGACAAGCGGTCTAACATCGGCTCGGCAGCCAACGACAGCCTGCGGGCTCAGGACCCGCCGCTTCTGAAGCCGGGGCCTCAGGTGGAATCCAGGTAACGCGCCGAAAGAGCCACGGTGCATCGGCCGACGACACTCGTTCTCCTGCCTGGCCTGGATGGCACGTCGA
>Ga0070695_100000081_pt1 | contig 39746 bp, 37 predicted proteins | sample KBSK1252metaG_FD_65471 | JGI IMG/M metagenome (GOLD analysis project Ga0070695, IMG submission 65471) | Corn, switchgrass and miscanthus rhizosphere microbial communities from Kellogg Biological Station, Michigan, USA - KBS K1-25-2 metaG | ecosystem: Host-associated > Plants > Roots >...
AGCGCGAGCTCGCCGAGGTCGAAGGGAGTGCTGAGGATGTTGCCGAACGTCTTGCAGCCCAGGGAAGCTGACCACGTCCCCGTCCTCGCCGAGGAGGTGCGGGCCTGCCTCGCCGTGCAACCCGGCGAGACCGTCATCGACGCGACCTTCGGCGCCGGCGGGCACGCCGCGATCCTCGCGGCCGACCTGCGTGGCAAGGGGAAGTTGATCGCGATCGACCGCGACCCGACGGCTCGCACGTACTTCGAGCAGCTCGCAAAGCGCACGACGGTGAACGCGCGGCTCCTGCGGGGCGACTTCGGCGTCGTCCTTCCGCAGCTCGCGGAGAACGGGGTTCAGGCCGACGCGATCCTCCTCGACCTCGGGGTGTCCTCGATGCAGCTCGACCGGCCCGAGCGCGGCTTCTCCTACGCCGCTGACGCACCGCTCGACATGCGCATGGATCCCACGCAAGAGGTGAGCGCGCGCGAGGTCGTCAACACGTGGAGCGAACGCGACCTCGTCACGATCTTCCGGCGCTATGGCGAGGAGCGGTACGCGAAGCAGATCGCGCGGGCGATCGGTCGCCGCCGGCGCGAGCAGCCGTTCGAGCGCACCGGCGAGCTCGTCGATGTGATCAAGGCCGCGATCCCGGCGCCGGCGCGTTTCGGCGACGGCCATCCGGCGAAGCGCGTCTTCCAGGCACTGCGAATCGAGGTGAACGCGGAGCTCGACTCACTCGCGAGCGCACTCCCCGCCGCGCTCGAGATGTTGCGTCCCGGCGGCCGGCTCGCCGTAATCGCCTTCCACTCGCTCGAGGACCGGATCGTGAAGCGCTTCCTGCGCGAGCGGGAGCGCGGCTGCACCTGCCCGCCCGACTTTCCCGTCTGCGTCTGCGGCCACGAGCCCGAGCTTCGCGCCCTGCAACGGCGGCCGATTCGGCCGAGCCAGACGGAGGTCGCGGCGAATCCGCGCGCAACGTCGGCGCGGCTGCGCGTCGCGGTGAAGACCGGGGCGGAGGAGGACTAGATGGCGGCGGTGGACTGGTTCGCGCAGGCGGAAGTCGCAGAGCCGGTTCTGGCTCCGCGCCGGCGCCGGGCCGCGGCCGAGCGTCCGGCGGCGCCCGTACGCTCGCGGCGCACGCCGGTCCAACGCCGTGTTCGCGCTCACATCGTCTGGATGATCCTCTTCGCGCTCCTCCTCGCCGGAGTCGTCGCCGTCAACGTCGCCGTGCTGCGGGCGCACGTCGCGGTCACACATCTCGACGAGCAGCGCGCGCAGCTGCAGGCGCAGAACCAGGCGCTCGCTTCTCACCTCTCGGCCGTCAACTCGGCGCCGCGGATCGAGGCGGCGGCGAGGCGGCTCGGCATGGTGCCGGCTCCCGCGGCAAGCACGTCCTACTTCGTCCTTCCTTCCGGACGCCGTTGAAGCCGCGCGTCGTCAACTCGCGGCTCCGTCTCCTCCTTCTCGTCATCCTCCTCGCGTTCGCAGCCCTCGGGGCGCGGGCGGCGTGGATCCAGACCGTCCGCGCCTCGTCGCTGACCTCGCTCGCGCAACGGCAAGCGAAGGCTGACCTCGTGCTTCCCGCCGGGCGGGGAACGATCTACGACAGGCTTGGCACGCCGCTCGCGATCGGTGAGCAGGCAACCGACGTCATCGCCGATCCGCTTCAAATCTCGGATCCGTTGCACGAGGCGCGGATCGCCGCGAAGGTGCTCGATCTCCCCGTGAAATCCGTCTACCGGCAGCTCTCCGACCGCAGCCACGGGTTTGTCTACGTCCAGCGGAAAGCGCCGACGGAGCGTGCGGCGGCGCTTGCCAAGCGGAAGCTGCCCGGCTTCACGTTCGAAGCCGACGAGCGTCGGGTCTATCCGCAGGACACCGTCGCGGCGCCGGTGCTCGGCTACGCGGGCATCGACAACACCGGCCTCGCAGGGCTCGAGCTCGAGTTGAACAAGGAGCTGTCGGGGACGCCCGGGAGCGTGACGGTCGTGCGGGACGCGCTCGGCCAGGCCGTGAACACGATCCAGAACCGCCCGGCCCGCGCAGGACGCGACGTCTTCCTCACGCTCGACAGCCACATGCAGGCAAACGCCGAGCAGGTGCTCGAGCAGACGGTGGGCCAGTGGCAGGCGAAGAGCGCGACGGCGATCGTCCTCGATCCGCACACCGGCGCGATTCTCGCCATGGCCCAGGAGCCGGGCTACAACGCCAACGGCTTCCCGGAGGCCACTCAGCACGGCCTGACGGTCGACCACGCGGTGAACGACGTCTTCGAGCCCGGCTCGGTGTTTAAGGTCGTGACGATCGGCGGCGCCCTGGCGGAGCACAAGGTGACCCCGCAGACGGCGTTCACGCTGCCGTACTCGATTCACGTCGCCGACCGCGTGATCCACGACGCCGAGGTTCGGCCGACCGAGCGGCTGACGGTGGCGCAGATCCTCCAGCGTTCCTCGAATGTGGGTGCGATCACAATCGCCGAGCGGTATCTCGGTGAGACGGGCCTGAAGAAGTGGATGGCGCGCTTCGGGTTCGGCCGGCACACGGGCGTCGACTTCCCGGGCGAAAGCCAGGGCCTGCTGCCCTCGTACTGGTCGGGCTCGACGATCGGCAACGTCCCCATCGGACAAGGGGTCTCGGTCACGTCGATCCAGCTCGCCTCCGCCTATGCGGCGATCGCGAACGGCGGCGTCTGGATCGAGCCGCACCTTGTCGACCACGTGCTCGGGGACCAGCCGTCAAGTCTGCACCGGCACAGGATCCTCACGCCCGACGTCGACTACGAGTTGCGGAGGATGCTGCAGGGCGTCGTCTCCGACCAGGGGACTGCGCAGCTCGCCGCCATCCCCGGCTACACCGTCGCCGGCAAGACCGGGACGGCGCAGAAGCCTGGCCGGTACGGCTACAAGCCCGGCGCCTACGTCGCGACCTTCGTCGGGATGGTGCCCGCGCTGCATCCGCGCCTCGTCGTGCTCGTGAGCGTCGATCAGCCGCGCGGAGGGATCTACGGCGGCATCGTTGCTGCGCCCGCGTTCGAGCAGATCGCGTCCTTCGACCTCCAGTACCTCGAAGTCCCGCCGGATCTGAAGATCAGGTAGGCGCGCGCGAGCCGAGCAGGCTGACGAGCACGGCCAGAGCGAGCGCTCCGGCACCGGCGCAGAACCCGATCCCGGCCGCGCGCAGTGACGTGAAGTGGATCGCAACACCCGCGGCGATCACGGGGATCGAGAGACCGAGGTAGAGGACGACGAAGAAGCTCGAGGCGGTCTCGCCGCGGCGCTCGGCGGGTGCGCGTTCGGCGATTGCTGCGAGGCCGGCGCTGACGACGACGCCCTGGCCGAGGCCGCCGACGGCAGCACTCGCGAACAACGCGGTCAGCGAGTCTGCCGCCAAGGCGACGGCCAGGAGTGCGACTCCGGCGACGAGCAGGCCGCAGCCAGCTGCCAGCGCGTTCGAGAGGCGGAGGACGAGCGCCTGGCCGGCAACCGACATGACGAAGAGGAAGAAGACGAGCATCCCGGCGAGTGCAGGGCTGTGGTGGTGCAGCCCGACGCCGAGGAATTCCGGCGCGACCGAGCTGAAGACGCCGGACACCGCGAACGCGGCAACCCCCGCAAGCGCGGCGCGGACGAAGACGGACACCACCTCCGCGGGCACGCCCAGCCGCTGTAGCCGGAAGCTGAACGCCTGGCGAGGCACCGTTTCCGGCACGAGCAGAAGGCCCGCCGTCGCGACGACGACAAGCCCGAGATCGACCGCGAACGGCGTCCGCAGCGCGTGCGGCGCCCACTGGCCGAGCAGTCCGGACAGGAGTGTCCCGGTGCCGAGCCCTCCGAGGTTCGCAAAGACGGCGACGAAGCTCGCAAGGCGGCGGCGCCCGGCAGGCGCGAGGTCGATCACGTACGCGGTGGCCGTCCCGGTGAAGATCCCGGCCGACAGGCCAGAGACCACGCGCGCCACATAGATCGGCGCCAGCGAGTCGGCGAACAGGAAGAGCAGGGCGCTCGCCGCGGACAGCACCAGCCCGAGCAGCAGGACCGGCTTCCGGCCGATTCGGTCGGAGAGATTCCCGAAGAGGATGAGCCCTCCGATCACGCCGAAGGCGTAGATCGCAAAGATCACGGTGACGAGCAGCGGCCCGAACGAGTAGCGCTGCTCATAGAGCGGGTACAGCGGCGTCGGCAGCGTCGTGCCGACCATCGCGACGAAGAACGCCGACACAGCCAGGAGGAAGCCGGTGACCGAGCCGGCATGCCCGTCACCGCGCACGAGTAGATTCTGCCGGATGGACCTGGAGCGCATCGTCACAGCGCTCGAGCCGTCGCAGGTGCTCGGGAGCCCTGCGGTCGAGGTACGGGATCTCGCGTACGACGCTCGCGCTGTCACTCCCGGAGCCCTCTTCTTCGCCGTTCCGGGCGAGCACGCCGACGGGCACGACTTCGCCGGTGCTGCAGTCGAGGCGGGGGCGGTGGCGGTCGTCGCCGAGCGTGAGCTCGCGCTGCCGGTGCCGCAGGTCGTGGTTGCGGACGCCCGAGCTGCAATGGCGCCCGCGGCGGACGTGTTCTTCGGCGAGCCGACTCGCGAGCTCGAGGTCGTCGGCGTCACCGGTACGAGCGGCAAGACGACGACGAGCTTCCTCCTGTTCGCAATTCTCGCCGCTGCCGGCAGGCGCCCTGGGCTGCTCGGGACGGTCGAGGCGCGCGTCGGCGGCGAGCGGCGGGGCGTCGTGCGGACGACGCCGGAGGCGATCGACCTGCAGCGGCTGTTCCGCGAGATGCTCGACGCGGGCGACCGGTCGTGCGCGATGGAAGCCTCGTCGCACGCCTCCGTCCTCCACCGGCTCGACCGTGTCCGCTTCAGAGTGCTCGTCTTCACGAACCTCAGTCACGAGCACCTCGACTTCCACGGCGATCTCGCGTCGTACTTCGAGGCGAAGCGGAGGCTGTTCTTCGCCGAGCCGCAGCCGATTGCGGTCGTCAACGTCGGCGACGAGTACGGCCGGCGGCTCGCACAGGAGCTTCCGGAGGCGATCACGTTCAGCGCGGACGAGGCGAGCGCGCTCAGCCGGATCGACCTGAGGCTCCGCGGGCGCTTCAACGTCGAGAACGCGCTCGGAGCCTTGTGCGCGGCACGGGCTCTCGGCATCGGCGACGAAGCGATCCGGCGTGGGCTCGAGTCCGTTCGAGGCGTCCCCGGTCGCTTCGAGTCGGTTGACGCAGGCCAGCCGTTCCACGTGATCGTCGACTACGCCCACAAGCCGGACGCACTCGCGAATGTGCTCCGCGCAGCACGAGAGCTCGCGCACGGCAAGCGCGTGATCTGCGTCCTCGGCGCCGGTGGCGACCGCGACCGAGCGAAGCGGGCGCCCATGGGACGCCTGGCGTCGGAGCTCGCCGACGTGGCGATCGTCACCACTGACAACCCTCGCAGCGAAGATCCGGCGACGATCGCGGCCGAGATTCTGGCCGGTGCGAACGGGGCGGCCCGGGTCGAGCTCGACCGCGCCGCTGCGATCGCGCGCGCGATCGAGCTGGCACGGCCGGGCGATGTCGTCGTCATCGCCGGCAGGGGGGCCGAGCAGGGGCAGGAGTTCGCGGATCGAACAGTCCCGTTCGACGATCGCGAGTCGGCGAAGGAGGCGTTGAGGGCGTTGGAGGCTCGGACCTGATCCCGCTGCCGCTCGCCGAGGTGCGGGCGCTCTCGCTGGGGCGGCTTGAGGGCGACGCGAACGAGGTCACCGGTGTCGACGTCGACTCGCGGCGAATCCGGCCCGGGGATCTCTTCGTCACGGTCTCCGGCGGCGACGCGTTCCTCGACGATGCTCGCGAACGCGGGGCAGCGGCGACGCTAGTACCTAACGACGCGCACGCGGCCCTCGCCGCGCTCGGTAGCGCCGTCCGCGCGCGTAGCAATGCTCGCGTCGTGGCGATCACCGGCTCGGTCGGGAAGACGTCGACGAAGGACATCCTGGCGGCGCTCCTTCGGCCCCACCTGCGGACGGTCGCGGCGCCCGACGGCTTCAACACCGAGATCGGCCTGCCCCTCACGCTGTGCAAGATCGAGCGCGATACAGAAGTTGTCGTGACCGAGATGGGAATGCGCGGGCTCGGTCAGATCGGCGAACTCGCCCGGATCGCGCGGCCGCACATCGGCGTGATCACGTCGATCGCGCCCGTCCACCTCGAGGCGCTCGGGAGCCTCGAGAACATCGCCCGCGCCAAGGCCGAGCTGCTCGAGGAGCTGCCGACCGGTGCGGTTGCGATCCTCCCCGACGATGTGCCGGAACTGGAGCCGTTCGTGCCGGAAGGCCTCGACGTGCGCCGCTTCGCGCCGCCGGATGCAGAAATCCGCGACGGCCACACACGCGTGCGGTGGCACGACCGCGACGTCGTCTTCGATTTCGCGGCGCGTCACCAGGCTGCGAACGCCGCGGCGGCGTTGACCACGGCCGAGGCGCTCGGCGTCGAGCCGCCGCAGGAGCCGGTGGAGGTCGTCTTCTCCCGCTGGCGCTCGCAGGAGACGGAGCTGCCGGGTGGCGGCCTTCTCCTCAACGACGCCTGGAACGCGAATCCGGTGGCGATGCGCGCCGCGCTCACGCATCTCGTCGAGCGCGCCGACGGACGTCGCACAGTCGCGATCCTCGGTGACATGGCGGAGCTCGGGTCGGATGCTCTGCGCTACCACCGTGAGATCGGAGAGGACGCTGCCGGGATCGACGTCGTCCTCGGCGTCGGGGAGCTCGCGCGCGGCTACGAGCCGGACGAGTGGGTTGCCACCGCAGCCGAGGCGGTGGAGGCCGCGCTCGGTCTCGTGCGGCCCGGCGACGCAGTCCTCGTCAAGGGCTCCCGCTCGGTGGGGCTCGAGATCGTGGCCGAGGCGCTCACGGAGCGTCGCGCATGATTCGCGTCGTCATCGCGGCTGCGGTCGCGCTCGCCATCTCGATCGGCATCGGGCCGAGGTTCATCGAGTTCCTCCGTCGCCACGAGTTCGGCCAGCACATCCGCGAGGAGGGCCCTCGCCACCACATTGCCAAGCAGGGGACGCCGACGGTGGGCGGTCTTCTGATCCTCTTCGCGGCGACCGTCGCGTTCCTGCCCGTCAGCCACTTCCGGCTGCAGTCGCTGACCGTGCTCTTTACGGCGCTTGCGTGCGGAGCGATCGGCTTCCTCGACGACTTCATCAAGGTCACCAACAAGCGGTCGCTTGGCCTGCCGGGGCGCTGGAAGCTCCTGCTTCTGGCGCTGGTCACGGCTGTCGTCGCGATCGTCGCCCGCCACCTGCACCTGAGCACCGATGTCTACATCCCGGTTATCGACGTGACGGTGCCCCTGTCGTACGCCTGGTACGGCTTCCTCTTCTTCGTGATCGCCGGCGCCGCGAACGGGACGAACCTTGCCGACGGTGTCGACGGGCTCCTAGCCGGTACGGGGATCATCGCGCTCTTCACCTTCATGGCGATGAACGTCGTCTCGTACGTCCGGTCGAGCAACATCCCCTCGCACCGCAACCTGACGAAGCTCGACCTTGCGATCGTCGGCGCGGCGCTGATCGGCGCCGCGGTCGGGTTCCTCTGGTTCAACGCTTTCCCAGCCGAGGTGCAGATGGGAGATACCGGCTCGATGGCGTTCGGCGGAGCGCTCGCGGCGTTCGCGATCATGATGAAGGTCGAGGTGCTCCTCCTCCTGCTGGGCGGCATCTTCGTGATCGAGGCGCTGTCGGTGATGATCCAGGTGTTCTCGTTCAAACGTTTCGGTCGGCGCGTCTTCCTCATGGCGCCGATCCACCATCACTTCGAGATGAAGGCGTGGTCCGAGACGAAGATCACCGTGCGCTTCTGGATCATCGCCGGACTGCTCTGCGCGTTGGGCTTCGCCGTCTACTACCGCTACTACTTCGGCCAGCGATGAGCGGCTCTGAGGTCGACGCGGCGATGCTCGACGCCGCGGGGTTGCAGCCCGAGGAGAACGTGCTTGTGCTCGGCGGCGGCTCGCTCGCCCTCGGCGCGCACGACCGGGTCGGTGACGGCTGGGTGTACGTCGTGAGATCGCAGGTGGACGAGCTCGAGGAGCTCTTGGGAGAGGCGCATGCAGTTGGGGCGAGCGGTGTGGCATACCTGGTCGGAGAGGCGCCTGTGCTGCCGCTCCCGGACGACGCCGTCACTGCGGCAGTCGGGCGGATCGCGACCGAGGACGGAGCGCTCGATGCCGCGGCCGAGGAGCTCGCGCGGGTTCTCGCTGCCCGCGGGCGGGTCGCGTTCGCGGAGCCGGATGCGGCGGCGGGAGGCGAGCTGGCTCGCTCGCTCGCCGAGGCAGGCTTCGAGGATCTCGAGGTTGCGGAGGCGGGCGAAGAGGCCGTGGTGAGCGGCCGGCTCGGCTGAGGAGGCGGGGACGGGACGCCGAATCCGTATCGCATCCTCGATCAAACCTCCACAGTGACTTCACCTTTCAGCGCCTACGCTGACCTCAGGGGACCCGCTCCCCCCATTGGGGGTGAGCGTGCGTCGTGAGCGGGCCACGTCCAGAAGAGCCGTCTCCGGACGAGGCGTGGCTGCCGCGGCGGGCGCTCGTCCTCGGGCTCGCCCGCTCGGGCCGCGCGGCGGCGGCGGCGCTCGCGCGCCGCGGCGTGCTCGTCGTCGCGGCCGACCGCTCTCCGGACGTGGAGGCCGGCAGGCTCGGCGACCTCGGCGTCGAACTCCGACTCGGAACGGAGGAGGAGGCGTTGCTGGCTGGGGTGGATCTCGTCGTCAAGAGTCCGGGGGTGCCTGCGGAGTCGCCGCTCGTCGCGGCGGCGCGCGCCGCCGCGATCCCGCTCTGGAGCGAGGTCGAGCTCGGCTACCGCCTGCTCCCAGACGGCGCTCGACTCATCGGCGTCACCGGCACGAACGGCAAGACGACCACGACCGAGCTACTCGGCGCGATCCTCCGCGCAGCCAACCAGCCGGTCGAGGTTGCGGGGAACGTCGGCCGCGCGCTCACCGACGCAGCCGAGACCGCCGCGGAGGGCTCATGGGTCGTCTGCGAGCTCTCGAGCTTCCAGCTCGAGGACGTCCACATGCTCGCGTGCGACGTCGCGGTCCTTCTCAACCTCGAGCCCGACCACCTCGACCGGCACGGCACCTTCGACGCGTACCGCGTCGCGAAGCTCCGCATTTTCGAGCGGGCGCGCGCAAAGGTCGTCCCACGAGACCTGGGGATGGACGGGATCGAGTTTTCCGCCGACGATCCCTTGCCCGCCGAGCCGCTGATTCCCGGTCGACACAACCGTGAGAACGCAGCTGCCGCGACGGCGGCCGCGCGCGCCGCGGCCGTCCCGGACGACGCGATCGCGCACGCGCTCCGCACCTTCCCCGGCGTGCCCCACCGCCTCGAGCTCGTCCGGGAGCTGCGCGGCGTGCGCTGGATCAACGACTCGAAGGCGACGAACACGGCGGCTGCACGGCGCGGCATCGCCGCCTACGAAGCCCCGCTGCGCCTAATCCTCGGCGGCTCGCTCAAAGGCGAGGACTTCGGACCCTTCGCCCGCGACCTCCCCCCAAATGTCAGCTCGATCTACCTCCTAGGTGCCGCCACCGACGAGCTCGCGGCAGCGCTCGATGGAGCGGGGCGCTCCTACGTCCGAGCCGGTGACCTCCCAGCGGCCGTCACCCGAGCCGCTACCGACGCCGAGCCGGGAGACATCGTGCTGCTCTCGCCCGCCTGCGCGAGCTTCGACCAGTTCGCGAACTTCGAGGAGCGGGGCGACACGTTCCGCCGACTCGTAGAGGAGCTTGAGTGAGCGTAGGCTCGACGGAGCTCACCAGAGAGCGGAGGTGCCGGCTCGGCCGGCGCCGGAGCGGGAAATGAGCGGCCGCCCGAGGCGGCTCCAGTTCGAGTGGAACCTGCTCGTGCTCGTCACGGCGGCACTCGTTCTCTTCGGCCTCGTGATGGTGTACAGCGCGACCTCGGGTTCCGCCGCGCTCGGCAACGCCAACCCGCTCGGTTATGTCGAGCGGCAGGTCGCGTACGCAATCATCGGCGTCGTCCTGCTCGTCGTCATCTCGCGCGTCGACCTGGAGCGGATCCGCATGGCCGCTCCCACGCTCGTGGTCGCCGCGCTCTTCCTCTGCCTCGCGGTGCTCGCTGTCGGCGCGCGCATCAACGGGGCACGCCGTTGGATCAGCTTCGGGCCGCTCGCCTTCCAGCCGTCGGAGCTAGCGAAGCTCGCGCTCGTCGTCTGGACCGCCGCCTACCTCTCGCGCCATCGGCCGCCCCGAAACCTGAAGGAGCTCGGCCGTCCGATCGGGCTCCTCGTCCTCTTCTTCGCGGCGCTCGTGCTCGTCGAACCGGATCTCGGCACCGCGCTGACCATCCTCCTCGTCGTCGGTGCCATCCTGCTCGTGTCGGGAACGAGGCTGCCGCTGCTCGGTTCCGCGTACGGCCTCGTCTTCGGATTGGCCGCCGTCGCGGCGTGGACTACCCCTTACCGGCGCGACCGGCTGCTCACGTTCCTCGACCCGTGGAAGGACCCGACCGGCGCCGGCCTCCAGAACGTGCAGGCGCTGATCAGCCTCGGCTCCGGCGGGGTCTTCGGGCGCGGGTTGGGACAGGGGATCGAGCCGCTCTACTACCTGCCCGAAGCGCACACGGACATGATCTTCGCGGTGATCGGCGAAGAGCTCGGGCTCGTCGGAGTCACGCTCGTGCTCATGGCCTTCTGCGCCTTCGCCTACGCGGGCGTGCGGCTTGCCATCGCTTCCCGCGACCCGTTCGCAAAGCGGCTCGCCGCAGGGATTACGGCGCTCGTCTGCGGACAGGCCGCGATCAACATGGCTGCCGCGATCGGCGTGGCGCCGTTGACCGGAATCCCGCTTCCGTTCGTCTCGTATGGAGGGTCGAGCCTCGTCGTGATGCTCGCTGCGGTCGGCGTCCTCCTTAACATCGCGCGTAATGGCGGACGAGCGGCAGTTGCGGTTCCTGATCGCGGCGGGCGGGACGGTCGGACACGTCGCGCCGGCGCTGGCGGTCGCCGAAGCACTTCGACGCCGCGGAGGGCTGGTGACGTTCGCCGGGTCGCCGGATCGCGTCGAGGCGCGGCTCGTTCCTGAGCTCGGCTATGGGTTCGACGCGTTCGCCGTCTCCGGGCTGCCTCGACGACCGGGGCCGCAGCTGGTGCGCGCGACCGGCCGGGCCCTCGCCGCGCCGCTCGCCTGTCTCGGCATCCTTCGCCGCCGCAAGCCCGACGCTGTCCTCGGTGCGGGCGGCTATGTCGCCGGGCCGATGGTGCTGGCCGCCCGGCTAAGCCGGATCCCGTGCGCGCTCACCGAGGCAGACGCCCACCTCGGGCTCGCGAACCGGCTGGCTGCGCCGCTCGCGGAGCGCGTCTTCCTCGCCTTGCCGCTCGGCCTGCACGGAGAGAAGTACCGCGCAGTCGGCCGGCCGATCCCGGAGGCCTCGCAGGCGGTCGAGCGGAGCGACGCCCGCAGCCGGCTCGGGCTGGCTCAGGACGCGCGCGTCGTCCTCGTCTTCGGAGGATCCCTCGGCGCGCGTCTCCTCAACGAGCTCGCGCTCGACGCCTGGGCCGAGACAGGCCCGGCCGTCGTTCACCTCTGCGGCGAGCGCGACTATCCCGAGCTGAGTGGGCGCGTCTCGCGGCCGGACTACATCCTCCGGCCGTTCATCGACGAGATCGGCGTGGCCTACGGCGCTGCGGACATCGCTCTCGCCCGGGCGGGCGGCTCGGTCTGGGAGTTGGCCGCTGCGGGTCTGCCGGCGGTGCTCGTACCCGGCGCTTTCGCGACGGGAAACCACCAGGAGAAGAACGCGCGCTGGTTCGTGGACGCCGGCGGCGCGGTCGTCGTGCCCGAGTCCGAGGCAGCGCGCGCGCCGCAGGTGGTCGAGGAGCTACTCGGCGACACAGACCGCCTCGCGGCAATGGCCGTGGCGATGCGTGCAGTCGCGAAACCCGACGCAGCCGAAGAGATAGCGGATGAGCTCGTCTCCCTCGCAGCCGCTCGCCGGTAGGCGAATCTGGATCGCCGGGATCGGCGGCGCCGGCATGAGCGGCTACGCGCTGCTTGCGCGCGCCTGGGGAGCGGAGGTAGCCGGCTGGGACCGAGTCGAGACGCCGTACCTGCGGCATCTCGACGACGTCGCCGTGGACATCTCACCGGATCCGCCGTCGCCGCCGCCCGGATGGGAGGCGTACGTCTCGTCGGCATTCGCCGGCCGCGTCGACGGGCGACCGCGCGCAGACCTGCTCGCCGAGCTCGTCGACCAGCGGCGCACCATCGTCGTCGCCGGCGCTCACGGCAAGACGACGACAACGGCAATGATCGCGTTCTGCCTCGACCAGCTGGGTCTCGACCCGGCGTTCCTCATCGGCGCCGACGTGCCGCAGCTCGGCGGCAACGCGCGAGCGGGCTCCGGCTGGCTCGTGGTCGAGGGTGACGAGTCGGATCGCTCGATCGCCGCGCTGCGTCCGGAGATCGCCGTTCTCCTCAACGTCGACCTCGACCATCACACGACGTTCGTCTCGCGGGCCGAGGTGGCGGGATTCTTCGAGGAGTGGCTGCGCGACGTGCCGCACATCGTGCGTGCCGAGGAGCTCGAGCCTGCGGACCTCGACCTTGCGGTGCCGGGCGACCACAACCGGCGTAACGCCGCGGCCGCGCTTGCGGTGCTCGAGCTCGCGGGCGCGTCGCGCAGCGACGCCGAGGCGGCTCTGCTCGAGTTTCGTGGCGCCGGGCGGCGGCTCGAGCCGAGAGGCGAGGCGGGAGGTGTGACCGTCCTCGACAGCTACGCCCACCACCCGGCCGAGCTTGCCGCCGACCTCGCCGCGGTCCGCAACGGCGGCCGGCTTCTCGCGCTCTTCCAGCCGCACCTCTACTCCCGGACGCTCCATCTCGCGCACGGTTTCGCGGAGGCGCTCGCCGACGCGGATGCGGCGTGCGTGACCGAGATCTACCCGGCACGTGAGGAGCCGCTGCCCGGCGTGACCGGAAGGCTGGTCGTCGACGAGCTCGCGCGTCTGCGTCCCCGCATGCGCATCGGCTGGGCGCCCGAGCTCGCCGACGCAGCGCGTCTCGTCGCCGGCTGGGCGCGGCCGGGAGACACCGTTCTCACGCTCGGCGCCGGCGACGTCGACCGAGCGGCGCAGCTGATCCTCGAGGCGCTCGCATGAAGATCGAAGAAGGAGTCGAGCTCGCGCGGTACACGACGCTCGGCACGGGGGGCACGGCGCGTGCCTTCGCGCGGCCCGAGTCGGACGAAGAGGTGGACGAGCTGTTGCGCTGGGCGCGGGAGCGCTCTCTGGGCGTCGCGGTCGTCGGACTCGGCTCGAACCTCCTCGCAGCGGACGAGGGAGTCGATGCGCTCGTCCTCAAGCTCGCCGGCGAGCTGGCCACGGTCGAGGCCGACGGAGACGGCCTGAGAGCGGGGGGTGGAGCGGCGAACGCGGTCGCCCTGCACCGTGCCCGTGCGGCCGGGCTCGGCGGCTTCGAGTTTGCGTGTGCCATCCCGGGCACGATCGGCGGCGGCGTGTGGATGAACGCCGGTGCTTACGGCGGCGACTTCGCGGCGGTATTGAAGCGCGCGTTCCTCGCGACGGCTGACGGCAGCGGCTGGTTGACTCCCACGGAGCTCGGGCTGAGCTACCGGCATTCCGAGCTCCGGCACGGGCAGGTCGTTCTCCGGGCAGAGCTTCGGCTGCGGCAGCGGCCTCCGGACGACATCAAGGCCGAGGTGCGCGAGATGAACGCGCGCCGCAAAGCAGCTCAGCCGACGAACCGGCGCACGTTCGGCAGCGTTTTCAAGAATGCCGACCATGAGCTGAGCGCCGGACGGATGCTCGAGGCGTGCGGGCTCAAGGGCCATCGGATCGGCGGAGCCCAGGTCTCGCCGAAGCACGCGAACTTCATCGAGAACGCAGACGGCGCGACGACCGCCGACGCCCTCGCTCTCATGGCCGAGTCGCGCCGGCGCGCTCACGAGCAGTTCGGCGTGTGGCTGGAGCACGAGGTCGAGTTTCTGGGAGAGCTCGAACTGCGCGACCTGTAGGAGGGGACGCCCCGGCGCCGAATTCCTATGCGTGCCTGCGAGGGCTCGTTTCAGCCGGTCCGTGGTGCGCGCCGAGGCCATCGTCCTCCCGTGGCGGATGCGACGGCCAGAGCTTCACCCACGAGCGTGGCTCGTGCGGTTCGTCCCCACGCGTCGCTCGCTTGCCGTCGGGCTCGGCATCGTCGCGTTCGCTCTCTTTGCCTACATGCTCGCGCGGGAGACGCCGCTCTTCGCGATCGACCGCATCGAGGTTCGAGGGGCATCGCCTCGCGTCGCCGGCGAGGTTCGCCAGGCGCTTGCCTCGCTGGTCGGACGGCCGCTCGTCGGGCTCGACGGCTCGGAGGTGCTGCGAAGAGTCGACACTCTCCCCACGGTGGTCAGCGCGACGTATGACCGCGGCTTTCCCCACACACTGCGCGTCACGGTGGTACCCGAGCGCTCCGCGGCCGTCGTCCGCAGCGGTGCGAACAGCTGGCTCGTCTCGACCCGCGGTCGCATCATGGAGCGCCTTTCGCTCCGCGCCGAGCCGAGCTTGCCGCGGGTCTGGGTACCTGCGCGCACACCCGCGCCCGTTGGTGCGTTGCTTGGCCGTTCCCAGGCCCGCGTGGCGGTGAGGGCAGTGGGTCTCGCAGGTGCCTTCGCTCCCCGGGTCGCCACGGCGACGTACTCCGGAGGCACACTCGTCTTTCATCTCCGGTCAGGGCTCGAGGTCGTGCTCGGCGCGGCGGCCGACGTCAAGCTCAAGGTCGCAGTGGCGGAACGAGCTCTTGCCGTGCTGCCCTCGGGATCGACATTCCTCGACGTGAGCGTTCCCGGCCGAGCCGTCTCCGGGGCCGGCTCTTCGGTGGCTGACGTACTGCAAGGCTCCAGTAGAGGTTGAGCGTCACAACCTCTACCTGTGGTTGACAACAAGCCTGCGCGCACATACCCTGGCCCGCGTTGTTGCTGAATCTTGCCCCAATCCTCTACTGAAGGTTCAGGTTCCGAGCGAATGAGCTCTAGCGACGCAGCCGGGAACTACCTCGCCCTGATCAGAGTCGTCGGTGTCGGCGGCGGAGGCACGAACGCCGTCAACCGGATGGTGGATGCCGGACTGTCGGGCGTCGAGTTCATCGCGGTCAACACCGATGCGCAGGCACTGATGGTGTGCGACGCAGACGTGAAGATCCACATCGGCTCCGCGGCGACTCGTGGCCTCGGGGCCGGTGCGGATCCGGCCGTCGGCCTGGCCGCTGCTCAGGAGAGTCGCGACGAGCTGAAGGAGGCGCTGAAGGGCGCCGACATGATCTTCATCACGGCGGGCGAGGGCGGTGGAACGGGCACCGGTGCCGCTCCGGTCGTCGCCGAGCTCGGCCGTGAGCTCGGCGCGCTGACAGTCGGTGTGGTCACGAAGCCGTTCAATTTCGAAGGCCGCAGGCGTGCGCAGCAGGCTGAGCAGGGAATCGAGAACCTGCGCGATCGTCTCGAGACGCTCATCGTGATCGAGAACGACCGGCTGCTCCAGGTCGTCGAGAAGCAGACCTCGGTCGTCGACGCCTTCCGCATGGCCGACGACGTCCTCCGCCAGGGCGTGCAGGGGATCACCGATCTGATCACCGTCCCCGGGCTCGTCAACCTGGACTTCGCAGACGTGCGGACGATCATGCGCGAAGCCGGCTCGGCTCTGATGGGGATCGGCGCTGCGAGCGGAGACAGCCGTGCGACGGACGCGGCGCGCGCCGCCGTCTCGTCGCCGCTTCTCGAGTCGTCGATCGAGGGGGCGACCGGGATCCTCCTCAACATCACCGGCGGCCCGGACATCGGCCTGTTCGAGGTGAACGAAGCGGCGGAGGTCGTGACGAGCGCCGCCGATCCGAACGCGAACATCATCTTCGGTGCCGTGATCGACGAGGCGATGGGAGACGAGGTGCGCGTCACCGTCATCGCGACGGGCTTCGGCGGCGGACGCCGCCGGCGCCGTGGCAATGTGGAGGCTCCAGTCTCCGTTCCGTCGAACACGCCCGAGCACGTCGGCGAGGAGACCCTCGACGTGCCTTCCTTCCTGCGCAACGAGTAGGCCGCGCGAGCGGCGTTTCGCGCGTTTCGCCGCAACAGGTTTGACGCGGTTGAAACGGGGCACTTGGTCGGTGCCCTCAACAGGGTTGACCGTATTCGAGTCAACCTCACGACCCGGTCCGCCGCCCCGGTTTCGTCCCTGGACGAAGCCGGGGCGGCTCCGTTCTGGGGGCGTTTCGACTGAGCCGGGGGTTCCCGGCCACCACTAGGATCGGCCGTGCCGATGCCCGAGACGCTCCTGCACACGCCGCTCCACGACCGACACGTCGAGCTCGGGGCGCGGATGGTGCCGTTCGCCGGCTGGGAGATGCCCGTGCAGTACGCGGGTGTGATCCCTGAGCATCGCGCCGTGCGGACCGACGCCGGGGTCTTCGACGTCTCGCACATGGGCGAGCTCGAGGTCGAAGGGCCGCGCGCACCGGAGCTCCTGCAGGGCGCGCTCTCGAACGACCTCGACCGGATCTCGATCGGCGAAGCGCAGTACACGCTGCTCACGAACGAGGACGGCGGGATCGTCGACGACCTCATTGCCTACCGCGCCGGCGAGTGCTCCTACTTGCTCGTAGTGAACGCGGCGAACCGCGAGATCGACTACGCCTGGCTGAAGGAGCGGGAGATTAACGGCTCGGACGTTCGCGACGTCTCCGACGACTGTGGGCTCCTTGCGGTGCAGGGGCCGCGGGCGATCGAGCGGCTCGGGCTGCCTCCGGCGCCGGCCTTCACCTACGCCGAGACCGTGCTGGACGGCGTCGAGGTGATGGTGAACCGCACCGGCTACACCGGCGAGGACGGCTGCGAGCTCTTGTGCATGATCGAAGATGCGGTGCGACTCTGGGATGCCGTGCTCGAGCGCGGTGCCGTCCCGTGCGGCCTCGGCGCGCGCGACACGCTGCGCCTCGAGGTCTGCTACCCGCTGCACGGCAACGACATCGGCCCGGAGACGGACGCGATCTCGGCAGGCCTGGGATGGGCGTGCGCGCTGGACAAGGACTTCGAGGGAGTCGAGGTTCTGCGAGGCGTGAAGGCCGAGGGGCCCGACCGCCGGCTCGTTGCGTTCGTAATGCAGGACAAGGCAATTCCCCGGCCCGGGATGCCGATCGAGGGGGGCGGCGAGGTGACGTCCGGCTCGCATTCGCCGATGCTCGAGGTTGGGATCGGCATGGGGTACGTCCCCGTCGCCCAGGCGTCGCCTGGAACCGAGCTGACGATCGACGTCCGCGGCCGCCCGCGCCGCGCGCGTGTCGTCAAGAAGCCGATCTACAAACCTGGGACGAAGAGGGAGGACTGAGTGGCAGCCGCCGAGAGCTATCCCGACGACCTGAAGTACCACTCCGAGCACGACTGGGCGCGCGTCGAGGGCGACGAGGCCATGCTCGGGATCACATGGTTCGCCGCCGACGCCCTCGGCGAGCTCGTCCACTTCGAGCCGCCCGACGTCGGGTCGAACGTGACGAAGGATCAGTCGTACGGCGAGGTCGAGTCGGTGAAGGCCGTCTCGGACGTGATTGCACCCCTCTCCGGTGAGGTGCTGGCCGTGAACGAGCAGGTGGTCGGCGCGCCGGAGACGGTGAACGACGACCCCTACGGCAACGGTTGGCTGATCCGCATTCGGCTCTCGGACCCCGGCGAGCTCGACGCGCTTCTCGACGCGGGCGCCTATCAGCAGGTTCTCGCAGACCAGTGAGCGTAGGCTCGACGGAGCTCACCAGGGAGCGGAGGCGCCGGCTTCGCCGGCGCCGGGAGCGGAGATGACGCATCCGTTTCTCGCGCTCACGGACTCCGACCGGGAGGAGATGCTGGCGACGGTCGGCGTCCGCGCGGTCGACGAGCTCTTCCGCGATCTGCCGGAAGCCGTTCGCCTCGGACGCGAGCTCGAGCTCGAACCGGCTTTGTCGGAGCAGGAGGTGTTCGCGCACCTTGCCGGGCTCGCCGAGCGGAACGCCGACGCGAGTCGCGAGCTGTCCTTTCTCGGCGCGGGCATCTACGACCACTACGTGCCCGCGGTCGTCGACACGATCATGCAGCGCGGCGAGTTGCTGACGGCCTACACGCCGTATCAGCCGGAGATGAGCCAGGGCGTGCTCCAGGCGATCTTCGAGTACCAGACCGCCATCTGCGAGCTGACTGGGATGGACGTCTCGAACGCGTCCGGCTATGACGGGACGAGCGTCGCCGCGGACGCGTGCTACGTCGCCAAGCACGCGACGGGCCGGAGCAAGGTCGTCGTCACCGAGGCGACGAACCCACAGGTGCGCCAGGTCGTGAAGACGTTCGCCGTCGGCTTCGGTCTCGAGATCGTCGAAGTTCCGCACCGGGCCGGGGTGACCGATCCCGATGAGTTGGAACGCGCCGCCGCGGACGCCGCGGCCGTCATCTTCCAGCAGCCGAACTTCTTCGGCTGCCTCGAGCCGGCGCCGGATCTCGTCGCGCGAGCAGCCGAAGTGGGTGCGCTGCCGATCGCGCACGTCGACTTGCTCTCACTCGGCGTGCTCGAGGCGCCCGGCCGCTACGGAGCCGCGCTGGCGCTCGGCGAGGGACAGGCGGCGGGCAATTTCCCATCCTTCGGCGGGCCGCACTACGGCTTCCTCGCTGCGCGCGAACAATTCATCCGGCGCATGCCAGGGCGGATCGTCGGCGAGACGGTAGACACCGCGGGTGAGCGCGGCTATGTCCTCACCCTGCAGACCCGGGAGCAGCACATCCGGCGAGAGAAGGCCACGTCGAACATCACGACCAATCAGACGCTGCTCGCACTCGGCGGGCTCGTCTATCTCACGTGGCTCGGACCGCAGGGGCTGCGCGAGCTGGGGGAGACCTGCTTGTCGCTCGGGGCGTACGCGAAGCAGCGTCTCGAGGAGCGGGCTGGATTCGAGCAGGTGTTCGCAGGCCAGACAACGTTCAAGGAGTTTGCCGTCCGCGTCGGACGGAACGCTCGCGACGTCGTCGCTGCGGCGCGCGAGCGCGGCGTTCATCCCGGGTATGCGCTCGGTCGCGACTACGAGGGGATGGACGACGTCCTCCTCGTCGCGGTCACCGAGCGTCGGACGCCCGACGAGATCGATCAGCTCGCCGACGTTCTCGCGGAGGTGACGGGGTGAAGCTCATCTACGAGAAGTCGCAAGCTGGTCGCCGCGCGTCGGCACTGCCACGGTACGAGAACCTGCCACCGGCGCCGGAGATCCCGGACGACCTGGGTCGCAGCGTGCCTCCCCGGCTGCCCGAGGTCCCCGAGTTCGAGCTCATCCGGCACTTCACCGAGCTGTCGACGCGCAACTTCGGCGTCGACACGGGCTTCTATCCGCTCGGCTCCTGCACGATGAAGTACAACCCGCGGATCAACGAGCGCCTCGCGGCGCTGCCGGGGTTCGCGCGGCTCCATCCGCTGCAGGAGGAGGAGGGCGCACAGGGCGCGCTCGAGCTCATGTGGCGTTTGCAGGAGATCCTCGCGGAGGTGACGGGCCTCGACGCCGTCTCGCTCCAGCCTGCCGCCGGCTCGCAGGGCGAGCTCACTGGGCTCCTGCTCGTGCGCGCCTACTTCGCCGGGCGCGGCGAGGCCGAGCGGCGGCGGAAGGTCGTCATCCCCGACACGGCGCACGGCACGAACCCTGCCTCGGTGACGATGGCGGGCTTCGAGCTCACGCACGTGCAGACCGACGCGCGCGGGAACATCGACGTCGACGACCTGCGCGGCAAGGTCAACGAGCAGACGGCCGCGCTGATGCTTACGAACCCGTCGACGCTCGGTCTCTTCGACGAGAACATCGAGGAGATCGAGCGGATCTTCCACGGTGCAGGTGCGCTCATGTACTACGACGGCGCGAATCTCAACGCGGTGTGCGGTCTCTCGCGGCCGGGCGACATGGGCTTCGACATCGTGCACATCAACCTTCACAAGACGTTTTCGCAGCCGCACGGTGGAGGTGGCCCAGGCGGCGGGCCGGTCGCGGTGCGTGACATCCTCGAGCCGTTTCTGCCGGTGCCCGCGGTGGTGCGGCGAGGTGACGGCGCCTTCGGCCTCGACTTCGACCGGCCGCAGACGATCGGCAAGGTGCGTGGCTTCACAGGGCCGTTCGGCGTCTTCGTCCGTTCCTATGCGTTCCTCCGGATGTGGGGGCCGCGGCTACGGGAGATGTCCGAGGCGGCCGTGCTCAACGCGAACTACGTCCTCGCGCGGCTGAGGGAGGCGTACGACCTGCCGTTCGACCGGCTGTGCATGCACGAGTTCGTCCTTTCGGCGCGGACGCTGAAACGGGAGCACGGTTGCACTGCGCTCGACGTCGCCAAGCGGCTGATGGACTACGGGTTCCATCCGCCGACGGTCTACTTCCCGCTCATCGTCCCAGAGGCGCTGATGGTCGAGCCGACCGAGACCGAGGCGAAGGAGACGCTCGACGCGTTCTGCGACGCGATGCTCGCAATCGCCCGCGAGGCGGCCGACGAGCCGGAGCTGCTGAAGGGAGCACCGCACCACCGGCCGGTCAAGCGGCTCGACGAGGTGCGGGCGGCGAAGCGTGCCGTCGTCAAGTACGGCTTCGAGGAGCACCCGCAGCCCGACGCCGCGCCGGCGCCGACTGCGACGAAGGCTCCGAGCGGCGTCTGACCTTCGGCGCGGCGGCGAGTTGGCCGCAGGCGGCCTCGATGTCCCGGCCGCGCGTGAGGCGCACGGTGGCGGGGACGCGGGCGCGCTCGAGCTCGTGCCTAAACGCGGCGATCCGGTCACGTGACGAACCGTCGTACAACCCAGTTGGGTTGTAGGGGATCAGATTCACTTTGAAGTGGTCGCGGCCGAGGACTTCCGCGAGCGCGCGCGCCTGCTCCGGCGCGTCGTTCACGCCGGCGAGCATCACGTACTCGACGAAGACGCGGCGCCGCGTGCTCTCCGCGTGCCGGCGGCATGCGGCGACGACATCCGCAATCGGGTAGCGCTCGTTCACGGGCATGATCCGCGAGCGGAGCTCGTCGTCGGGTGCATGAAGAGAGAGCGCGAGGCGGATCGGCCTTGTGGCCGAAGGCGGGGTGTTCGGCCGCGCGTCGGCGGCTCGGCCGCCGACGCTTGCAGCCTCGTCCACCGCCTCGACGAAGCGCCGCAGGCCCGGCAGCCAGCCGACCGTCGAGATCGTCGTGCGGCGGTGCGTGATTCCGAGATCGGGCAGGCGGCGGGCCGCCCCGAGCACCTCGTCGAGGTTGAGCATCGGCTCGCCCATCCCCATGAAGACGGCGTGGTCGACCTCGGTCAGCCGACGAAAGTGGAGGGCCTGGTCGAGGATCTCGGAAGTGGTCAGGTTCCGCCCGAACGCCATCGTCCCGGTCGCGCAGAACGTGCACGTGAGCGGGCAGCCAGACTGCGAGGAGAGGCAGAGCGAGCGCCGGCCGTCGCGGTAGCGCATCAGCACCGCCTCGACGGGATGGCCGTCGGCGGTGCGGAAGAGCGTCTTGACCGTCCCGTCGCGCGACTCGCGCTCGGCCTCGACCGTGAGCGTCGAGAAGGGCACGGCAGAGGCGAGCTCCTCCCGCAACGCTCGCGGCAAGTTGGTCATCTCCGCATAGCTGGGAGCGCCGCGCGCCGTCCACTCCCACACCTGGCGGGCGCGGAATGCCGGCTGGCCGCGCTCGCGCAGCGTCTCCTCGAGGAGGTTCAGATCCATCGGCCTACGGTAGCGTCACGAGTTGTGATCGACCTCCGCTCCGACACGATGACGAAGCCGACGCTCGGGATGCTCGCGGCGATGGCGGCCGCCGAGGTCGGCGACGAGCAGGAGCGCGAGGATCCGACCACGAACGAGCTTCAGCGTCGCATGGCGGAGCTGCTCGGCCACGAGGCGGCACTCTTCTTTCCGACCGCGACGATGGCGAACCAGGCCGCGCTGCGCGCGCTCAGCCGGCCCGGCTGCAAGGTCGTGGCCGAGGAGGGGACGCACATCCTCATCTGGGAGTGGGGAGGCCCCGCGATCCACTCCGGTCTCGTCATGCAGGGCCTGGTGGCGGAGTCGGGCAGGCCGACGCCGAGCCAGATCGAGGAGCTGGATGCCTTTGGGCCGGGGAGCGTGGTCGTGCTCGAGAACACCCTCAACAGCTCCGGCGGCAGGATCTGGCCGCTCGACGAGTTCGGCGCTGTCGCCGGCGCGGCGCGCTCGCGCGGCGCGGCCGTCCACCTCGATGGTGCGCGTCTCCTCAACGCCGCCGTCGGCGCGGGTGTCGAGCCGGCGGCGTGGGGACGGCTCGCCGACACCGTCGCGGTCTGCTTCTCGAAGGGCCTCGGTTGCCCGTTCGGGGCCGTCCTTGCCGGGTCGAAAGAGACGATCGAGCGGGCGTGGGAGGCGAAGTTCCTGTTCGGCGGAGCGCTGCGGCAATCCGGGATCGCCGCCGCAGGCATGCTCTATGCGCTCGACCACAACGTCGAGCGGCTGGCCGACGACCACGTACGCGCGAGGCGGCTCGCGGAAGGGGTCGGGGTCGATCCCGCGACCGTCGAGACGAACTTCGTTCCCATCCCGAACGAGCCAGGTCTGACCGAGCGCCTGCTGGAGCGCGGCGTCGCGGTGAGCGACCTGCGCGCGGGCTGGCTGCGCGCCGTCACGCATCTCGACATCGGCGACGACGAGATCGAGCAGGCCATCGAACGGATGCAGGAGGTGCTGAGTGTCCACGCCTGATCGGCTCACTGCGAAGCTCGAGCAGCTGCTTGCCGCAGAGCAACGCGAGAAGCGCGCGCCGAGCGTCGCAGCGGCCGTCCTGCGCGACGGCGCGGTGATCTGGGAGTCAGCGGTCGGCGTTGCGGACGTCGAGGGGGGAATCGAGGCGACGCCGGACACCCAATACCGCGTCGGCTCGATCACGAAGACGTTTACCGCGGCGGCGATCATGCAGCTCCGCGACGCGGGCAAGCTCGACCTCGAGGACGCGCTCGACAAGCATGTCGAGGGCGCTCCTCACGCACCGACGATCCGGCGGCTCCTCTCACACGCGTCGGGCCTGCAGCGGGAGACGCAGGACGACTCGTGGTTGACGCTCCATTTCGCGCCGGCGGACGAGCTCCTCGAGACGCTTGCCCAGGCGGAGATGGTTCTTCCGTCCGGTGCGCGCTTCCACTACTCGAACCTCGCCTTCGCGCTGCTCGGCATCGTCGTCGAGCGCGTCTCAGGGATGGCCTACATGGACTACGTCCGCCAGCGGCTGTTCGAGCCGCTCGGGCTTACGCGGGTCGGCTTCGAGCCGGAGCCTCCGGCCGCGAGGGGATACCTCGGGCAGCCGTACGCCGACGGTGTCTGGGACACGATCGACGTCGAGACCGGGGCGTGGGCCTCGGCCGGCCAGCTTTGGGGGACAGTCGGTGACCTGTGCCGCTGGGGCGCTTTCCTCGCGGACCCCGACGAACGCGTGCTGGCGAAGAAGACGGCCGAGGAAATGCGGACTGTGCAGGTGATCGCAGAGCACGAGCGTTGGCTCGGGGGCTACGGGCTCGGACTGGGTCTGCGACGTGACGGCGAGCGGATCCTCGTCGGGCACACGGGCTCGATGCCCGGCTTCATCGCGGTGCTGTACGTCTCCCCAAAGGAGAAGGTCGGAGCGGCGGTGCTCACGAACGAGAGCGAGGCCGACATCGTGCAGCTCGGTCTCGAGCTCGTGCGGGCGACGGTGGACGAGTGGCCGGTCGCGGGCGAGTCCTGGCGGGTGGGCGAGCCGCCGCCGGACGACGTCGTGCCGCTGCTCGGGATCTGGTTCATGGAGGCGGCGCAGCTCGTCGTTCGCTGGCGCGAAGGGCGGCTCGAGGCGCGCTTCGCCGAGATGCTGGACTGGGAGCCGTCCGCCGTCTTCGAGCGGGAGACGGACGACCGGTGGCGGACGGTTTCGGGGTCGGAGCACGGCGAGGCGTTGCGTATCGAGCGCGAGGAGGATGGATCGGTGGCGCGGCTGGTCTGGGCCGGCTACCCGGTCACCCGCGAGCCGGGCGCGTGGCGCGCCCCATGACCGAGGCTCCGCTCCGCGAGACGCGGTTCGGACTCGCTCCCGACGGCGACGGCTGGTTCGTCCTCAACGCACGCGAGAGCCGCTGGCGCGACTGGGGCCCGTTGGGCGCGAACTGCGCCTTCGAGGGCAAGCGACCATTCCGTCAGGTCGGAATCAATCTCAACCGGCTCCTGCCCGGCCAACCGATGGGCTTCTATCACCGGGAGCGGCACGACGAGGGCTTTCTCGTACTCGCAGGGGAGTGCCTGCTGCTCGTCGAGGGCCAGGAGGTTCCGCTGCGGGCGTGGGACTTCTTCCACTGTCCGGGCGGGACAGCGCACATCATCGTGGGTGCAGGCGACGGGCCGTCAGTCATTGTCGCCGTCGGGGGCCGCGGTGGCCGCAAAGGGCTCGAGTACCTCGTCGACGCGGTGGCACTGCGGCACGGCGTGGGCGTCGAGACAGAGACCACGAAGCCCGCCGAGGCCTACGCGCGGTTCCCCCACCCGACACGCGTGCGCTGTGGGGACGACTGGCTGCCTGGCCCCTGATGTGCCGGCTCAGGTGCGTGCTACCGCTACCTGCGGGCTGTCGGCGGCCTCGTCCACACGTGCCTCCGTAAATCCGGCGTCGAGGAGCATCCCGCGAAGGACGGATGGCTCGTACCTCCGCAGCGCCGGGTTCCACGGTCCGCCGGATGGGTCGGCCGCCGATCGCGCCGTGATGAGCACGAACCGTCCGCTCGGGGACAGGACGCGACGCACCTCGGCGAAAAAGTCCGTCGGGCGCTCAATGAAGAAGAACGCGTTGAGACAGGCGCCGCACGTGAACTCTGCCTCCGCCCAGGGGAGCTCGTGGACGTCCCCCTCCACGAGCTCGAGCCGGCCGGCGGCAACGGCCGCGGCGTTTCGCTCTCGGGCGAGCGCGACCATGTCGGGACTGTGGTCGATGCCGGCGGCGCTTGCCGCCGTCTCGAGCGCCCGTTCGAGCAGCTGACCGCCGCCGAAGCAGAGCTCGAGATAGCGGTCGGCCGCTGTCAGCTCGAGCGCGCCGAGGGCCATCGCGAACGACTCCTCGTGCTCTCTCGGGTCGCGGTAATGGGCGGCGCCCGCCTCCCCGCTCGGACGGCGAGCCGTGATGTCGACGAAGCGCTGGAACTCCGGGCTGTCGGCTGAGAGTCGGCCGGCGAGCCCCTCCTCGATCAACCGGGGGTCGTCCAACTATCTACTCGTACTGGAGCGCCTCGAGGACGTTCAACTTCCCGGCGCGGCGGGCGGGGAAGATCGCCGCGACCAGTCCGACGACGATCGCCGCCACCCCGAAGATGATCACCTGTACCCAGGGCAGGGCGAAGACGATGAAGTCGATTCGCGCGGCCAGGAGTCCACCGAGGACGAGTCCCAGCACTATCCCGATCACGCCGCCCATCAGCGCTGTGATGACGCTCTCCGCGCGGATCATGCGCCGCACCTGCCGGCGTGTCATGCCGATGGCGCGCAGCATGCCGAGCTCCCGGGTGCGCTCGAACACGGTGAGCACGAGTGTGTTGACGATGCCGAAGAGGCTCACGATCACGGACAACGCGAGTAACACGAACAGCACGTTGAGGATCGAGTTCAGACCGCTGATCTGGTTGTCGATGAACTCCTTCTTCGTCTGCACCTTCGCGTTCGGGAACGACGCCAGCTGCCGCTCGAGCGCCGCCTTGGCCGCGTCCGTTTCTCCGCCTTGCATCCGTACGAACGAGTAGAGATTCTGCGGGGTGTCGTAGATCTTGTCCCAGGCGGAGTCGGAGATCGTGACGGGGCCGAAGGGCGAACCACCTGTCGGCGGGTCGAAGATGCCGATCACTTTCACGTTGACGCTCTTCCCGGTCGGTGCGGTCAGAGTCAGCGGCGAGCCGATCGTCAGGCTGTGCTTCTTCGCGAAGTTCTTGTCCACGAACGATCCGTGCGCGCCGAGGCGCCCGATAACCGCGTTGCTCCCGCCGTCGAGCCAAGTCATGTTGAAGATCTGCGCACCGCCCGGACCTACCGCAGTTGCCTGGTGCACCCCGTTGAAGATCTCGGCGTCTCCGCCGCGGACATTCGCGATCGCCTGGACTCCCGGGGTGCGGGCGGCCGCATTTCCGGCGGCGATCGGGATCGGGTCGAAGTTGTTCTGCGCAGTGATGGCGTAGCCGCTGACCCAGAGGTCGTCGACCGCGCCGCGGAAGCTCTTCGTGATGCCGGCCGCCATGACGGCGACGAGCGTCACGAGCGCTAGGCCGATCATCAGAGCAGAGGCCGTCGAGGCGGTGCGCTGCGGATTCCGCCGCGCGTTGTCCCGTGCGAGCGCTCCCGCCGCGCCGCCGAACCTGGTCGCCGGCGCGCCGAGCACCCACGCAAGCGGTCGCGCGAAGCGGGCCGCGAGGAGGGCGACGCCGAGGAAGATCAGCAGCGTTCCGACGCCCATCGAGAGGAGCACACCTTTTGTCCCGAGCCCGTGCGCGAAGAGGCCGTAGATCAGCAGCCCGAACCCGAGCACGGTCAACAGCGCAGAGCCGATCGGCCTGTACTTCGCGAACCGCCCCGGGGGGAGCTCGGATCCCTCGCGCACGGCCGCGATCGGGGGCACGCGGGTGGCGCGGAACGCTGGGCGGAGACTCGCGAGGACGGTCACGAGGATCCCGACGATGAGTGCGACGATCACCGTCCGCTGGTGCAGGACGAGACCGTTGTTCGGGAGGGTGAAGCCGACGGCGTCGAACAGCTTGAACAGGCCGACGCCGAGCCCGAGGCCGACGCCGATGCCGGCGACCGAGGCGATGGCGCCGATCGCGAGACCCTCGATCACGATCAACCGCCGCACCTGGCGTCGCGACGCACCGAGGGTGCGAAGGGTCGCGAGCTCGCGCGTCCGCTGGGCGATCGTGATCGAGAGCGAGTTCGCGATCACGAACGAGCCGACGAAGAGCGCGATCCCGCCGAACGCGAGCAGGAAGTCCTGCAGGAAGTTGAGGAAGCTCTCGGTGTCCTTCGCGTCCTCCTTCGCCTGCGCCTGGCCCGTGCGCACCTGCGTGTGCGGAGGCAGGACACCGCGGATCTCGGCCGCGAGCTTCGCCGGAGTGATGCCGGCCTTCGCCTTCGCGCGGATCTGGTCGAGCTTCCCGATCCGCTGGAAGAGCCGCTGCGCGGTCGGCAGGTTGAAGCCGGACAGCGTCGCGCCGCCAAGGCTCGAGGCGCCGCCGAAGTGGACGAAGCCGGAGATCCTCATCTGGAGCGTGGGCCCATTGGCCTGGACGCCGATCGTCTGACCGATCTGCAGATGCTTCTTGTGCACGGTCGCCTCGTCGATCACGACCTGGTTCGTCCCGGGCCATTTCCCGTCGACGAGCTTGAGCGAGTTGAGCACGGGCCGCTTCGGATCGACGCTGAAGCCGAGGTTCGGTGCACCGCCGAAGTGGACGACCTTGCTGCCGAGGATGAGGTGCGCGTTGCCTCCGACTCCTCCGACCGCGTCGGCGACATCGGGCAGCTGGCGGATCTTCGGCAAGAGCGACTGGCCGAAGGGAGGGGCCGTCGTGCCGTTGTCGCTCAGGTCGAACGCCGACTTGCCGGTCACCGTCGCGTCGGTGCCCTGGTAGACCTGGGTGAAGATCCCGCCGAACGCGCCCTTGATCGAGTCGGTGAGGACGTACGTGCCGGTGATCAGCGCTACGCCGAGGACGATGGCGATCGCCGTCAGCGCGGTGCGCAGCTTGCGCCGCGCCATGCCTCTCAGCGCGACGCTGATCATGTGCCGAGCGAGTTCATCACGGCGAGCACGTCCTGCTGGCTCGCGTCGCGCAGCTCCTTCACGATCAGGCCGTCCTCGAGGAAGAGGATCCGGTCGGCGATTGCCGCCGATCGCGCCTCGTGCGTGACCATCACGGTCGTCTGGCCGTAGGCGTCCGTCGACGCGCGCATCAACTCGAGGATCTCCCCGGCGGTCTTCGAGTCGAGGTTCCCCGTCGGCTCGTCGGCGAACAGGATCGTCGGTCGCGTGACGAGCGAGCGGGCGATCGCGACGCGCTGCTGCTGGCCACCCGAGAGCTCCGCCGGACGGTGCTTGCGCCGCTCGGAGAGCCCCATCTGTGAAAGGAGCGAGTCGAGCCATGCCTTGTCCGGTTTCTCGCCGGCGATCGAGAGCGGCAGCACGACGTTCTCCTCCGCATCGAGCATCGGCAGCAGATTGAAGAACTGGAAGACGAAGCCGATGTGCTCGCGCCGCAGGCGGGTGAGCCTGGTGTCGTCGAGCCCGGTGATCTCGGTACCGGCGATCTGCACCGTCCCCGAGGTCGGCTTGTCGAGGCCGGCGAGGATGTGCATCAGCGTCGACTTGCCCGAGCCGGAAGGGCCCATGACGGCCACGAGCTCGCCGGAGCGAACGTCGAGGTCGATGCCGCGGAGGGCGTCCACCGCAGTCTCGCCTTCGCCGTACCGCCGCGTGAGTCCTCGCGCCTCGACTGCGAAGGTCGCGGGCACGACAACGTCGCCCCTCGGCTGCTCCTCAACGGCCATGGCGTCCAAGGTAGACGAATTCCGGATCGGCGGGAAGGGCAACCAACCGAACCGTTACCGAACCTTCACCGACCGCCGCCGAGGAGGAAACCGAGGACGGTGGCCCCGTAGGCGGCCACCAGCAACATGCCTTCCCGCCGGTGCGAGCGTCCGTCCCACACGGTCGCCGCTACGAGGACCGCGGCGCCTCCCATGGCGAATACCTCCGTCCAGCGGAACGAGAGCGCGAGCGGGTGCGCGAAGAGCAGCGAGAGCAACGTCACGACCGGGACGACGAGCAGCCCGACCTGGGCGCTCGACGAGATCGCGATCTCGCTCGCGAGTCGCATCTTCCCGGTGCGGGCGATGAGGATCGCGCCGCCGTGCTCGGCAGCGTTGCCGACGATCGCCACGATCACGACGGCGATGAAGAACTCGCTCAAACCCACAGCCTTCGCGAACGCACCGAGCGAGTGGACGAGGATCTCGCTCACCCAGGCGGTGGCGCCGGTCGCCACGCCCAGGGCGACGAGCGCGGCGGAGAGCGTCCACGTGCCCTCGCCCGGCTCCTCGCGGTCGCGCTCGTGCTCGCGGTGGCGGCGCAGGTTGCGGCCGACGACGGCGAGGTAGAGCAGCAGGAGGACGCTCGCCACCGGCACCGACGCGACCACGACGGTGTGGCGCTCGGGCGGTCCGGTGTAGCCGAGCGTGGTCGGAATCACGAGCGCCACGACTGCGGCGGCAACGAGCCCGACCTGCACGAGCAGCGAGCGGCGGTCGATCCGCGCTCCGTCCGGGCCTACCACCTGCGTGATTCCGTAGACGAGCAGGAGATTCGAGATGACGCTTCCCGAGAGCGAGCCGCGCACGACGACCGGCAGGTTTGCGCCGACCGCGAAGAGCGCGACTATGAGCTCGGGCGCGTTGCCGAAGCTCGCGTTGAGGAAGCCGCCGATGCCCGGCCCGGTGTGCTCCGCGGCGTGCTCGGTCGCCTCGCCGATCAGCCACGCGAGCGGGATGAGCGCGGACGCCGCGAGCACGAAGAGCGCGACGTCACCCGCCCCGGTGAGCCTGTCCACCGCGATCGTGGCGGGTGCGAGGAGGAGCGACCCCCACAGGAGCTGGCGGCGCACGGCGACCTACCCTAGCGGGGCGTGCTCGAGGCAGTTTTCTTCGACTGGAACAACACGCTCGTCCAGCTCGGAGGCTGCGTTCTTCGTCGGGGACGATCTCGAGCGCGATGTGCAAGGTGCGGCGAGGGTGGGCATGAAGACGATTCAGGCGCTGTGGTTCAGAGCAGACGACACTCCAGGAATCGAGGCCGACTTCGTGGCGTTCACCGCGATGGGCGTCGTCAACGCAGCTCGGCGCCTAGCCTGATTTTGGCTTCCTGTCAAGACTTGCGCAGCCTTGCATCGGCTCCGACAATGTGTTCATGACACCCGAACAGGCGCCGGCCGCGACCCTCCCGATGCACCCGCAGGACGAGGCGGAGTGCCGGCGCTGCGAGGTTCACTGCGACAAGGTCGTCTACCCGGCAGCGTGCCTCCAGCGGTCGTGCCCATTCGTCTACGCGTACGAGGAGCACGGGCACACCTACATGGGCTGCCTGCAGCGGGTGTTCGAGGCGGAGATCGACGTCGAGATGATGTCCGCCGCCGAGCGGACGCGCGAGGGCTTCGGTGCCGTCCGCGCGCTGCGCCGTCCGCTGCCGATGTGCGATGCGGCGGTGCAGGCGACGTTCGCGCACCGGGGTAGCGAGCTCGGCTGCCTCAATCCGGAGTTCGGTGAGCTGCCGGCAGGCTCGCCGACGTTCCGCGTGTTCGCGCGGGTCTCCTAGCCGGCTCTTTCACGCGCTGAAGGATGAGGACGCCGACGGCCGGACCGGCGGCGGCGAGGCCGAAGGCGAGCCGCCAGCTGTGCGCCGCGACAGCCGCGACTGTCGGCGGCGCCGCGGCCACGACGACGCCGAGCAGTGTCTGCTGAAAGCCGAGGGCTGCGCCGGTGCGGGTCGCGCCGGCCGCTTCCGCGGCGGCGGCGTACGCCAATCCGTTCCACGCCATGCTGAGGACGCCGGCGACGAGAAAGAGCAGGATGACGATCCCCAGCGGCGCGTCGGTCGTGGCCGCGACACCGGCGGTGGAAAGCGCGAGCGCGATTCCGATCCTTCGCAGTGGCCGGAGGCGGCTGCCGAGCCGGTCCGAGATCCGTCCGGAGCCGATTCGGGCGGCGATGGCGAGCACGTTGATCGTCGCGAACAGCGCAGCGGCTGCGTGGATCGACACGTGGCGGTGCTCGTGGAGGAAGAGGACGACGAAGCCCGTGATCCCGATCTGCGCCGTGAGGTAGAGGCCGGCGCCTGTTCCGAGCAGCCACATCCGTGGATCGCGGAGTGGCCGTGAGACGTCGCCGACGTCGTCCTCTGAGCCCGAGCCGCCGCGGACGAAGACAGCTGCGACGGCCGCTCCCGTCACGCAGGCGCCGGCGAGGAAGAGGAACGCGAGGCGGGTGCCCCCGGCCGAGGCGAGCACCGGGAGCAACACACCGAGCGAGCCGCCGATTGGAATTGCGGTCTGCCGGATCCCAAGCGCAGTGCCGAGCTCCGAGGCCGGGAACCAGGCCATGATCGCGCGGCCGCTCGCGGCGTTCACGCTTGCTCCGAGCGCGCCGACACCCACCAGCGACGCAGTGACCGTCGCGAAGCCGTGGGTGGTGGAGGCGAGGGCGAGGAAGGCGGCAGCGCCGGTCAACCCGGTCGCGATCACCCAGCGCTCGTCGACACGGTCGGCGACGAGGCCCCACGGCAGGAGCGTGAAGAGCATCCCGATCCCGATCGCCCCGAGTACGACGCCGGTCTCGCCGAGGGTCAACCCATAGTGCGACTTCAGCGCCGGCCCGAGCGCCGGCAGTCCCACCGAGGAAGCCGAGAAGCTCGCCTGCGCAAGCGTCCCCGCAGCGAGCACGACCCAGCGATACCGCCGATCGGACACGCCTCGAACGTACATGCCACGGTGCCTGCCACCGGGATGGGGCCCGGAGGGTCAGGGCAGCGAGCGAGCGTGGAGATCTTTCGTCTTCTGAACCTCGTTCGCGTCGGGGCCCCGATTCTCGGGGCCGGCCGTCTCCAGCACGGCGGGGAGTCCCTGCAGCCGCGCGTTGGAGAGGAACACCCCGAGCTTCTCGCCCAGCTCTCCTTCGAGGATGTTGGCGTGCCGGTCGCGGTTCGAGTTGAACGGGGCCGCCGCGTCGTTGACGTGCAGCGCGCGCAGGCGGTCGAGACCGACCGCCGAGTCGAGCTCGTCGAGGCAGGCGTCGAGCGCTGCCGCGTCGGTCACGTCGATTCCCGACACCCACAGGTGGCAGGAGTCGAGGCAGACGCCCAGCCGGGGATGGCCGTCGAGCCGCCTGTGGATCGTCGCGAGCTCCTCGATCGAGCGCCCGATCGTGCCGCCGGCGCCGGCCGAGTTCTCCATCAGCAGCCACGTCTCGTCCGAGCAGAGCTCCAGCACCTGCTCCATCGCCGGCAACACGCGCTCGAGCGCCGCCTCGAGGCCGCTACCGAGATGCGACCCGACATGAAACACGACGCCGTCGGCGCCGATTCCGCACGCCACCTCCATCGTGTTTCGCATCGCAGCCACCGAGCGCTCGTAGACGGTGTCGTCGGGCGCGGCGAGGTTGCAGAGGTAGACGGCGTGGCAGACGACGCCACCGATTCCCGCCTCGGCCCGCTTCTCACGAAAACGCTCGAAGCTCGCCGGATCGTGGTTTGTCGGCCGCCACGCGCGCGGGCTCTGAGTGAAGACCTGAACCGAGTCGGCGCCGATCTCGACCGCGCGGTCGATCGCCTTGTCTATTCCGCCCGCGGAGGAGACGTGCGCTCCGATCTGCACGTCCGCCTACGCTACCCGCATGGCTGTCCGCGTCCGCATCGCACCGAGCCCGACCGGGCTCCTTCACATCGGCACCGCGCGCACCGCGCTCTTCAACTGGCTCTTCGCACGCCACGAGGGCGGCGAGTTCCGGCTGCGAATCGAGAACACCGACACCTCGCGCGAGGTCGCGGACGCCGTCGACCAGATCCAGGGCTCGCTGCGGTGGCTCGGGCTTGACTGGGACGGCCCGCACACATTCCAGCTCGACCGGATGGACGACTGCCGCCGCGTCGCCGACGAGCTCGTCGCCGAGGGCAAGGCCTACGAGGACGAGGGCGCGATCCGCTTCCGGATGCCGGACGACGGAGTGACGTCGTGGGACGACGTCGTCCGCGGCCGGATCGAGTACCCGAACGAGAAGCTCGAGGATGTGGTGATCGTCCGCTCCGACGGGCGGCCGACCTACAACTTCGCCTCGCCGATGGAGGACGTCTGGGACGGGATCACACACGTGATTCGCGGCGACGACCACATCCCGAACACGCCGAAGCAGCTCAACATCATCCGCGCGGTCGGGGCCGAGATCCCGGTCTACGCACATGTCCCGATGATCTTCGGGATGGACGGGAAGAAGTTGTCGAAGCGGCATGGCGCGCAGGCGGTCGAGGAGTTCCGGACGGCCGGTTACCTCCCCGAGACGATGCTCAACTTCCTCGCCCTGCTCGGGTGGGCGCCGGACGGGGAGACGACGCTCATGCGCCACGACGACCTGATCGAACGATTCGCGCTGGACCGAGTCAGCCCGAGCCCGTCCCAGTTCGACTACCAGAAGCTCGACTGGATGAACGGCGTTTACCTCCGCGAGCTGCCGCCGACGGAGTTCGCGCACCGCCTCCTGCTCTGGCTGGGGGAGAACGGCTACGACTGGGACGCAGAGCTCGTCACGCAGGCCGCGCCGCTCGTGCAGGAGAAGATCGCGAGGCTGGCCGAGTTCCCGGGCTTCGCCGGTTTCTTCTTCCACGCCGTCGAGCCGGACACAGCCGATCTCGACGGCGGGACGCCGATGCTGACGGCCGCGGAGGAAGCGCTCACCTCCCTCGAGCCCTTCGAAGCGCCGGCGATCGAAGCCGCGCTGCGGGAGGCGGCGGACCGGCTCGAGCTGAAGCCGCGACAGGCGTTTCAGCCGATCCGCGTCGCAGTCACTGGTTCGAAGGTTTCGCCCGGCCTGTTCGAGAGCATCGCGCTGCTCGGGCGTGAGACGACGCTTACCCGTCTTCGGGCAGCCGGTTCTTCCGCGGGTTGAGGGCAGCCGGTGGCAGCGGCTTCGGCGGGGCAAGCGGATCGAGGGCGCGCTGAAATGCGAGCCACGCCTGGCGCCGAAAGCGCTGGCTCGGCAGAGGCATCCCGGCGGGATCGGCGCCCCGGACGCCGCGCCCGCCGGATGCGGGCTGCGGGTAGTCCCTTGCCACTTCAGGGGTTGAACGAGTGGCCGCCGAGCCCGGTTACGGACCGGCCTTCGCGGATATATTCGCTTCCGATGGACGACACCGAGGGGCATGCGGCCGCGCCTCGGATTCTCGTCGTTGACGACGAGCCTTCGATTCGGCTGCTCTGCCGGGTGAATCTCGAGCTCGAGGGACACGAGGTCTTCGAGGCCGACTCTCTTGCGACGGCTCGAGCGGCGCTGGAAGCGGGCGATATCGACGTGGTCCTCCTCGACGTCCACCTGCACGGCGAGCGGAGCGACGCGCTCATCGCCGAGTGCCATGACCGGGAGCCGCCGATTCCGGTCGTGATCGTCTCGGGCTCCGCGGACGCCAAGCAACGGGCGCAGCTCAGCAACGCGGACGCGATCCTGCCGAAGCCGTTCGAGCTGGACGAGCTCATCACGACCGTCTACAACCTCTCGAGCGCGCGAGCCCACAGATGAGCGCGACCGCGGTTCGCGGCGCGGCGGAGTACGAGGAGGCGTACCGGGCGTACTACGCCGAGGCGTCCGATGAGGAACGGGCGGTTCGCGTCGGCGAGAAGGAGACATCCGAGCAGGCGGCGATCGTCGTGCGGTACGCCGATCTGTTCACCCGCGACCAGCTGGAGGCGTTGCGCACCGCCGAGTCCGCGGCGCCCGAGACGGACGAGGCCGAGCGCCTCTACCGGCTGCGCAAGACATGCGAAGGCGGGATCGTCGACGCCGAGCTCGCCGCGCGCGAGGACGAGCTCGCGAACGCGCTCCTCGCTGCACGGCTCACCTTCGACGGCGAGGAGATGCCGCTGCGAAACGCCGAAGCACGGCTCGCCGTCCTCCCGGAGTACGCGAAACGCGAAGAGCTCGGCGAGCTCGCACGCACGCTCGACTCGAGCTTCAACGACGGCCGGCGCGAGCTGCTCGTCGCGCGGGACGACCTCCAGGCGGAGCTCTCCGGTGAGCGCGACACGGTCGCCAGGAACGAGGCGCAGAAGCAGATCTCCCTCCGCGAGCTGGAGAGCACCTTGCGGCAGGCAGCCGACGACGTCTCAGCGGAGTACGACCGCCTGCGCGAGCGGTGGTTCGACCGGTTGCTCGGGCCCGAGCGCGCCGACGTGCCGCAGAGCGCGCACGTCCGCTGGCTGCGCCGTCTCTCGCCGCTCGAGTCGACCTACCCGAGGGACCGCTCGGTCGAGGTCTGCGTCGAGACGGTGCGCGACCTCGGATTCGACCTCGGGGCGATCCCGAACATCCGGCTCGACCTCGAGGATCGCCCGCAGAAGAGCCCGCGCGCCTGCGTCATCCCTGTCGACCCGCCCGAGATCGTCTATCTGATCACGCGCGCCCAGGGCGGGCTCTCGGACTACCAGGCTTTCCTTCACGAGGCGGGACACGCCCTGCACTACGCGGGCTGCGACCCTCGGCTGCCGTGGACGTTCCGCGCGATCTCGCGCGACCATGCGCTGACGGAGATCTACTCGTACATCGTCGAGGCGGTCTCGCGCGAGCCGGGCTGGCACGCGCTCCACTTCGGGCTCTCGGATGCAGAGGCGGAGGAGAACGCCGAAGCGACACGCTTCCTCGAGGCGCTGATTTTCCGCCGCTACGCCGCCAAGCTGCGCTTCGAGCTCGGCTTCTGGGACGCGTTCCCGGCAGAGCAGGGAGGTTCGTCAGGCGACTACGAAGAGGTGCTCACCGCTGCCACCGGGCTGCGCTACGACGCACGCGCCTACCTGTCCGACATGGACGCAGGCTTCTACTCCGCCGACTACCTGCGGGCCTGGATCCGCTCGGCCCAGCTCAGCGCGTACCTGCGACGCGAGGTTGGGGCGGAGTGGTGGCGCGGCGGCGACACGGGAGCGATCCTGCGCGCACTGTTCGCCCAGGGCACGCGCCCGTCCACCGAGGACGTCGCGCGCCGCATCGGCTTCGAGCCGCTCGACACCGCGCCGCTTGTCGCCGAGCTGAACGCGACCTAGCTCGCGCTGCCGCGGATCACGCCCGCCACGAGCGGCAGGAGCTGCTGCCGGTTGCGCGGCCGTTGCGTGTCCAGGCGGACGAGCTCGTCGAGCTCCATGGCGACGAGCAGCACGATCGACGCGATGTAGAAGTACGTCGCGAGGAAGATGAAGACTTCGAGGCTGCCGACGGGGGTGCGGAAATTGGCGACCGTCCGGACGTATTCGCCGAAGATGAGCGTCTCGCCGATCCAGCCGACGACCACGAGCACCGAGCCGAGGCTGGCCCACCGCGTGCGCCGGTGCTTCGCCGGCGCCCAGCGCACGATCAGCTCGAAGGCGACCGCAACGAGGGCGATGGCGGCAGGCCAGCGGAGGATCGAGATCGGGAGGCTCCACCCGCCGGAGACGTGACCCGCCCAGATGATCGCAATTGCTCCGAGCATCGCGGCCAGGAAGAGGATCGCGAGGCCGAACGAGATCGGGAAGCGGACCCAGAACGGCCGCTCCTCCGGCGCCTCGTAGATCTTGTCGAGCGCGCCCATTGCGGCACGGATGATCGCCGACACCTCCCACACAGCCAGCGCCGACGCGAGCGCGAGCAGGCCGGCGCTCGAGGAACCGAACACGTGCTGCACCGTCTGGTCGATGCCGTCGAACACGTGCGGGAGAACCTTCGGTTGGATCTGCGGGCCGATCGTGTTCTTCCACAACACGCGTTCGTGCGCGGCTCCGAGGATGCCCAGCCCGAAGAGCGTGCACGCAACGGCGGCAATGAAGGAGCGTAGAGCGATGGCGCTCGCGTACGTCAGGAGGCTGTGGCGGTCGAAGAGGTCGACCCAGAGCCGAACGATCGCCTTGAGGCTTCTCCAGCGCGACTGCACGGGACGTGGAGCGTTCCCGCGGCTGACGACTCGAAAACGGTGACGCCGGCGCTACTGGTTGAAAGCGTCGCCCAGGCCCTGCTGGGCGAGCTGCGTCGCGTCGAACACGTCGCTCGAAGGCGGCGCCACGATCGTGATGTGTGCGCCGTAGTCGTAGAGGTCCATCGCCATGGCCATCCGCACCTGCCGGCCCTGCTGCTCGAGACCAAAGGAGAGCTTGATGCGATGCACGAGGCCGTCCTTGCCGATCCAGACGTCCTCGGGGACGGTCGGCAGCTCGGCGGCGACGCCTGCGAGCATCGGGCTCGTCAAACCGCGTGCCTTGAGCGCCTTGGCCATGTCGACCGTGACGTGGTAATGCGTTGCCGCGGCGCCGTCGACCGTAGCCGGGCCGACCTTGCGCACCGTGGCGCCTTCCGTCTTCAGCATCGAGAGTAGGTCGGTCGGCTGGAGCTGGCTTCCGGACAGCAGCCGGTTGAAGTCGAGGCCCTGCGAGGAGCCGAGCTCCGAGAAGTCGAGCTTGAGCCACGGCTTGCCACCGGGAATCTGCGAGGAGAGCGCACCGAGGTTCATGTAGATGACGAAGTCACCGTTCTCCTTGAGGAAGATCTCCTTCAGCGAGGAGTGCATCAGCTGCCGCATGGTCGTGCCCGGCAGCGCCCCCGCCGGGATCCCGGCCTGCTTGAAGATCGAGCCCATCCCGAAGGTCATCTCGCCGCTGGCGCCGTCGATTGCACCGGTGCCGCTCATCCGCAGCATCTTCCCCTGCAGCTGGGGAACGCTGAATGCGAGCGAGAAGCGGATGCGGGCAGCGCCCGCGTGCTGCGTCTTCGTTGCGGCCGCGGATACCGGGTCGAATGCGAGCGCGCTCTTCCCGCCGCCACCGCATCCGGCCGCGACAGCGGCCGTCGCTGCGATGGCGAGCGCGGTGGCGATGCCTGCCTTACGACCCCTGAGCACGGCCCAAGTGTAGTTCCGATTCTGTGCTCGTCCGAGTGATTTCCGAGCTGAGAATGTGGGGGCGGCCACATGGCCGTGACAGCCGCCCCCTGCGAGGAGCGGGACGGCCGGAGTGAGGAAAGGCGGCCGCCCCTTGTCGGTGCGTCCTCTACTACTCCGGCGCGCCATGTTCGGTTTCTCCGACCACTTCGCCCGGGCATACGTCTAAGTATTCGAGGGGCGGGCCCCGGAGAAGGGGGCCGCGACCGGAGCCCGCCCTCTCCGAGCCTACGCTGGTGCGGCGGATTCGCAAAGAACTAGCCCTGCGCCTCCAGCCGGTCGAGCCGCTCGTGGACCCGGCGAAGCTCGACGAGGATCTCCTCCTGCTTGTCGGTCGACTCGCGGTGCTTGTCGTCGGCGTCCTGGCTGACGAAGTGGCCGGCGATCGCGGCGGTGGCGAGGCCCAGAAAGCCGATGCCGACGACCATCAGGAATGCGGCGACCACCCGTCCGACGGCCGAGGTCGGGAAGGTGTCGCCGTAGCCGACGGTGGTGACGGTGACGATCGCGAACCAGAGGCCGCGCCAGGGGTTCGGGAAGCGGCTCGGGTCGGTCTCGTGCACTGCGATTCCCGTGACCGTGACGAGGAGCAGCGTCAGCGCCGCGATGTAGGGCAGGTTGCGGCGCTGCGTGAGCAGGCGTTCTGCGCGGAAGACACGTCCGGCGATCGCCCACAGGCGTGCGAGCCGCCAGCCGCGCAACCAGCCCGCGCCCAGCGCCGAAAAGAGCGCCGCCCAGGGCGGGAAGATGACGACGAAGACGAGGACGTCGTGCCAGTGCGAGCGAAGTGCGGCGCGCCGATCCTGCGCGTGGCGCAGCGTGAGCGCGAGCTCGAGGGCGAAGGCGAGCCAGACGACCGCGTTGAGGCCGTCGGCGACGGCACCCCAGGGCGAGTGCAAGCCGGAGTCCTGGATCAGCACGGCCGGCAGCATCAGCACCGCGAACAGCAGGACGACCGCCTCGAAGGAGTGGCGGACCTTGCCGCTCTCCTCCTGGCACCAGTGCTCCGCGGCCCAGAAGGGCAGCTTCATCGGCGGTGCGGCAGGGGAGGAAGCTGCGGCACGCGGAGCAGCAGGTTGCCCCGCTCGCGGTTGACGTACCAGGCGAGGACGGCCGCGAAGGCCGCGAGGTCGAGCCCGATGCCGAGTACCCAGAACGTCCAGCCGGGGATGATGTAGTTCCCGACGAGCTCGTTGAAGTTCTGGCCGAAGAACCCGGTGAGGAACGAGAGCGGGAGGAAGAAGGTCGCGACCCAGCCGAGCTGCTTCATGGTGAGGTTCATCTTGTTGCCGACGGTCGACTGGTAGAGGTCGGTGACGCCGGAGGCGAGGTCGCGGTAGTCGTCGAGTTGCTCCGCGACGCGGATCAGGTGGTCGTAGACGTCGCGGTAGTAGCGCTCGTACTCCTCGGTCATGCCCGGTAGCTCGTAGCGGCCGGAGAGGAGCGCCGCGAACATGTCGCGCTGCGGGTGGACGATCTTGCGCAGCTGCACGAGCTGCCGTTTCATCGTGATTGCCCGCTGGAGTGCGGCCGGCTGCGGGTCGGTGAGGATTGTGTCCTCGAGCTCGTCGATCTCGTCGTCGAGCTCGGACAGCTGCGGCAGGAAGCTGTCGACGAGCTCGTCGACGACGAGGTAGAGGATGCCGAGCCCCTCCTCGTATTTCTGAAGGCGGCGGTGCGTCTGGTCGCGGAGCTGCGCGAAGACCGGGCATTCGCCCTTGTGCACCGTGATCAGCCAGTGCGGCGAGTAGAAGCAGTGCACCTCGATCGGCGCCAGCCCGGCTCGGCGGGCGGGGTCGTCGACCGCACCGAAGACGACGAGGAGGGTGAAGTCGTCGAAGTCCTCGATCTTGGGCCGCTGTCCGAACTTGCGCGCGTCCTCGAGCGCGAGCGGGTGCAGGTCGAAGGCGTCGTGCAGCAACTGGAAGTCGGCCTCGGTGGGGCTTTCGATGTCGAGCCAGAGAAAGACTCCGTCGCGGAGCCGCGACTCGACACCCGCGGGGTCGACATTGGGCTCGACGGTTCCCCTGG
>Ga0070695_100000082_pt1 | contig 39719 bp, 32 predicted proteins | sample KBSK1252metaG_FD_65471 | JGI IMG/M metagenome (GOLD analysis project Ga0070695, IMG submission 65471) | Corn, switchgrass and miscanthus rhizosphere microbial communities from Kellogg Biological Station, Michigan, USA - KBS K1-25-2 metaG | ecosystem: Host-associated > Plants > Roots >...
CGCCTGCGGGCGGGGCTCGCAGGGGGCCGGCGTCGGTGCCGGCTCAACCCCAGGGAGGCACATCATGGCAGGGCATCGGTTCGTGGCGGTGGTGGGGGCGCGGCTGTTGCCGGAGTCGGCGGCCTCGCAGGTGGCGGCAGTGGTCCAGTTCTTCCTGTCGCGCGGGTGGGGCATCGGGTCCGGCGGGGCCCGGGGCGCGGATGCGTTCGCGCTCCACACGGTGCTGCGCGCGGGGTCGGCGGCGTGCGTACGCTCCGTCGTGTTCCTTCCGGGCGCTCGGCCCGTCGGGCGCGGCGGGTCGCTTCGCGCCTTCGCCGCGCGCGGTGGCCGCGTGGTGGCTGGTGCGGGCGCGGGGCGGTCGGCGCTCCTCGCCCGCTCGCAGCGGCTGGCGCACGCCTCGGCGGGCGTGGTGGCCTTCCTCTGGGGGCCGTCGCGGGGCTCGGTGTTCACGGTGCGGGAAGCCATCCGGGCGGGGAAGCCGGCGGCGGTGGTCCTCGCCGGCGGCGGGGCGGTGCTGCCCTCGTTCCCGGGCGGCGCGTGGGCGCCGTGCTCCATCGGGCCGGTCGCGGGCTTCCGCTGGGTGGCCCGGCCCGACGAGGCCGAGAGGCCCTCAGGCAAGACCTGGCTGGCCCGGGTCTTCGAGGTTCCCGAGGGTGAGCCCACCCACGCACTGCTCTCGCACATCGCCTCGCTCACACCGGGCGAGCGGCTCTGGTTCGAGCGCGGGGTCGTTGCCGGCGATACGATCCTGGTCGCCCACGAGGCCCTCGCCGACATGCCGGCCTTCCTCGCCGTTGCGCGGCTGATGCGGCGCTTCCGGTGCACGGCCCGCGAGGCCGCCGGCCTCGCCGAGCTGTTCCTGGCCCTCGATGCCGGGCCCGCCGTGGTGGCCCACCACGAGGCCGAGGTTCGGCGGCGCGGTGCCGACGCCGTGATCGGCGATCTCGTCCACCTCGTGGCCCGGCTGGCCCTGGTCGAGCAGGTTGCGGAGCCAGATGCCCTCGAGGATGCCGAGTGCCTCGGCGACAGTGCAGAGCGCGTGTCCACAGATGGGCAGGTTGCACAGCCGGCTGGGCAGTCAGAGCGTGCTGCACAGGTGGCGTGGCATGCCCTGGGGACTGTGCGGCCCGAACGGGTCACGTGCACGGTCTGCCGTGCAGTCCACGAGGCCGACGATGAGGCCAGCGACCTTCCGAGGTGCCCAGAGTGCGGCACGCGCGAAACCTGGGAGAGCAGGCAGGGCGGCCGTTTCCGCGGCGTCATCGGCGCGATCGACCACTGCCCGTCGCTCGAGGAGCTGGCCGCGCTTGGGAAGCGGCTCTACACCCTCGAGCTCTCCCACGACCAGGCCGGGGTCGCCTGGTCGCACTACCATCTCCGCAAGCAGACGCTCGAGGCGGCGGTGACGCTCCGGCAGCCGGCGCGCGTGCTCCTGGCCGAGGTCGAGCACGCGAGTCCGAGCTTCCTCCCTCGTCTCGGCGCCTGCCTCTACCGGGTGCAGCGCACCACGGCCATTCCGGTCTCGGCCGCGGAGTGGCGGCGCATCTGGCAGGCCTATCAGGTGCGTAGGCTCGGGCGCCCGGCATAGCCGCCGCTCGCCGGCGGGGGCCTTCGCCGTGCAGGGTGAAGCGCACGGCTCGGCCCCGGTCACGCGCTAGGTAGTCTCCGCCAATTCCCTCCTCGCCGGTTGTTCCCTCGGCTCGCTCCGCTCGCCTGATCTGATCGGGTCTGGTCTGGAAGTGACCGACCCGCAGAGAGAAGGCCGCCCCTGCCCGAACGCGGCCGCGGCGCCGCTGGTGCGGCGCGCGGCCACCATCAGCCCCTACACGAGGAGGAGCGAAGGATGAACAGCGTCAATCACGTCATGGTGCTCGGGAATCTCACGCGGGATCCCGAGCTGCGGTACACGCCGAGCGGCACCGCGGTGTGCCAGCTCGGGGTGGCGCTCAACCGCCGCTGGCGCGACCAGGCCGGCGAGCTGCAGCAGGAAGTCACGTTCGTGGATGTCACGGTCTGGAGCAAGCAGGCCGAGACCGTCGCCCAGTACCTCACCAAGGGCCGCGCCGTCGCCGTCGAGGGCCGGCTCCAGCAGGACACCTGGGAGACGGAGAGCGGCGAGCGCCGCTCCCGGCTCAAGGTGGTGGCCCAGCGGGTGACGTTCCTGTCCTCGGCGAACGGAAGCCCGGCGCCCACCGCTGCGGACGGCGAGGAGGCGCCCGACTGGGTGAACGAGGGGGTGGAGCGATGAGGCGCGAGCTGCTCGAGCAGCCCTTCACGCCGGCGCAGATCCGTCAGCGCAAGGGGCGCAACGGGATGCTGGACTACGTCGAGGGCCACACGGTGATCCAGCGCCTGAACGAGGCGCTGGAAGGGGAGTGGTCGTTCGAGATCATGCACCACGAAGTGCGGGAGGAGGAGGTGCTGGTGGTGGGCAAGCTCTCGGCCGGGCCCGTCGTGAAGATGGCCTTCGGCGGGAGCCAGGTGACGCGCGAGCGCGAGAGCGGCGGCGTGGTCTCGCTCGGCGACGATCTCAAGGCCGCAGCGACGGACGCGCTCAAGAAGTGCGCGACGTTTCTCGGCGTGGGGCTCCACCTCTACGCCGACAAGCCGATCGGCGGGCGGGCGCCGGCGCCGCGGCCCAGCGCAGCGGCGCCGACCAGGGTGCCTCCCGTCGGTCCGCGGCCGCCGGTGTCGTCGCCGGCAGGTCCTCGGCCGCCGGCCGGGTCGGCCGTCAACGGGACCCGTCCAGCCGGCGGCGCGACCGATCACCGCGCCCCCGGCCCGGCCAGCGCCCGCCAACTCGACGCCATCCACAAGGTGGCCCGGGCCAAAGGCCTGGACGACCAGGCCGTGGAGCACATGTCGCTCCGTGTCTTCAATCGCAAGCTCGACGCCCTCACCCAGCGTGAGGCCGCCGGGCTGCTCAAGGAGCTGTCGAACCTCAAGCGCCGCGTGGCCTGACCCGCCCGCGGCCCCACGCGCACGACACGGGGGAGGGAGCCCCAGCGGCTTCCTCCCCCGTCGTGCGTTCAAGGAGACCCTGACCATGGTGCCACCCGAGATGCGCCAGCAACCGCATGTCAGCTTCAGCCAGCTCGACCAGTACCTCCGCTGCCCGCTCAAGTACCGGTTCACCTACGTGGACCGCGTGGCGCCGGACTTCGTGCCGGCCGCGCTCGCCTTCGGCTCCGGGATCCACGGGGCCGCGGCCTTCTTCCTCCGCGGCATCCAGCAGGGCCAGGTCCCGAGCCTCGAGGACGTGCTGGGCTACTTCGAGGGGTACTGGAACCTCGAGACCCAGCACAAGCCGATCCGGTTCGGGGAGAAGGACACGAAGGCGAGCCTGCTCGACCTCGCCGCCCGGATGCTCGACGTGCTCTACCGCAGTCGGGAGCCCGGGACCGAGGTTGTGGCGGTCGAGCAGGCCTTCGACGTCCCGCTGGTCGACCAGGAGACCGGCGAGCTTCTCGACCGGAACCTCGTGGGAGCGCTCGACCTGGTGGAGCGCGACGCCGAGGGCCGGCTGGTCGTGGTGGATCTCAAGACCTCGGCGCGCAAGTACTCCGACCTCCAGGTGGAGGCGTCGCTGCAGCTCTCGGTCTACAGCTACGCGACGGCGATGAACGGGCTGGCCGACCAGGAGGATCTCCGGCTCCGGTTCGACGTGCTGACGAAGACGAAGCAGCCGGAGCTCTGCCGGTACTGGACTCAGCGGGACCGGGCGGCCAACCTGCGGTTGTTCCGGCTGGCCGCGGAGATCCTTCACGCGATCGAGGCGGGCGTGTTCGTCCCTAACGCGGGCTGGCAGTGCAGAGATTGCCAGTTCCGGAGTCGGTGCTGGGCGTGGAAGTAGGTTCGATTGGATCTGTTCGCCCACCGTTGGGGGGGCTTCACGGACGTGTGGCCACCTGCCCTTACTGGGGAATAAATCCCACCACGCTGCCCTGCGCCACGGGATACATTTTGACCATGGATAACGGCTTCTTTGAGCGGCCGATCCTCAACTCCCCCTACGCGTACCCGGGGCGTCACTGGGAGCTCGATGCTCAGGGGCAGCCCACCGGGCACGTCGTCGAAGCCCGTCGCTCGGCCCAGTTCATCACGCCCATCCCGAAGCCGAGGAAGCATAAGAAGGGCACGGGGCAGGAGGGGCTCGTGTTCGATGAAGGGGCCGGTGTATCGACGGCCACGCAGCAGTATGACCCGACCCCAATCATCAACGAGCTCCGCCACCGCGTGGACCAGTGGCGCGGCATCAGCAATCCGAACTCGTGGGGGGTGACACCGGAGACGGCCCGGCTGCTGCAACACTGGCGGCATCACGGGTTCACCGGCGTCCGCCCGTTCTTCTGTCAGATCGAGGCGGTCGAGACCGCGATCTGGCTCACCGAGGTGGCGCCCAACGAGAGGCAGGGGAAGCGATTCCTCGAGCACCTGGCGAACGCCAACCACGACGCCAACCCGGAGCTCATGCGCCTCGCGCTCAAGCTCGCCACGGGCGCCGGGAAGACCACCGTCATGGCCATGCTCATCGCGTGGCAGACCGCGAATGCGGTTCGACACCCGCAGAGCAAGCGTTTCACACGCGGCTTTCTCGTCGTCACACCGGGGATCACGATCAAGGATCGTCTGCGCGTCCTCCAGCCAAACGACCCCGACAGTTACTACGCGAGCCGCGAACTGGTGCCGGTCGACATGCTGGACGACGTTAACCGGGTCAAGATCGTCATTACCAACTATCACGCGTTCAAGCGGCGCGAGCGGGTAGAGCTCTCGAAGGGCGGGCGCGCGCTTCTTCGGGGACGCGTCGGCGACGACCTGGATACCCTCGAGACCGACGGGCAGATGCTCCAGCGGGTGATGCCCGAACTGATGGGACTGAAGGACATCCTCGTGCTGAACGACGAGGCACACCACTGCTACCGTGAGAAGCCGCGTGACGCGGACGACGAGCTGAAGGGCGACGACCGGAAGGAAGCGGAGCGCAACAACGAGGCCGCCCGTGTATGGATCTCCGGTTTGGAGATCGTGAACCGCAAGCTCGGGCTGGCGCGGGTGATCGACCTCTCGGCCACCCCGTTCTTCCTGAGCGGGTCGGGCTATGCCGAGGGAACCCTCTTCCCGTGGACCATGAGCGACTTCTCGCTCATGGACGCCATCGAGTGCGGAATCGTGAAGTTGCCGCGCGTGCCCGTGGCGGAGAATATCCCCGGGGACGACATGCCGATGTTCCGCAATCTGTGGGAGAACATCCGAAAGGACATGCCGAAGAAGGGGCGCGGCAAGGAGGAAGGGCTCGATCCCCTCGCCCTGCCTGCCCGGCTGCAGACGGCCCTCCAGGCGCTCTACGGGCACTATGAGAAGACATTCAACCTGTGGGAAGGGGCTCGGATCGCTGTGCCCCCTTGCTTCATTGTTGTCTGCAACAACACGTCCACATCCAAGCTGGTCTACGACTACATCTCGGGCTTCCAGCGGAAGAACGAGGATGGCTCCACCACGCTGGAGAACGGCCGCCTCGCCTTGTTCCGCAACTTCGACGAGCACGGCAACCCGCTCCCGCGCCCCAAGACGCTGCTCATCGACAGCGAGCAGCTCGAAAGCGGCGAGGCGTTGGACGACAACTTCCGCGATATGGCGGCTGACGAAATCGATCGCTTCCGTCGCGAGATCGTCGAGCGCACGGGTGATCGCAACGAGGCGGAGGGCCTGAGCGACCAGGCGCTGCTCCGAGAGGTCATGAACACCGTCGGCCGACCTGACCACCTGGGCGCCGGTATCCGCTGTGTGGTTTCCGTGTCCATGCTCACCGAGGGCTGGGACGCCAACACCGTGACCCATGTGCTCGGCGTGCGCGCGTTCGGCACGCAGCTCCTCTGCGAGCAGGTGATCGGGCGTGCGCTGCGCCGACAGTCGTACGACCTCAACGAGGACGGACCCGACAAAGGGCTGTTCAACGTGGAGTACGCCGATGTGCTCGGCATCCCCTTCGACTTCACCGCGAAGCCCGTCGTCGCGCCCCCGCAGCCGCCACGCGAGACAGTTCAGGTGAAGGCGGTACGGCCCGAGCGTGATGCGCTCGAGATCCGGTTCCCGCGCGTCGCAGGCTACCGTGTGGAGCTTCCCGAAGAGCGGCTCACGGCCAAGTTTACAGCCGAGTCTACGCTCGAGCTGACACCCGATATGGTCGGACCGACCATCACCAGGAACGCGGGCATTATCGGCCAGAGCGTCGACCTTAGTCTGGACCATCTGGAGGATACGCGGCTGTCCACAGTGCTCTTCCATCTCACGCACCGCCTGCTGTATACGAAGTGGCGCGATGCGGGGGAAGAGCCCAAGCTGCACCTGTTCGGCCAGCTCAAGCGCATCACGAGGGAATGGCTCGACAACCATCTGGTGTGTACGGGCGGCACCTACCCGGCTCAGCTCATCTACCAGGAGCTAGCCGACATGGCGTGCAACAGGATCACCGCGGCCATCACGGCGGCGTTCGCTGGCGAGCGTCCGATCAAGGCGGTACTCGACTCGTACAACCCGATCGGCTCCACGGCGGACGTCCGCTTCAACACCTCCCGGCCGCACCGCTGGCAGACGGATCCGAGGCGCTGCCACGTGAACTGGGTGGTGCTGGACAGCGACTGGGAGGCCGAGCTGTGCCGGGTGGCCGAGTCCCACCCGCGGGTTAAGGCGTACGTGAAGAACCACAACCTCGGTCTCGAGGTGCCGTACCGCTATGGTTCCGAGATCCGGCGCTATCTTCCCGACTTCATTGTGGTGGTGGAGGATGGGCACGGCGATGGTGACCTGTTGCACCTGGTCGTGGAAATCAAAGGCTACCGGCGCGAGGACGCGAAGGAGAAGAAGGCCACGATGGACACCTACTGGGTGCCCGCCGTCAACAACCTCGCCACGTTCGGCCGCTGGGCTTTCGCAGAGCTTACCGAGATCTACCAGATCGAATCTGACTTCAAAGCGAAGGTCGAGAACGTGTTCGACGATATGATTGCGAGGACTGTCACGGCGTCGTCGAGAGCCCGGAGCTGACCATGGCGAAGAGGCTGAGGGTCCGGAAGGGTGTGGGCGGCAAGACAGTGGAGATTCTCCGCCACGAGGAGGCGACCCGCAGGAACATCCCCACCGCGGAGTACCAGTCGGTTCTAGAAAAGGAGGCGCAGGACCCGGTGCGCGTCGCCTACGAGCGACGCAACCGCGACCTAGATCCGCAGCTCGTTTGGCGCGGCAAGGACGACCAGGATTGGAGCGACCTGGTGGTCCACGCGCCACCGCTCTATATCCAGGAGAAGGTCCACCCGAAGGCGCTGATTGACGACCTCCTGCGCCAGACTCGCGAGAGTAGGAACGACGCGGGCGAGACCACGCCCGACCTGTTCGCGGACTTCAACGGTATTCCTGAGGGCGTGGACAAGACCGAGTTCTACCAGCACGACCAAAACTGGTCGAATCGCATGATCCTCGGCGATTCGCTCCAGGTGATGGCAAGCTTGGCCGAGCGCGAGGGCCTGCGCGGCAAGGTGCAGTGCATCTACATCGACCCACCGTACGGGATTAAGTTCAACTCGAACTTCCAGTGGAGTACAACGAGCCGCGACGTGAAGGACGGCAACGCAGCCCACATCACGCGTGAGCCGGAGCAGGTGAAGGCGTTCCGGGATACCTGGCGGGACGGGATTCATTCGTACCTGACGTACCTGCGGGACCGGCTGACTGTGGCGCAGGCTCTGCTGGCGGATTCTGGGTCGATTTTCGTTCAGATCGGCGAGGAGAATGTGCATCGCGTCCGCGCACTGATGGATGAGGTGTTTGGTGATGACAATTTCGTCTCACAAATAGCGTTTCGCAAGACCACTGGCAAGGGTAGCCAGCACTTAGATAGCACTTACGACATTCTGCTCTGGTACGGACGACGCCGGGAGCAGATTAAGTACAGACCTCAATACGAGGAACGAATATCCGAGGAGGACCAGAACGCGCCATACATTGATCTCCCGGATGGCTCGCGACGACAACAGACGAAGGCCGAGGCCGCTGACGTCAGTCTTTTGCCAGAAGGTGCGAAAGCGTTTCGTGCAAATCCAATTACCAATCAGCGGCCACCACAAGGTGATGATTTGCGCGACGTTGTGTTCGCTGGGAAGCGATACACGCCAGGGGCCGGGACGTTTCGTACAGATCTGTCGGGCATGCAGCGCTTGGACTTTGCACGTCGCCTTATCGGTGTCGGGAATACCCTCCGCTTCGTTCGCTATGCCGACGACTTTCCGTTTAGGCCGATTAACAATATCTGGGACGACACTCGTCAAAGCGGATTCGCAGAACCGAAAGTCTACGTCGTTCAGACAGTCCGTAGAGTCATTGAGCGCTGTCTTCTCCTCACCACCGACCCCGGAGACCTCGTCCTCGATCCAACGTGCGGATCCGGTACTACCGCCATCGTTGCCGAACAGTGGGGCCGACGCTGGATCATGATCGACACCTCACGTGTCGCGCTCGCACTGGCCCGTGCCCGTATCATGGGAGCGCGCTTTCCTTACTACTTGCTCGCCGATTCGCGGGAAGGCCAGCTCAAGGAAGCCGAGGTTATCCGCACCGCGCCCTCGTCGCAGCCGACCCACGGCAGCATCCGCCACGGCTTCGTCTACGAGCGCGTGCCGCACGTCACGCTGAAGTCCATCGCCAACAATGCCGAGATCGATGTCATCTGGGAGAAGTGGCGGGGGAGGCTCGGACTTCTGCGCGAGGAGGTGAACGGCGCGCTGAAGAAGCAGTGGCAAGAGTGGGAGGTCCCGCGCGAGGCTGATCCAAGGTGGCCCGAGAGCGCCAGAAAGGTTCACGCCGACTGGTGGGAGGCGCGCATCGCGCGACAAAAGGAGATGGACGCCTCCATCGCCGCCAAGGCGGAGTTCGAGTACCTCTATGACAAGCCCTATCCGGACAATCGGAAGGTCCGGGTAGCCGGCCCCTTCACCGTGGAGAGTCTCTCGCCACACCGAGTGCTCGGAGTGGACGAGAACGACGAGTTGATCGACCAGACCTCCGAGCCTGACGTCGAATACGCGGCTAGGCAGACGTTTCCGCAAGTGATCCTGGAGAATTTGCGTACAGCTGGCGTGCAGCAGGCGCACAAGGACGCGCGGATCGCCTTCATTGCGCTCACGCCCTGGCCGGGCGGGCTGGTTGTGGCCGAAGGACGTTACATCGAGGGCGAGGGCGCAGCAGCCGTAGAACGGCGGGCCGCAATCTTCGTAGGGCCGGAGTTCGGCACCGTCACCCGCCCTGACCTGGTGGCCGCGGCCCGCGAGGCCGGGGACGCCGGTTTTGACGTGCTCATCGCCTGCGCCTTCAACTACGAAGCGCACGCCACGGAGTTCACCAAGCTCGGTCGCATCCCCGTGCTCAAGGCGCGTATGAACGCCGACCTGCACATGGCCGAGGACCTCAAGAACACCGGGAAGGGCAACCTGTTCGTCATTTTCGGTGAGCCGGACATTGCCCTCCTTCCAGCCGAGGGTGATCGGGTGCGTGTGAAGGTGAATGGCGTAGACGTCTTCCACCCCAGCACGGGCGAGGTGCGCAGCGAGGGTCCCGACGGCATCGCCTGCTGGTTCATCGACACCGACTACAACGAGGAAAGCTTTTTTGTCCGCCACGCGTACTTCCTCGGTGCCAATGATCCCTACGGCGCGCTCAAGACCACGCTCAAGGCCGAGATCAACGAGGAGGCGTGGGCGACTCTCCACAGCGATACCTCCCGCGCGTTCGACAAGCCCACGTCGGGTCGCATCGCCGTGAAGGTGATCAACCACCTTGGCGACGAGGTGATGAAGGTGTTCCGGGTGGTGTGAGCGTCATCGCGATGGAGTTCCGCATCGCTGACACTTTTACAGACAGCCTCGCGCGGCTCACGGGCGATGAGCAGAAGGCGGTCAAAACCACCGCGTTCGACCTCCAGGTCAATCCGGCCAACCCCGGATTGACCTTTCACAAGCTCGCCAAGGCCAAGGACAAGCGGTTCTGGTCGGTACGTGTGAGCAGCGACCTCCGGTTGATCGTGCATCGGACGTCCGCAAGCCTGCTGTTCTGCTACGTGGACCATCACGACAAGGCGTACGCGTGGGCCGAGCGCCGCAAGCTGGAGACGAATCCCACCACAGGCGCGGCCCAGCTCGTGGAGATTCGCGAGCGGGTTCAGGAGATCGTCGTCCCCGCGTACGTGCAGCGGCCCTCTCAGGACCCGGCGCCAAAGCGGGCGCTGCTCGCGCACGTATCCGACGAGGACCTGCTCGGGTACGGCGTGCCGACCGAGTGGCTGGCCGACGTACGGCTGGCCACCGAGGACACGGTGCTCTCGCTGGCGGACCACCTGCCGGGGGAAGCCGCTGAGGCGGTGTTGGAGCTGGCGACCGGTGGAACCCCTCAGAAGCGACGCCCCATGCCGGTAGCGACCGACCCATTCCAGCACCCCGACGCGCTGCGTCGTTTCCGGGTGGTGGCCGATGTGGACGAGCTGGCGCGCGCGCTGGAGTACCCGTGGGAGCGCTGGACCGTCTTCCTGCATCCTGCGCAGCGCGAGCTGGTGGAGCGGCGTTTCGGCGGTCCGGCCCGCATCGCTGGATCAGCCGGCACAGGGAAGACTGTCGTCGCGCTTCACCGGGCTGCCTACCTGGCCCGCGCCAACCCTGAGGCGCGCGTCCTTCTCACCACCTTTTCGGAGACATTGGCGAGCACGTTACGCACCAAGCTTGTGCGGCTGATCGGCACCGAGCCGCGCCTCCGTGAGCGTATCGACGTGGACCCGCTCGATACGGTCGCCCGTCGGCTCCACGATCGCTTGCTCGGCCACGCCGAGGTCGCGTCGCGTGAAGTGGTGCGCGGCCTCCTGCGTGGGGCCTCGAGCGAGAGCGCGGATCAGAAGTTCTCGCTCCCTTTCCTGGTGTCTGAGTGGGTTGAGGTCGTGGACGCCTGGCAGCTCGATTCGTGGGAGTTGTACCGCGATGTCGCCCGGCTGGGACGGAAGACGCGGCTGCCTGAGAAGCAGCGGCGCGTGCTGTGGGAGGTCTTCGAGCGGGTCCGGTCAGAGCTGAACGCGCGGAAGCTTGTCACCCAGGCCGGCCTGTACAGCCAACTGGCCGCTCACTTGACCACGATCGCCCGGCCGCCGTACGACTTCGTGGTGGTGGACGAGGCGCAGGACGTGGGCGTGGCACAGCTCCGCTTTGTCGCCGCCCTGGGTGCCGGCCGGCCGGACGCTCTCTTCTTCGCCGGCGACCTCGGGCAGCGGATCTTTCAGATGCCCTTTTCGTGGCGGTCGCTTGGCGTGGACATTCGCGGCCGGTCGGCCACGCTGCGCATCAACTATCGGACATCACACCAAATCAGGACACAGGCGGACCGGCTACTGGGAAAGCAGGTCTCCGACGTGGACGGCAACACGGAAGAGCGGGGCGGGACGATCTCGGTATTCAACGGCGCGGCCCCCCTTGTTCGAGTTCTCGACAGTGTTGAGGAAGAGTCCAAGGCGGTGGGCCGCTGGTTGGCGGAGCGCGCCGCAGAGGGGGTCATGCCAGGTGAGATGAGCGTCTTTGTCCGCTCATCCGCCGAGTTGCCGAGGGCGCGCGAGGCGGTGGAGGCGGCGGGGTTGCCCGTCGCGCTCCTCGATGAGGATGTAAGGACGGTGCGCGACCGAGTGTCGGTCGGGACCATGCACCTGAGCAAGGGGCTGGAGTTCCGCGCCGTGGCCGTCATGGCATGCGACGACGAAGTGTTACCCCTGCAATCGCGAATCGGCGCGGTGACGGATGAAGGCGACCTCGAGGAAGTGTATGACACCGAGCGCCATCTGCTGTACGTAGCGTGTACCCGTGCGCGCGATCACCTGCTGGTGACAGGAGCCAATCCGGCGTCGGAGTTCTTGCGTGATCTGCAGGGATGACTTCCCCTGAAGGATCTCCATTGCTGGCCCGCTCTTCCTGCTACGATGCCCCCGAGTTCTCGCCGCGAGAGCGTTGAACCACTAGGAAGGGGAAGCCAGGCCCAGAGGAACGCAGCAACCGTCCGGCGGGACAACAGGCATCGATGTAGAGGCCAGAGGTCGGATCACCTCCGATCCCGAGCCCCGGTCACCCGAGCTCGAGAACCCAGAGCCCAGAATCCACGGCACAAGCCGTGGCTCTGGGCTCTTGCGTTCTTCCCCCGGGGAGATCCGGGATGGCGGGTGGGGAAGAGAGTCGTAAGCTTTTATGTCGCTGTGGGAAGCAGATCGCGGTGTTCGATGCGCGAGGCCTCCAGCTGTATTGTCGGTACTCGAAGGAGACCACCACGGTGCCATATGGAATCGCCGGCCTCGAAGAAGCGATCGCGTTCATCGAGGGGCTGCGACGGCAAGGTCGCCGTCCGGCGAAAGGACCGCGTGTCAGAAAGAATGGACATTGACCGGAAGGCGCGCGCCCCGGTATGAACCCTCCTGCTTGAATCGGGGCATAGCGGCCGGCGGCCCGCGGTCGGCGTCGAGGTAGAGCCCAGCGCCCAGCCCTACGGGGTACTCTCGTGCGGTTGGGCGTTCTCTGTTCGCCGGCAGAGACACCGGCGGGGCGGGAGCTGGGCGCGGATGGCTGGGCCGGACCTTCCCTCCTTCCACGGGATCATCGGCCGGAGCGGCGCGATGCAGGCGCTATTCCGGCGCATCGAGCGCGTGGCGCCGATCGATGTACCAGTTCTGATACTGGGCGAGTCCGGGACCGGGAAAGAGCTGGTCGCCAGGGCCATCCAGCGCCTCAGCTCCCGGCAGGAGCGCAGGTTCGAAATCGTGAACTGCGGCGCCCTCCCGCGGGAGCTGCTCCTGAGCGAGCTGTTCGGGCACGAGCGCGGGGCGTTCACGAGCGCCGTTGTCCGGAAGATCGGCCTGCTCGCTGTGGCCAACGCGGGCACCCTCTTCCTGGACGAGATCGGCGAGCTGCCACCGGAAGCCCAGGCCATGCTGCTCCGCTTCCTTCAGGAAGGCGAGGTGAGACCGGTCGGGTCCACCGAGACCGCCCGGGTCAACGTCAGACTCATCGCCGCCACCCATCGCGACCTCGGGGCAATGAAGGCGCAGGGCAGCTTCCGCGAGGATCTCTACTACCGGCTCCGGCGAGTGGTCCTGGAGGTCCCGCCGCTCCGCGCCCGGCGGGAGGATATTCCGCTTCTCGTCGAGCACATCCTCCGGGTGGTCAACCGGCGCTATGGGCTTGGGGTCGAGGGAATCGCGCGGCCGGCGCTCTTGGCCCTTGAGCATGCGCCCTGGCCGGGGAATGTCCGGGAGCTGGAAGCCGTGGTGGAGCAGGCGATGATCTTCCGGGGGAGTGGGTGGGTTAGCCAGGAGGATCTCGACCTGCCGGCGCCGGCGTTGAGCCGGGAGGCTTCCGTCAGCACCGAGCGTGTGATGGGTGAACCTCTTAACTGGTGCCAGGAGGAAGCGCTCGCGATCGCGGGCAGAGGGCCGGGCGTGCGCCGACGGGATTTGATGGCTCGGTGCCGGATCTCCCGGGAGGCAGCCCGGCGGCACCTCACCTCACTCGCTGCGCGCGGACTGCTTCGTCGAGTGGGTCAGGGACGGTCGACCCGCTATGTGCCGACGGCCGGCTGACATTGTATCGAGACTTGTGGGCAAGGGGCGGAGGGCTGTGCAACCGCGCCTCGGCCGCCGTTCACTCGCCGCCGTCTTCCTCGGAAGCCTCCGTCCCTTGAGATCCCAGTTGCTGATGTATCCGGTCGAGAGCGGCGGCAGCCTGCCATTCGAGAACCCGGCCGATCGACCGGCTCAACGTGTTCTGGGGGATCTCAAGCGCCCCGGACTCTTCGCGAGTCGCCTTCATCTCGGTGCTGGCCGCTTCGATGAGGTGCGTGGCCCAGGCCGCTCGGGCGGCCATGCTCAAGCCAATGGCGTCGAGGAGGCCGGGTCGGCACGAGGCGGTCGGGATGAACGAGGCAAACGCCAACCCTTGCCGCGGCTTCGGTTCGGGACACCAAGCGCCGAAGAAGTAGGATCGCGCGGTGGCTGTCGTCGCTTCGGCCAGGTTCAGTTCGTGGGACACGGCAAGCAGCATATCTGGCTCGTACTCGATGGGAATGCTGAGAACGCTGAGGAGTCCCGAGCCCAACTGGGGATGTCGGGAGTCGCCCGACATCGTGAGGAGACCGGTTCCCGACGGGCGATCGGCGCTCCGGACGATACCGCGGAGCGTCAGTCCCTTCGCTTGCGGGTCGGTCCATGGGAGGACACGCGAGCGGGCGGCTGCGGCGAACTCCTCGTGCGAGAAAGGGCCTGGCCCGGCCCCGCGTGGTGCGAAGAGCTGCTCGATCACCGAGAGCATGTTGTCCGGCTTCGGCCGCGGCCCGGACAGTGGATGCTCTGATACCGCCGGGTGCCCGCCGAGCAGCTGCGCAAGCGGATCGGCCTTGATGTGTGCATCGGCAGCCTGTAGTCCACAGGCTGCGAGGAAGAGTCCCTTGACCGACTCCGCGGTCTCGGGATGGGCATAGGCCGCGCATCGAAGGCTGATGGAGGCCTGTGTCGGGTCCCATACGAATGCGCTCATGCTGGCGTGGTGGTTGAAGCCGGCCAGGCGATCTGCAAGTTCACGGGTGTTCGGCACATTGCGAAGCACGGCGGTCTCCGCGCTGAGGCGGACCACGGCGAAACCATCGGAGTCCCGGGCCGGCTCGGCCCAGATGCGTTGACCCAATCGGTGACCCCACCACGTGAAGCCGCGCGCCTCTCGGACGCTCCAGGCTTGATCGATACCCATTCCTTGGTAGACCGCATCGATGATCTGTGGACCGACGTCAGTGCGGAGCTGCTCCTCGACCCGACGAGCAACCGATGCAGTGTCGAAGTTCTCCGGGAGCGGTTCCCAGGCATAGGCAGGGATCTCTTCTCCGCGCTCGATCGCCGAGAGCAGGGCTTTGCGCTGCTGGCCGTGCGTGATCCGAGAAAGGCGTTCGAGTTGCTCGCTCGTAGGTCTTGGTCTCCTGAAACGGTCGAAGAGACTCATGGTTCACCTCGCTCGCGGAGGGATGTCGTTGGCCCTAACGATAGGCGGTGGTGGGCATTGATGACTCAGGCCCGAGAAGCCCGGCACGTGCCAGATTTTCCCGTCGCGGGGATCGTAATAGTTGGCGTTCAACTTGCGCTGGTAGAGCTGCTGGCCACATGCGGCGCAGCGGTTGTCGGTCTGGCAGCGGCAGTGAACGGTCATGACCATGCAGAAGAACTCTGCGGATTGGTCGAGGCAGTTCCCGCGCCACTCGCCGCACCCCGCGCAACGCTCGAGGCCGCGCGGCAGGCCTTCGGGGCCGACACCCGCCAGCCGCATCACATCGTCGGCGCTCGCTTCGCGACCGCCCTTGGTCAAGTCGCCGAGCGTGTTGCCGCTCTTCGTGCTGTGCTGGTCGATGAAGGAGGCGAGACGTCTTTGCCGCGTCTCGAGCTCTGCGGTGTCGACCCAATGTGTCGGGGGCCTGAGCCGCCCGGTGATGAGGATGCCTCCGCGAGGTGGTGTCGACCTCAGCCGGTCGCGGCCGTCGGCGTTGATGTACAGAGCCCGATCTGGGCCCATCACCAGGCAGACATCGAGACGGTTGGCACGCCACTGGGCCCGCGCGATCCCTTCGAGGTCTTGCTCGGTCGCGTCGGCCGGCAGGAGGGTGATGTGGTAGAGCGTCGGCACCACGCGGATGACGAGGTACGGGAATCCGTCGAAGGCGGACGTGTCCGGCGCACGGGGGCCCATCCTGGAGAGATTGACCACTTCCTGCTTGGCGCCGCTGAGGGCGAGCGGCCCCGCGAAGATGTCTGGAACTGGATCGGCCGCCGCGTCCGGATATTCCGCCAGCACGCGAGATCTGAGCGCCTCGATCTCATCCGTCGGCTTCGTGAAGTACGATCCGAACCCGTGGCAGGTGCTGCACACCTGCCAGCTTCGGCCGCCGACGGTGTCCAGGAGCCCTCGGCCGGCGCACGCCGGGCACGTCGCGCGCACCGCGGCGAAGAGCTCGTCGGTCATCCGCCGATGGGGGCCGATCGGTTTCAGCCGATAGCGGGTCTGATAGAGCGCCATCGCCTCATGCATTCGCGGATGCCATCCGTCGTACGTGCCCGGGCCCGCGCAGGTACTGCAGACCAGGCTGCCCATCGAATAGGATGATCGGTCCTTCCGGCATGTGTTTCCACATCTGCTGCGGCATTATTGCCTCCCTGATGGGAGGGCTCTGGCCACGGCGCCCGACGGTAGAAACGAAAAACCCCTCCGGGTGGGAGGGGGCGGCGCGCCGGTGGTTGCTCAGCTTGAGCCATATCGTCCCCGTTGCCGGGCTGGCGTTGGCACCTTGGCGGCGTTCCACCAGGTTGCCGGGCGCATCGTCGGGCCAGAACCCTCCGCGCCTCTCTGGATACCTATGCGGATAATATGGTGGTAGGGAATTTTTCCGTCAAGTGCTTTTCGCGCCCGCGGTTCCGGTATTTCGAACACGATGGCTGATGACGCACTCCTCGCCGCTTACCGGCAGACTAGCTTCTGCGCCGATACGGCGCAGGGCCGGGTCGTGATTCGCGTGGGGGGGACCTGTACGGAGCTAGACGCGCTGCTCCGCGCGACAGGTTGCACGAGGTGGGCGTATATCACCGCCTTCAACCCAGGCTCTCTTCGACTGAAGGATGACGAGAACCACGCGCGGCAGCGTGAGCTCGAGGGTGCCGTCCGCCAACTCGGGCATCCGATGTTCCCAGGAGAGGGGATCGGCGATGACGGGGCGTGGCCGGCCGAGCCGAGCATCCTGGTCCTCTGTATTGAACGGGAGGCCGCAGTCGGACTTGGCAGGCGTTTCAACCAGGTGGCCATTGTATGTGGTGAGCTCGACGGCATGGCCGAACTGGTGCTGTGTGAGTGAAGCCGAGGTTACTCGATGCGCTACTTGCTCTTCGCGAGGATATCGAGCGCTTCGTCTATCGCGACGGCGAAGTTCAAGTTTCCGGAGTCCATGCCGAGGGTCGTGAGTCCAATGAGGCGGCCGCGCTCATCGAAGAGACCACCTCCCGAGGAGCCGTGCGTGATTGGAGCGGTGATCTGAATATACTTGGTGCCGTCACGCACGCGCAGGCCTGAGATGATTCCCTCCGAGAGCGTGTTCTCCAGTCCGTGGGGCGATCCAATCGCATACACCCGCTCTCCGACCTTGAGATCCTCATAGCGTCGAACCGTTTCGATCGGTGAGAGCTCCTTGTCCGTCTGGATCACGCAAACGTCGCGGCGGGCGTCACCCGCGATGAGCCGGAACAGGATCACGGCGGTGGCAGTCTTCGCCCCATACGCCTCTTTCTTCTCGAGGACATGGCAGTTGGTCGCGGCCAGCCGTGTTGTCAACGCAACGGCCGAGCCTTGAGATATCTCGTTGTCCTTCTTGGACGTGTTCAGGGCGTAGAGACGGAGTACGGACCGTGAGAGCCGGGAATAGACGTCGACCGCGGTGGGCATATCTATCTGCTTTGGGCTGGTGTCCTGCGGTTTCTGGAGAGCGGCGACGGTGTTAGCGGGCGGTGGCGATGGGGCAGGAGAGGGACCAGGCGTGTCCGCGGCAGCGGACGGAACAATGTTGAACTCCGCGAAGAGGCGTTGCCGGGCCAGAACGTGGCCTCGTGCTGCGGCTGCCGCGTAGGCTGCTTGCGCGCGAGTGCGATCTCGGACGACGCCAATGCCGTTGAGGTAAGCATCGCCCAGGTTCACGAGCGCGTGCGTGGATCCGGCGGCGGCGGCTTCGGTAAAGTAGCGAAACGCGAGGTGCGGGTCAGGTCGCCGGTTCTTCCCAAAGGGATACAGCGCCATGACACCGAGCTCGTTAATCGCGTCCGCCACGCCTTGTTGGGCGGCGGCTTGGAGCCACTTCTCAGCCTCATCGTCGTCAGCAGGTAATTGATCGCTCTTTCGGTAGAGGAGACCGAGCTCGAGCTGAGCACGGCGGTTTCCGTTCCGGGCGGCCAAGAATGCCCACGCGGCATAGCGGCGCGGGTCCGATGTGACCGAGAGCCCGTCCTTGTAGAAGGACGCCACCGCTGCTTGCGCCTCTGCGTTGCCGTTCCTGGCGTGCCAGAGGAAGATCTCGAAGGCGGGCTTGTAGTTGGCGGCCTTGAACAACTCGAAGGCGCGCATCGTGCCAGCCGGCGCCGGGGACGTGTCGCGGTGTTGGAACTCCTCGGCATGACGAGCAACGAACACGTCAGGATAAGCCGAGACGCGTTCGAGACCGTCCTCCGCAACCTTGTTCCCCTCGGCGACGGCTTTGGCGTAGTACGTCGCCGCCTTGATGCGATCTTTCTCGATGTGGCCGGGTAGGCCCTGCTCGAACAACCGACCGAGCCGACTGTACGCGAGACGTCGCCAAGCTTGGTCAGGGCCATCGCAGACCGTCTGCCACAGGCGAATCGCCTCTTGAGGATCGCGAGCGACGCCCTGGCCCTCGAGAAGCATATCGGCGAGCCGGAATTGGGAGGCCTGCCGTAGGCTCGTCGACGTGTCACCCGTGGAGACGGCCTTGTACAGCCTGGCCGCCTTGCCATAGTCACCAGCTTCGTCCGCGCGAGTCGCTTGGAGGTAGGTGGTGTTGGGGACGATAGAACAGCCAGCGGCCAGGACGACCGCCATGAGGGCCGCACCGGCAAGAACGTGCTGTGTCGTCACAGGATGAAGGTAGCAGAATTGAATTTCGTGACGAATACGCGGACAAGGTCACCTGTTCTTGGCGGGCTCCCGAGCCTCCTGTGAAGCGGGCGAAATAGTCGAAACGGCTGGGTGCTGTGGACTGCTCTCTGTACGTCACCTGGTGACGGCCCGCGGCACTCGTCGCAGGCGAGTCGGAGTTGCAACCCGCTGATTTACTGGGGGTCCGGTCCGTGGCTCGTCGCTTGCTGCTGTCCTGTCCTTGGGGCAGTCCCGCCCTGCGCAAGATCCTCGGTCTTGCCCGGACCCTGTTGGCCTCGGCCGGGGGCTGTTGACCCCGGTCACCGTGTTGCGACTGACCGCTCCCGGAGGAGGCTGCTCATGATCCGCGATGATCTGGTTCGTCGTGTCTTTACCTGCTCGGCGCTGCTGACCATGCTCTGCCTGACGGTGCCGGCTTGGGCGCAGGCGCCCAAAAGCCAAGAGCAAGTCAACCGAGAACTCGGGTCGCTCGCCTGGCACCGGGGCCCGACGGAGGGACGGATCGGCAGCCTGGCCACCATCAAGGTGCCTGAAGGCCAGGCATTCCTCGACGCGCCCAACACGCGTCGCTTCCTCGAGCTCAACGGAAATCCGCCGCGAGATAACCACTACACCCTGGTCGCGGAGGACCTTTCGTGGTTCGCCGTCTTCTTCTTCGAAGATACCGGGTATGTGCGGGACGATGAGAAGCTCGACCCTGATGCGCTCCTGAAGTCCCTGCAGAAGGCCGACGGCCCTGGCAACGCGGAGCGCAAGCGCCTCGGGATGTCCCCTCTCTACACGGACGGCTGGCACGTCCCGCCTCACTATGACCTCAGCACCCGGCGACTGGAATGGGGGCTGCGGCTCCGCGGCGATAGCGGCCCTCCGCTCGTCAACTACAGCATTCGCCTCCTCAGTCGGCGCGGGGTGATGCACGTGATCGTGGTCTCCAACCCGGAGAGTCTCAACCATGATATCGGCGTCTTCAAGACGTCGCTCTCCAGTTACAGCTTCCTCCCGGGTGAGCGCTATTCGGAGTTCAGGTCGGGAGACCGTGTGGCCGAGTATGGGCTGGGTGCGCTCGTCCTCGGCGGTGCGGCGGCCGTCGCGGTGAAGAGCGGTGCGGGCAAGGGCCTGCTGAAGATGCTGATCTACGGGGGCATGGCGGCCGGTGGTGGGGTGCTCGCCTTCTTCCGAAAGCTCGTGCGACGGGACTAGTTCCGCGGTGCTGGATAACACGCGGGGGGCTGACTACATCATCTGGGGCGTCGCCGCGCTCCTGTACATATGGGACGCGGCGAAGCTCCTTTCGCCCCGACAGCTCCTGCTCATCGAGGCTGGCCGGGGGCAATTTTCCGTCGCGTTCAGCGAGAGCCCCTTCACGATCGGGGGCAGGACCCTCGCATTCAGCCCGTTGCTTCTGCCCTATCGAGGCGTGTTTGTCGCGCCCTGGGGGCAACCCTGGGTTGCCTCGGCCGAGCTGAGTACCACGCTCCAGACACTCGCGCGATTCAGGGAGTCTCTGCTTGTGGTCCGTGTCCTCGCCACGTGGGGCTTCGTACTTCTGTTTGTGGTTGGCCCCGCCCTCACCCTGATGACGGGCCCCAGCGCGGCGATCGTCTACACGGCCATCGGTGCATATTGGACGGTCCTCATGGCCCTCCTCGCGGTTTGGTGGCAGCGATCCGCCTTCGGACTGACTCGGGGGCAGGCAGCCTGGCTGAGCCTGGATCTCGTCATCTGCCCGGCCTTCTTGCCCAACCTGGTCCGCAAGATTTCAGTTCCACGGTCCATCGAGGCGGACGGCGCGCAGCTGCTCTTTGCAACGGCTACGCCGGGCGTCAAGGAGGAGTTCGTCACGCGGCTCGAAGGCCGGACCGAGGGTCTCCTGGATGAGACGGCCTCGGACGGACCTGAGCTAAGTGAGCTCCGGGGCTATGTCGACATCGTGAGAGCAGCGCAATGAGCTCGGTTGAACTCCTCACGGTCGTCATCGGGCTCATGGTGGGGTACGGGATCATCGCCGGGTTGATGAGCGCCCGCGCTTCGAGCCGAGCCCCAGCAGACGTGACGCGGGAGGGAAACGCAGGGCCACATCACCAGGGCGAGCCTGCCGCCGGCCGGACCGAAGGTCCCAGTCCCGAGTGGATCCGGGCGAACTGGCACGAGATTCTGGGCGTCAGCCCGAACGCATCGGCCGAGGTGATCAAGTCGGCCTATCGGCTCCGAGCGCACCAGTACCATCCCGATAGAACAGAAGGGCTCGGACCAGAGCTCAAGGTGCTGGCAGAGCGGAAGATGCAGGAGCTGAACACGGCCTACGCATGGGCGACGTCCAGGCGCGGACGGTGAGACGCACTACAGAATGTGGTATCAGCGACGGCACGGAAATCGGTCATGCAATACAAGGATGGCAACCATCCCTAAGTCTTCGGTCATCGGAGGCGGCTCAGGCGTGAGAGTCCAGTCTCCGAGACTCCGATCAATGAGCCCCATGAACTCCTGAGTCGAAATAGACCGCACAGTCCCGGGAACGCAAAAGAGGGGACTCTTTTGTAGTGCCGTGGCTGCCACCGCCGAACTTACGAGCCCGTCTCGGAGTCCTCCGATGTAGTCGCTGAGGCCCTCAGGAGGGTCCGCTTGGCTTCTGAAGTGTCTGTATTCCTCGACCGTCAGCGCAGCCGCTGGCCAGGAGGACGTAAGCAATATCGCTACGGTCAGCGCAATCGCCGTGAGACGCATTCTTATCTCCCCTGCCGAAGGCCTGTCGAAGAAGCGCCCGTCTCTCGGATGGCGCTAAAGGGTGGTAGCTGGGGCCTAGTTTGCCATCTGCATATCGTAAGTGTGGCCGCCCCCATCCCGACAGACACCAATCCCGGTTACGTGGATCATGCCCAGCATGGAGTATCGAAATTCACATCGCAGGTGGTCGCCGTCGGCGGCAATTAGATTCGCCATGCCGATGCCCGATGCGTTGTTCGGTCCGCCTCCAGATGTTCGCACCGCAGTCCAAGGTCCCTGGTAGGTCTTTGTCGAGAAGGACACCCGCATAGTCCCTGAGTTTCGGGATGCGTCCAGTGACCCTGTTCCCGTGACAGCCCCCTGTTGTTCAACCACCGTCACGTTTACGGTGGTGTTGGCGCAGGCTGACAGACCGAGGGACACGACAATCGCGAGCGCCAATCTCGTGGCGGAACCGTTCAGCATCGAGCACCCCTTTCCGTTTGGCGGGCGGCCGGATTGCCCTTTAAGTGTTGCACGAAGTCTAATTTTTCCGGGAAAGGGCGACGGGGATAGCTTGCGGCCGAGGCGCAGAGCCAATCGGTCTGAATCTCGACATCGAAAAGCGAGAGATAGAGCACAGGCCAATCCTCATGCTGTTCGTACTGGCCATCCATGTCGCACCGATACTGCTGAATCGGCCGCTCGTACTGCCCCAGCAGCTTGACGGCCTGCGGATCCTCTGGCTGGAACGCTTCGGGCCCAACCTCGGAGATGAACCGCTGCTGGCCGATCGTCCAGAGGGCTAGCTCATGGTCCGTCTTGCTTGTCCTTACACAGTGACGGGCCGGTGTCCATCTCGAGCTAGTCGGAGACTCGCGTAGGCCTGCGGGTCGGAGCGAGTCTGGATTGACCTGATCAGTTCCCGCAGCTAAGCTCTCGCCACCTGTCTGACCGGTCCCGGCTCCGCCCGCTGGGAGGGCGTCGTATGCAGTGTCCCCGGTGCCAGCACGAGAATCCCCCAGATATGAAGTTCTGTGGGGAGTGCGGCGCACTGCTGGCCTCGAAGTGTCCGTCCTGTGGCGCGTCGAACCCGCCCGAGCACAAGTTCTGCGGCCAGTGCGCGGCGGCGCTCCGGGTTACCGCAGCCGTCAAGTCCGCCGCCCCCGAGTCCTACACCCCGAAGCACCTCGCGGAGAAGATTCTCACCTCCAAGTCCGCGCTCGAAGGCGAGCGCAAGCAGGTCACGGTCCTCTTCGCCGACCTCAAGGGCTCGATGGAGCTGCTCGCCGAGCGCGATCCCGAGGAGGCCCGCAAGCTCCTCGACCCCGTCCTCGAACACATGATGGAGGCCGTGCACCGCTACGAGGGGACCGTCAATCAGGTCATGGGCGACGGGATCATGGCGCTCTTCGGTGCGCCGCTGGCCCACGAGGACCATGCCGTACGGGCATGCTACGCGGCGCTGCGGATGCAGGAGTCGGTGAAACGGTACGCGGATGGAGTCTTCCGCACGTACGGCGTCCCGGTGCGGATCCGCGTGGGGCTCAACTCCGGTGAGGTCGTCGTCCGGTCGATCGGCTCGGACTTGCACATGGACTATACCGCCGTGGGCCAGACCACACACCTGGCCGCGCGCATGGAGCAGATGGCCGACCCGGGGGTCATTCTGCTGACGTCCGCGACGCTCCACCTGGCCGAGGGCTTCGTCCACGTGCAGTCCCTGGGACACGTGGCGGTCAAGGGGCTGGCGACCCCGGCCGAACTCTTCGCGTTGACCGGGGTGAGCCCGGTGCGCTCACGCCTGCAGGCCGCCTCGGCGCGGGGTCTGACGACGTTTGTGGGCCGCGACGCCGAGATGGACACCTTGTTCACCGCCCTGGAGCAGGCAAAGGCGGGGAAGGGGCAGCTCGTCGCGGTGGTGGGCGAGCCGGGCGTGGGCAAGTCGCGGCTCTTCTGGGAGTTTGCCCACTCGCACCGGACGGACGGCTGCCTCGTGCTGGAAGCCTCGTCGGTCTCCTATGGCAAGGCGACGGCCTACCTTCCGGCGGTGGATCTTCTCAAGGGGTACCTTCAGATCGAGTCGCGCGATGAGCCCCGGAAGATCCGTGAGAAGGTCACCGGGAAGCTATTTTCGCTCGATCGGGCGCTGGAAAGTTGCCTTGCCCCGCTGCTCTGGTTGCTCGACGTCCCGGCGGAGGACCCGGAGTGGGCGCGGCTGGACCCGCTCCAGCGCCGGCAGCGCCTGCTCGATGGCCTGCGCCGGCTGGTCCTGCGGGAGAGCCAGGTGCAGCCCCTCGTGCTGGTCTTCGAAGACCTGCACTGGATCGATGGCGAGACACAGGCGCTCCTGGACCTCCTGGTGGAGGGCCTGCCGGCGGCGCGGCTGCTCCTGCTGGTGAACTATCGCCCGGAGTATGCTCACGGCTGGAGCAGCAAGACGTACTACCGCCAGCTCCGCATCGACCCCCTGTCTCCGGCCAGTGCCCAGCAACTACTGGGGGCGTTGCTCGGCCAGGATCCGTCCGTGGTCGCGCTCGGGCCGGTGCTGATCGCGCGGACAGAGGGCAACCCGTTCTTCCTTGAGGAGACGGTGCAGAGCCTCATCGAGACCGGGGCCCTGAGCGGGGACCGCGGTGCCTACCGGCTGGTCAAGCCGTCGCAGGCCCTGAACATTCCGGCCACGGCGCAGAGCGTCCTGGCCGCACGCATCGATCGGCTCGGGCCCGAGGACAAGCGGCTCCTGCAGACCGCCTCGGTCATTGGCAAGGAGGTGCCGTACCCCCTGCTTCAAGCGATCGCCGAGATGGACGAGACGGCTCTGCGTGCGGGGCTCGCCCGACTCCAGGCGAGCGAATTCCTCTACGAGGCCCGGTTGTTCCCGGATCTCGAATACACCTTCAAGCATGCTCTCACCCTGGAGGTGGCCTATGGGAGCCTCCTGACGGAGCGGCGGCGGACCCTGCATGGCCGGATCGTCACAGCCATGGAGGAGACGTACGCGGAGCGCATCGGCGAGCAGGCGCAACGGCTCGGCGAACATGCGTTTCGAAGCGAGGATTGGCATCGGGCTGCGCGGTACCTTCGGCAGGCCGGCGCCAACGCGTTGTCGAAGGCAGCGCTGGCCGACGCGGCGGCCCAATTCGAACTGGCACTCGCCGCGCTCGAGCACCTGCCGACCACGTCTGGGACGCTCGAACAACGTGTCGACGTGCGGTTCAGTCTGCACGATGCTCTTCTGCCGATGGGTGCCTACAATCGGATCGTCGACGTGGTCAGGGAGGCCGAGGCCGTTGCCAGCGAGCTCGACGATCACCGGCGCCTGGGCCGAGCGTACTCCTACTTGAGCCACCACGCTTGGATCGCCCTCGCGGATCACGACTCGGCAATTGCCTACGCCGAACGCGCCCTGGACCTCGCGCGCACCGAATCCAACGCCGCGCTTGAGATCGTGGCGAACTTCTACATGGGACAAACTCGCCACTCGCAGGGCAACCTACTGGCGTCGCTGGCAGCGTTCTCGCGGAACATATCACTCCTTTCCGGAGAGACGTCACGGCACGCGTTCGACACCTTCTACCTGATCAATTCGTGCGAGTGGGCTGCGTACCCGTATTCAGAGCTAGGTCGTTGCGAGGAGGGCCTCGCCGCTGCGAACCTCGGGCTTCAGCGAGCTGAAGCGAGCGGGAATCCCATTTTGGTGGTCGCGGCGTGTACCGGGCTGGGATTGCTCTACTCGACCCGCGGCGAGTTCTCGAAGGCGATTGCACTGTTGGACCGTGCGATGTCTTTCCCGATGATTCGGGACGTACCCCAGCGATTTGGTCCTGCGGCATCGGCGCTCGGTGGGGCGCTTGTCTCGGTCGGGCGAACCGAAGACGCGATCTGCCTGATGGAAGAAGCCCTTGGTGTTGCGCAGATGATTGCAGCTCATCGATCGCTGTACCTGATTGGGCTCGGCGAGGCTTTTCTTGCGGCGGGGCGTGGGCGAGATGCGTTGACGGCAGCGGAGGAGGGGCTCGCGGTCGCTCGGCGGCGCGGAGAACGGGGTTTCGAGGCTCGTGCCCTTCGGCTGCTCGGAGCAATCCATTCTGGGGACGGAGGGGCGGATGCTGCGCAGGGCGAAGGCCTGGTAGGCGAGGCGATGGTGCTCGCCACCGAGCTGGGTATGCAGCCCCTCATGGCGCACTGCCACTTGGATCTCGGCGTGTCCCAAGCACGTGCCGGTAAGCGCGATTCCGCGCACGCGCACCTGGTCGACGCGAGGGCCATGTACGAGGACATGAACATGGACTTCTGGCGGCGGCGAGTTACGGACGAACTAGGGAAGATCGGTGACAGGACCTGAATCGGCAGCGATCTTCTGTTGACTGAAGCGAGGGACGGATGGACAAGGTGACGACAAGAGAAGAAGTCATCATGTGCGAGGTCGAGAACTACGTCGGCGTAGTCACCATGAGGAGGCCGCCGGCGAACGCGATGAACGCGCAGTTCTTCGAGGAACTGCGGCAGGTGTTTGATGGGTTGAGCAATCGGAGTGACGTGCGCGTGGCAATCTTGACTGGCGCGGGGAGGATGTTCTCAGCCGGCGCCGACGTGAAGATGTGGACGCCAGGCGAGCCAACGGCCGCCGAGCTGCGAGAGTTCCTCCGGCTCGGGCGTGCCGCGTTGCAAGCGGTTGTCGACTGTCACGTCCCTGTGGTCGCCGCCATCAACGGTGCGGCCTTGGGGGGCGGGCTGAGCCTTGTAGCATCCTGTGACGTCCTCGTCGCCTCCGAGAATGCCATGCTCGGGTTGCCGGAAATCCATGTCGGGCTACTGGGCGGGGGACGTCACGCCATGCGGCTATTTCAGCATTCGAAGGCGAGGCGGATGGTGCTGACAGGACAAATGATCTCGGGGCCGGAACTCCATCGGCTCGGCATTGTCGAGGAGTGTGTTCCATCGGGAGAACTCATGGAGAGAGCCAAGGCGATTGCCGTCGAGGTGGCGGCGAAGAGCCCGATTGCTGTCCGCCTCACGAAGCGAGCACTGAATGCGGTGGAGGCCATGAGCCTCGGTGACGGGTTCCGATTCGAGCACGACCTGAACGAGGAGCTAGCGAGCTCACCTGATTCGAGGGAAGCGCTCCGGGCCTTCATAGAGAAGCGGCCACCCGTATTCGGTGGGCGGTGACCCTGTACGGGCAGCTTTGCGGAGGTGTGGTGCGCATTGGGCATGCTGCAACGGAGGAGACGATATGCGAGCAGAAGAGATCACGCTGGACTTCCTCGACGCCTTCGCGGAGGCGTTCAACCGGCACGACGTGGAGGCGATCCTTGCGGCCATGACGGAGGACTGCGTCTTCGAGGCGAGCGCTGGCCCGGACGTGTGGGGGCGGCGGTACGAGGGCAGGAGGGAGGTCGGCAAGGCGTTCGCCGAGGTCTTCGAGACGTTCCCGGATGCCCAGTGGCGGGGCGCCCGGCACTTCTTCATCGGGGATCGTGGGCTGTCGGAGTGGACGTTCAGCGGAACACGGGCAGACGGGACGCGGGTGGAGGTCACGGGCTGCGACATCTTCACCTTCCGTGACGACAAGATCGCTGTGAAAAATTCGTACCGCAAGCAGCGGACGTAGTCGCAGGGGAGGGCTGTGGATGGCAGCCGGGTAGCATGACTCCGCGTCTTCAGGTGGTCGACGTGCCAGGCGTTGGTGGGTACGCCGGGGAATGAGCGCCATTGTCGCCTGGCTCGATCGCCTCGGGCTCAGCAAGTACGCCTCGGTGTTCGTCGACAACGACGTTGACCTCGATGTCCTGCGGAGCCTCTCCGAGGCAGACCTGCGGGAACTGGGGTTGCCACTGGGCGCCCGAAAAAGGATCCTGCAGGCGCTGGCCGAGCCTCGGGAGGAGGATCCTGTTGGTTCCACGCCGCAAGCAGGAAGGCGGGACACCGCCGCGTCGACGGGCCCCGAACGGCGCCAAATCACGGTGATGTTCTCCGACGTGGTGGGCTCGACAGCGCTCGCGGAGCAGGTGGATGTGGAGGACCTCCGCTCCCTCGTCCTCGCCTACCAGCAAGCGTGCGCCGCCGCGATCGAGCGCTACGGAGGGCACATTGCTCAGTATCTCGGGGATGGCGTGCTGGCGTATTTTGGGTATCCGCAGGCGCACGAGGACGACGCTGTGCGCGCGGTACGGGCGGCCCTCACGATCATCGACCGAATGCGAGAGACCAATGCGCGGATGCTATCAGAGCATGGCGTTGGCCTGGAGATCCGGGTCGGCATCAACTCCGGGGTCGTCGTCGCGGGAGAAATGGGTGCGGGCGGGACGCGCGAGCAGCTGGCCGTCGGCGAGACCCCCAACGTGGCGGCTCGCGTTCAGGGACTCGCGGACCCGAACACGGTCGTGGTGAGCGAGGCGACCTGGTGCCTGGTCGAGGGTTTCTTCACCGCTCAACCGCTCGGGCCCCAGGCTTTGAAGGGTGTGAGCCGGCCGATAGCGACATACCGGATTCTGACGGCGACGGACGCCGTCAATCGCTTTGAAGCTCGCCTCGCCCGGTCGCTGACGCCACTGGTGAGCCGAGACGTGGAGCTGGGCTTCCTCCAGCAGCGGTGGGATCGAACGAACGACGGCGAGGGCCAGGCGGTGTTGCTCCAAGGCGAGGCGGGCATCGGCAAGTCCCGCCTGGTGCGCGCGTTTCGTGAACGACTGGAGCCGGGCGCCTACCAGGCCATCACGCTCAGTTGTTCCTCGCACCACCAAGCGAGCGCGTTCTATCCGGTCGTTGATCAGCTGGGTCGCGCGTTGGGGCTGGCGGCCGATGACAGCCTCGGCGCCCGGCAGGAGAAATTGAGCGCATTTCTGAGGCGCCTCAGGCTGCCAGTCGAGCGAGTGGCTCCCGTGTTAAGCACCCTGCTGGGCTTCGCCGGGGAGGACACGGAACCCAGTTCACGGGCGGATCCCGCACAGGTCCGGCGCGACACGCTAGACGCGCTCGCGCAGATCGTCGCTAGTCTGTGCCGGGAGCACCCGGTTCTGTTCGTGGTCGAGGATGCACACTGGATTGATCCCTCGACCCAGGACCTGATCGGGCATCTGATGGACGGAATTCAGACTCGGCGCGTCATGATTGTCCTGACCGCGCGCCCGGAGTATCGGGCTCCGTGGGTTGGGATCGCCCAGTTCAGTACCCTCTCGCTGAGCCGGCTGAGCCGGCGCGAGACGGAGGCGATGATTTGTCGCGTTGCCAGCGCTGATCTCTCGCCCGAAGTGCTCGCGCAGCTGGTGTCGAGAACCGACGGTGTACCTTTGTTCATCGAAGAGCTGACGAGATCCGTGTTCGAATCGCACGGGACACCCGCGTCCGCGCTCACCGTGCCCGCCACGTTGCAGGAGGCGCTGACGGCGCGGCTTGATCGGTTGGCGCCGGTCCGTGACGTGATCCAAGTGGCTGCCCTGCTCGGCCGGGTGTTCGACGTTGACGTCGTTCAGGCCGCGACGGGTCTCGATCGCAGCGAGCTCGAGCGTTCACTCGCCGAACTCACAGAGTCAGGCCTGGTCTATCGACGACCACAGCAGCAGGGCCAGGCATTCGAGTTCAAGCATGCCCTGATCCAGGAAGTCGCACTCAACACGCTCGTACGCCAACGCCGGGCGATTCTGCACAGCAGAATCGCGGATGCGCTGGAACAGAATCGTCCCGAAATGGTACAACGGCAACCGGAAGTGCTCGCGTATCACCTGCAGGAAGCAGGACTCGACCAGCGGGCGTGGGTATTCTGGCGAGCAGCCGGGGATCTCGCCGCCCTGAGTTGCTCGAGCCGCGAGGCTGTGACCCATTTTACACGGGCGGTCGAATGCCTGAAGCGCGTGGGCCCAGGTGTCGCCGCCCACGAAGCGGAAGCCAACATTCACCTCGGACTGGCAGCAGCGCTGATGCAGACCGACGGTTACCGGTCGGAGAAACTCACGCGTGCTGTCGAGGCCGCTCAGCTTTCGGCGCGGGCCAGCCGATCCACGTCACTGCAATGGCGCGTCGCGTTCCGGACAGCGCCCCTGTTCTACAGCACGGGCCGGAACGGTGAATACTTGGCGACAGTTGAAGAGCTGAGTCGGTACGAGTCTGGCGATGAGGATCCATGGCTTCGGGCGAGCATTCTGACAACAAAAGGCATTGCTCACTTTAACCGTGGCGAGTACGACGTGGCGTGGCGAAATCTCCACGCGGTGGTCAAAGTCGTTGACAATCTCGCGGGCCGCGACCCAGTGCGAATCGGCGGAGCTGAGCTGGCTATCGTGGTTCGTTCGTACGTCGTGCAGTGCTTGGTGAACCTGGGCCGGGTCGACGACGCCTTGGACGCGGGACTCCAAGCAGAGCGGATAGGGCGTGCGCTAAATGATCGATTTTCACTAGCCTGGGCGCTCTTGGTGAGCAGTCGCGCGCACCACAACATGGGGCACTACGAGAAGGCTCTGGCCGATGCCGATGAGCTTGTGGTGCTGAGTCGAGAGGAGGGGTTCGCGGCTCGGGTTGGAAACGGCCTCATGCGGCGGGGCGCTGCACGGGCATTTCTCAGTCAGCTCGAGGATGGGATTGATGACTTTCGTGAGGGTCGAGCAATCTGGCGAAGGTCCGGTGTTGTGTTTCATTCTGCGGAGCATGCAAGTGAGTTGGCAGGACTTCTTTTAAGGGCGGGTAAGGTGGCTGAGGCGCGGGCTCTGATGGAGGACGTGGACACTTTGGTCGCCGGCACGGACGAGGCCGCCTGGCTGGCGGAATGCCAACGCATCCGCGGCATGATTGCCGTGGCGGAGGGTGATCTTGATGGCGCTGTGCCTTGGCTGGAGGCAGCGATCAGCACTGCGCGCCGCCAGGGCGCTCTGCTGCTCGAACTGCGGGCCACGGCCCGTTTGGCGGAGGTCTTGGCAACGCAGGGGCATCAGGCAGATGCAGGACGCCGACTGGGCGAGATCTACCGCTCGTTTACCCAGGGGCCGGGTGCGCCCGATCTGCAGGATGCAAAGAAAGTACTTGAACAGGTGCTGGGGTGAGTTCGCACGATCAGCTGGTTCCACTCTGGTTCCAACTCCCGGAAATGAGTCGTGACGCATGACGATATCACCAGCCTAGGGTAGTCGTTGGTCCCCGTGCAGCTTCGGCGATCTCTGGAAGGCCACGACATGAGCCGCACGTCCGATCGTGCACCAGCCCGGGCCCGCTGATCATCTATCAGGGGCTCCGGATCCACGGGCCTGCCGTTCACTGAAGAAAATCAGGCGGCTCCAAAGCGCCGGCGGCGCACCGTTCGCTGTTGGTTCCCAATTGGTGCCAAGCCGAGCCGGGCGGGCTACGCCTATCATTGTGAGGTATGGCCCACCGAGCTCGAACCTAAGCCGTCTAACCGAGGGCTGGGACCGAAGTGGTTACCACCACGTGATGGGGCCGCTGAACCCGGCCCGTCCTCGGACCTGAATGTGTCATTCGCTGAATCGCGATCAGACTCTTCGGCGGCCACAGGTTTTTGGAGAGAAGCGCAGTTGCCGTGTTACTGAAGTAGGCTAGTCTGACGCTGGGCCGGCGAAGTTGAGAAACGAGGCAAGAGCGCATCAACGAAGTCATCCTTGGATCGTTTGGGCGGATTATCCTGAGGGAGCTCGCGTACGCGTGTTTTCCAAGTGTAGATGAGTCCTAGTTGAGGCTAATGATGGCCGGCAAGCGGCAACACTTCATCCCGCGATTTTTGCAAGAAGGCTTTGCGAGCCATACGACCGAGGCCGCGGCATTCACATGGGTTTACCGGAAAGGGTCACGCCCCTTTAACGCGAACATCATCAACGTCGGCGTTGAGGGTCGGTTCTATACAGAGGAAGGTGACACTCAGGTAGATGATCTCATCACAGATGCGGAGGAGTTGTTTAGCGCGCTAGTGCACACCCTTAGGACAAGCACAGCTGCTCCTACATCGGATCCAGATATCCCGCGGCTGATTGCTCATCTCGAGGTACGGACAAGACATCTGAGGGAGAGCTTCCTTCGGACTGGTGATTCCCTCGTCTCCAAGCTTCTTGATTTCATAGCCGACGAGCAGGCGTTCATTGCCTACCTAGAAAGACAATTCCGCAAGGATCCTTCCATACTTCGAGACTCGATGGCGAAGGAGCTTGCGCGACAGGGACTGCCACAGGTGTTGCTTCAGCGATTTGAGCAGTTGGCGGATCCAATCCTGCCTGCATTGATGGCGCAGGTTAAAGCGATGCTTCCGAAGTTCGCCGAGGCGCTGCGCGTGACGCTTCCAAAGACGCTGAAGAACGCCGCCAAATCGGGTCACATCAGGGCGTTGAAGAAGACGATCGCCCCGGAACTCAAAGTCGAGCGATACGAAAATCTCGCCTACTCGGTGGTCGAAGCGGCCGACGGCTCTCTGCTTCTAGGAGACTCTGCGATCCTATTTCGCGTGCGAGGGTCAAGATCATACAAGTCGTTTCTTAGTATGGACGATGTCGTGTGCTGCGTCATTCTCCCGTTGAGTTCCAGGAGAGCACTTGTTGGCGCGCGAGAACGCGTCGACGTCTTGCCGCCAGACCTTCCACGAGCAATCGCTCGCTGCTCGCTGGAATATTTTATTGCTGCGGAGAGGTCTGAAGTGAAGAGCGTCCTTAGGGACGAGATTGGGGAAGATGCGGGTCTTCTCACGCGGGGAGAGATAGAGGAGATAGTCGGTCAGCTGATGAAGGAGTAGAGCCGCGTCAGGTAGTTCGGGAGTGTCGAGCGAGGTGGGTTTCGGTATGAGTGGGGAGTGTGGCCATTCCCACCCACTTACGGTACGGTGACCCGGGTTCCTCACCGGGCATATGTGTGCTTATTGATTCAACTTCGGTGCGTGAATGCAGCGGAGTGTGCCAAGATTCGGAGGGTCGGCCCTACGCCACCTAGTGTTGGCCGAATTCGGTGCAGTCTACGAGCTGGTAGTGTTTTGCCGACAGGGGGGCCGAGCGGTAGATGCTGCGCGCGTTTCGCAAACGCGATGGGTCGATGGACTTTGAATGTGAGGATTGAGCTGGCTGACGTCCGGAGGGTGCCACACGTTAAGCGCATCGCCGACGAAAACCGGACGCACCTGGGATTCTTGAGTAAGGGAGAGCTGGAGAGAGCTGCGTGTCGGGGACGGCTCGTAGTCGCTACTTTTGGGAGCAGCGTGGTTGGTTTCGTCAACTTCTGGCTTCGTCGAGATGGCGTAGCCACGATCTATGCGATTTGTGTCAGCGTTGCGCAACGGCGAAGGGGTATCGGCACCGGGATGCTTGCTCGTGTTGAAGAAATAGCGCGGTCCGCTGGGATGAGTGGAATGAAACTGAAATGTCCAGTCGAGGAAGAAGCCAACGACTTTTACTTGAGGAAGGGATTCATCTTGGCTTCCGTAATTGAAGGCAAACGACGTCATCTGAATGTATGGGAGAAACGACTCTAAGGAGACTGGAGCTGATTGGAGAACAAGGGTAGCCTCGAGTTCGTTGCGTCGTTGACGACCGACGCGTCCTGCATTCGGCGTTTGAGTGCTGCCATTGGCAGTCGTCATCAGAACCCATTTGCTCGAGTCTTGATTAGCCCATTGTTCGCGCGGCCCAGCGCGATCGAGGCAGTTCGCAGGTTACGCGCGCAGCACGGCTCCGTCGTCTATTTCGATAGTGGCGGGTACTCGGTCCAGCAGGGACGCATTCGTTACGACGAACTAGTGTCGCGGCTTCTCGAAGTCTATAAAGCACATCCGTGGGCTGATCACTATGTTCTTCCGGACTACGTGCCGAGGTCAACAGATTCGGCCCGGACAGTGAGCCGGAAGGTGAAGGCAACAATAGAAGGCGCCAAGAGTTTCGTGCGCCTCCTGCCGACGCATCTCCAGCAAAAGGTCATGCCCGTGGTTCATGGGCGCTCGTCGAAAGACGTCGATCGGTGCCTTGAAGCGTATAGTTCGTTCGGCAGCCGGGTCGTGGGGTTTGGAAGCCTTTCGACTGGTGGAAGTGGCGGTGGGAGCAATCTCGTGACGAATAGTTCTGGTCGACTGTTACAGTACTTAGCTGATCGTCTGCGTGGGGTGCCCACTAAGCTGCACCTGTTTGGAGTGGGGGCACCGGGCGTCATTGGGCTGCTACCGGGGCTCGGGGTGTGCTCCTTTGACAGTGCAAGTTGGATGAAGGCGGCAGGATTCGGGCAGATCTTTTTTCCATTTAGCCGTAGCTTCAGTTTGCGATGCGTGCCGGGCCAACCCTTCAGGAAGCGATTGACGGGGAGGAAGCTTCGAACGATGAAGCGGCTGACCAGACATGGGTGCACTTTCTGTGACAGCATTCAGGATCTGCGAGCGGATAGGCTTGGGCGAATGGTGCACAATCTTTTGACGATCGTGGATGCTGTCGAGATGACTGTGCACCTGGGCGAGACGGCGATAAACCGAATGTACGAGCGTGTATCTCCATACTACCGAGAGCGATATCGCAAATTGAATAACAGGAGGGAGTAGGGGACGCGTATGGCGATGGATGCCGAGAAGAAGGAGTTTCTTCTTCACCTCTACGACAAGCTGTGGGAAAACACGATAGCGAAAGAGAACCGTCTGTGGTCGTTCCTTTCGTTCTATGGCGCAGCATTGGCCCTCGCATTCGCGGCGGGACAGTTCGCAGGACAAGAGCTCCTGGCATTGATTGTCCTGTGCGGTCTGACCCTCTGGGCTGCGCTGATAGTGCTGAATGCCAACTGGTGGTATGCAAGAAATCAGTTGATGGTAACTCGGGTCGAGAACGCCTTTGCTGTGGCCATTGATGGCATCATTCCGCAGAGTTACCGGGATCCGCGGTTTCGTCTAGATGGTCTCCACCGCGCGAGCATGATCGTCCTTGGCACGCTTAGTGGCCTGCTCTACGTCCGAGTGATGTGGCTATACCTGAGGCCTCGTGCGATCGACTCATGGTTCACATTCGCGGCCGTGCTCATTCTGTACTTGTTCTTCAGCGCGTCTATTCGGTATGTGATTCGGGAGCATGAGCGGCACATCCGTTCGTTTTTCGTGGCGAAGCAGGCTCTGTTGGTAGAGGCGAAGCGGGCGGCTGGGGAAGCTGTAGATTCGAACGCCGTCGCCAATTCGTTGCTGGATGCGACAAGGAGATCAAGGAGAGAGACCCGGTTGCGGTGGGCAGCCCTAGCGCTATTCATTGTGGCGACCGTGGCCTTCGACGGAGTCGCCGTAGCCAATCAGGCCAACCGTATATTTGTGCTGGGCGCCTCAGCACTTCAGATAGTGCTGGTAAGCATGTGCGCGTGGAGAAACATCCGGTACTTTTCGGATACGTTGGCGATCACGGATATTCACGAGTATCACTACGAGGTTGTATCGTCTGACGGGCGAAAATACGGGAAGGTGTTCATGCTCGTGCTTGCCGGGGGATTTTTGGGGTCTGTCGCTCTTAATGGGTACGGGATCGTCGCTGCTAACCCAAGTCTTCGGACCGAGAGAGCCATTGGCGTTACGAGCAACTCGGTTGAAGCACTGCGCGAACGAGTCGGGCGTGCCGAAGAGGAATTGGAGAGGGCGAAGCGTCAAGTTGCCCGATATGAGCGCGAGGATCCGACACTGCAGGCGGAGCTGCTACGCGACCAGCTGCAGGGGTTCGTTACTCGGTCAGAGGTGACTCGGATCGTGACGGACGAAACAAGAGGATACGTGACCGAGCAATCTGTGCGGAAGCTGTTTAAACAATGGCAAAGGGCGGAGGCTGAAAACGTCAAGGGCGTGAAAAGCGGGGTGGGAGGTAAAGGAGATGCGGCGAAGTGATTGTCACTTGCATTTAGACAGAATCGGCCCGCCACATCGAACGGCAGCTCCCACCATTGAGGACTTGAGGACCTACGTAGTGAGGGAGAGCGTCGAGCTCATTTTCGGTATCTATGAGCGTGAAGCCACACTCGATGCCTTTCGCGATGCAGGGATCGTGGAAATCGTGCCATTTTACTGGGAACGGCGGCCGAGGGAGTCGTCGATTCCCAGGAAGGCCGGAGGTGTAAAACTTCACCCGTACATCGAAAAGTATGAGTTGAATGGCCGCAATGTGGGGAATGCGCTTCGGGCTGCGGCAGAGCGCGCATTGCCGGTGCTGGTTCACACAGATGATCGTCAGCCGGAGCTGTCGCGCGGACGGCTAGTAAGAGAGCTTGCGAGGGAGTTCCGTGAAGTGACGTTTATCATGGCCCACGCTGGGGCCTATGCGCCAGGGGTGGTCGGGAGGCCGGGAGAAAGCTGGACTTCGCCAGAAGTTGTCCGGGAGCTGGTCTCTGAAGCGATTGGCGTTGCCGGTGAGTGCGAGAACGTGTTCTTGGAGGTGTCCATTCTGGCCTCGCGTACCAAGGCCGAGCTCATAGCTACGAAGGCTCCGCTGAACAAGACGCTCTTAGGCTCAGACTTCCCTATTTACAAGGGTGAATATGGGCGAGTGAAGTTTCAAGAGCAGGCGCTTGTCGAAGCTGGGCTGACGATGGCAGCGATCGAGGGGTTGCATGCTAACGCCTTTCGTTTGTTTGGCTCTCATCGAGCGTCAACCGGCCAGGAGGGTAATGCGTGAGCAACTGGCCAGCGCAGAGAAAGCGTGGAGAGTCGAAGGGTCATCCCTAGAGACTCCGAGCGCCGGCGGCTTTAGCTTAGGTAGGTCGCGCACTCTGGGTTCCGTGTCGGGGCCCGAGCCTGCCGTGGGGGCAGTTTCTCCAGCAATCTGTTCCAGAAGGTTCAGGCGATTTGCAACCGGCCGCGGTCCTGGCTGAACTTCCTGCTCTCTCGGAGGTTGGACGGCACGCCGAAAATCGGTGCCAAATCGGTGCCCAACTGGGATGAAAGCGGACGCACTCGGTGCTACTGCGAGTCAGGCCAAAGCTCGAGTTGTTGCGTGTTTAGATCATTCGTGTGATTCGGTTGGACCCGCTGACTAGCGCTCTTAATCAGCGGGTCGTGAGAGCCCTTGCCGGGAGACAGACACGCCCGTCACGAATGGGTGGGCCGAGCTAGAATCGTCATGCCGGACGCGCAGAATGATGGCCGGCCGCGCACCCTTGCCGAATCGCTCGAGGAGGTCCGCGGTCTCCATGAGCTGTGCCGCCAAGGGCGCCTCTACGACGTCGAGCACTGGATTGCGGAAGGGAAGCCCCTTCAGCTTGCGCCGGAGGCGATCGCCAAGGGCACGCGGCCGAAGACTGCGCTCCAGATCGCGCTCGAGACCGGCCAGCACTCCCTCGCCTCCCTTCTCCTGAAGAGTGGCTACCGGCTCGAGCGTGAGCGGTATGCACTGCTCGACCTGACCCTCCGGTCCCGCCGCTGGGACCTGTTCGACCTGCTCCTGGAGTGGGGCGGGGATCTCAAGAGCGTCGACGTGTACACGGTGCTCGATACTTACAACGCCGAGCTCTACGAGCGCTTCTGGGCTGCGGGGTACGACTTGACCGAACGTCATGAAATGGCGGCGATCCTCGGCCACGGCACCCGGAACCGGCCGCTCCTCGGGTTCGTGAAGCGGCACCGGAGCGAGGATCCGAAGATCCAGCGGGAGCTGAACATCGCTCTCGGCTACCACTTGAGGGCCGGGAACGAGCGGGGCATCAATCTGTGCCTCTGGGCTGGCGCCGACCCCCACGCGCCGGCACCGAATCCCGCGCTTGGCATCTCGGAGGATGCGGATCCGGAGGATGGCGAAGAGCGCTTCATCGGCTGGTCGGCGATCGAAGAGGCCGCCAGCCGCGGAGATCTCAGCATCCTCAAGCGGCTCGGCCCCGATCCCGCTCGCGATGACTTCGACAGCCTGTACCAATGGACGAGGTCCGAGTCTATCGTCGCATTCCTCGCCACGATGCGGGGGCCCCGGGATCTCACGCGGATCCTCGCATCGCAGCTCTGGTGGCTGGGCGACCGCTTCCCGAGCGCTGGGTACACAAGCACGCGAACTATCGAGGCCGTCTTCGGCTGCGGCGTGCGGTGGGAGGAGAGCGATCCTGGAAAACTCACTAGCATTCGGCGGTCGCTCCTGAACGTCGCCAACGACCATCTGAAGACGATCGCGGCTCGTCTCGGGCGAGCGGACATCTGCGCACCCGGGACCTACCACGAGTTTCTTCGAACGCCCAGAATGCAGGAGAGGCTGCGCGCCCTTGGGCTGGTGAAGAAGCCGGTCACCGAGCGCGAGAAGCGACAGCGTGAGCGCGAGAGGCGCGCTGAGGAGGCGGCGAGGCTGATGCGCGAGTACGATCGAGAAACGCTCTACGGGCAGGTCTGGGCGCACTCCGTGCAGGAGGTGGCGAAGGGCTATGGGATCTCGGGGGTGAGGCTGGGGAAGGTGTGCCGCGTGCTGAACATTCCTGTCCCGCCGCGCGGCTACTGGGCGCACGTGCGAAGTGGCGCAGCGGTGAAAAGACCGGTGTTGCCCAGGCTGGGGTGAGCAGGCAGTCATCCGTTTCACAGTCCGGTTCCAGTGGTTGCATCCAACCAGGTAAACCGGCCGAGATGCCGGCACTGGCCGGCGGGTGCGGTGCGTGTTGCCGAGAGGTGGCAGGCGGCGTGTCCACCTTGGGATACAGGGCTCCCTCCCTCCCACCAATCGACAAGGTAAAGCGCAAGGAAACGGCAACCGCGAGTCCGCTGCGAGATTCTTTCGCGAGGGCGTCTTCTCCCTGCTCTTGAAAATCGTGCGGTTCCCGTGAGGAGAACGGGGGCCCGCCCCCGGGCACGGCCTTTGCCAAACTGGGGCCCGTGGGCACAGCACGGGAGACGAAGCCGGCGGGATGGCTCGCGCGGCCTCCGGCCCGCATCACCAATCCCGTTATCGAGAGGGTGGAGGCGCGCGTCATCCTCGATCCCTATCTCTCCCTCGTCGGGCTGGCTGGCTACAGCGGGCTGAGTGTCCGCAAGCTTCGGGCTCACCTCGCGGATGTGAGGCATCCGCTCCCGTGTTACCGCGTTGGCGGGAAGATCCTCGTGCGGCGGTCGGAGTTTGACGTCTGGATCGCGGCGTATCGCCAGCGCGGGCGAGCAGACGTGGATCGGCTGGTGGACGAAGTGATCAGGGAAGTGAGCGCGCCCGCGCCGGCAGCCGCAGGCCGCGCGCTCCTTGACAACGTGCGGGGCGGGTAGGCACCCTCGGTCTTCAATGGGCGTGAAGGTTCGCTTCCGCAAGGGCGCGTGGTGGGTCATCGTCGACCACAATCGCGTCCGCAAAGCCAAGCGCATCGGCAGCAAGGCGGCGGCGGAGCTGGTCGCCGCCAAGGTCCAGATTGCCTTGGCTGAAGGCCGCGCTCCCTTCCCGGCGCCTGAAGCTCCGTCGCCCGATCAGCTCACGAAGCCAATCACGTTCAAGGAGGCGACCGATCAGTGGCTCGAGACCTATCCCGCGCTCGCCGGACTCCGCCAGAGCACGATCGAGGGCTACAAGAGTGTGCTGCGACTGCATGTGTACCCGCGCTTCGGCGGGAAGGCCTTCACGGAGGTCCGTCGTGAGGACATCCGGATGCTGGTCGCGGAACTGGTGGCGCAGGGCAAGAGTCGAGGCCTGATCAAGCACGTGGTCGCGCCCATCCGCGGCGTCTTCAACGAGGCGATCGAGGCGGGGCTGCAGCTCCCGAACCCGGCGGCCAGGATCGGACGCTTCCTCCGGGACCGGAGCGATCCGGCACACCGCATCGATCCGCTCACCGCCGAGGAGGAGGCGCGGCTTCTCGGGACGGCGCGGCACTCGTATCCGCGCCACTTTTCGCTCCTGCTCTGCGCGCTGCGGACCGGGATGCGCCTCGGCGAGCTCCTGGGGCTTCAGTGGGGCGATATCGACTTCCAGGGCCGGTTCATCGAGGTCCGGCGGAGCCTGGTCGAGGGCGGGCGGATCGAGCTCCCCAAGAACGGCAAGATCCGTCGCGTCGATCTGTCGCTCCTGCTCGGCGAGACGCTCGAGAAACTCCGCGTGCGTCGCGCCGAGGAGGCGCTGGCAAAGGGCTGGAAGCAGATGCCCGCGTGGGTGTTCTGCAACGAGGAGGGGCGGCCGATCTGGAAGTCAGATTTCGAGCGGCGCGTCTTCCACAAGGCCCTCGAGAAGGCCAGGCTCCGGCGGATCCGCTTCCACGATCTCCGCCATACATTCGCCTCCCGCCTGCTCCAGAACGGGGAGTCGATCGTCTACGTGAAGGACCAGCTCGGGCACCACTCGATCAAGGTGACGGTGGACGTCTACGGGCACCTGGTGCCCGGGGCGAACAAGGCGG
>Ga0070695_100000084_pt1 | contig 39452 bp, 69 predicted proteins | sample KBSK1252metaG_FD_65471 | JGI IMG/M metagenome (GOLD analysis project Ga0070695, IMG submission 65471) | Corn, switchgrass and miscanthus rhizosphere microbial communities from Kellogg Biological Station, Michigan, USA - KBS K1-25-2 metaG | ecosystem: Host-associated > Plants > Roots >...
CGCTCGCCGAGCATCGAGTCTCGATTTTCCACCTGGCGACCGAAGCCACGATCGACGCCCTGGGAAATCCAGAAGGCCAAAGTTACGCCCAGGGTCCGATTGGCATGGCGAGCGTCCATGCGGTCTATATCGGCGCCGGACTCGGCTACCGCAATCACATGCTCTTCGGCTACGACTTCAGCCAGCGGGAGAGCCAGCAGTACGCATACGAGCAGCTGATGAATCTCTCGGACGGCGTGATGGAGATTTGGCTGAACGGGAAAATCTACCGCACGACGCCTTCGCTAGCTCGGACCGCGGACCAGTTCGTCAAGGCAATTTCGCCGGTCATCCGCGGCTGCAATCTCAACATTCAGCTCTATTCAGATGGGCTGCTTCCCGCAATGCTCATGGCCGCGAGTAATCCGGCGACCGAAGAGAGCGAGCGCTCGAAGTACGAGCGGATTTGGGAGCTTGAATCCTACCGGAAGGTTTCGCCTGGACTCGAGGATCTCAGCCGCGCCATCCGAGCATTGAAATTGCCGTGGAGCCCATCGAATGCTCCAGTGAAGGTCGCCGATTTGGGCTGCGGCACCGGACGCGTTGTCGAGGCATTGGAAGGGCTTGGCTATGACGCAGTGGGCGTCGATATAGCTGCCAATGCCCTAGAGCCGCCCGTTCCCTTCATCCAGTCTGCGCTATGGAATGCGGACAGGCTTCCGCATGTCGACTACGCGCTTTGTACCGACGTGCTCGAGCACATTCCGACCGAGCGAGTACGCGACACGCTCAAAGCCATTCGCGATTCGGTGCGCGTCGCCTGCTACCTCAATATCGACACCATCCCCGATGCGTTCGGCGTGAATATTGGCGAGCGCTTGCACATGACCGTCATGCCGCATGCGGCGTGGCTCACCCTGCTTCTTGAATTCTGGCCCGACGTGGAGACCGTAGAAGCCGGCGAACGTCAGGCCGTCTTTGTCTGCAGAACACAGGAGTCTTGATGGAAGCCGCAGAGTTCGCCAACCCGACCATTCAGGGTCAGGGCAATCAGTTGAGGGTGGTTCACGGGAGCGACGACAAGCTCATCGTCTCGTTCTACCTGGAGCCGGTGTTGCAGGGCCATGAGAGCGAAAAAGCGGGGCGGCAAATCTACAAAGACATGCCATTCGTCTGGATTCGCTTCCCGGGTGACCGGACTCGCGAGATTCGGCGCAAGGTCGATATGAAGGGCAACTACGAGACTCCGCCCGATCCCGATCGTTGGCCGCGGCAGTGGTCCGCGTTCCAGCGGCAGCAAGCGGACGTTCATGATGGAACCCCGCTCGAGCAGTGGGGGCCGCTCTCGAAGTCGACGGCACTCACCTTCAAGGGCGTGAACGTCCACACCGTCGAACAGCTCGCTTCAGTGCCGGACAACCTACTTCACAACCTCGGACACGGTGCTAGAGCACTGCGCGACAAGGCCATTGCATGGCTGCGCGCGACGGCGGACTCGGCCGAGACCATGCGACTCGCGGCCGATAATCAGGCTCTCAAAGACGACCTAAAGGCGAAGGACGATCAGATCGCCGAACTTGCGTCACGCCTCGACGCCTTGGAGGCGAAGCGCAAGCCCGGTCGTCCGCGGAAAGAAGACTCGGACGAGGCGGCGTAAGTGGCTGAGCGTACGTTGCTGCAGATCGTCCAGGCTGCGGTGGACGAGCTCGGCAGCGTCAACCGGCCGACCGTCGTCATCGCGTCGACCGATCAGGGAGTCCAACAACTACTAGCCCTAGCCAACCGCGAGGGCAAGGAATTGTCGGCGAGGGAAGGAATCAACGGCGGTTGGCCGCAGCTGCGCAAGGAGCACACGATCACCACGGTCGACGGCACGGCCGATTACGCTTTCCCCTCGGACCTTCAGTACTTCATGAACACCACGCAGTGGGACCGGTCGCAGAAATGGCCGATCGACGGGCCAGTCTCACCGCAAACGTGGCAGGTGCTGAAAAGCGGCCAGGTCGGCTCGGTCGGTCCCCGTACGCGCTTTCGCATCATGGCGGGCCGGATCTACTTCGATCCGACTCCCTCAAGTGTTCGCACCATTGTCATTGAGTACTACTCGGATACGTGGTGCGCGAGCAGCTTGGGCGCTGCACAGAGGCTATGGACCGCCGATAACGACGTACCGCTTCTGCCGGACGACTGCTTCATTCTCGGCCTGCAATGGCGATTCAGGAAGGCGAAGGGCCTCGACTATCAAGAGGACTTCAACGCCTACGAGGACTTCGTGAATAGCAAGCTCGGGCGTTCTGGAATGGCGCCGGTGCTCGACTACACCTCAGCCCCTCGGGGACTTCGGCTACTCGACAACGACAACATTCCCGACACCGGCTATGGCGGTGTCTGATGTTGCGCAGAAGCACGGCTAAGCGCCAAGTCGCGAAGTCGCAGTCTCTCGCAGCCCCGATCGGAGGCTTGAACGCTCGCGATTCGGTGGCGCTCATGAAGCCAACCGATGCGATCATTCTCGACAACTGGTTCCCGTCGACTACAAGCGTCGATCTTCGGAAAGGCTTCGAGCCTCATGCGACGTTCACCGGGGATTGCGAAACGATCCTCGCATACAACGGAGTAGCGAGAGCTGTATTCGTCGCGGTGGATGCGGCGAGCATATCGATCATCGACGCGACGAGCGGGGGCGCGATTTCCACCGCAGTTGTCGGAGGTGGCGGCGCAACCGTCGAAGCACTGACGAACGCACGCTTCGACTATCAGAACTTCGGCACGACCGGGGGTCAGTTTCTCTCGGTCGTCAACGGTGCAGACACCCCGCTCCAGTACAACGGCTCGGCGTGGTCCGTTTCGAGCATGACCGGCTCGGGGCTCGCGACCTCGAACCTGTTCACTGTAGGTGTATACGCAGAACGGCTCTGGTATCTCGAGGCGAACAGCTTCAACGCCTGGTATCTGCCGCTGCAGTCGATTACCGGGACTCTGGTCAAGCTGGCGCTCGGTTCGCTGTTCAAGCTCGGCGGATCGCTCTCGAACATCGTCACGTGGAGCGGAGACACCGGATCTCTACTTGCGGAGTTCATTGCTTTCGTCTCGACCGAAGGCGAAGTGCTCGTATTCCACGGGACCGATCCGGCCTCATCCACCACCTGGGCGAGGGTCGCGCAGTTCCGGGTAGGCAGGCCGGTATGTCGCGGCAATCGCGCCTGGACAAAACTTGCAGCCGAGTCGGTGCTGATTACCGCGGACGGGTTGATTCCGCTCTCTCGGGCGGTGACGCAGGATCGAACCGACGACTCGTCTGCAATCTCCGACAAGATCCGCAACAGCTTCAACCACGACGTTCTAGCACACGGATCTAGGTTTGGTTGGTCGGTAGTCCTACACCCGATTGGGCAAAAGCTCATCGTCAATGTCCCCACGCGTGAGGACGCGACGAGCTATCAGTGGGTGATGAACAGCCAGACCAAAGCGTGGACGCGGTTCACTGCGTGGGATGCGTTCTGCTTCGAGACCACACGGGACGCATTGTACTGGGGAGGAGCCGGAGTTTTGGCGCTCGCCGACACCGGCCTTGATGACGACGGTGACGCGATCGTGGGAGATGCCAAGCAAGCGTTCTCCTACTTCGGTCAACGTGGTCGTCAGAAGCAAATGACGATGGCGCGGCCGATCCTGAGCCTCGACGGTCCGATCAGTCTCGTTCTAGGGATAGACGTTGACTATCAGGATACGGACCCCGGATCGGTCGTGCCCATCGCCGGCAACGTCGGAGATCCGTGGGAAGTCGCGTGGGACGTGAGCTGGACGGGTTCGGGTGTCATCTACCGCGCATGGAATTCAGTCCGAGGAATCGGCTTTGCCATCGCTCCACGAATCAAGGTCCAGTCCGCCGGGGTCAATCTGTCGTGGTCTGCGACCGACTTCGTATACGAGGCCGGCGGCATTCTCTAGGCGGCTCGTTCTTGGCGAGAACGCACGCGTAGGGGCGTGGATCGAAGCGCACGAAGGCGGTCATTATCGCGAAGGCTCGCAGTGCATCGGCCTTGAGCGCGACGGAAAGCTCGTAGCTGGTTCGCTTTTCGACTACCACAACGGCGCATCGGTCTACGTCCACTTAGCCCTTGCCGACAAACGCGCACTCGGGCGCGAGTTCTTGAGGGCTTCGTTTCGCTACGCCTTCGTGCAGCTCGGCTGCGAAGTGCTGATCGGACTAGTAGCTGGAGACAACTTGGCCGCGATGAGACTTGACGAGCGGTTGGGATTTCGTCGCGAGCACACGATCAACGGCGCTCATCCCTCGGGGGAATTGCACATCTATACGATGCGTAGACACGAATGTAGGTGGCTTGAATGAAGATTATCACGCGCGCTGTCATGGAGTGGGACGAGGAGCTGCAGCGCTATGTGACGGTCGAAGAAGAGTCATTCGAGTACACCGGCCCGCTGGCTCTGTGTCACAAGCCGAAGGCTCCTGCGCCTCCCGATCCGAATGTCGTTGCGAGCGCTCAGACGCAGCAGAATCGTGATACGGCGGGCTACAATGCCGCGCTCAACCGGATCGATACCTATACGCCCTACGGCTCGCAGCGCTATACGACGACCGGTCTAGATCCAGTCACCGGCGCGCCGCAGTATCGTCAGGACATCAGCCTAGATCCACAGCTCGAGCAGAACTATCGCCAGCAGCTCGGGCAGAACGAACAGCTCGGGCAGACGGGAGGCAAGCTCGTCGGCGAAATCGGAACACAGCAGCCGTTCAGCCTTTCTGGACTTCCGGCACTCCCGACGAACTACGACGACTTGCGCAGATCGCAGACGGACGCGCTGTACAAGCAGAACACCGACTACCTTGACCCGCAGTTCAAGCAGGGCGAGGACGCGCTGCGCTCGCGGCTCGCGAATCAAGGAATCGTGGAAGGCTCCGAGGCATACAACAATGCCATGGGAGACTTCAATCGCGGCAAAGAGTTTTCGTACGGTCAGGCGCGCGAGAAGGCCATTTCGGGAGCGGGGCAAGAAGCCGACCGGGCGTTCGGTATGCAATCGGCCGCGCGAAATCAGCTCATGTCTGAGCTTCTGACGCAACACGGATTGCCGTACCAAGACCTCGCCAACATTCGAGGACTGACCCAAGTGAGCCAGCCACAGTTCGAGGGCACGATGCCTGCCGGCTCGACGCAGCCCGCCGACGTGACGGGCGCGATCAACAATCAGTATCAGGGCCAGGTCGACTCGTACAACGCGAAGGTTCAGCAGAAGAACGCGAACCTGCAGACCGCAGCCAGCATTGCCGCGATGTTCGCGCTCTCGGATGAGCGGGCCAAGGAAGATATTGCGCCGATCGGCGAACTCAACGATGGGACCGGACTCTTCTCGTTCAAATACAAGGGCGACGATACCCCGCAGGTCGGCGTCATGGCTCAGGACGTGGAGAAGCGCGACCCGAAGGCCGTTCGTGTTCGTCCTGACGGGCTGAAGGAAGTGAACTATACCCGCGTGCTTGCGCGCGCACTGGCGGCGTAATGGGATACCAGCAGACTCAGGCCCAAGCACAACGACAACAGGCGATTGCCGCAGCACTCGCGCAGCAGGCCGGCGCGCCGCCGCCTCGCCCACAGGGCCGGATTGTCGCGAACACCGGAGCAGCTGACGGTCTTTCGATGCTCGCCGCCGCCCTGGCGTCTCGGCGCGCGGGGAACCGTGGCGTCAAACTCCAGGCCCAAGCTGATGAGGAGAAGCGCCAGGCCCAAGCAGCAGCGCTTCAAGGAATGTCGGCACCGCCGAGTGGCGTGCTCAAGCCCGAGGCGCAAAGCCCGTATGCGCGAGCTCAGAACGCGCTCGAGACAGGCATAGATCCGAATGTAGTACAGGAGTACATGCGCGGGCAGCGTCCCGATGCAGCCCAGGGCGGGCCGGCGGACGTGGAGGGCTATAGGGTCGCGAAGCAGGAAGGGTATGCGGGCACGTTCACTGACTTCCTCAAGGAGTTCCACGGCCGCGAGCGCAGCATTCCGGCCGCGCTGCAAATCTGGGATGCGTATAGCAAGCTGAAAACCCCCGAGGAGCGCGCAGCGTTCATCGAGTCGCAGCGGGCGGTGCCCGTCGAAACCGTCAACCAGGTTCCGACCCGAGTATTAGCTGGTGGTCAGCAACAGCCGTTGTCCACGCTGCAAACGGAAACAAATGCTAAGCGAGATATGGCCCAGGCTGGAGCGCAGGGTGCTGCCGACGTAATCCCTGCCGATGCTCGACTCGCCGCACAAGCTAAGGAACCGCGAATCGAAGCGGCAGAACGTCGGGTCGATCGCGTCGATTCTGCGTCCACCATGCTCGGAAGCGGCGGCGGACCGCTCGAAGGCCGACTTCGCAATCTAGTAGGAACTCCGGCCGCTCAAGAGCTCGAAGCGGCGAATGCTGGACTGCTTGACGAACTGACTGCTCTAACCAGAACACCGGGCGTTGGCTCTCAGTCCGATCTAGAGGCTCGGCTTAAGCAGCTCACGCTCCCGACCGCGACTCAGCATCCGGAAGTTCGGTCGAAAACCATCATCGAGCTGCGCGCGTTCATTCGAGATCTCAAGCAGGCCATCGAGCGTGTTAGTGGCACACCGCAACAGCAAATGAGCCCGGCTCAACCTCAGCCGCAGACATCGGCGCCGCGGGCCGCGGGCCGCGGCCCTATTAATTGGTCCGACCTGAAGCACTAGACGATGGACGTAACCCTGCCGAACGGTACCGTCATTCGAGACATACCGGACGATACGCCCCGCTCGGCGATTGCGTTCAAAGCGATCATGAACGGACTCGCGAAGCCAGAGGACTTCGGCCAGCAATCGAGCGCCGGACCCGCAGAGGGGATGAGCGGCTTCGAGAAATTCCGGGCAGGTTGGGGCAAAGCGACTGCGGACCTAGGCCGTGGCATAGCTCAAGCAGCGGAGAGCGGGATCTTCGGCATCGAGCCCGCGATCGCCGCGAAAGTGACGGGATTTGGAAATCAGGGGGCGATTGCTGAATCCCGCGGACGCGACGCTCCGCTCATGCAAACCGGCGCCGGCAAAGCGGGAAACATTTCCGGCGCGGTCGCCAACACATTGCCAACGGCCTTCCTCCCGGGAGCCAATACCGTGGCCGGAGCGACGGCTATCGGCGCTGGGTTGGGTGCGTTGCAACCGTCGACCAGCGCCACCGAGAAGGCTACCAGCGCGGCCGTGGGCGGCGCTTTGGGGGCAGGCGGACTGCTGGCTGGAAGGGGCATTTCGGCCGGCTATCGAGGCCTTAAGGCGACCATCGAGCCGTTCACCAAGGGCGGCCAGGAACGCATTGCGGCGAGGGCGTTGCAGGCCTTTGCCGGCACCGCGGATGACGCCGCTCGGGCCTCTCAGAACATCGAGCAAGGTCTGGCGGGGCCTCTACTCGAAGGGGTGGAACCGACCGCGGCCGAACTTGCGAAGAATCCCGGGATCGCTCAGCTCGAGCGGACGATTCGGAATAATCCCGAATATTTGACCCAGCTGGCCGATCGGCTTCAGGTCAACAAAGAAGCGATCATGTCGGCGCTCGATGACATGGCGGGGACTCCCGCCGCGATGGAAGCGGCCAAGACTGCTCGTAGCGGGGCGACGAATGCGCTCTACGACTCGGCCAAGAGCGAGATGGTGTCGGTCGACGACACACTGCGAACGCTGCTCAAGCGGCCGTCGATGCAAATAGCTCGGCAGCGCGCAGAAAACCTGGCCGCCGAAAATGGCGAGCTATTCGTGATGGCTCACGACGTGGCCACCGGCCGCTCGCTCCATTACCTGAAAATGGCGATCGATGACCTCGCCGACAATCCGGCTGCTAGCGGGATCGGCGGGAACGAGGCTAGGGCGCTCAACTCGACTCGTAAGTCTCTGGTCGACTGGATTGGTAAGGCAATTCCAGACTACGACGCGGCGCGCTCGACCTATTCCGCCATGTCTCAGCCGATCAACCAAATGGAGGTAGGCCAGGCATTCAGGAACAAACTCCAGCCGGCGCTCGCCGACTACGGAGCTAGTAGTCGTATGCGCTCGGCATCCTTTGCAGAGGCGCTACGCTCCGGCGACGATTTCGCCGCGAATACTCTTGGACGCTCGACCGCGAAGCTCGGCGACATCATGGACCCCGGGCAAATGGAGAAGCTGAAGCTGATCGCGGAGCAGCTTGGGCGGCGCGCGAATGCCGATGAACTCGGCAGAGCAGTGGGATCGAACACCGCGCAGAACTTGGTGAGCCAGAACATCGTGCGACAGATCCTCGGGCCTTTGGGCTTGCCGGAGTCGACAATTCAGAGAGCGGCAGAATCCACTTTGCTGCAGAGCGTTCTCCGTCCGGCGCAATTCGCCGGGCAGCTTGGAGAGCAGCGCGCAATGGCGGCCCTTGCAAAAGCGGCGCTCGATCCGAAGATGGCCGCGGAGATGCTCAAAGTAGGGATCGACCCGAAAAGTATCGGGTTGCTGATTCGGAATCAGCAGTTCATCGCGCCCGCGCTCGTCTCAGGGACCAACGCGGCGAGACAGTAATCGCTTCAGCCTCCCTTCGGGGAGCGCGCTGAGAATCAGCCGCGCGAGTATCGCGGCGGCTAGCAAAAACACGATGGCGATGAAAGGCTTTAGAGCCATCGCCAGAAACCATGAACTTTGTGCTTCGCTCATGAGGGATCGGTATGCCCTATAACGGCAGCGGTACGTTCACGCCGGAGGTCGACTTTACGACGGAAGCGGCGTCGCCGCCTATCGAAATCGCGAAGCTGGATGATCTCGCGGTCGACTTCGCGGAGGGCTTGTCGAACGTCATCACCGCCGACGGCCAGACCAACCCGACCGCCAATATTAAGTTGAACGGCTTCCGCCTGATCAACGTCGCCGCTCCCACCGCCCTTACCGATGCGGTTACCGCCACCACGCTCATCGACCAGGAGCTATGCTTCTACGTCGACAGCGGGTCGGCCAATACCTACGCCATCACTCCCTCGCCGGCTATCGCGGCTTACGAGGAGGGCCAGCGGTTCGTGTTCCGAGCGGCCAATGCGAGCTCGGGTGCCTCGACTCTGAACGTCAACGGCCTCGGAGCCATCGCAATACAAACGGCCGATGGTTCGGCGCTCCTCTCGAATTCGATTCTCGCGGGCGGGTTCTACGAGGTCACCTACGACGCGAACGCGACACCAGACCGATGGGTGCTGACTTCTCCCGCTTCGAGGCTTCCGGACGGAATGCTCTCGGGCAATGTCGCCCTCAAAGGCTCGGCTAACACGTTTACCGTTGCTCAGACCATCTCGGCCGGCGCAACGACGATGCTCACGCTTCAGAACTCTACGAACTCCGTTACCGGAGTCGCCGCGGTCGATTCGGATGAGGTGTACTTCGGTGCAACCACCAATCATCCGGTTCGCTTCTACGCGAACAACTTCCTGAGGTTCGAGATCAGCAATGCGGGGGATTACGATTTCAAAGCTGGCCTAGTCACCACCAATAATGCGAGCGCATCGGAGGTGGGATACAAAGGAGCGCCGTCGCGATCCGTCACAGCCACCGGGAATACCGCCGCTAGCGACGCAGGCGGAAAAATCGAATTCAACGGAACCACCGCTGGGCAGACGTTCACGCTTGACGCGGACCCTCCGGATGATTCGGTGATTTTGTTCGTCAACCGCTCGGATAAGACTTGGACGATCTCGGCAAGCGGCGGACTTGTGTTTGCCGGGGTTACCGGAAATCGCACGCTGGGCGTGGATTGCATGGGTGTTGCGACTCATGGCGGCTCAGGGGTCTGGCACATCGCGGGTCAGTTCTCATGAGCGGAGCGTTATTCGGTGCGGTGGGTGGCGCTCCCGGCGTAGTTGCGTCGAGTTTGCCGAACGGCGGAGATCCGTCTGGAGCTGGGGCCGTATGGGGCTTAGCCAGTGACGGCAATGTCCAAATAAGCAACGGCGACCATACCCTCGATACGACGACGGATTGGGTTACGCCAGCAGACTCGAAGATTGCGGCGTACTACCAAGTCAAGGTAGACCCGACAGTGGGGTCGTTCACGTCTGGCTCAGCTACCGGAACCTACTTCGATTGCTCGAGCAGCCCTAGTTGGTCGAAAAGCGGCGGCGGGTCAGTGACATTTACCGCGACGATTCGCGAGAAAGCGACTGGCATTGTTCGGCGGACGTATGCCGGCCTGACGCTGAGCGGCTAGCTAATGCAGCGCAGGAGAACAGTACGAGCCGAGGTACGTCCCGAGGACTCCTCGGAGGCGACCAGATGCCCCTTGGCGCAGCGATACCGCTCGATGTCTTCCTGCCTGACCTCGACCGGACGGCCGTTGAGCGGCAGGTAAATAGGCTGCTCGCGCGGCGGCGGCTCGGCTATTGCAAGTCCGCAGACGACGAGAACACAGAAGGCGGTGAGTAGTTTCATGGCCGGAAGCATATCGAAGCTCCGAATCCGCCGCCACACGATTTTGACAGAAGGAGGACTGGCATGCTTCAAGGGAAACTGACCTATCTCAGTGTCGTGGTACTCGCCCTGTCGGCGCTTGCCGCGAAGTACGGCATTCCGGCCACGCCGGACGACATAAGCTCTGTCGTCAGCCTGCTCGGCACCGCCGCCGGCACGATTGGCGGGATCTACGGCCGCTGGAGAGCCGGCAAGGTCGTCGCGTGACGTGGACCAGCCGCCGGACTCCATCTTCTTCGGCATCATCGTAGGAGCCGCCTGGGTGCTGCGGGAGGTGCTGCCGTTGCTGCTGAAGAAGCGTCCCGAGCCGGAGCCGAAGGACACGGCGGCGGCCGATCTCAAGGCATTCATCGCGCGCTTCGACGCGACCGAGCGGGACTGGGAGCGCTGGCGGCAGAACTTCGAGGGTACGACCAACCGCCGCTTCGACGCGCACAGCGAGCGGATCAACGAGCTTGCAGCGGCGAGGGAGCGCGATGCGTGACGTAGTGGGTGGCAACGGCCACGCGAATGGGTTGCTACAGAAGATCATCCTCGGCATCGCGTCGGCGCTCTGCATTCTGCTCCTGGGCGTCCTCATGACCGACATGCAGCACCGGACCGAGTACGAGCGGCAGACCGCCGAGCGGATCGCGCGGCTTGAGACCAAGGTCGATATGCTCCTCATGCGGCAGCCGTCACAATGAACGCGGTGGAGCGATCGGTAGACCGGCAGTTGGATGAGAGGGCGCGGACGGCTTCGGCGTTCGAGACGACGGACAATCGCGTCGTGGACGCCACGGCTCACGCTCCGCAGCAGATTACGGTCCTCGTCGACAAGAGCATCGGCAAGCAATTTCTGCTGATCCAGTGGGTTTCGGCCGTGGTGACGGCGCTCGCGGTGATCGGGCTATTCATGGCCTGGCAGGGAATGCGCTACAACATCGCGCATACGAACGTGTTGCAGTACGATCTAATGGATCTCAGGGCCAAGACCGGCCACGCGCACGAGAACACGCCCGAACCCGATCCACAACCGGAGCACTGATATGCCGCACGTTTGGTGGCACTGCGAACTCGTCGGCGATCAAGTCGGCACGACCAACGTCAAGGAATTCAAGGTCGGCGAGAAAGGGACCTTCTATTTCGACTGGAAGCCGCCGCACGACATGCCGAAGGCTCAGCAGGAGATGTGCGACGCCATGCTCCAGCAGCTCATGGAGACCGGCGCGCAGATGGTCGCGAGGTGGACCGGCTCGAAGGTCACGGGCGACCCGAGTCGGCACGAAGAGGTCGGGCTGCCGCCGCTGAATCCACCCTGAGTTGTCCTCCCGCCCTCACGGGACGCGCGCTATATAAGGAGTCTACCGGCCCGAACAGGTAGACGATCTGGCGTTAAGTCCATGATCTTACGCCAGAACCCGAGAGGCTTTTAATCCATTGGTCGCTGGTTCGACTCCAGCACGGCCCACCATCCAATCAACAACTTATTTTGTTAGCACCCATCATCTATCGGGCTCCAACGGAGGCGTCCTCTACCAAAGCAGCCGCGATCTTGCGCAGCACTGTCTCGCCCCACTCGTTCAGCGCATAGTTGACGGCGCACAGAACGAGCCGACAGTTGTCTACCGTATACGGCTTGGCGCTGTCTCTGCGATCAAGACTCGGCACGAACGGGCGGCGGCGAGTTGAGCCAGCCCAGCTCAGCGAAAACGGGATTCCGGTCAACTCGCATTTAAAGCTGCTGCGTCGCACGATCGCGTAATACTCATCGCGGCTCAAGAGGAACTCGATTCCGGCTGCCCTGGCCCTGCCACGCGCGGCTGAATATCCCTTTTGTAAATGATGAAGGATCGCGAGCGCTTCCTTGGCGTCGACTCCGACCAGTGAAGCATATCGGCGCAATGCATCCTCGCGATTCCGCCCCAGATGCATCCACTTTCGCCTGCCTGACTCATCACGCCCATGCGTGAAATAGAACGCGCCGTGCTTCTCTCGAAAGTTCTTTAGGCTTGCAGCCAACTACTTCACCGCTTTGATGCGCCGAGCGCGCCGATACAGCGGCAACAGCCCCAACCCTGCCGGCGAATCTGTCTCCGCTTTCGCTCGCACGTCGTGCAGCGTCCAGTCTGTCTTGCCCTTCAAACGCCGTGATTGGCTCTGTACGCCCCACTGCGTCCAGGGGTTGCCTTGCGTGTTCGTGAACACAAACGGGCTCTCAGGCGAGCGTGACGCGGCACGCATGAGCACAAGCCGCAGAGCGTCGGAAATCTCGACGAGCACGATCTTCCCGGTCTTCGGTTCCTTGAGCGTGACCCGCTCGGTGCCGACCTGCGTCTTGCGAAGCCCGCGCAACTCGCTCTGCCGCAGCCCGGTCAAGTACAGCGCCTCCACGAAGTCTCGAAACTCCTGAGTGGCGCCCTCGAGCGCGGCTTGGAGCTCGGCATCCTCGACGTAGCGGTTACGGTGCGGCTGCGGGTTGCGGCGGACCTGTTTGCATGGATTCGTCATGCAGTGGCCGGACCTCATCCCGAAGTTGTAGATCGACGAGAGGCACGCGACCTCCCGGTTCGCAACGACCCCCGAACCGTTTTCAAGACGTCGCTGTAGAAGCTGTGCAACATCGCCTGCTCGGATTTCGTCAGGTTCACAGTGACCTGCCCACGGACGAAGAGTACGGCGTATGTACCCCGCGTAATCTCGCTGAGTTGCTGGCGCAAGTCGGCGATAAGACTCCGAACACAGGTATCCGTCGAAGAGAGAGTCCAGCGTCCGTACCCGCGGACGCTTAATCTCACTGAGGGCTTTGTAGAGGGCATGCTCGCCTTCCGAGATGCGGCAGAGCTTTTTCCAGCGCCTCTTGCCCGCTTCGTCGCGGCCGAGATCGTAGTGGTACGAGCCATTCTTAGGCCGAACCCTTGGCGGTAATTGCGTCAAGGCTCGGGCCTCGCTTTTGGTTCTTCTCACGCCCCACCAAAGCCGCATCCAGCGCGGTTTGGGTCGTGAGTATACGGCCGTTCAGTTCCTTGAACGGAATCCCTGCGCGCCGCAGGTGACGGCGCAGCGCGGCCTTTTGCTTGAGGCCGGTCAGCGCGAGCAGGGCTTCTTGGGTGAGGATGGTCACTTGGGAGAAATCACCGGCACCGGCCAGCCCTGCCCTGAGGCCAGACGCTCGACGAGGTCTTCGAGGCGCATCTCGCTGCGTCCGCTCTCCATGTAGGAGCGCAAGTCTCGGTAGGCACTCTCGCGCGCTTCGCGGCGAACGTCATCCACAGCTTGCGTGAACTCGTTGACCGTGACCGTCTTGTCGAGACGCATCGCGCAAAGTCTCATCGTCGTCCAGTTCATGTGCTCGTGCCTCGTTCGAACCATTCCCTACTTGTCGAACAGCAACTTCACGTCGAACTCGCCATAGCCGCCGCCGCTCGTATACTCGCTGTAGCTGTAGGCGGCTGTGAACGTGCTGTTGTTCACGACTTGCCACGCTTCGAGCCCGTAAGCGAGCGCGAAGGTCATCACCTCGCCGATGATCTTTATGTCGCCGTCGTCGCCGACGTAGGCTGTGATGCGAATACCATCGGCCTCAAGCGAGGCCTTGCCGGAGGGGCAGGCTTCGGCCACGAGGCCAAGCTGGTTGCTGGTAAGTCGTTGCTTTGTCATAGGAATAGTCTCACTCAGGCGGACGCCGGTTTCTGCATCACGAGCCGTTCGACAGCTGCCAAGATTGACCGCTGGGCCGCGACGAATTCCGTTTGCGGAATCTCGATGTACCCGCTGCGCTCAATGCCCAATGACATCAGCCGCAGCGATGGCTCGATCTCCGCTCGACCGTCCTTATCGACCTGGAATGTCACTCCGACCGGATGGCCGTAGTCATCGACTCCAAGAACGCGCAGGTATAGCCACCAGTAATCCGCGTCAGATTGCGGCAACGAAAAGCAGTTGCGGTACTTGAAGCACTTACCGACGAGCTTCTTGCTCGCGGATCGCCGCTTGCGCTTCTCGATTGCGTCGAGATTGGCGCGGGCTGCTTGCATCGTCCGCATCAATGCTTTCTCGCGTGCGCTCACTTTTCTGTCTCCTGGGTAAGGAATGTTTTCTCTACGACGATGGGCTTGATGAGCTGAGAGTCGGCAATCTCGTGGAAGGTCGTCCAGTTCTGGTAGAAGTCTTTGTAGCCGCTCTGTTCAACAACTTCGCCCTTCATTTGCCGAATCGCATTTAGGGCATCGGAGAGTCTGCCCTCGGCCGCAATTCGTCGTTCCTGCTCGGTCGTGAGTTGTCGTTGCATGTCCCGCACGAGCTCGGTGCCGGCGTTCTCCAGCCGTTCCTTGAACGCTCGCTCGCGGGCTACGCTTTCACTTAGTCGGGACGAACGCTCAGCGAGGTCGATGCGCGCGGCGGCGAGCTGTGCATCGGCCTGCTTCAACTGCTCCACGCTGTTGTGTAGCTTGAGCGCGAGCGCTTCGAGTTCGTTGGCCGCCTCGTCGCAAACCGGCGGCACTAATCCGCCGAAGCCGCTGCGGAGCCGCTCGACCAAGGGTCGTTCGTCCACCCTATTTCCCCTCACTGTTCGCGGTACTCGCGCAATTTCGTCTTGCCGGCCTCGGTGAGCTGCCATGCTTCGCGGTAACGCTCCGGCTGGATGATCCGGCCGTCGTCGTCGCAGAGCGGCACCAACCCAAGAGACTTCACCAGCCCGCGCGCCTCGGCACGCAGAACCTCGCGGCGACGGAGCAGTCGGTTGGTGACTACTCCTCCGCCGAAGTTCTCTTGGCCCCACTCGGCCAGCTCAAGGACGTCCCGCTCAGCCATCGACCCACTCGTGCGCGGTCCCGCTGAGCTCGGCGAGTTGCACCTGCTCGATCAACTTCTGTAGCTCAACCATTCGAGTCTCCGCGGGGCGCGCGACGAAAGAAGCTAACCCCGGTCGCGGCGAGGGCTGCCGCCGTTAAGAAGCAAGTGAACCGATTCGGCGCGCCGTTGATGGTCGCTGAGATCCAGCTTCCGACAGCCACATAGATCACGATTCGGCACATATCGTCGAGCTTCATCGTTCGCTTCCAGTAAACGAGCGCCGCAACAGATCGTCGAGAGCCTTCTCGCGGCGCCGGAGCAGGTTGTAGATGTTCGCGAGCTCGAAGCTGCACTTCGCAATCGCCATCGTCGCGAAAAACGCCAGAATTCCGTAGTACCAGCTCATCTCCAGCCTCCCGAGGAAGGTTTCATAAACACCGCCCAGACCGTCGTCTTTGAGGTCTTGTGGCCGAACAGCGGACGGTGCGGCGACAGCTTCAGAATCTCCGACACCGGGTGATCGTTCTCGCCCCACTTGAACACCAGAGATCCGTGCGGCTTGAGCACGCGGAAGCACTCCGCGAAGCCATGCCGCAGCATCGTGCGCCAGTCGCCGGTTAAGTGGCCGTATCGCTTCGTAATGAAGCCTAAAGCAGCGCTGCGCTCGGCGTGCGGCGGGTCGAATACCACGAGAGGGAACGACTCGTCGGCGAAGGGCAGCGCCGTGAAATCAGCCAGCACGTCGGGCTCTACGACTATCGGCGAGCACCCCTTAGTGCTCGGCGTTCCAATATCGGCAGCATGAGTCTCCATGCGCCGATCTACGAACAGAGCTCGGTCGTCCTGCTTGTCGAACCAGAACGAGCGCGGCCCGCAACAAACATCGAGCACGAGCTGCTGTGGCCTTCCGAGTTCCCGGAAGCCTATGCCGCCGTTGTCTCCGGCAAGGGCGTGGTCGCGAATGAAGTAGCGCGCTTCGCTCACGCATGCTCCCGGTCGTCGCGCTCACGGTCCCGCAGCTCGTCCGCGCAGACGCACTCGCTTTCGCGCTCGGTGCCGCAGCGGCACTTCCGGCGCTCGTTCTCGCGCTCCCACGGCGAGCCAATCGCGTTGATGGCGTTGCTGTCGTGGTCAACCATTTGAGCCGCCTTCTTCCCGAGACTGGGCCGCATCGCAATCGAACCTAGATGTACAAATAGCGCACAACTGGTTGCCTTCTTGAACGCTGCTGCTGGTAAGCCCTGGGCCGCGGTATTCGCTCGATCCGCGCACCGCGTCAACGGCCACGTCAAAGATGCTCCAGCCTTTAGGCGGAACATAGGATTCGTCCAGGGCGACGCTGAATGGCGAGCCGCAACAATCGCATTCGACGCTCGCGCGAACCGAAACAATGCTCACGTGTTCCTCCGAAGCGGTTTCATTTCAGCGACGCACTCGGGGCAATAATCCTTGCCGCCGATCCGCCGCCATCCGTTCGAGCGCATGTCGGCTCGCAGATCGGTGCGCGTTTGCCCCGGCCGACCCTCAAGGCCGGCGTTATTGCCGTTCTCGCAATCGTCCGTGTCGCAGTAGACGTAGAGAACGTGGATGATCGTCACGGGGACTCCGAAGATACGGGCGTAACTGATTCGAGATCGAAGCCGTAGACGTGCTCGCCGCACTTGTCCTTCGCCTCTGCAAACAGCCTGCGCACCTCATTCTCGTCCGTCGCCTCGAACGTCCAGATGCGACGCTCAACGGTCGTCGCCCAGCGCGGGCTGAAAATGTCGTCGATCAAAAACGGGTTGCGCGGCCGCTCCGGCTGATGGCGCTTCACGGCGGTGGCTTTGAATTGCGGCATGTCCTACCTTCGTCCCTTTCGCTTTGGTTTGTCGTCGTCGGTCGGACGCTCTTTCAACCACCCGCGCAGCCTCGCGACGCACCGCGCGCACAGATCGCCGATTGGTTCCTGCCCGCCCGCAGTCTCCCACTCGTCGGTCATCGAATTGAGCGCGACCTCGTTGCCGCGAACCATGTTCGGTAGGCAAATGTGATCGCCGCATCGATCGCACGTCACGTCCAGCTTCTTCATGGCGGCTGCTTTACCTCGGGGAACTCATGTATTCGTCCATCCACTTGCGCGGGCACTTCGGATTGTCGCAACCGAACCGGCCGCGGCACGGGCAGCAACAATCCCAATCGCTCAAGCCCTTCATCGGCGCATCGAACTCCGCGGCGATCCGGTCGAGCTCGGCGTTGTGCGCTTTCATGTAGGCCACGCGTGCGTCGTACTGCGCGCCGCTCTCGCCGTCGTACTGGATCTCCAGGTGCGCGCTGATGTATCGAAGCATGACCGCTGCTCTCGCTAGGCGGGTGTCTTGGGCCGATCCCAAATCCAGCCGAGCGTTATGGGCGCGCCTTTGATCGCTGCCTGCGCATCGGCCACCGACTCGAACTGGATGAGCGCGGCCAGCGATATTCGCTTCCCGTTGTCCCCGGGATCGGGCGACTCGATCTCTCCGGCCTGGTGAATCCACCCGCGAATTTGTCCGTTCTCCATGTCACACCAATCCGCTTTTCTCGAGCAGCCAAACCGGAACCTCGACGCGCGTCGCTACGCCCTTCGCCAAGGTCTCTTCCTCGTCGACGATCTGCGAGCGCGGTATCCACGCCTCGTGCTTCCCGTTGTTCAGCAGCACGGCCCTGTCGGTCGCGGCGATCACGGTCACGTCGATCCATTCGGTATCGCTGCTCATGTTCGTTCCGGGCCTGGCTGGGACGGGCGCTCGCTCTGCTGAGACAGCGGCGCGTGCGCTCGCTGCAACCGCTGCATGAACTTGACCATCCGCAGATGGAAGTCGCCTTCGTGATCGTTGACGATGCTGCGCACCAAAAGACCCTCGTCGATCATTGCGAACATGTCGCGGAGCGCGGCTTCGAGCTGCGTTTCTCGCGAGGGCTGTGAAGGCGGCGGACTTTGCTCACGCATTGCCGGCTTCCTCGCGCTGCGCGCAGATCGCGTGAACGAATACGTTGATCGCACCGGCGACCGTGGCAACGTCGGCGCCCGCATCCTTCCATTCCTCTAGCGCGTTTATGAGATCCACGAACGCGGCGGCATATTCGGAACTGGTCTCGATGCTCATGCGGTTCTTCCTGGGTTGTTTGTGGGCTGAAGCGCAATCTGAAACACGATTTCCCGCTCCTGGCTTTTCTCGTCGATCTTGAGTTCCTCGACAAGCCCATTGTCGAGTTGCTTGAGCACGCTCTTGATCGTGAACTCGACGGACTCGCGCAGCATCCCGTTCGCGCCAGCGATCTTCTGGCCGTTGAGGTACGCCGTTACGAATACGCGCATCATCTCGGCTCACCGCGCGCGCTGGCAGAGAGCCCGGACCTTGGACGAGCTGGGCTGATGGCCTTCGTGGATACGCAGCCGCGCTTCCCGAGTAGCCAGCACACGTCGCGGTGCCCGTTGATGCTGCCGAAGTCGACGATCTCGTATTCCCACCCGTCCGGCGGTCCGCCGATCACGGGGTGATAGAACACGATGTCGCCCTTCTCGAATTGCTCAGCCATTTCGGCCTCCCTCGCTGGAGGACACGGGCTTGAAGTCGATGCACGTGCTACGCGCACACAGCACTTCGATGCACACTTGAATGCAGTCGGTGCAGATGACGGCCTTGCCCTCGCGGTTGAACATCGAGCCGTGCGTCAGCTCGTCTGCGGCTCGGTCGCAGAACGAGCAGACAACGTCTTGGCGGACCTCTGTCTTCATCGCGTCTCTCCGCTGCTGCTGGACGAGGGCACGGCCACAACGCCCGACCAATTGCAATCGGCGCAACCGTTGCCACGACAAGGCTTGTGATACGCGAACTTCGGACGGCCCATTTCGGCGATGGTCTCCTCGCGTGTGCGCTCGCCTGCGCTGGGCGCGGCCGGATTTGTGTTGCTCATCGCATGCTCCAAAGAAACCCGAGCACCACCACGCAGAGCACTGCCCCGACCGCGAGCAGTGCATTGCGCAGACCGGAGGACGGCAAGAGGCCGGCCAGTTCGCGGTGCTCATCCAGCACGGCTTGCGCGCTCGGCCAGTAGTTCGGGTCGAGCTTGGTCATGACGGAGGGGCGAGGGGTCAGGGCTCTAGTGTCAGTTCTTTTCATGGCTACCACATGCATTGAATCCACTCGACCAGCCGGTCTCGCTCTGCGCAGAAGCGGTCGATTCCTTCGCGCAGCTCGGCCAGGTCGGCCACCACTTCGTCTCGATGCACTCGCTTGATGAACGGCGGGAGTCCGCGGCAGTGGCTCATGAAGTCGAACCACTCGCGCTCGCTCACCAAAAGCTCGCCGATCACCTGCCAGCGGTATTCGCCTGGTACCGTGCCGGCCTGTAGCCGCTCGATCTGGACATGCGGCAGAGCGTCCTTGATCTCGAGCCCGCCGACTTCGCCTATCAGACTGTCCGGTGAACAGCCGCAGTTGCCGTTGCGTATAAAGCCCACCTGCTGCGGCTCAACGTCATGGAGTAGGGCGTAAAGGTCGCGAGCTTCGTCTTCGCGCTCCTTTCCCCGTTCGGTATGTTCGTTGCCGAGCCATTCGGATTGCTTCGGCTCTCCCGTGATGATCTCGCCGGCCAGCATCCGCATGTACTTCGCACGGCTCACGTACTCCCTGCTGGATGTGCCGCCACGAGGCCCGACCTTCGCCATGACCTTGTGGAATTCAGACGCCGTGGGGATACCACGGTGCAGCTCGAACCACTGCGGCGAGCGTTGCGGGACGGCTTCGGCGTCGAAGACTTCCATGGCTACTTCTTCTGCGTCCGCTTCGCTTCGATTTGCTTGACGACTGCGGCGTAGTTCTTGGCGAGGATCTGATCGAGCGATTCAATCTTGGCCCATCGCATGAACTTCGCTTTATCGGCGCCGACTTCCTCGATCAAGGCATTGAGATCGGCGATCTGCTTCTCGCCGATCGTCGCGGCCTTGTCGCCGCCGCTGCCGTCGTCATCGTCCTTGGCCGCGAGCCCGGTGATCGCGAGGAACGTGTACCGCTGCAAGTAGGTCACGGCCGAGCCGATGGCCTGGATGCTGTTCTTGCTGCCGCTTGTATCCGGTGCTGCGGTAAGCGAGTTCTGGATGCTGTGCCCGAGCTCGTGTGTCAGGATGCAGGTCACGGTAATGGCCGGACCCTCCTGCTTCGTCTCCCAGCGGTGCGAAAGGCCGTGCTGGCTCAGCCGCGGGACCACGATGGCCACGATGTCCGACAAGAGCGCATGCCGGTACATGAACTTCTCGCCGTGAAAGACGCTCTTGTTCTTGGTGATCGTGATCGCCTCGGCGCGGAAGGCGTTCATCGCGTGAGTGAATGCCTCTTGCGCGCGGTCGGCCTTCCACTCGCGCTGCAGCTCCATCAGCGCCTTGATCTGCTCGGCGTCTACGCCCTTCGAGACGGCGATTTGCAGCATCTGCATCGGCGTCAGGTTCTCGGGCTCCGGCAGCAATGCCACCTGTCGATTCGGCTCGGTCATACGTTCTCCTGTTTGTCCTCGGTCCGCCGCCGCACAATGCGGAACATCGTCTCCGAGCTGATCTTGAAGTCCGCGCAAATCTGCGCCGGCCGGTTCTGCTTGCCTAAGGCGTAGCGGCGCACGACGGCCAGCTCCTTCGCTTCGGTGAGCTTGCGGGGTCTAGGCATGGGAGGGGTCCGGCGGCGCGAAGCCGAAAAACGCATCTATCTTTGCGACGTATTCGGCATTGGTCTGGAGGTTGTAGTGGTCAGCAATCGCGCTCCAACTTGAGTCGCGGATGACCGGGCCATAGCTCACACAGTCACAGCCCGTATCGAGTGCAACTTGATCGCCATGGAACAGATAGGCGATCGGATAGCCGCAGATGCTGCAATCGCGCACATGGAATCCGCCGAGACCTCGCTCCGCGGCTGCTCTCTGAAATTCGTCGGCGCTTCTCACTCGTGCATCTCCGGGTCCACGCCAACGCGATAGCGCGCCTTGATCTCGCCGTAGCGGATCGCGTGCTGTAGGTCGCTTGTCGAGTCGAACACGATGAGGGCCGCGCACGAGTACGTGTGCAGCTTTCCGGTTCCGTCGTCCACCGGAATTTCGCCGACCTCGACCAAGACCCCTTTCGCAATCGGCATCACAGGTGCATCTCCGGGTCCACATCGCACTCACCCTCATGGCCGGGCATGCACGTGCAGTCGAAGTCCTTCTCACAACGAACAGCGACCGCAGGTTTGCTCTCGCGGATCTCGCGGCGCAGTTGCGCAATCTCGGTCAAGAGGCGTTGCGTGACCTCGCGCGACTCTTCGAGCTTGGCCGACATGTCCGCGATGGCTTCTGCGGCGCAGGTAAGCTCCTCCGCGATATGCGTGGCTCCGGCCTTTGCTTGGCGGGTCGCTTGGTAGTTGAGCGCGACGACCAGCTCGTCGGCGGTGTACACGTCGTGCCACGAAGCTGCGTCGTCGCCGGGCTCACGGATCGGCCCATCCGGTCCGCCTTCGTACACGGGCTCGGCCAAGTTCGGCTTGCCGGCGAAAAACGTCTCAGCATTCCGCGCAGGCAGCCCCGTGCCGTTCTGCGCATCCAAGCGAGCCGCGAGCGTCGGGTCAGCCTTCAACGCATCGGCATGGCCGCGGGTGATTTCGAGAAGTACGTCGGAGAGGAAGGGGGTGTCGGTGGTCATGCTCGCTCCAAGTGTTTGGGTTGCCAGGCGCAGGAGTGCCGCTCGCTCACTTCGCAGCCTCCTGCGCAAGAAATTCGCCCTGGACGGTCGCGAGGTATTCGCTCAGCTTGCGAAGCTCGGCGACGCGATTGGTGAAGTGATCGTTCTCGACTCCCGACTGCGCGCACTTCGCGTAGAAGCTCAGGAAGTCTTGAACTGCTGACTGCACGTCGCCCAACTGGTGAATGTCGAGCACAGGGCGATAGACCCAGCGAGTCACGGGGAGTTGTTCGGTGCTCACTTCGCGTTCTCCTGTGAGGGAGGGGAGGTGAAAGTGGATGGCAGCGCCGCTTTTGCATAGCTGGCCGCCTCCGCGAATGCACGGGCTGCGCCGAGCGAATACGCTATTCGTACTGCGCGTTCTTCGGCCGGATCGTAGATCAGCGTCTTGCCGTCCATCTCGGCGATCAGTTCTAACGCGGCGAGCATTCGTGGCGCCGCAAGAAGACGCTGCGCATGCGGGCACCCAGACTCCGCGCAAGCCTCAGCCGACACTTCTTCGTGCTGCGGACAGATCACTTCGTTGCTCCTTCGCCCGACGCGGACAGCTGCCGAAGCAGCCGATAGTCGGCGACTGCCTGATCGCGCGAATCGAACGGCCCCATTGGTTCCTCGCACGCGTCATCGCGCCAGTACCATTGAGTGCGAAAAATGCTCGCGTAGTCGTTCGCGCAGAAGAACTCCACGCGCTTGCTTGAGCCGCCCTGCTGTTGGTCGCTCACGCGTTCTCCTGTTCGGTCGAAAGGTTCAAACCGCCGTTGTGTCGCGTAGTTGACAGAGCGGCCAACGCCGACACGCCATTACGTAAACTCGTTAGCCGCCGTATGAACATTTTGTTAAGCTGGGCGAACCTACCGAGAACGAGAACAACAGAGGGGGTTCGCAGTGCCGCTCGTCCCAACCAGCTAACTTTTTCCATGCCGTAGCGCATGGGGAGTCAGTATAGCCAGCGGCTATCGTGAGTCAATAGCCCGAAGCTATTATTTTACGCGACCGCGAAGGCGGCCGAGCCGCGCTGGTCTGCCCTAGGAGAGGCGGGTGGGGATCTCGTCTGTTGAGCTGGGCGGCCCGCGATCGGTCAGCGCGTCGATATACGCTAGGGCCTTGTCTTTGAGTCGCTGACTGGGAAGACGAGCGAAAGCATCCAGCAGATAAGTGGCCTCAGTATCGAGCGGGCGTTTGGGGCCGCGCTCGGAAAGCAGCCATTCTACCGAGACATGGAGCTTGATCGCCAGGATAACGACGTGCTCGAAGCTCGGCAGTCCGCCATGGGCCCATTTGTTCGTCGATGACTGCTTGATGCCAACGAGGGCGCCGGCCGCCTTCTGGGTGGGCTTCAACTTCTGATCCTTCATCGCCTCTTGCAGGCGATCCCAGAACGCTCGTTTCTTCATCCGAATATTCTCCGCAGCAAATTCATAGCTGCCGGCTATTGCAAATGCATAGCTTTCGGCTATTCTTGGCACCATGGATGTGCTGCGAAGCTACTTAGAGTCTGGAAAGTTGACTCAGAAGGAGTTGGCTGCTCGCTTGGGGATCAAGCAACCGAGCATCGCCAAATGGCTGGAGAAGGGCCGAGTGCCGCCTCGACGTGTACGAGACGTTGAGGCAATCACCGGCATCCCAGCCTCGAAGCTGTGTCCTGAGATTTTCGGGAAACGTCGTCCTAATTGATTTTGTCGGCCGAGCCTAACCCGCTCGGCTTTTTTATGTCCGGCCAGCGACTTATGGAAAGAGAAAGTGCCTGATTCCGTAAAAACCGCTGCGTTACGTCGAATGAGGACCGCTCACTTTTTTTTTCGCTTTCTCAAATCTGGAACGCCCGAGCGCGAGCCTCGCGCGGAAAAAGCGCGATTCGAGGTCCCGGCGCCCAAGCATTGCGAAATTCGTGCCCGCTACTACGACGCTGGCGCGGGTCTCGTCATCAACGCTGCGGCCTGTGACCGGCGTCGCAGGGAGCGCTCGCTACTCAAGTCCTGGTTCTGGCCGAGCGATCCGCAAGGACTGGTCTTGCTCGCCATCGTCACCGGGATCGTGTTGATCGTGGCGGTGAGGGCTTTCGGGTGACGCGGCTCGAGGCTTATCGCGCGGCGTTGAGCGAGGCCGTCAAGGACGGCACCCACCCCGAGCTCGTACGAATTCTGACGCGCGAGTGTTTCGCGCTCATCCAAGAACAGCAGAAAGGAGACGCATGTCCGGCACGAACGGCGCGCTGACGCCAGCGCAGCTCAATGTCAACTATATCACCGCCTGCGATGATCTCGGAGAGCTGGCCTATATCGCCCGCGAGGGTGGTGTGCTTGAAGAGGCCATGCGCCGTTCCGCGAAGTTCAGGGGTACACCGAAATACTACGAGACGGCTCGCCCGGTGATTCTTGCCGAATGGCGGGCCGGGATTGAACTGCGCCGGGCAGAAAGAAACGGCGGGCCGGGACGGGGGAAGGAAAAGATTTCGCAGCCTGCGAAATCTTTTATGGGCCTGCTCGATGACTACAAGCTTAAGAAGGACACCGCGTATCGCTGGATGAATATGTCCTACGCGCCGCGCGACACGGTCAACGACTACTTCGACAATCGAGAGTCCAAGAAAGAACCGTTCAAGCGCGCCGAGCTAATCAAGCTCGGCAAGAAGCACAAGCCGCTTGAGGCTCCGCTCATCGGCGATGGCTACGAAATCATCCATGCCGATCTCGCCGACGCAGAAATCGAGGACGCCTCGATCGATTGCATCATCACTGATCCTCCATACCCGCGCGAGTTCATCGGCGAGTACGAGAAGCTCTCCAAGTTCGCCGCGCGAGTTTTGAAACCCGGTGGCTCGTGTCTCGCAATGGCAGGGCAGAGCTACCTACCCGAAGTCATGACCGCGCTGGCCGCGAGCCTCAACTATCACTGGACGCTCGCGTACCTAACGCCTGGCGGCCAAGCCGTTCAGCAGTGGGAGCGGCAAGTCAACACGTTCTGGAAGCCGGTGCTCTGGTACGTCAAAGGCGAGCTGGATGGCGATTGGTCCGGCGATGTCATCAAGAGCGATGTCAACGACAACGACAAGCGGTTCCATCACTGGGGGCAATCAGAAAGCGGCATGGCTCGCCTAGTAGAGCGGTTCAGCCGTGCCGGCGATCTCGTCTGCGATCCGTTCGTCGGCGGCGGAACGACCGCTGTAGCTGCGCTCGCACGCGGCCGACGCTTTCTCGGAATCGATGTGGACGAGCAGGCCGTCAAAGACACCATTTCGCGTCTCGCAAATCTCGAGGCGCAGGATGACTGAGCGACTAGGCAATGGTGTCCGCATCCGAGCTGACGGCCAAGGAGATGCGTGGGCGAACACGCACCGAGAATCGCTCGGCAATCAGTTTTACCTTCAAGACATAGATGCGTTGTTCGGCATGGAAGTGTTCGGCGCGAATACGGGCGACCGGCTCTTTCTCGAATACGAGCCTGACAACTACAAGAACAAGCAGAACATCGTGCGCGAATTCGCAATGGTTGCGATGTTCGATCGTAAATCGACTCTTGCATGGGCTCGCAGCACGCAATGCTGTCTGAGTCGCGGCGTCTATTTGTGGATGTGTCGCGCGCTTAGAGCGCAGCAGCCGCACGCGCCAAAATTCTTTCTCGTAGTCGGCCGTGATTGTCCGCCATGGCAAATGGTGGAAATCGATATCGATACGGGCGACGAGCTGAGCGAGCCAACCACGGTCGATGCGGACTCATTTCAGCGTGTCTGGCAGCAGCTCGGATTGACGCAGTTGCGTAGGGATCTGCGCAGGTTCGTCAACCCATGATTTTTGAAAGTGGAGCTTGGGTGTCTTGCGACACGGAGGGGCGACCAACCCGGCCAAGCTCCGAGAGCGCTAGGGGTAATGGGGATCTTAGCACAGCGCAACGGTAGGCGACGGGAAGCCGTAGGACTAAGCGGCTAGCGGGGCGTTGCTCTGCTAGTTGGAAGTGGCCCGTCACGCACGCTCGGCTCACGCATGGAGCAGAGCTGCCGGCCTAAACCTCGTTCACGCGGGGATTAGCTCGGCACGCCCGCTGACTACGCGGAGCAGGCTTGAAGAGAAGAGGGAAAGAGTGAACGAAGCACTACTGACAAGCTACTACGTGAGCTACTGCGAAACTCTCCTAGCCATCCGCAAGTCCGGCGACTGGAAGGACTGGCACCCGTCCTGGGACGACTACGTTCAACGCCGCTGGAGCCTGAGCAAGTCGCGCGCAAAGCTGCTGTGCCAGTTCGCCCAGTTCAGAAACATGGCGCTCGAGGAAACCTTCGGCACGCTGCCGGAGACGCCCGAGCAAGTGAAGTCGATTCTCGGCCTTCCTCAAAAACTCTGGATCGAAACGTGGGATCTCGTGATTAGCGACAACCCGCGGTTGCCGATCACCGCCCAGAACGTCGAGAGCACGCTACAGCGCTTCGGTATCTACGCCCACAAGACTCTTTCGCCCGAGGCGAAGAAGGCCATTCGCGTGCGCCGCGCCGCCAAAACCATGGCCGAAATGAGCGACGGCGAAAAGCTCGTCAACGAAATCGGCGGCAAGGCGCTCGGCAAGAACTGGACGAAGGCCGTCGAAGTCGTGATTGACGCCGACCAGGAGCGCATGAACCAGCTCAGTGTTGCACGTGGAACATGACGAACCCGATAGAAGTGTGCGCGCACTGCAAAGAGGAAGGCCGAGTCGCGACGGATGTAGTGCCGTACTCGGTTTTGAACGCCTCGAACAAAGAAGTCACAAGGTGGTTGCATGGCCGCTGTACTGAACCCTGGTTCCGCCGTTATGACGAATGGCGCGCCACTCTCGCCTCGAGTCCGAACCGAAGCGGAACGGGAGTCGTGGCGGGCGGGGTTCGAGGCGGGGATGAAAGCGGGGACGACGAGAGTGCTACAGAGCACGGCGCTCGAGGACATGGTGATGCAGATACGTCTGCTCAACATCACGGTTGATGCGCTATGCCGCGAGCTCGAAGCGCGCGACAAGACGTTGCAGTTCTATCGAGACACCATGCGGTGGTTAGGCGAATGAACCTTAGAGACTACGCGCGCGACAAGCACTGCACCGTCCGTCTTCCGGGCATCTGCAACGGCAATCCCGAGACGACGGTGCTCGCGCATTTCCGTCTCGCCGGCACGTGCGGCATGGGCATCAAGCCCTACGACGTGCTCGGCGCGTGGTGCTGCTCGTCATGCCACGACGCGATAGACCGTCGCTCGAACATGGACCTGGAGCGCGATTACGTGCGGCTCGCGCACCTAGAGGGCGTGGCGCGGACGTTGGCGCAGTTGGTCGCGGACGAGGTTTTGCATTGGTGAGATACCGCCGCCGCAAAGTCGACGCGAACCAGGCCGAGATTGTCGCGGCGCTGCGGCAAATCGGGTGCAGCGTGCTCGACTTGTCGGCCGTGGGTGGCGGCTGCCCGGACTTGCTCGTCGGCCGGCTCGGGGCTTCCGGCCGCGGCAACTTGTTGGTTGAAATCAAGAGCCCGAAGCGCCAGAAGCCGGGCACGCGTAGTGATGCGGCGAAGACTCTAGAGCGACAGGAGCAGTTCCGCGCCGAATGGAACGGACCGGTAACGGTTGTCGAAACGGTTCAGCAAGCGATCGCGGCGGCTTTGTCGATATGACCTCGCAATCCTTCGTTCTCCCTGCCGCTGCCGACCGCACCGACATGCTCGGCCGCATCATCCGGTTCTGCCACCAGCTCGGCGCGGAGAAGCGCTGGCGCATCACCATCGAGCCCTACGTCAAGCGCCGCTCGAATTCACAGAACGCATACCTGTGGGGTGTCGTGTACCCGACCATCCTCGCGGCCGGCAACCTCGGCGGTTGGACCGCCGAGGACTTGCACGAATTCTTTTTGGGCGAGCACTTCGGCTGGGAGCAGATGGAAGGCTTCGGCCGCAAGCGCATGAAGCCGATACGTCGAAGCTCGAAGCTCTCCACTATCGAGTTCAACGAATACGTCGCGCACATTCAGCGGTTCATGGCGGAGAAGGGCGTGTACGTGCCCGATCCGAACGAGCCGTTCGAGGAGGCGGCATGACCCATTTCGCCCGGCTACCGCCTCGCGGCCCGACAGGGTTCCCCCCTAGGGATTCCGTAGCCCATCGCAAGATCGCGAGCTGTCGCCGGGCGGATTCTACTTTGGAGGGAGCATGGCTGCGGTGATGAGCGAGGCGAGCGAAGTACGAAGCGCGCAATGGCGAGGGCTGGAGCCAGAGGGCAGGGGTCACGAGCTGATGCTAGCCTGGGGCCTTCACCGCCGTGGCGGAGAGCGCACGCGCTCGCCGGTCACGAGTGGCAACTGGTCCGAACCGCTGGACCCGTGCCATGACGACGAGCCGCCGTTCGTGGTCGAGGTAGACGACGTGCTGCGCGGGCTGGTGCGCGCCGGACATGAGCAGTCGGTCGTCATCGCGAAGGTTTTTTACCTCGAGCACCCGCGCTACGACTTCTGGCAAGTAGCGCAGAAGTGCTTTCGGACGGAAGGGTTCGTGCGGCTGACGTTGCGCGGCGTTTGCGCGCTGGTGGAGGAGCGCGTATCGCCATGAGCGTCGGCCCAATTAATGCGCTTTTGATGGAGCGCGACGTGCTGCTCGACAAGGTGAAGGCATTGGAGGCCAAGTTAGAGAGGGCCATAAAGGAGCGCGAATGGATCATCGCATGGGTACGAACTACCGACCCCGATACGGCCGAAATTCTGGCCCAGCGAGACGATTGGCATACGACAGGCGATGCCACGGAATTGCCGCCATGCGGCTGTGAGCGCTGCGACTATCCCGACTGCGATTGCCGAGAACGAGCAGCGAAGTACGGAGCTCACTCTTGACGCACCCCCCTGAATAGCTAAGATACCCGTACCTTCGTGGCGCTCTACCGCGCCCGATAGAAACGCCGGCCACGAGTCGGCGTTTTCATTTCCAGACTTCCTCGGGCCGCCGCCCCGCGTTACTCCGTTGTCCCCGGAGGCGCGCGGCCCGCTTCATTTGGAGAACCCATGCTTCGCGTACTTGCGACGCTGGCGCTGATTGCGCTGGCCGGGCCGGTCTATGCCCAGGGCTCAGCCGTGCTGTCCTGCACCCCGCCGACGAAATACACGGACGGTACGACTATCGCGTCTCTCGCGAGCTACAAGTGGTATTGGGGGACGGCTCAGGGGAATTACCCGAACAGCAAGATTACTCCGAGTTCCGGCGGCTGCGGGACGACTATCTCTCCGCTTACGCCGGGGCCGTGGTTTTTCGTTGTGACTGCAATCGATACCACGGGGACCGAGAGCGTGGTCTCAAATGTGGCGACCAAAACGATCGCGCCGCCGAAGCCGAACCCACCGACGAACTTGACGGTAGCCGCCGACTTGACCGCCTGGGTACTCGCTCCAAGCACGAACCGCGTTGCCTTGGTCGCGGTCGGCAAGTTCACCGCCGGCACAACGTGTGACCCATCGCAGCCGGTGCTCGACAAGTTCGTCGTCATCGTCGACTCGGCGCATCCGATTCAATTCCCGCCCGGCAAGACCTCGGGCGCGGTGACGTATTTGGGTAGCTGCTCATGAGCCCGTGTGGCTGACCTGGCTCCTAGCGTGGCTACGCCGCTCCCTACCGCCCTCTGGCGCACGACACTTTGAGGTATATGACATGCGGCTGACCTGGAAGAACTCGACGCCTGGGCCTCGGCAACGCGCGCTGAAGCATTCCCTCATCGAAGCGCGTTCAGATCCGTCGCTCCCATGGAGCACGGTCAACATCGTCCCGGTTCCGGGCCAAGCACTCGACTTGGACCCGGCCTTTGCTCCGGGCGACTACGAAATGCGCTTGACCGAGGTCGACGTGGGCAACGTCGCCGCACCTTCGGCGAAGTGCCCGGTCATCATGGTCAGCATCGGCTTCGACCCGCCGTCCGGTGCGACTGAGTTTGCCTTCACGCCCTAGTGCTCGCCCGCCACGGCAATCGCGGTTACGACACTTGGGACGACGAGAAGCAGGCGAGATATCTGATCTCGCTCATCGAGCGCGGGAAGTGGGGCGACTACTGGGCGTTGTGGAAAGGTGAGCCAGTTCATCCTTCGCGGCGCGATCACTCCCAGCATCTTCCCACTCGCGACGAGCGCGAACGGCCGGTATCTGGTCAACGCGAGCAGCGTACCGTTCCCGATTCTCGCGCGCGCGTACTGGGGCATCATCGGCCTCTCGCCCGCGAACTATCAGGCGGCGATCGCTGACCTTCTAGCGAAGGGCTTCAACGCGCTCGAGTTCCGGGCGCCGAACGCGAGCCAGCAAGACAACTTCGCGCCGCTCGATGGCGCGAGCAACCTGCCGTTTACGACGAAGATCGGCGGCGGGTCGTACACCGGGGCGTTCACGGAAGATCCGGACTTCACGACGCCGAACGAGGCGTATTGGGTCTTCCTCGACACCTTCCTCGCCTACTGCGAGACGCAAGGCGTCGCGGTTCTCTGGTTCCCGAAATACATCGGCTTCTCGAACACCGAGGGCTGGCGGCGCGAGTACGTCGCGAACGGCACGACCAAGTGCCAGACGTACGGGGCGTACGTCGCCAATCGCTACAAGGCCCGCAAGAACATCATCTGGATGCTCGGCGGAGACACGGGCACGAGCTCGAACCCGTGGGTAAATCAGTCCGAGATCGACTGCGAGAGTGCATACATCACGGGACTGAAGTCCGTGAGCGGCCAAGCCAGTACGCAGTATTGCGCCGAGTGGGCATCGGGCTCCTTCGGCGACGATGAGACGAACTTCGGGTCGCAGCTCACTATCAACGGCGCGTATTCGTGGGAGGCGTTGACCGCGCAGTACGCAAACAGTGGGTATCAGGACACGCCGACCAAGCCGACGATTTTGCTCGAGGAGCCGTACGACGAAGAAGGCACGGACGGCACCAACAAGAATCCGGGCAACGCGATTCAGCCGACGCGGAAGTACGTATTCCGCTCGGTGCTGAACGGCGCCAACGCGGGTTACTGCGAGGGCAACGGCTACCTAACGCATTTCTTCAACGACGTTCCGCACGGCGACTATCGCAATCACTTCTCGACGGTAAACCAAGTAGCTCTCGCGAGCTTCAACGCTTGGTACAAGACGATCGCCTGGTACGACCTCATACCGCACGACGTACGAAACATCATCACGTCCGGCCGTGGCTCGACGGACACGGACGGGTACGTCGCAGGCGCGTCCACCGCGGACGGCGCGCTGGCAGTTTTCTATGCAGGCGTGTCGTTCACGAGCTTCACGGTGGACATGACGAAGATGCGCGGCACGACGACGTGCACGTGGATCGACCCGACGAGCGGCGCCACGAGCTCGGCCGGAGGTCCGTTCGCGAATACCGGAACGCGGACATTCAACGACCCCGGCAACAACGCACAGGGCGAAGGGGACTGGTTCTTGAAGCTGGTGGCGTGACATGGCGAATCCCGCAATCCATGACGCCTACGCCTCGAACGGTTCGGAATCCGCCTCGGTCGGAACCGTCACGCTGAGCTTCACCGTCACGACCGGCGCCGGGATTCTGGTCGTGGCCGCCATTGTCGACGTGGCGACCGATGTTAATCCGGTCATCACGACGAACCAGGGCGACACGTTCACCGCGCTTTCGGGCGGCGAAGTAATTGCAGCCGCCGGCAATCAAGCGCTGGCGGTCTTTTACGTTCTGAATCCCACGGTCGCGACGCACACGCTGACCAACACCTGGGACGGCGGCGGCAGCTTGAGCACAACCGGCGCCATCATCGCCGCGACGTTCGACGGCCTGAACAGCCCGAACATCACGGACGCGGGCACCGACAGCGGTTCCGATAGCTCGGTATCAACGACAGTCGCGAACGCGGTCACGAACGACCTCATCATCGACTTCTTCGCGGTCAACTCGAATCCCGCCATCACGGTGGGTGCGGATCAAACGCAGCGCGTCAATGCGAGCACTGGAACCAGCGGCGGCACGATGTATGGCGCATCGACGCAGCCCGGAGCGAATGGTGGCGTGATGTCGTGGACCTGGACCGGAGCCCAACGCACGGCCCAGGTCGCGGTCCGTCTGCCAGGGCCGGGTGGTGGTGGAGGCGGTACGACAGCACCTCAACTGATGCTCATGGGAGTCGGCACTTGACGGCTCGCAGGGTCGCAACTTCATACCTGGATAGGCATGGCAGATAACACCGACCTAGATGCTGGCACGGGCGGCGATAAGATCGTCACCCGAGAAATATCGCATGGGGGCGATACAGCCAAGCTTCAGGGCGTTTTTGCCATGGGCATCTCGGGGACCGAGGGCTCGTATACCGCGGCAGCGATCGGTGGAGACGCAACCAACGGCCTCGACGTAGACGTTACGCGATCGGCGCTGCCCACGGGCGCCTCGACCTCGGCAAAGCAAGACACCGCACAGACGACGCTTGATGCAATCGCGGCCTCCGTAGCTGGCACGCTGACGGTCGGTTCCCATGCCGTCACGAACGCGGGTACGTTCGCCGTCCAAGCGACCATCGCGGCCGGCGCCACGACGATCGGCAAGGCCGAGGATGCCGCACACTCGAGCGGCGATGTCGGCGTGATGGCGCTCTCGGTGCGCCAGGATGCGGCTGCAGCTCTGGCCGGCACGGATGCCGACTATCAGCCGCTCATCACGGACGCGAGTGGCCGCCTCCATGTCAACGTGGGCAACACCGTCACCGTCGGCAGCCATGCGGTTACGAATGCGGGCACGTTCGTCACGCAAGAGAACGGCGCCGCGCTCACGTCGCTCCAGCTCATCGATGACGCAATCTACGCCGAGGACGTAGCCTCGCAGGCGGCCGACAAGGGCATTGCCGTGCTCGCGGTGCGCCGCGATGCCGATACCTCGATGGTCGGCACTGACGGCGACTATGCGAACCTCCAGGTCAACGCCGCGGGCTCGCTCAAGGTCGCGATCACGGCGGGCGCAGGATCTGGCGGCACGTCGATTGCGGACGGCGCGAGCTTCACGCGCGACACGACCTCCATCACGCCGGCGGGTGCTGCGGTCGAAAGCTCGGCGCCGACGCTGACGAACGGCGACGTGGCCGCGCTCTCGATGACCACGGCCGGCGCGCTGCGCGTCGCGGTGGCGGCCGGCGGCGTTGCGGCGGCCGTCGAGGACGCCGCTTCCGCTGGCGGCGAAGAGGGCGTGATGATGCTCGCCGTCCGGCGAGATACCGCGGCGTCGAGCTCGGGGACCGATGGCGATTTCTCGACGCTCAACACCGACGCGAACGGCCGTCTGCACGTCATCACCGGGCCTTCCACCGGCACCATCGAAGTCGTCGGCGATGTCGCGCACGACGCGGTCGCGGCCGGCAATCCGGTGCTCGTGGCCGGTTATGCGTCGGCCGCAGCGCCCAGCGATGTTTCGGCGGACGCTGACGCGGTGCGCTCATGGCATCTTCGGAACGGCGCGCAGGCCACCGTCATCACCGCGGCGGGCGCGCTCATCGGCGGCGACGCAGCGAACGGCCTCGACGTCGACATCACGCGGTTGCCCGCTTCGACGAACACGCTCGAGGTGGTGGGCGACGTGGCCGACGATGCCGCGGCCGCGGGCAACCCGGTGCTCATCGCGGGCAACGCCGTCGAGACGGACGGCACCGACCCGACGACGGTTTCGGCCGAGGGCGATGCAGCATTCCTGCGCACCGACCGCTCGCGTCGTCTGCTCGTCTCGGACGTTCACCCGCGTGGCTTGTACGTCTCCGCGGACTATGGCAGCGCTCAGACCAATGCGAGCGTGATCTCGGCGCCCGGCGCGAATCTGTCGCTCTACATCACCGACATCGTCATCAGCAACGGCGCGACGGCCGGCAAGATCACGCTGCTCGACGGTTCCGGCGGCACGGTCAAGTTCACGCTCTATCCGGCGATCAACGGCGGCTGCGTGGCGCAGCTCAAGCAACCGATCAGGCTCACGGCCAACACGGCCTTGTGCATCACGAGCACGACCGTGACGACGCACGCCGTGAACATCGGCTACCACATCGCGCCGTGACGTGCTTGCACTACTTGTACCCGGCGTTGGGATGGGAGGCGGCACCGCCGCGGTCCCAGTCCAAGTCCCAAACGTCGTCGGCGAGACTCAGGCCGCCGGAACCACTGACCTCACCAATGCCGGCTTCCTCACCGCGGTCGTTACGGCCTATTCGAGCAGCGTCGCCGCCGGCACGATCATCAGCCAAGACCCGATTGGCGGCACCTTCGCGCTGCCCGGTTCGACGGTCACGATCACGGTCTCGCTCGGGCCGCAGCCGGTAGATGAACAGCCGGTCGGAGGCCACTACTGGCCGACCAAGCAGAAGAAGCCGAAGGACTATCGTCCGGAGCTCGATGACGAGCGCCAGCGCGACCAGCAGGGGCTACGAGAACTGCTCGAGCGAGCCGCAGGGCTCATCGAGGAAGTCGAAAAGGTCAATGAGCCAGAAGTTCAGGCGCAGGCCGCGGAAGTCCGCGATCATTTCGAGGCCATCCGAGCGCATGCCGAGAGAACCGAGGCGCGCAAAGAGAAGCTAACCGCGGTACAGGCGCGCGTCGACAGGCTCATAGCCGAAGCCGTGGACCGCCTCATTGTTCAAGCGAGCGATGTGCTGACTGAGCTGATACAGGAAATCGAAGAGGACGACGATGCCCCGTAAGTCCGGCTATCGCCACCATGAGGACACACGCAAGAAGATTCAGGCACAGTCGATCATCAACCGGCTGCAGGCTCACATCGACTCCGCCACGCCGCTCATGGACGCGTCACAGGTTAATGCCGCGCGCACCTTGCTGAACAAGGTGTTACCGGATCTATCGGCGGTCGAAATGGAACATGGAGTTACGAGCGAGCTCGCCGACTTGCTCGAAGCAATAGATGGCAAGACCCGGGGAATTCCGACGCGCGGTTAGCCAGTTCTCGGACTGGGGCTGGCGGCTCAACAACCTTTACTGGATCACGGACAAAGAGGGTCGACGCTCGCGGTTCGAGTTGAATTGGGCCCAAGAGGCTCTGTTCAACGAAATGCACGAGATGAACGTCATTCTGAAGGCCCGGCAGCTGGGCTTCACAACGTTCATTCAGCTGTTCATGTTGGATGCGTGCGTGTTCAACACGAACATTCGCGCCGGCACGATTGCTCACACGCTGCTCGACGCTCAGACGATCTTTCGGGACAAAGTTCAATACCCGTATGAGAACCTGCCGGACGGCATTCGCGAAGCGGTGCCGATCGTCAAGGCGAACGCTACTGAGTTACTGCTCGGCAACAACTCGAGCATTCGAGTAGGCACGTCGCTCCGGTCATCGACGCTGCAGTACCTGCACATCTCCGAGTACGGAAAGATGTGCGCGAATTTCCCGAAGAAGGCGCGCGAGGTCAGAACGGGCGCGCTCAACACCGTGCAGGCCGGGCAAGTGGCTTTCATCGAGAGCACGGCCGAAGGGCAAGAGGGGCACTTCTTCGACATCTGCGAGACGGCGCAGTCGAAGGCCCGAATGGGCATGCCGCTCACGCCTCTAGATTTCAAGTTCCACTTCTTTCCCTGGTGGAAGTCGCCCGAGTACGAGATCGACGCACGAAGCGTGATCGTCGGGCAGGAGTTCGAGCGCTATTTCTCAAAGCTCGAAGAGAACAGCGGAATTGTGCTCAGCGCCGAGAAGCGCGCCTGGTACGTCAAGAAGGCCGAGAACCAGCTTGGCGACATGAAGCGCGAGTATCCCTCAACGCCACAAGAGGCATTCGAGGCGAGCCTAGAAGGCGCGTACTACGCCGACCAAATGGCGAAGGTCGAGTCGGATGGCCGGATCGGGCCCAATCCGCATGTACCTGGCTACGCGGTGCACTCGATCTCGGATATCGGCATGGACGATGTGAACAGCGTCTGGCTGTTTCAGGTGCTGCCGGAGCGCGTGCGCAACATCGGCTACTTCGAGCAGACCGGCTCAGGCATGGACGGGATGCTGGACGAGCTCGAGGAGCGCCGAGACGAACACGGCTATGTCTATGGTACGCACTACATGCCGCACGACATTCGTGTCCGTGAGTGGACGCGTGGCGGTCTGACCCGCATCGAAATCATGCTGGCCGAGTGCAAGGCTCGCGATCTCGGCAGAGTCGATAAGGTCGAGCGCGCGAACGTCGAGGACCGAATCAACGGCACGCGGCGAATGCTTGCCAAAATGGAGTTTGACGAGGCTGGGTGCTCAGAAGGCATCAAGTGCCTCAAGAACTACCGCAAGGACTGGGACGAAGACTTAGGCGTCTGGAAGGACAAGCCGCGGCACGACTGGGCATCGCACGGAGCGGATGCGCTAGGTGGCTTGGCGCTGTTCTATCAGGAGCTCAAGCCCGAGCCGGTAGAAACCAAGAAATCGAAATGGTGGCACGAGCAAACGGCCGCCGAGATTTTCGCGCTCGACAAGGCCGATGAGCCTAAGAGGGAGTGGGTCTGATGCTGAACGCACAATACGGTACGCCGAAGGTCATCAGCTCGACGGGCACGGTCAATCCGCAGACAGGTCGGCTGGTCGGGTTCTTCTGCAACAGCACTAGCTCGGGAACGCTAGTGCTTCGAGATGGTGGCGCGTCGGGTACGGCGATCAGCGGCACGATCACGCCTTCGGCCGGCACGTTCTACCCATTCCCGGCGGTGTACGGCACTGACCTGCACTGCACAGTCGCCAACACGATCAACGTGACATTCTTCATCAGCTGATGGCCGAGTCTGAAAGCGTCGATGCCACGTATCGGCGCTACGTTGCAGAGATCGACCTCTACGAGAAAGAGTTCAAGCCGTGGGAAGCCCGCGGCAAGAAGATCCTGAAGCTCTACAAGGACTCGGACAACACGCAGGGGAAGCGCAAGCGGTTCAACGTCCTTTGGTCAAACGTCGAGACACTTAAGCCCGCGTGCTATGCGCGAGATCCGCAGCCGGTAGCCGAGCGACGGTTCAAGGACGCCGACCCGATTGGCCGAACGGCGTCGGAGGTGCTCGAGCGCTGCCTCTCGTACACGATCGACTGCCAGGACTTCGGGCAGAAGATGCGCCAGATCGTGAGCGACCGTCTCTTACCCGGGCGCGGAGTGGCCTGGACTCGCTATGAGCCGACGATTAGCGGCGAGGGCGATAACGAGGAAGTATCGTACGAGCAGGCCATTCCAGACTACGTGTACTGGGAGGACTTCGGGCACAACATAGCGCGCACCTGGGAAGAAGTGTGGCTCGTATGGCGTCGGGTCTACCTCACCCGCGCGAAGCTCGTGAAGCGATTTGGGGAGGTTGGAAAGACTATCCCGCTCGACTACACGCCAAAGGGGCTGAAGGACGAGAAGACCTCCGAGGACATCAAGAAAGCGGCGATCTACGAGCTATGGGACAAGGAAGACAGGCTCGTCGGGTTTCTCTCGAAGTCTCACCCGAAGATGATCGAGCAGAAGCCGGACCCGCTCGAGCTCACGAACTACTTCCCGTGTCCTAGACCGTTGTTCTCGACGCTGACCACGGACAGCCTGCAGCCGACACCGGACTACGCGCTCTATCAGACCCAAGCTCAGGAGCTTGAGGAGCTGACGGTTCGTATCGACGCGCTGCAGAAGGGCTTGAAGCTCGTCGGCGTCTACGACTCTTCCGCCGCTGGTCTCGCGAACATTCTCACGGCCGGCTACGAGAACAAGATGGTCCCGGTCGACAACTGGGCCAAGTTCAGCGAGAAGGGCGGACTTGACGGCTCGGTGTCGTTCCTGCCGATCAAGGAAGTGGCCGAAACGCTGGTCTCGCTCTACGAGGCACGTGATAAGGCGAAGGAGGACCTGTACGAGATCACCGGCTTGGCGGACATCATCCGCGGTAACTCTGAGCCTGAGGAAACGGCGACAGCTCAGCAAATCAAGGGCCGGTTCGCGGTTCTTCGGATTTCCGAAACTCAGTCCGACGTGCAGCGCTTCGCCAAGGAATGGATCAGGCAGTTAGGCGAGATTATCGCCGAGCATTTCAGCTTGGAGACCATTAAGGCAATTAGCGGCGTGAAGCTCCTCACGGACGAGGAGAAACAAGCGCTCGAGGCGAAGCTGCAAGCACAGCCGGCTCAACCGGGCCAGCCGCCACCCGAGATTCCGCCCGAAATTGCCGAGCAGCTGCGACAGCCGACCTGGGAGCAGGTCTATGCTTTGCTCTCCGATCAAGTGCTGCGCGAGTTCCGAATTGACATTGAGACCGACTCCACGATTCGCACGGACGAGGATGCGGATCGCGAGGCGCGCACCGAGTTCCTGACTGCCGCTGGAACGTATATCGACAAGGCGTCTCTCGCCATGCAGCAGGCACCGGAGCTCGCGCCGCTCTTGGGCGAGATGCTCATGTTCGGCGTGCGCGGTCATCGCAGTGCCAGAAGCCTAGAGCCGGCGTTTGAAGACGCGATGAAGAAGCTCGGCCAGCCTAAGCCGCCGCAGCCTGATCCGGAGCTGCAGAAAGAGCAGCTGAAAGCTCAGTCGGCGCTACAGCTCGAGCAGCTGAAAGCCCAGACGACGGCACAGATCGAGAACGCCAAGCAGGAAGCCCAGGCGCGTGAAAACATGCTGACTCAGCAGCTCGAGGACGCACGAGCGGAGCGCGATGGGCAGCGCGAGCTCATCATCGAGCGCGAGAAGATGCAGAACGAGAAGGAAATCGCACTCTTCGAAGCCCAGCTCAAGGCCGAGACCGACCGGCACAACGCGCAGATCCAAGCTCAGCAGGCGGACGCGGACCGGCAATACGAGGCGTCGCAGAAAGACGCGGATCGCCAGTCAACGGAGCGCGTGAAGGGTGCAGAGATGGACGCAAACGAGCGCGGCAAGATGATGGAAATGTCGCACCAGGCCCAGGAAGGCGAGAAGCAGCGCCAGCACGAGATCGACACGGCCAAGGACGCTGAGGAGAAGTCAGGCGCTAAGGCGAAGTCTCGCGACAACACTCTAGCCGCAGCGCAGAAATTGGTCGAAGCCCTAGCGCAGTTGAAGGGCGCACAAGTTCACTAACGGAGGGTTCTATGGCGAAGGTAACGATTACCGCGGTCGCGACGGCACTGGCTGCGAATGCCGCGAACGTGGCGACTCAGGCGAGCTTGACGACTGCGAACATCACGGCCATCGCAGCACTACTCGCGCTCGTCGGCGAGCGTCGTGGCAACGCGCACTCGCTCATCAAGCTCTTGAGCGATACGAACCGGGCGCAGCTGTATCTGAACGACTGATGGAAGCGAGCATTGAAACGGCGGTGCTCTGTCCCTCATGTGGGCGTCACATGGCGGCGGTAGGCAGACAGAAGTCCCCGCCGCGCGTCGAATGCCTCAATGCGCTCTGTGCTGAATACGAAAAGGTCTTCACGTATCAGCCGCTGACCGTCGGTCTGAAGCAGGCCGAATAGCACGAATGCCCCTGTACGAATACGAGTGCTCCTGCGGGGCGCTCATGGAACGCATTTGCCCGGTGAAAGACCATACGCCGCGCATTAAGTGCGG
>Ga0070695_100000087_pt1 | contig 39064 bp, 56 predicted proteins | sample KBSK1252metaG_FD_65471 | JGI IMG/M metagenome (GOLD analysis project Ga0070695, IMG submission 65471) | Corn, switchgrass and miscanthus rhizosphere microbial communities from Kellogg Biological Station, Michigan, USA - KBS K1-25-2 metaG | ecosystem: Host-associated > Plants > Roots >...
TGCGAAATGGCGCGATTCGTCAAAAGCCCGGCACTGTCACTCGCGTCAATTCCAGCGGTGAAATTAAAGTATTGAATGATTTGTATGGGGACTTGCAAACAGTGAAGCAGAGTCCCGATTTGCAACGATTGATTGACCTGCGGACACTCTTTGATAACAAGATCAATTTCGCAAAATCGGCACGCGACGTTTCGAGTTCACTTGATCCGCTCTCCCGCGCAATCCGAAAACAAATAGCGGATACAGCCGCGGGTATTGTTGGTAAGTCGGAAGCGGCAAACCTTACGAAGTATTCAGAATTTATTGACGCGCTCAATGAGCTTAAGTCTTTCACCGACAGAAAGGCAGGTGCTGAATTTCTTCTTAAACAAGTATTGTCTGATCGTGGAGGCACACCGCGACAAGTAATCCAGACAATCAAAGATTTTACTGGCATCGATCTGATGGATGATGCAGTGATGTCATCACTTGCTACAGACCTTATCGGAAATTCGCGTCAAAAAGGACTCTTTAGACAAGAGCTAACTAAAGCAGGTCTTGATGCGGCGGCTCTAATGCGGGGTGATCCTACCGGGGCGATTCAGTTGATGATGAGCATCGGGAAAAAAGCCCTTGTAAACGAGGAGAAACAATTCCTTAATGCGGCAAAATGACTTATTTTATGAACCAGCCACTTTTATACACTCCCCCCTTCCAAAGGCCGATGCCTAGTAGGATGAGAGCTATAATAATTCCTAATATAATCATACTCACTCTCATACCACACCACCCCCTAACAAGTCAACCATGAAAAATCAAATCAGAGGAATCGTAAAAAAGAAGCAGGAAGCCCCAACAGGGGGATTTGCCGAATCTATGCTTGGCGCACAGTATCTCTTCAAAGAAATTGAGGAGACAAAAGAAGAGCTGACAACTGCGGTCGATGAAAAGATAGAGGAGGTCGAAAGTGTGGTACAGGAGGCGAAAGTAGCCGTTGCAGAAAGTACCAAAAAGATAGATACAAAAGTTGCGGAATTTGAGCAGACGGCGATCGGACTGATTCAAGATATACAAAACATTCCGACATTGCAGGGCAATCCGGGTACTCCGGCTGACGAGGAAAAAATAATCAAAACGGTTCTGTCTAAAATTCCTCCTGCTCCGAAAGCTCCAAAACTCGATGAGACGGCATTGTTCAAACGCTTCGTTTCAAAACTGCCGGAAAACAAGGCGAGCTTGAAAATCATTCAAGAGATTTTTGAGACTGATCCGATGTTGGTGATTGATAAGATTCTTGCCCTGCCGGAAGACAAATTCAGACTGAAAACATCGCACATCACCGGACTCGACCAGACAATTCGGGCAATTCATAGCCAGATAGGGCAGAGGGGGTACTTGCATGGAGGTGGCGACACGGTTGTCGCGGGAACGAACATCACGCTGACGCGGAATACAAACGGCACTGTGACGATCAATTCAACAGGAGGCGGGGCTTCTCCACTCACCACAAAAGGCGACCTGTATACCTATTCAACAGTAAATGCTCGTCTGCCGGTCGGCACGAATGGGCAACTGCTTTCGGCTGATAGTACAGAGCCAACAGGACTCAAATGGGTCACAGCGAGCGGTTCGGGAACCGTCACCGAGGTCTCTGTCGTGACCGCAAATGGCGTGTCGGGAAGTGTCGCAAACGCCACCACCACTCCTGCAATAACTCTTACGCTTGGGGCAATTACTCCGACATCCGTCGCCGCAATCGGCACCGTCACCGGCTCGAATCTTTCGGGAACGAATACCGGCGATCAGACACTCGCGGGACTTGGAGGCGCGAACACCGCGCTCTCGAACCTTGCGGCGGTGGCGATTAACACCTCGCTTATCTCTGACACCGATTCAACCGATAACCTCGGCTCGACGACCGTGGCGTGGGCAAACCTCTATGTCGACACGATCAGGTCGATTACGGGAAACGCTCTGGCACTCACCCCAGTCTCTGGGCAGAGTCTCACGGTCAATCTCGCGACCACCGGGGACTTTGCGGTGAATACCAGTCAGTTGTACGTCGATACGTCAGCCGCCAGTGTCGGTATCGGGACGACAGCGATGGAAACCTTCTACCGCACGACGAATGCAGGAGCGGATCAGGCAGTCGTGCTCGGCGTGCAGAATGCTAACGGCTCCCGGTTTGGGTTCGCCGGGGTAAATTCCTCGAACTCTGACCTGTATTTCATTCAACCGAATGCTTCGGGAAATAATGTCGCTTCAGCGTTGATTCGGGGAGGGATGCCGTCAGCGATTGCGGGCGCGGAAACGGGGTATCTTATCTTCTATACGAAGCCGTCGACGGGCGCACTCGCGGAGGCAATGCGCATCAATACTGCGGGGGCTGTCGCAATCGGGACGGCGACACCACAATCGTTGATCAATACAACCTCGTCCCCGTTTCTCGATATAACGAGTGCGGCAGGAGCGGGCACGACGGGATTGGTGATCCATGATCTCGATACCACACAGGAGTCGGCATTTGCCACCGCGGGAGCGGGACTGTTTATCGACGTTGCGGGACACGCAACTGCGTCAAACAATTTCATCGCATTTCGGACGAATCCTAATAATTCAGCTTACGGAGCTACGATCGTTGAAGCCATGCGGATCACGAGTGCGGGTACCGTCGGTATCGGCAACACGCCCGCAGCGGGGTTCCGGCTCGAAGTCGGAGCGGGCGGTGCAGGATCAACGAATGAGATCATCAAGATCAACGGTGGGGCATCGGGGCTTGCTGCGACGTACTATTACCAAAATAACGTCGTCAGGGGTCTCTTCGGTCTTGCAAGCGGAAACGACGCACTGGTTACTTCTTCGGTGCTCGGGGACTTTGTGATCCGCAACAGCCAAAAGATGCTTTTTAGCACAGATGCGGGAGGTACGGCAAGCATGGTGATTCTCACGGGCGGCAACGTCGGCATCGGGACGACAAACCCTTCAGTCAAGTTCCACGTCGCAAAAGACGATGCCGTCACGAATACGGTCACGGATGTTGCTCAACTGAACCACTCGTCTTCGGGAACTCCCGCCGCAGGATTTGGTACAGGCTTGCTCTTTACCGCAGAATCGTCGACCACGGATGCGCAACAGATGGCTCGTATACAAGCAACGTGGAGTACGGCTACCCATGCATCAAGAGCAAGCACATTGGACTTTCAGACGGTGACAGGGGCAGGAGCACTGACGACGCAGTTAAGTATCTTAGGAAATGGAACTGCCGTCCACAGTGCGCCAGTGCGCCTGAAAGGGTACACAGTGGCAACACTGCCTGCGGGAGTGCAGGGAGATACGGCGTTCTGCACAGATTTGCTCTTGCCAGCATTCCTTGCAGTGGCGACGGGTGGAGGAGCAGTGGTCGGACCGGTCTTCTACGACGGTACAAATTGGGTGTCAATTTAATAAATAACACAATTATCATGGCACAAGATTCAGTAAACAAACGAAAGAACATCATTACAAATGCAGTGATTCACTCTGAAAGGATCGTCGATGCGCTCAATGCCCTCATACAGCTCAAAGCAGAACGTGATGATCTGGATTCCCCGATTATTGATTCGGATTGTGTAAACGGGAACTCACATCTGACTGCCGGAATTGTCGGCACCCTCTTTGACTTCGTGCTTCCCGATCTTAAAGCCACGTTCGACGAGACGCAGAATAACCAAATCCTGAACCAGATGCGTCACTAATTTCCACATTCTCCGCTGCCTAACCTATGGCTGAAACTGACACAATTCAAGATGATTATGTCCCCGAGACAACTATGGCTGAAAAAACAGATGCACAACGCGATGAACTTTTGATCCGGCTTGACGTGAAGGTTGACCTCCTTCTCGGTCAAATGACGGAAGTGAGAGAGTCGTACAAGAACATGTCTGCGCGTCTTTTGGCAGTTGAGCTTTCCAAACTCGACAAAGAGGTTGCTGATGCCCGATTTGGCGAACTGGAGAAATCGAAAGACAACGCGCTGGGAGCGTTAAAGATACTGTACATAATGGTTATACCGATGGCGATCTTCATTCTATTCAATACTTTCGTACAGAATAAAAGCGCACTCACTAAAGAAGACCTCACACAAGCATTATCAACATACGAAAAACCATGACAAAACTAATTCTACAAAAAAAGAAAAAGCCGCAGCTCATCCTCAAAAAGAGACAGGATGAAAAAAAGAAAAAGGGAAGTGGATATGCCTAGAATATGAAAAACGTCGTGAAATCAGCATCGGGAAAACAATTGAAGCACTGGGAGGCTACCGTTACCCACGGCGAGACAAAGGCCGAAATACAACGGGAGATTAAACGGCGGAAGCGAAAAAAGATATGAAACTACGTTGCATTATATACAGTACCGATCGCACCTTCTGGTTCAAACGGGATTTTGGAATTATCAAGCAGACGATTATGCGGGGGAAGGGGATCGAGGGGATTGACTTCGATGTTCGGTACTTCCCCCCACCCCTTACCATTCCTACCGTGACGGACTATATCGGGAACGTAAAGCCAAACTGGGGATGGTTTCGCCAACGTTTTCCCGCAAACGGGCACAACGTCGTCGTCTTCCACACCACTCAAAAACATGCGAAGCGGTGGGGAATCAAAGGGATGAACGGTTCGTACTCGGATGACCCAGATGAAGTGTTTGAGTTCTTCATGGTCGCGAGTCAGGGAGAAAATGCAACGGGGTATACAAAGAGCCGATTCTGGCAATTGTTCTGCCACGAACTCTCTCATGGATTCTTCAGATGGACGGCGAAGTACGATCCCACCCATGACTATGACTACACATACAAGGATGATCCGGCGAGGAACGTGTACAAGCTCGAAGACCTTTTCCTTCTGGTGGATTTCACCAAGTGGGATTTGCTGGCAAAGAAGCGGAATTATTTGGTGAGGTTATTGGAAAAATTAAGAAAGAAATATGGTTGAAAAAACATTAAGTCAAAAACTAGGAGAAATTATCCGGTCGCCGCGCTTTCTGCAACTCTTTTTGGTCGGAGTCGTTACAGGACTGAACGTCTACCACCAGACACAGGATGTAATCTATGGGATTACTTCTGCTATTGGGGTTTGGCTCACTGGTTCGGTCGCGGTTGGAACGGTGGATCGCAATAGCGACAAAAAACTTGAGGTTGCCAACAAAATGATAGTTGTCGAAACCATCAAAAGCGAGGCGGCAGCTGATACCGCCAGCGCAACGGTGCAAGTCGCGAAGATACAGAGAAGCCCAAACGAAGTATCCCATGGAGAATAGCATCAACTGGACTACCGTTCTCGTCGCATTCATCGCGTTTTTAGGAACGGTAGTCACGGTTGTGGGTGGTATTTATCTGGCTAAAATCGCTAATTCGGTAAAAAGAGCAGCACAGGATACCCAAGACACTGCTGTTTCAGTTGAAAAGATACACAAGGCTGTCAATTCCACGGCTACCGCACAAGTCGAAAAGATAGATGCTCTCCAAGAACAAATACGTCTGCTCACAAAATCAGAAGCAACACTCAAAGAGCAGTCGAAAGGGTAGTGGTATAATACCTCTACGAGTCATCTAATGGCCACCGCCGGTTGAGTCTGGGTAACGTTTCAAATCTATGCTGACACAGGCGAAAAAGGAGTCGGTAGTGGCCAAACTAGACGCGATGGTGAAAGACCTGAATGAACACACACCGGAGACGGACGGAGTGCGAGAGCGAGTGGGTATTCCTGAACCATTCAATAAAGTAGCAACAGTGATACTCGTGGTCGCGGCGGTCGTAATCGTGATTAGTCTTTTGACGGGGGCAATGCAGCCATTTCCGATCATCGGGAGGCTCATGTGAACCGGGAAGAGTGTGCCGTCGTTCTTATTATCATCGGCGTCATTTCCTTTTTACTGGTCGTCTGGTTTCATTTGCGAGTAATTTGGTGAAATGGTAGACTCCCCCCGGATTGTTCCGAACAGGGAATAACGCAGAGAGCCGCCATTTCTCGGCGGCTTTCTGCTATACTTCCCTCCAGACACAGGTCGAATGTGTCTATACGCCAGATGCGTTTAGCGGTAGAACCCACGGCATGAAACGTGGGTTTTTGCTGTATACTGTCCCCGAACCTATAACCAAAGGAGAGGGTATGGGTCTGTTCTTTGCAGCATTTGTTTGTCTGGGAGTGTTGGTGATCGAATTGGTCGCTATTTCCGGGAAATTGGAGAAAGGGTGAAGCGAAGAAAACAAAAAAAGAAGGAGAAGAAAGACAAGAAGCGGAAGCCGAAGATCAAACGGTTGCGGAATGTCCTGTATCGAAAATAGGGAGGTGCCTATGTTGGGCAGCAGTATTCCCAACTTTCCAATCTGCGGAAAATGTCGCACAGAGATTTTGAGCGTTCCAGCGCCATACGAAGGCCAGCAGTGGTATCATGCGCGATGTCGGCCGGAATTGGCTACGATTACCCTCTCCGAGGTTCAAAAACAAGAAGGTTTCAAAAAACGATACGATCCGGACGCGGGTCTGAAAATCTAGTTCTTTGTGGCTCGTCGGAATTACCGACGAGCCACTTTGTAACTGCATAGTAGACAAATTATACGCAGTTATTCGTTTTACGGCGATTGTGCGAATGAGTATTTCGCACAAAAAGTCAATAGGATTTATCCCCACCTCTCTCGCTATCCCCTCTTTACTGCCCATAATCATACCCCCCTGCAAATGGCAAATGGTAGAATGAGAGGTAGTGCTTTGTTCTTGGGGGAAAGAGAGACTGTTGTAGAGTAGCAATACAGGTTCTCGCGAGCGAAGTATTGCGAATGTCTCGGAGACTTCCCCACGAGTACGGCACTAGGTGCTGTTCTAACTGCTGGGATTAAGTCACGGGACAATCTGCGTAGGAGTCACCGTGGGATAACGTTGCTTAACTTTGGGACAAAAGGACTGACCATGGATAGCAGTGTATACAAAACCCAAAGGCGCGAGTTTGCAACGGCGACTACGCTCCCAGCAGTCAAAACGGGATACAGAAAATTACCAGCTTGGCATCAGTGGGGACGATATTCTGCCAAGCGTATCGTCCCCTTTGTGTTTATGAGATATATAAACTTGACGCAGGGGAAAAGAGCAATAGTTGATGATGAAGACTTTGAGGAATTGAACAAATGGAAGTGGCATGCAGATGTCCAAAAAACTGGATTAGTGTATGCTCGTTGTAGAAGAGAAGGAAAATTATACCGCATGCACCGTGTTATTTTAGAAGCAACTATCGGTCAATTTGTAGACCATAAAAATGGTAATGGACTCGATAATCGAAAGGAAAATTTGAGCTTTTGCAATCCATCACAAAATCAACATAATAAGGGTAATCCAAAAAATAACACCTCTAGTTTCAAGGGTGTTCTCTTGTCTAAACATAAAAAGACAAAAGTTTGGAAAGCACGCATATTCATCAAAAACGAACCAGTACATCTTGGTTACTTTGAAACGGCTATTGAGGCGGCAAGAGCGTACAATACGGCCGCCCTAAAGTACCACAGAGACTTTGCCCGACTGAACGTGATAGAATGAAGTCCTAGCCCTGACCTTTCTGAATGGCAATTTCCGAAACTCTCTAGTCGAGAGAAAGAGCAACTATTAAGTATTTCTTAACAGTTGCTCGTACAGCGGAATGAGAATGAAGTTATGTACTTGCCCATTACATAAGAAAACCGAATAGATACGATGTTTTGTATCGTTTGGAGAGCTATGTATAGGATAAGAATTACATAACGACCGCACGCCATAATTCCCTTTCATTTTATCTCAACTACTAAAGACAATAGCCGCCGGGACACTCATAACCACACTGTTGGGCTTCCCTTTTACTGTGACGGGCGCGGAATCTTCGGCACAAAAATCAGCGACTACCGAGCAGACCTTGGGACTCATACGGCAGATACAGAACCTTCAAGAGAAGGTCGCATTGGCTTCGATGGGCAATACCATCGCTATGACGAAGCCGTCACCATCACAAACAACTGCAAAACAATCTTCCATACCGAAGGATATTCGACAACAGTATGCAAGTAGTGTGCAAGTCGGTGTGCAATTAGTTTTACCAGGAATTGAAGAAAACGGGCAAAAAGAGGCAAAAACGGCAATTCCCGGAGAGTTTACAGAGTTTAGCCCGAGTGACACTAAACTCTATAAGCTTTCAACTACTCCCGGAGAGTTTACAATCGTTTCTAGTGAGGTTGACAATCACTTTACAACTACTACAAATCCTGCAAAAATATCAAGCAATTCAGCCGATGAACTACAACAAACACCTCTTTCAGTACAACAAATAATTCATGCTATACAAGACAAAAAACGAGACACTGATCGGGTTTATACGGGTACACATTGTGAACCCTATCGTGCGCTTTTTGAAAAATATGATTGGGACGTGGAGATAGCGATGGCGATTTTTGATGGAGAAAGTAGATGTGTTCCATCCGCTAAGTCCCCTACCAACGATCATGGCTTAGGTCAGTATCATAATGGTCTCGCGGTTTACGGTGAAAAAATCTATGACGCGGAGTTTAATATGGAAAAGTGCTACTACGATAAATACAAACAGGGCGGCTTCCGTCATTGGGCGGTATATAATAGCGGGGACTATTTGAAGTATTTGAAATGAAAAACAAATCCATAACCGAAATGTTTGAAGCTCCGCTCCGAAAAACATTTGAGGAGGCGACGAGAGATGAGCCGAAACACGGCTGGGACGAAGACGGGCGGTTTTACAACTGCTCTGCTGGTTGTGTGCATAATAGTTTCTGGGCGAGTTTTATTCAAACGCCGGAGTGGGATTCATGGAGAAAGGAAAATGCACGCAGACTTTTTGAGAAAGAAGAGATGACGGTATATGACGTTGACGAGTCCGCCGAGTGCGGCTGGATGTCGGTCGAACATGCCCGTGCCTTCCTTAAGTTTGTGCGGAACTTGAAATGAAAAAGAAAATCAAAAAGAAAGAGATGCCCGATCCAATTCCTCCGCGCATTCTAAAAATCTTCGATCCTATTTTTAGACAAAGAATATGGGTGCTTTTGAATCACGATGATAAAAGTTACGCACGGTTTCTGAACCGACAAAAAATAAAAGATATATCCAAAGAGATCGGCAATTTTGCTGGCTTTACCGCAGTTGTCGAGTGTGAGAATGGACTGCATGACTACCTCATTCTTCTAAAACATTTCAACTGGTGCATTAAAGACCAAGGTACACTGATCCATGAAATCACTCACGCCGTCATCCGAATCTTTGAAGGTAACAACATACCTTTCAATTCAGACACGCAGGAGTTTATTGCACACAGTATTACAGGACTCTATGAGACGATAGCGCAGAAACTTTTAGTGTTGAAGAAGTAATGTAAACTAACTCGCCTTTTTCTTTACATGTCAGAAGAAGATGTAAACAAAAAAGAGCCGCCACTCTGTCTCTCATGTGGAAGAATTATGGAACCTACGAACGATCCCTACTCATGGCGATGTACGTGTGCGCCGGAGTATGTGGTGTCTGTGGGATGATATACTAAAAGAGTCATTCTAAAAGCGTCACCTGAAAGGGGGGCGTTTTTTGTGTCTATTGGTGATACACTTTCACCATCTCGCGTACCGAGTGTACGAGGAGTTCTTAGAACCGCCAGAGGGCGGTTTTTTGTTGCTACTTCCCTACTAAAAGTTATGCACACCCCACTATACAAAAAGTATACTTTCTGATATACTCTATGGAGTAGGGTGGTTCTTTGAATAGTGGAGTGGCGGAATAGGTAGACGCATGTAAGGACACGCATTAGTGCTACAGAAGGGGAGACACATTCTCCTACAGGTAAAATGCCAGTTTTACATGCAAGGTGACTATACTCGGTAACAAACTGATAGCCATAAATAAAACGGGGACAATGGCTGGCGCCCCATCCGAGTCAAATCCTTGCCTCCACTATTCAGAGGATCATCCTCATTTATCAGATAAGACATTGTAATGACGGCGAAAACGGCAAACACGGAGTTAAGAAAATCAATCTTAGTTCCTGAAGAATTGCACGCCGAAATCGAAGAACTCGCATCTTTGGAAGGTCGATCTATTCCAAAAGAGCTTGCGTACATGACTCGAAGACGGCGCGCAGAGATAGAGAAGAGAGACAGTATCTAGTCCATAGCCATAACAAACGAAAAGACCCACCGAAGTGAGTCTGATCGCACTAATCCCTCGAAAGAATTAATAGCACTCTCCGTAAAGAGAGTACAATCGAAATAATACCATGAGTGAAACAACTTTGGCCACCGTGGCCAAGTATGGATTTATCCTCTCGATGTTCCTTACCACCACCGTCCTCGTCTCCCACTACAGTGGATTATCAGAAGCCCTGATACAATCCTTCGCATGACCTCGCCTGAAAAGAAGAAGACGTTTATGGAAATCGTAAACGATAACTTCGATAAAGCGTTGGAGCACTGCAATTTTGCACTCGCCGCGAAAATAACTGAAGAGGTGGAGTTGCGGGGTTTAGGTGAAACCGCACAGGAAATGTACCGGAGAATTGTGAAGCGACAAGAGATAAACTTTCCAGAATTAGAAACGGACAGCTGGAAAAAGAAAATGCCCGAAGAAGACCTAACCGAAGAAGCGCACCGCAACCTAAGACACGACAACGGTTGGATGTAATACTAGCAAAGTAACTTCCCTGCCCTACTATGGAGAAACCCTATCTAACACTTTTGCAGGCGTGCGAGATTCTCGGCAAACAGCCGAAAACAATATACCGATATGTGAAGCGCGGTTGGCTGCACCCGGAAGTAAGTTTGAGTTCGAGAGGAACCACTCAATACTTATTTTACAAAGCCGATCTCGATGCCCTAAAGACGGTAGACAGGACTACCCTAGACAACGCTAGCCTAGACTACCCTACCCTAGACCAGACAGGACAGGAGCAAGAAGACCTAGGAATAGAGGAGGCTTTAGGTGAGACTACCCTAGACCAGACTAGACCAGACTTGCCTAGACAGGACACCAATCAAGAAGTAGTGTCCACTCTTCGGGAACATGTTGCTTTTCTTCGAGAGCAGATCACAGTAAAAGATGAACAGATAAAAGATTTGAGCAAGCGAAACGAGGTAGCTATCGGGATCATCGGCTCATTCCAAAAGGAACGCATGGCGATAGAGGCACCAAAGCCCGAAGAACCCCACCACGAATACGGCTACCGAGAACATGAGACCGATGGAAGTGCAGACGCATCCCCTTATGAGTAACCAATAAAAATTACTATGCTAACCCAAGAAGAAAAAACAGCACGAGCCAAGTACCCATTATTCCACACACCGCCGGACGATGATGTCTTCGAAGAAATGCGCGCTGCCTGCATAGACGAGTGGCATAGCATGGAAGGAGAATACCCCCGCGCGATCTTCTACGAAGAACAACTGCCGTACATGCTGAACATATTGGATAATTTTTCAGTGATCTTCTTGCAATTTGACGGGAAATACCAAAAGGAGATCGTCTCGAAATTAAGTGAGAAGACGAAAGGGGAGCTGCGGAAACGCCTGGTCGAGGCGGAGTATGATGACGGGCAGTATTTGGAGAATATTGGATTATGAAAATCACCACAAAATTTTTTCTCGGGTCTCTGATCGTGGTGATTGTTATGCTTTCTCTTGTTGTCGGTGGCACATACTGGACGAGTGAATTTACAAAAGAAGACTTGCGCGAACCCTGCGAGAAATTGGGCGGGGTATTGCTGGGGTGGAAGTGTATCGACAGAGTCACTAAACAGGAAATTGGATTATGAGAGACATCACAAAACAAGAGTTCGATGCCTACGAAGAAGTGAGACTATCCGGCGCTACTAATATGTTCGCTGTGAATTACGTCTGCCAATTATCGGGACTGGAACGCGAAGAAGTGATCGACATAATGAAAAATTACGCCAAATACAAAAAGGAGTTTTTATCAGCGAGGAAGTAAGTGATGAGATATGAAGGAAAAAATACTAACAGTGCTCGGAAAATATAAAGTTATTGGAGACACCACATACGGTCTCGGATGTGAAGATGCCAGTGACCTTGCTGACGAGATAATTGGCATCTTTATAGAGAGTATGGGGCTATGATCGAAATCATCACCTCCCTCACCGCACAACGCTTGCATCTACAAGAGTTACTCGCAGAAGAGGTTATCCACATACGGGGTGCTTGCGTACCAAAGGGGGTATGGTACAATATAGAAAGGTCGAAAACAAAAGACCCGCCAGAATTGGCGAGTCCGATGCAAAATCCTTCCGAGATTTTTATCAGAGCTATTGTAAAACCCTGATGTCTTACTCTAGCAAAATTAGCATGAAAAAGAAAACACTGACTGTAGATTTCTTTAGACACCATGGTTCAATCGGCGGAACGATAGGCGGTAAAAAACGCTCACCCGCAAAGACCAAAGCCGCAAAAGAGAACATTAAAAAGAGGTGGAGTAAAGTTAAAAATAAACATGACACAACTTAAAACAATCACACTGTCCGGCAAACAGTACGCACAAGTGGCAGAACGCCTACGAGCAGTACATGACCAGCACAAGAACTTTGACATCGTTACAACATACGAAGTCACTCCCGCCGGATCGGTAGTATTCACCGCAACACTCACGATCCGAGACGCGGACAAAACAACGGTATACACGGGACACTCCTTTGGTGCTTTGAAAGCCGCGAAAGCGTTTGAGAAGCAAGAAACTATCGCGGTAGGTCGAGCACTGGCATTTGCGGGATATCACGCTGACGGGGAAATTGCCTCGGCTGACGAAATGGCGGAGTATGAGGACTCGGCAGACAGTGAGATGGTAACCACGGCAGTCTCCACAATCCAAAAAGCGAAAGACCTTAAAGAATTGAAAAAGGCGTATGAGGCTATGCCACCTGAAATGCAACGCTCCAAGCGTGTCCTAGAGGCCGGAAAGGTAAAGAAACAGGCACTAACTACGATTGAATAATATGCGCGTGCTTCACATGGAGCAGGGGAGCACGGAGTGGTTGGCGGCTAGGTCGGGTGTTATCACTGGCACTCGATTAAAACAGGTGCTTGGCACACAGTCGAAGTCCTTGTTGTATGAACTTCTTGCGGAATCTCTAGCCCCGAAAAAGGAGATGTTTGTGTCGGAAGAAATGGAGAACGGGACTATCTACGAAGCGGACGCCATTACTCTCTACGAAATCACCACGGGACGCTTCACGTCTTCTGTGGGGTTCGTACTGCACGAAAAGTACGACTGGCTCGGTGTCTCGCCGGACGGACTATTCAAGGAGGGAAAGAACTATGTCGGAGCCGTTGAGGTCAAATGCCCCGACACAAAAACCCACGTCAAGTACCTGGTCGAGAATAAGATACCGATAGAGTACCGCGCGCAAGTCCTCCAATACTTTCTGGTGTGTGATTCTTTAGAGTGGCTGGACTTCATCTCATACGATCCGCGTATTCAATTACCCGAAATGCAGTTGGCTATTATTCGGGTGACGCGCGAAGAATTGAAAGATGAGCTGGACGTGGCGATGGGTAAATTGCTCGATTTTCGGGAGAAGTGGGAAGCATTAAACGATAAGTACCTAATCTAGTATGGGAGAAATCGCAGACGCAATGATAGGCGGGGAGATGTGCGAAGCATGTGGAGTACCGATTGACGCGGGAGATATGGGTATACCGATGTATTGCTCAAAACGGTGTGCGAGAGACCGCGGAGTGCCAGAAAAGGATATAAAGTTACGAGTAGCAAAAGAAAGCGACTGACCTTTTGTTTGCCGATCTATGTACGAGAAGGGGAGGAGGTAACGAAGATAAAATGATATGCAAGCGGTGATCGCGCAATACTACAAAAGCAAAGCCCGTGCCGAGAAAAAGGTCGAAGAAAATCAGCGCGCATGGAAAGGAAAACTGGCGTGGTATATCGTCTGCGCGCCGAACGGCTACTTTGTAATCTCTGAAACTGCCGCGAGACTTTCCTACCCGCAATTAGATTTCAGTTTCAAAGACAGAAAATATATTGTCACGGAATACTTATCCCCACACCCTCCCTCATTGCACCGGAAATAAAAAGATGCAAATATAAAAGTCACCAGAAGTCTGAAGACTCTTGCTCGACTGTCCGCCCAAAAATAAGGGGAATCGAAAAGTGTAAGCAAAACAATGGAAACAACCATCAATGAAACGCAGATCGAAAAAATAAAAGGCGAAGTCACTCGTTTGCGTTCAGAAGTTGAAACACTCATCACGGAAGGAATAGAAAAAGATCACTACATCTCCACACTTGAGAATGCGATCAGGGGATGTTGGCAGTTAGTAAAATGATACTAATATCATGGCAAATAATCGCTACATCAAGGACAACGTGTGGGAAGATGGGTGGGTGTTCTCAATTGTACCCGAAGAAAAACTGGTATGGATTTTCCTCCTTGTCAATTCTGAAAACAACATCGCGGGGATATACAAACTGAACCGATCACTTGCCGCGCAACTGGTGGGACTTGACGTGGACGTTTTCAATGGTGTCATAAAGCACTTTGAATACGCGAAAAAGATCATCACTTGTGGCGAGTGGATCATTCTGGTGAACTTCCACAAGCACCAGTCGGTGAACCCTAAGGTCGAGGCAGGGGTAGTCAGAATCATCAAGGAATTACCCGCAGAAGTGATAAAAGTATTGCCTATGGATAGCCTATGTATAGCCTATCCTACGTTACTTAACTTTACTTTACTTAACGCTAATCGCGTTACGAACGAAAACGCGGGAAAAAGCAAAATAATGCTTTTGTCACCTATCCTAGATGACGATGGGGAAATCGAAGCGATCGCGCAATTTATCCTATCGAAACTCCATGACCGCCACTCCTTGCAGTATTACCGCCTCATTGCCGCGAGAATCTCCGAGCATGAAATCAGGCGTGTCTTATCTGAAATAGAGCATGACAAGGAAGCCAAAAGTCCGGCGAAAGTATTTGTCTCTGAAATGGAGAAACTCGCCGCCGAACTGTTGACAACGAGGGGATAGTAGTGGGGATAGAATAATAAAAATATGTACAGAAAATCATGGAAAACTTTTTGGCTGGGTGTGATACATACTTTTTTCGGGCATCCAAAGAAAGACTGTGAGGCGGTTGGTGCATTGAGTGTACGTTGCCGGTGCGGAGTTATTATCTCTTTATCGGATTATTACTAAGAACGTAACCATGATTGAAAAAATAGACCTCTTAAAATTGAGCGGAAACCAAATAGGCAATGAAAGCCATATACCCTACGATGATATAAATACTCTCGCGGAGAAAGTGAACGAACTGACCGATGCGATGAATGAAGTAATTAAAATCCACTCACAGTGAAAAAATCCGGCTTTAAGAGAAGTACCGCAGTCCCCGCAAAGAAACGCGCCACAGCGATTCTAGGCACGAAAAAACGCAAACGGCGGTCACTCTCGAAGCTGAAAAAAGACCTTGATGCAATTTTCTCAAAGTGGGTGCGCAAGAAGTATGCGATCAATGGTATTTGTTACTGTTTCACCTGCAATAAACCAATGGCAATAGCTAGTGCGCAAGCCGGACACTTCGTCTCGCGACAATTTCTCGCTACTCGCTGGGACGAAAACAACTGTCGGCCGCAATGTTGGGGCTGTAACGGATACGGAAAAGGGCAACCCCTTATCTTTGAAGAAAACCTAGTCGCGGAGATCGGCAAGAAGAAAGTCGAAGCCCTTAAAAAATCGCGCCATCAAGTCTTGAAACTGGATCGGGCGTGGTATACAGGAAAAATCGCGGAAGTGAAGGAGCTTTATCAGTCAATGCAGGGAGTATGAAAGCCCTGTATACCCCGAAAAATCATACAGCCGAGGAGTTGCTAAAAAGTCTAGGGTTTTTGTCGGCGAACAAAGGTTTTGTTCTTCCTAGCACGATGGAAAAAAGAGGGCAACCAACGCAAATTCACGCCTTGCTTGAACTTGACGGCTCGATAGACCTGCATGAGGATTTTGAGGCAGGTGGAAAACATTTTGCCCGACGGACTGGTCGAGTCAATTGTTTCATTGAGATTCTTGCAAAACAAGATAAAGGGGAACCTCTGAACTTGACTAAAAAACTAGAAATACAATATCAGTGGCCGTGGAAAAAAAGTGAGTGGGAACCGATGAGAAAATATCTATGACGATCGAAGAACACCAAAAACTCACCTGCCTCTGCCAATCCGATAAATGGCACGGACTTGCCAACATCCTTTCTTATTTGAAAACAATTACTCCCGATCCGGCAATTCCCCCAAAAGAGGAGATTTTACCGAGATTCCCGGTAAAACAGCCAGAAAGTGAAAAAGTGCCAATTCCCGGAGAGAAACCCAAAAACACCGACCCCTTCAGACGCGTAGTATCCGAGAGTGAGGATATAAATCCGGATGATATTCCATTCTAATTCTTGTCCACAGTTGACGGGAACGGAGACGGGGACTACAATAATACTATGAAAATAAATCTAGGTTCGATTGAGATTCCAATAAACGCGGCAACAAAGACCCTTGCCATTTTGGGGAAGCGCGGGTCTGGGAAAAGTTACGCCGCCGCCGTTTTTGCCGAAGAGTTGTTCAAAAATAGCATTCCATTTGTGGTCTTTGATCCGATAGACGTGTGGTGGGGATTACGCCTTTCTGCAAACGGAAAAGACAAAGGATTACCTATTGTGGTGTTCGGTATTCAAAATGCGGACATTCAGTTAGACCGTGAAATGGGGCGAAGAATCGCGCAAGCGGTAGTGAAAGAAAATATCTCATGCGTCATTTCTACATTCGGTATGCCGAAAGCGGCGCAAAGGCATCTTATCGCAGAGTTCTCAGATGAACTGCTGAATATAAACAATACCCCGCGCCAAGTGCTTATCGAAGAAGCGCATGAGTATCTTCCGCAAAGAGTGTTCGGAGGGCTTGGGGTGGTGTTTAATGCCGTCTCGAATCTTGTGGTGATGGGGCGCAACAAGGGCATCGGCGTGACGCTGATAAACCAACGCGCCGCGACTATAAACAAAGACGTACTCACACAGTTAGACACGCTATTGGCGTTTCGTAACGTCTCACCACAAGATCGGAAAGCATTGCGCGATTGGGTCGAGTATCACGCCGCAGAAGGCGACTTTGAGAAGTTCATGGAGTCCTTACCATCACTCCCTACAGGCGAAGGTTGGATATGGTCGCCGGAGTTCTTGGAGGTATTCAAGAAAATCAAGATACGAAAGCGCGAGACGTTCCACCCTGACCGTGAAAAGATCGGCGACACCTTCACCATGCCGGAGCTGACGCAGATTGACGTTCAGAGCTTTATTGAAAAGTTTTCAAGCTCTCTCAAAAAAGAAACGCCGAAGAAAGAGGACAGGAAATCAAAACCAGAAATCATTGAAGAAACGCCGGAGGATTTAAGTTTGCACGAAATCAAAAACCAGTACGAGAGCCAGTTGATTGTGAAAGAAGGCGAGATACGCGACATCAAGAAAATCATCGAACAGATACGGGGGATTGTTGGAGTAACTAATGGTATGAGTGCTGACACTCCGATAGTTTATAGTAATGGCAATGCGTCTATGTGGATAGAAAAATTGGGAGCTAACCGCGCGGCGGGTAAGATTCTCTCGTTCCTTGCGGGCAAAAGTGGTATGAAGTTTACCCGTTCACAGATATGCTTGGCGTGCGGTCTTGCGTCTAAAGGCGGCAATACTACAGACGCATTTTCGACTTTGAAAAGAAACAATTTGATTGTTGAACAAGGGAAAGAAATTACGGTAAATCCAAACCTATGACCAAAATAAAAAAATCATTTCACCTCGATCCCTCCCACGTTGAAAAAGTAAAACGCGCCGCCCTTTCTTTGGCGAAGAAAGAACACCGGAAAGTCACCGAAAGTGAAATCGTAAGGAACTTAATAGACACCCCCTCCCACTCCGATAAAGAGAGAAATGTATGAAACTATCACAGCTAATAGATGAATACTTTGAACAACCCGCGCGAGAGCTTCTTTTTCGATTGGGAATACCTCTATGGGTTCCGATTGCGTATGCCGTTGTAGTCGCAGGGATTTTTGTGTACAGGATAATCGTTTGACCCCCTAACTGTTACTGTATAAGGATATGAAACTCAACGACCTCTCAAAAGAAGACCTTGAATCAGTCGGTATAAAACCATTTGAAGATGAAGCCCGCGCCAGTGCAGAGTTGGCTGATAGAGAAGCACCAAAGGAACTGACTCCTGTAGAGGAAGCCATCCTAGCACTCGCCGAGTATCTCGAATACGTGAACCACGATGAATACGCTGTTAGAAAACACATCATGGAAATACTTGGTGTTGAAAAAAAGCCGTTAGCTAACCCCACCGTACTATGACCACCAAGAAACAGAAAAAGGAGGCGCGGATAGATACCCGAAAGCCACAGAAAGCAAAACTCGCACTGTTTTGGGGCAAACATGTTATTTCAGGAGACTGTACTTTTATAGGGAAAAAATACAAAGACGGGCAGATTATTATAGAAATTACTTATACAAAACCATGAGCATACAATCAATACAAGAGGAAGCGCGGGAGAGAGTATATGACATACTCGGCTTGGAAGTTGACCCGTCTGGTCAAGACGAAATGTATCTTATTCGAGACGAAGACGGAGAAATTATAGAGGGTATAGACTTCCGTGAAGAACTTGACCAGATAGTTGCCCTCATCTCCTCCAGCGTACAGAAGGGGCGAGAGGAGGCGACAGAGGAGATACAGAAATTAAGCGGGATAGTTGCAAAAGCAAATATCGAACAGAAACCAATCAACCCACACTGGCTTTATCAAGAATTACTAAACATGCGCGCCAAATCCCTCCCCGAAGATACGGTAATAAAATAGATATGACAGATCAACAAATCATCGCAGAGTTGGACAACGATTTTACTTTTGAGGAACTAAGAAAAAACGGGAAATTGTATGGTGCAGTAATAAACCGTATTCGCTCAATCCGCCACACCGATCAAGAAGAGTTAGTGAGAGCGGTGGAGAGGAAAAGGGAATCTCTGAAATGGCAAAAAGAAAAAGTGTGTACTCACTGGCAAGATAACTGCTCGTGTCGTTCAGATGAGGAAGTGGAAACACACAATAAAGTTGTCGACAATGTTTTCGATGCCGTCCTGTCCTTACTCGCTAAGAGAGAATGAGATATGACCGCCCAATTTAAACCAGAAGTAAAAACCATACAGGATTTTAAGGAGAACCTTGAAATAGTGCTCGATGAGTATTTTCCAAAGCTCAACGAGAAGGATGTATCAAAGCCAAGTCCGAATAACAGATCGGCGGCACTTGTTCTTTTTGCACAAGCAGTTATTTTGGCGAGGATACTGCTGGAAAATAATTCGGAGAAATAATAACGCCGCCCTTTTCTTTTTATTGAAAAGTCTATGCTAAAATACCCGCATTAGTAACTAAGTAATTTCTATGAGAGAACTAAAATTGCCGATGGAAGTGATGGTAGATGACGAGGATGTCGATGATGTCGATGATGAGCCGGTGGATAATGAGGACGGGGAATAAGTATGTCAACAAAAACATTTTCACAACTCCAAGAAATTGATCGTACCGTCGCGGAACTCTACGGAGCCGATCCGGAACTGAAACAATCAAAGTTCGGCTACTGGTATACCAAGTGGTACAAAAAGTTTCTGCAACCCGTGTGGGACGAGCGAAGCGAAGCGATACAGGGTATGTATGTAGACCACGCGCTTGAAGACCCGACGACAAAAGCGATTCTCGAAGACCGCACGAGTACCCGCGGGTATAAGTTCTCAAAAGAAGCGATGAAACAGGTTATTGCGGAAGAGAAGAAACTCATTGCGGAGTTTGATGCAAAAGAGGTCGAAATCGAGCCGATGATTAAAGCGGAGCATGTACCAGAATTGACCGAGGAGCAGAAAGAGGTGCTTATAGGGAGTTTGGTTGTGGGGGAGGAACCAAAATGAACTACGAACTTGCAAGAAAACTAAAAGAGGCCGGGTTTGCTTATGATAAAGATTTAGATATTCGAGGTGAGCAAGCAAGTCCTTCTGGTAAAGGAAGTTGGCTTTATGGTTCTAAGGGAGTTCCTAGTGATGAAATGGTGTATGTCCCAACCCTCTCCGAGCTTATAGAAGCGTGTGGGGATAGATTCCACTCCCTGCATCAGATGAATGACGGTTCAAAAATATGGTGGAATGCTCATGGGATTGAAAATCAGTTTGGAAAGACATCAAGATCGGGAGACACTCCCGACGTAGCAGTCGCAAACTTGTGGCTTGCACTTAATGAGAAAACAATTACATGAAAATATCTCTTGTCGGTACACAAGCTCGTGATAAGGCTGTCAAAGGAATGGCGTATGTGGCTGATGCCGTGAAATCCACAATAGGCATATACGGGCAGAACTTTCTTTGTGAGAAAGGAAACAAAATAACAAATGATGGCTTTTTAATTGGGTCTGAACTCGCGCCCACGATCAAAGACGAGTTTGAACGCCGCGGCGCACTGGTCGCACAGGAAGCGGCATCGAAGACAAATGACGTGGTAGGTGATGCCACCTCAACCGCATGGGCGTTGACTCATGCGATTGTAAAAGAAGCCGTGCGGTTTTTGCCAAATGAAAAAACAATAAAGGCGAAAAAGACTCCGAGTGAGATACGCGATATGATAACGACGGCAAAGGAGGAAGTAGTTTCAAAACTTGCAGAGATGGCGACGCCAATAACCTCGAAAGAGGAGTTGATAAAATCGGCTCTTGTATCAGTCGAAGATGAAGAAATCGCAGAACTTTTGGGAGGCACCCAGTGGGAACTTGGCGCGGACGGGATTATTGTCGCCGAAGAGGTAAACGAGGCGATCTCTTCTATCGAAAAGGTAAAGGGTATCAGGCTCGATAACGGTTTCGGCGGCTCGTACCTGATTACCGATCCTGAAAAAGGCACCCTCGAACTTGATAACATGCCGATCCTGCTCACGAACTACACCATCGGGGCTGAAGAATTGTTAGGATTTAAGGAATCTATCTTTAAGAACTTGATTACACAGAAGAAAACGAATATCGTCATTGTCGCCCGAGCATTTACCCCTGACGCTATTCAAAAATGCCAAGAATCTTCCAACGCGGGATTTGGCATCATTCCGATCAACGCACCGTATGTGAACCAGACGGAGATCATGCGCGACATTGAGACAGTCGTTGGCGGGAGATACATAGACACGGAAGCGGCAAGTCTTTCTGACTTGTACATCACAGACATCGGCTTTGCTAAGAGACTGGTCGCCCGGCAGTTCGATGCGGTTATCACCGGAATCGAAAACGAAGAAGCGGACGCCCGTGTCGAGAAACGAGTCGAAGAATTGAAAAAGAAACTCGCTGGAGAGCCTTCGGACTTTATGAAACGGATGATCGAGACGAGAATCGCACAACTTTCAAGTGGATTTGCCCTGTTGAAGATTGGAAGCCAGTCTCTCACGAACCGAAAGCGTCTCAAAGACAAAGCAGATGACGCGGTAAACGCGGTACGGCTCGCCCTCAAAGGGGGGACGGTGAAAGGTGCAGGGCAGGCGTTCAAGGACATATCTGACGCAATGCCGGAAGATAACATACTCAAACGTCCGCTACTCTGTGTCTACGATCAGATCATCTCCTCTGCGCCCGAAGACTGGACGATACCGGAGTGGGTTCGCGATCCGTATCTCGTACTGAAATGCGCGCTAGAGAATGCGTGCGAGACGGCCGCGGTCTTTTGTTCAATTAACGGGCAGGTGGTGGAAGAGAATCCATTGAGGTGTAAGTGTAAACAGACAAATGAAGATAGCTGACATAAAACCGTATCCGAAGAACGCCAAGAAACATCCGCCCAAGCACATACAGCAAATAGCTGACTCCATAAAAGCGTTCGGGATGCACCAGCCCATTGTTGTAGACAAGGATGGGGTGATTATTGTCGGGCATGGGAGATATGAGGCGTGTAAGCTACTGGGTATTGAGCCAGAAATTAAAGTCGTTGATCTCTCTGAAGAACAGGCAAAAGCATATCGGCTCGCTGATAATAAGCTCAATGAGAGCGAGTGGGATATGAACCTCGTCATAGAGGAACTTCAGCTACTCTCGCCGGAGATGCTTGATCTTACTGGTTTTGACTCTGACCTGCTTATTACCCCTGACGAAAAGGACGACCAAGTACCCGACGTACCGGAGGAACCCGTTAGCAAACTGGGGGATTTCTACGAATTAGGCCAACATCGGGTACTCTGTGGCGATTCTACGCAACACGAGGCCGTTTCAGCCCTTATGGGGGGCAAGAAAGCGGATATGGTGTTCACTGACCCACCGTATGGGGTGGATTATTTGAGTAGAGTGGATAAAGACCGCAGAAAACCGTGGGGAGAGATTGTCAACGATAATCTAAACGGCACTGCATTGGTCTTATTTTTGAGAGATAGTGTTGGAGAATTACCAAAACCAAAATACATTTGCTGTAACTGGCAATCAGTAAAGGATTTCTTTGAAGCACTAGGTATGCCAAATTCGCTTATTGTTTGGGATAAAAAGAGCGTTGGTCTTGGTGCAAATTACAGAAGCCAGCACGAGTTCATTCTTTTTTATGGGAAACTGAACCATCGTAATGAAACAAACGTGTGGAGCTTGAAACGGGACACTCTTCGTGAGTACGCACATCCAACGCAAAAGCCAGTAGAACTTATCGTGAGAGCTATACTCAACAGTAGTGAACAGGGGGGGGTAGTGTACGATGCATTCCTCGGCTCCGGCTCCACCCTGATAGCATGTCAAAAGACGGGGCGTATTTGCTTCGGAAATGAGTTGGAACCACGCTATGTCGATGTGATAATTTCCCGCTACTGTCAATATGTCGGGAATAATGAGATACTGAAGAACGGAGAAAAAATCGTATGGGAAGACCAAAAAAACAAGTAAACAAAGGCGGCAGACCTACTGTTATCACGCCAGAGGTGCTCGCCAAACTGGAGCAGGCCTTTGCTATTGACTCGACGGTGCAAGAAGCCCTAGCATACGCGGAAATTAAACAAGATGCGTATTACGATTATTTGAAGAAAACCCCAGAGTTTAGCGAGAGAATTGAGGAGTTGCGGCAGAGACCAATTCTTGCGGCACGAAAACGAGTGGTGAATGGTATAAATGAGACCTATCAGAACGCTATTGACTATCTGAAACGAAAGCGCAGAGAAGAGTTTGGAGATCGTATGGGAGTAGACGCACAAGTAAAAATAACAGTAGACCCGGAAGAAAAAGCTATAATCGAAAAAGCGATTGATGCAGTTATTTGATGACTTCAAAGGAATATATCAAGAATATAATCTTAAACGGTTCGCCTGAACAAAAAAAGGCGCTGTTTTCTTTTTCAAAAGAGACAAGCAATGAGAAGATATTAAAAAAGTTCAAGCTCTTTGCTCACTCGCAGTTTTATCGCTACTTCCCTTCAGAAGAAGCGCCGTTCCATGACCGGATGATCCTGCGGAGTATCCGAAGCTATCGCGGAGAGAATGCGATTGACTTGGCCTTTCGCGGCGCGGCAAAAACGACGCTCAAAAAACTGATACGGCTGTATCTGCTTTTGAATGACGAAGACCACTACCGGAAGTATATAAAAATACTCTGCCGCGATCTCACGAACTCAAAACAGATCGTCACGGACATCTTTAACCTCTGTCTCGAAGTGACGTACATCTACGGCAATATCTTTGAATCGAAAGGAGAGAAGAAAGTCGAGGAGACCATGATGGCCTTTACAATGGCCTCCGGGGTGAAGGTGACTGCGGGTACGGTAGGACAGAAGCAACGCGGGCATATCCAAGACGCCTATCGTCCTGACTGGATATGGTTTGAGGATATTGAGGATGTGGAGTCGATTAGCTCGGAAGTGATGACACAGGGAGTGATCCAGCGATGTGACGAAGCAATTGCGGGTCTTTCGCGTGATGGAAGCTGGGAATTGACCGGTAACTACATCTCGGACACGGGAAGCGTTGAGTGGTTTCTGAAAAAAAAGAATACGATACAGGAGATCGTGCCAATCCTTGAAAATATGGAACTGGAGGGGAACAAGATCATCGGCGGGACATCGACGTGGAGTATTTATACACTCGCTGATATTCAAGCACTCAAAGACGATGCACTTGATTTTTATGGTGACTATATGTGCGACCCGAAACACTCGGAGAACAAGTTTTTTGATATTGTACGGATCGAAGCGGACATGAAGAAGTGCCGACCGCCGTCAAAAACATCGGGAGACGTGAAATACTGGGGTGTCTATCAACCGCATCATCGCTACGGGCAGGGATCGGATCACTCGGAGGGTATCGGGCAGGACGCAAACACTGATGCTGTGTGGGACTTTACCACTGGAGAATTAGTAGCCTCATACGCGAACAATGAAATCGCGCCGGATATTGCCACGCACGAATTTGCGCGGGTTGGGGGGGAGTTTGGGAACTGTATCTGGGCACCGGAAGTGAATAACAAGTGCGGCGGGATTGTACTCACCACGGCTCTAAACATAAACTATCCACGTCTCTATGAGCAGAAAACACTGAAAAACGGACAGGAAATGCCAAGCGGAAAGTTTGGCTGGGAGACGAACGGCAAGACCAAAAACACGATGTTCTTTGAGTTCAAGCGCGACTACAACGACGGACTTATCCACATATACGACCTTGAGTTCTTAAAAGAAATGAAGGCCTATACGAATGCGGATTTGAAAGAAAAAACAACAGGATTGATAACGCGTCACTTCGACTTGCTCACCGCCGGAGTGATCGGCTGGCAGATGAAAAGTGAAAGTGAATTACCAGAACGCAATCAAGTCACTGTGACACTGCACGATCTGTGATGAGGGTGCTATACTGTTTGTGTCTCGAAGAGACTGATCTCTCGAAAATAAAAATCGGCTAATTGTGGTGCCATTTGAGTGTACTACTAGTTTCAGCCGATTCTTTTAGTACTCTCAAACGACCTCGCAATGGTCGTTTTTTTAGATAGTAAATAACCGAATCGTGATCGCCAACATCGTCACTGATAAAAAAGGAATCCCGCTTGATGGCAATGGGAAGAAACTTTCGGTGTCTGCGTATAACCCTCCCGAAGACGTAAAGAAGCTCTTTGCCCGTGTGCAGAAGGACTATGAGGTGGCGTGGCGGCTTCAGCACAGGAGTTTTGATGAGTTTGATGGGATGTCATTGCTTGACCGCGCACGGCTCGATCAGCAGACGTTTGGGGCGTATGTGGGGGCGGTGGTAGAACCGATAAGTAAGCAGTGGAGATGGAAGGGACGAAAGAATACGGCTAGAAACAAGGTGATCGGGATACTCGCGCACCTTATCTCCGGCATGTTGTTCCCCTATTGCTACGCATACAACGAAGAGAACGAAGAGGATGAGATGACGGCGAAAGTGATGCGGATACTCGTCGAGGATCATTTGAAAAAAGCGGACTATGAGATGAAGTTTTTATACATGGCGACTTCGGCGCTGGTGAATCCTGCGGTACATGTGGAAGTAGAATACGTCGAAGCAATGCAGAAGATCAAAGAGAAGCTGGCTGACGGCTCATACAAGGTCACGGAGGCGGTGGATATGTTGCTTTCGGGGATCGGCCTGAACATCATCCCGATTGATCAGATACTCCCGGCTGACTTTTATACGGGAGATGTCCAGCGCCAGCCAAACTACGCACGGGTACGGAGGATTTCGTACGATGAAGCGAGAGGCATTTATGCAGGAAAGTATTTCATTGATGGTGTTGATCAGTTTGATTTCGTTTCGGCAGGACAGACCCGGATCATTCTTGCCGGACAGGAGCACCAGACACTCTATGACATTGAATGGACAGAAGCGGACGCAAACTATGTGCAAGAGCTAACGATGTACTACCGCCCGGAAGACTTGGAGGTGACATTTGTTGGTGGCGTGTTCATGGGGAACGACAAAGATATCTATAACTCAAACCCATTCAAGCACCGTAGGATGTCTTTGATTGGAGAAGAGTGGAAGACGATTCCAATTTACCCATGGGCAAAGAGCGGCTTTGAACCGCTTGACCCTTCTGGCCGCTTCTACTACTACAAGTCCGCCTGTTTCAAAGAGTTCTGGGACGATGCGGCACAGAATCGTATGCACCAACTGGCGTATGACGGGACGTATTTGGATGTTATCAAACCGTTGTTTCTTTCAGGCGTTGGGAAAGTAGACCAGAGTGTGATGGTTCCGGGCGCGACTATCGGTATGCCGATAGGCGCGGATGTAAAACCGTATTCTTTGGGACCGAATCTTGCCGCTGCACTGAATATGATGCGGGTCGAGCAGGAGGATATGAGCGAGTCTACACAGGACAAACTGCAAGGCGGCAACGCCGAGAAGGGTGTGACCGCTACTGCCTCTTTGAAAGCCGAGCAAAACGCAAAAGTAATCTTGGGGGTCTTCGGACTGATGATCGCTGACCTTGTAAAACAAATCGGGGATTTGGTGGTGGACTGCATCATTCAGCACACAACGGTCGGAGAGATAGACGCAACGATCCCGCAGTCGCTTGCGGTCAAATACAAGATTATAACGGCGAAAGGAAAAGAGGCGGGGAAGGATATCACTAATCGAATTGAGTTTGACAGCTCGATGATGGGGAGAGAGCTGTCAAAGACAGAGGCGAATGAGATGGAATGGGAGATGTTTGATCAGGCGGGAGGGGAGAATAGTACGCAGGTGCACTATAAAGTGAACCCGTATAAATTTGCCCGCACTGCCTTTTCTATCGGCATGGATGCGGATATGATCGTTTCTCGAAGCATGGGGACTGACTCTCTGCGAAAAGACCGGGCATACAACATTCTCATTGATCCACGCGTCTCGCCGTATATCAACGTCCCCGAAGTCTTGAAGGATTTTGTCTTGAAGGACTACGGCGGCACCGATCCTGATAAGTATCTGAAGACGCCGGAGCAGATGCAGGAGGAGGCGATGGCGATGCAGGGGCAGGAGGGTGGCGCGGCATTATTAAATGGTGTAATGGGGCAACAATAGTATGCAAACAAAACGCGAGACAAACAAACCATCGGCACAGTTCGTGTACAACGTGCCGAAGAAGCCGAAGGTCGGGAAAAAGATGCTCGGCCGGGCGATGAAGAAATTAGCAGCTAAAAAGTAACCATGAAATCAAAGCCGACAAAAGGGATGAAACTGCACAAGTTCCTTGCCACGGGTGGAAAGCCAAAAGACTATAATCGGGTGAACGGCACGGAGGCATTACGAGCGTCCTCCAAACGTGGATCGAGGAAGGGTTAATCATCAAAAAAATATATTATGACAAACATGAGTGACTATCCGTGGGCAGTGAATCAGGAAAAGCTCTCGCGAGCGATCGGGCAAGTGCATCGTGAACAGCAACCAGCCGACAAAATGGAAGCGAGAATCAAAGAGCTGTATGTTTCGTTCGGTGGTCTCCTGCAAAAAACGGATGCGGATTTTGCAGAAGCAAAGGAACAGGATCGACGAGACACCGAAGAAGCAGCAGTATTAGCAGGGAAAAAGGTGACAGAGCAAGTGAGGCGCAGTGCAAAAAAGGTCGAACCTAAATCAACCATTGAACCAGAGCCGGTTATGCCAAAAGATGACATTGAGACACTACCCGATCCAACGACCGATGATCTTTCTGTCTAATGACAAAGACCGTCGAAAAATTGGTGAAGGAACTGGAGAAAGAGAAGCTCTCCATTGAGGATCGGACAGCCCTTACCACGGCTATATTGAGCCGTCTTATGGTACTGCCGCTTGCTGATTCGTTTGTTGTTGGAGGGGGAAATGTGTCGATAAACGGGAAGCAGATGGACACAGAACAGGTGATCGTCTTTCGTGACTCGTGCATCGCGCTTAAAGATAACTTTGCGCGGCAGATCATACAGCAACAAGTACGGTATCTTGCGACGAATCTTGGCATCTATAAATCAGTGTCGACAGACGAACTCTTTTTCTCAAAGGCGGCGCTGTGGTGCATCGAACAGGAAGAAAAACTGCTCGATAAAATTGTTTGACAGGAATACAAGTGTGCTATTATTAGATCAACGCAACGTACGCGCAGTACGACTAAAACGTAACTCCGACGCACGGAGATTTATATGAGTGAAAATATAAAACAGGAAGATTTGATAGAGAAAGATACAACTTCCGTATCTGAAGAGGAAACGAAAGAAGAAGAAACAACCGAACAAGACCCAGTAGCGGTAGAGCTTGAACGGGTGCAGAAGAGCGGAGGGCGAACGGAACTTGAAAAAGCGGAGTTTTCTCTAAAGAAGAACGCGGAGCGCTTGAAGGAATTGGGGGGCGATCCGAATGCCACGCTTGGCGTCACGACAGCCGAACCCGATCCCGACGATGAAGATGAAAAACCGTTGACGGTCGGGCAATATAGGAAGCTCGAACAGGAAAAGGCGGCGCAGACAGCGACAAAAACGGCGCTTCAGCTTGCGGATGAGATTGAAAACGAATCTCAACGCGAATTGGCGAAGTATCATCTTGAAAACACGATCAAGTCCACCGGAAACCCGAAGGAAGATTTGAACCTTGCCCTTAATCTGGTCAATGCGGTGAAAAATCAGCGCATTCTTGAGGAACAGGCGAGGAAAACTCCTCCGAAAACCCACTCAAATGCAAGCGGAGTCGATGCGATCAATACGGAAGTGCAAGGTGAATTGACTCTGGCAGAAAAAGTATTTATGGGAAAGCCTTTCAATATGACGAAAGAGCAGATCATAAAAGCTCGAACACCCGCTAAATAACTCTGCCCTACAGGTCTTGTATTACTAAAATAATACATTACCAATATGGTAGCAGTACAAAACAACATCATCATTCTCACTGAGACTGATCCTCGTTTCACCGCACAGGCCAACCTTGTCGCTGCTGGTGCAGTCGCAACGATTGCAGCAGGAACTCCGACGAAAGGCGCAGATGCCGCAGCCGCAAGCCCGTGGACAGGTGCAGTCGTTCCCATGGTTGACGGTGACGGTACGACTTCACAGCGCTTTACCGGCATCGCTAAGAACACTTCGACGGATACCGCAGCCGCCGCAGGAGCCGTCACACTCTGGCTTCCGCTTCCTGGCTATGTCTATGCCGCGAAGGCCAAGACCTCAACTACCGCAGACACTGCCGCAGAAGTCACCGCGCTGTATGGAAAGCGTGTGGTCTTTGATTTAACTTCGTCTTTCTGGTCGGTAGACGCAGCCGCAGCTGATGCTGTTGTCAACAATGTCATTATTGTAGGCGGTGACTATCAGACCCAAACGCTGTACTTCATGTACAACAACAAAGGCACTTCTATCGGATTCTGTATCTCCGCATAGTTTTAACAATCTAACCATACACATATGGATAATGATTCAGCACCATCCCTCATTCTCGTCAAGACTGCTCTCGACAAGCTGCTTGATGAGGCGACGATAGAAATGGCGGTTGTTGGGAAAGCAACGGCTAAAGACGAGATGGTATTTACCCAGGACTCTGCAACGAACGCCGCCGTCGTGACTTCGGTCATTGGTGGAGGTGGCTACTTCCAGGAAACGACGGATGATGTGGCGTTGACGAATGAAGCCAACACCGCCGCAGCCGCCGCAAAGACTACGATTGTTACGCAGTTCAAGAAGAATCTCCCAATCAGCCGCACGTTTATGGCTGACCAGCAGCTTTCCGCGGTCTCCAAGGCCGTGCGCCAGCAAGCACTGACATGGGGCGCAACACAAGACCGTGCAGCCTTCCGGGTCTACGCACTTGGTTTCACGACCCAGCTCACGATTGACGGGGTAGCTCTCTTCTCGAACTCCCACGTCAATGAGAACGGCGATACGGTAGATAACCTCGAAACTGGGGCACTCACCGATACGAACTTGAACATTGTGATTAACAGTCTTCGCACGCAGCTTTCACAAACTGGTGTGATTCTCGGCTATGAGCCAAAGTTTTTGCTCACGCCGTCGATTCTGCACCAGACGGGTATGTCTGTTGCGAAGTCCGTGCTTCGAGCAGGAACCGGCAACAACGATCTCAACTACTTCTCGGAAATGTATCCTGGCATGAAGGTCGTCTACAGCCCATTCCTCGATGCCACGTCAACCACAGCGTACTTCGTGGGGTCACAAACTCATGGTGTCTACCGCTTCGAGCGCGAAGCCTTCTTTACTGATCTGGTGGACTGGAGGTATTCAATCAACGATCAGTACACGTACAAGATGCGTGCTCGGGAAGTTGTCGATTCTATTGAGTATTCCGGCCTCGTCGGGAGTTCAGGCACCACGGCCTAGTATTTTGTTGGTCGAATTAACAGCTAACAGAAATACCTATGGCAACAAATTTCTTTCCGACCGATGGCACCATACGCATAGCTCTTACGAATGAGTTTGGCCTGGCTTTGCTTGCAGAAGGCACCGCCGCAAACTTGCCTACGGGAGCCGGGTATGCGCTGGGTTGTGAGTATATTGCGACCGATACCGGCGTCCACTACTTCAACACCGGCACGACAGCGGCGGCAGCATTTACGTTCTCGTCAACCAACCAGACGATGCAGGTCATTCAGGTGAACCAAACTGCAGCCCAAATGATTGCGACGACCGCAGGCTCCCTCTCTCATGCCAACGGCTTGATTGTAGTTCCTGCTGCGCCGACCGGGTTTGTGAATGTGTTTCATCGCGGCATTGTCTCGTACACGTTTGCCACAGCAGCCTTTACGGGAGGCGGTAACACGACCTTCAATATCGGCGGCGGTGGGGCGGCTTTGACGGGACTGATTGCGACGACGACCCTCTGGCAAAACGCATCGAGTATCATCCAGCACTTTGTTCCGCTTTCGACCGTTGCCTTTCCGATTACAAAGGAAACGTCGATTAACTTGGTGACCGCCTCCGCGATTACGAATCCCGGGACGGCAGCCGGATCAGCCAAAGTGTACGTGTGGTACTCGCAGGTAGCGATCTAGCGATTTATCGCTCTACTTTCTCCCTCATACGTGGGGGAGAAAGATAGGGATTATAAATAATAAACAAATATGCCACAGCTACGCGACAACTATAAGTACGCATACATCAGCACGGCGACAACGACACAAGTAGATACGGGTCAGGGACAGCTTGTCCGGATCATTCTCGGGGAGACGGCAGCCGGAGCGATCAGCATCTTAGATGATGTGAGCGGTTCGACCGTCAACCTTGCTTCTTTGAAAGCAAGTATCGCCGAAGGGGTGTATGAGTTTGGAGTGCAGTATGTGACGGGACTTCGAATCATCACGGCTGGGGCATCGAAACTGACGGTGGTCTATAACCCAATCTAAAAATGAGAACCGTCTTTGACCTAAAGAATAGCGTCGCCGGACTCTTGAGTGGCGTTGATCTTGGGAATGTGGATGATGCGAATGGGTGTTTGGAACGTGCCGCGTCCACACTGGTACAAAAAGCAGACATACCCGAAGCATCGGGAATACAAAATATCGTTCTCTATTCGGGTGTCTTTGACTACTTGTGCGACGAGCGTATTTTTGGCACGGCGATCAATGACATACGGCCACAAGGCATTAGCCGAAGTCCCTCTAACTTCGCATACAAACGCGAGCAAGCGGACTTCGACCGCACGAAAAACTATTACCCCTCCGGCACACAATCCACGTTTGAGTATCACAACGGCGTGCCGATAATCAGAATTGTTGCTCCGTTCCCAAAACAACAATTGGTGATAGACAAAATGGACGCGGTAACGGGGTGGACTGCGGCAGGGAGCGCATCAAACTTGGTACAGGATAGTACGGTGTTCTATCAAAGCCCGTCGTCTCTGCGGTTTCTCCTCACCGGAAGCTCTACAGGCACTCTCACGAAGACACTGACCAATCCACTCGATCTTGCCTCGTATGAGGATGTGGGTGTGGCGTTCTTGGCGATTGAGATACCGACAGGAGCAACGGCGACGAATCTGACGAATATAGAACTGCGTCTCGGCTCTGATTCAACCAACTACAACAACGTCACCAGTACCGCAGGATTTCTCGGCGCATGGACGGCGGGGAATTGGTTGCTCGTCGCGTTTGATTTTGCTGGCGCAAGCCAGACAGGAACACCGGATTGGAGCGCGATTGACTATGTGCAGGTACTAATTGCCCACACAGGAACATTCACGAACTTCAGAGTCGGAGGATTGTGGATTTCATATCCGACTCCCGCGCAGATTCTCTACCAGAGCGCCGCTATATTCGTCGCGAGTGGCTCTACAAGCCCCACCACGATCATTACAGCCGATACCGACACAATCATCCTCACCGATCCGGCATATAACATCTATCTATATGAATGTGCGCTTTCGGTGCTTCAAAACACGGGAGCAGGAGCGTCTGACGCGACAAGTATCAAGATCAACCAGATACTTGATGGAAGTGGGAATGACATTGGACTCTATGCGCGATATAGAGGGGATAATCCTTCACAAGAGATACGGCAACTCGGGAGCTGGTACGACAATGACATCGGGTATGGCGGGGCGTATCGGAGTAACTGGTAACTATGCAAACACAAAACTCTGCCAAAGCAAAAAACTTTGATTTCCCGGACATGGTTTCGTCATGGCAGGGGTATGTTTCTTCTGTAGACAAAACGAATATAAAGCCAAACATTTTGGTGTCCGGTTCGCAGAATGTGTATAAGAAATTATCGGGGACGATAGCGGTGCGGCAAGGACAGAAACGGCAGGGGGTGGCGAATGCAACAGCGTCCCCGATCTCCTCGAAGTTTGTCTGGGACACGTCACTCGGGGAGACGTACACGATGGTTGTTGCTGATACGAAACTCTACGCGGTGAAAGATGCGGTGTGGTATCAACTCCTTTCCGGCCTTACCTCAACCCGCTATGTCTTTGATAAGTGGTGGGACAATACGCTCAAAAAAGACGTCGTGCTGTTCGTGAACGGAAGCGACAATATGCAGATGTGGAGCGGAGGGTTTGCGGCGGTACTTTCTGCGACCACGACAACAATCACAAAAAGCGGGTCAACGTCATTTCAGGCGGCCGGGTTTATCCCAACGTCATTCTCAACTATCGGCTCGGCAACCACACAATTTGATATCACCAATCCTTCGGGGACGACCTTTCGATACACCTTTGACGGAACGGGTACTGATCCGACAATTACCGCCACTTCCGTACCAACTGGCTCATACATACTGATAGGCGCGCAGAACTTCACTGCCGCGAACAATGGAATCTTCGTGGTGACGGGATCGGGCGCGAACTATTTTGAGGTCACGAACGCGGCGGGGGTGGCGGAGAGCAACAAAACAATCGGCACGGGATTTATATACAAAAACTACACCAAAGTCTTGACTATTGGTGGCGTGATCTACGCATACACGGGAGGAGAGACGACGACGACCTTGACGGGAGTGACACCAGACCCGAGTGCGATTGTAGCTGCAACGACGATATTGCAGGCGGTGATAACGTATCCCGATACTCCGGCGGCGAACTTTAACGCGGACTTCCTCAAGGTCATAGGTAATCAAGTGTACGTCGGATCATACACCTCGCGGCTGATCTATATGTCGCAAGACCTTGACTTCACCAACTACGTCGTACCCTCTCCACAGATTGCGGGAAGCCCCGGACTCTTCGTGATGGACGGTACGGGAAAAGGAATAGGCGCGCGACAAGGTAACGCGGTGATCGGCTTCGGGACGAGCGGATTTGCGGTCATATCGTTTAGTTTCGTCTCAAACAACAACGTCATTACCCGGAACAACAAGATCGACATCAAACCAGTGGCGATCCTTCAGGCTCCATTGGCGCATGAGTTTATGGGGAGCGTGGGAGACAATCTGATCTATCTCGGACAAGATAAGCAAGTGCGGGAGTTCGGGGATTTTAACAATCTCTTTGTCGCGGGGTATCCGTCTATTTCGCAGGAAGTGGCATCGGAACTTTCCGAAGAAACTTTTACCGGTGGCGGACTTTCATGCATCGGAGAGTTTATCTATATCACCGCGCCGAACTCGGGGAGGGTGTATCTACGGCAAGAACGAACGACTGTAGATGGTGACGGGAATGTGGTCGCCGAACGACTTTGGCATCCACCGTTTATTTGGAACGCCACGTTTATAGACCAGATTGAGGGCGTGGTAGTTGCGTTCTCAAATGCCAACCCACAGATATACGAGGTCTGGGACACAAACCAGTGGCATGATGACTCACCAAGCGATGAAGCACTGCCGTACTCATGCGTGATGGCACTCGGCTACCGTGGAGAGACGAGACGGCAGGGACTATGGGCTTTTGATAAGCACTTCACGGAGGGGTACTTGTCCGCAGGAACCTTGCTAAACCTGTTGATAAATTATGACTATCAAGGAAGCAAGAACGCTATCACGGCAGTCATCAACAGTGTCGAGCAACCGGCGTATTTATTTGAAGGCAGTATCGCGTCTCTCGGGGATAATCAGATCGGGCAGGAGTCTTTGGGGAATACCGGCGTGCAGGACATCGCTGAAGAAATGAACAACCCGATAAAGTTCAAAGTCATCAACTCACTTTCGACGGTCAACTGTTTTGAATGGCAACCGGTCTTTTACTCCGATGCGGCTGACGCGCAGTGGGAGATACTGGCGACGGGAACAAACGCGGAGGTGGAGGTGAACCAAGACGCAACGTTCATTATTAACAAACTAAGAACATAATTATGGCAACCTTTCATACTGCAGGTGCAGGCACATACACACTGTCGTCTTCGATTAGCTCCACCGCAACGTCGATTTTGCTTACTTCTTTCCTAGAGCCAGTGACAGGGACACCGTACACGATGGTGCTTTTGAATACGGATATTGTGTATGCGACGATTGCGCCAAAAACGAATTCAAGTGAGTTCATTTCTTTCACGGGAATTACACAGAACGCAAACGGCACGGCAACGCTGACCGGCGTGACGCGAGGACTTGCAAAAAAATATCCCTTTACCACGGACTCTGCATATAAGCTTCCACACTCGGGGCAGTCGCAGTTTATACTCTCCGATGCTCCGCAGGTGTTTGAGAAGTACGGCTCGATTGAAAACACGGAAACACTCGCGGGAGTGAAGACATTTACCTCCATTCCTGTGCTTCCGGCGTCTGACCCAACAACGGCGAATCAAGCGACCCGAAAGTCCTATGTGGACACGCTGGTGGCGACGAAAGTCGGACTGACCGGCTCGGAGAGTATTGACGGGGTGAAGACATTTACATCTTCGCCGATTGTCCCGACACCGACAACTGCATTTCAAGCCGCGCCAAAAGGATATGTTGATGGCGTGGCGATTGCGGGTGCGCCGGATGCAAGCGAGACGGTAAAGGGTATCGTTGAGGAAGCAACAAATGCTGAAGTGGCAGCGGGAGCAGATACCGGCGGAACGGGGGCAAAACTTTTTGTCCCGCCTTCAAAGATGAATCCGCAAATAGCGTCACTGGTGCGAAGCACTATCTCATGTCTTACCTGTATTCCCTATTCAGCCATTCCAGTCGCAACTTCCGTGAGTGAGGTAACGGTTGGTACTAATACAACAGCGTTTGTAGGTCAAGTTATCATTCCTTTCGCCATAACTGCAAATAAGATCAGTTTCCGTGTAGCGACCGCCGTGACGACTCCTGGTACTCTTGATCTTTCTCTGTATTCAGAAGATGGACAGACGCAGATATTTTCTGTCACTACTGCTTCCATAAGCGCGACAAATAGCATTGTCACCACGGCTCTTTCGGCGGTGGTAATTCCTGCCGGTGTGTACTACATACTCGTAAATCCAAACAGCACCGCAAGTGTTAATACGTTTTTTTACCTACATTCTGGAACTGTGCCGTTTACGGAAACGGAAGGGTTGCCCTTTGATATCGCAAGTGAGCCGGTGATGGAAGGGACACTCACGATAACTGCCGGTACTCCCCCCGCAACTTTTACACCGTCGTCAATCACAGGAGTAGTAAACAGGACTTTGATCTTCAGACTTGATAACTAAAATATGGCATCCAAAACAATCAAAACAGCAGACGGAAAGACAAAGAAAGTGCTCGTGGGGAGCAAAGCTGACCCTTCGAGCAAGAATTATGTCGCGCCTAAAACTTCCTCCTCATCTGGCGGTGGCTCCTCCACTGCCGATCTTTTAGCAAAAGGAAATGCGATGCTCGCACAAACTGCCGCGGAGGGAAGCAAACCATTTGCGGGGTCTTCATACGACACTTCGGCAAAATCAGGGGCTGCCACTGTAAGCTATAGCCCGTCAGGAGCATCTGCGGGGAAAGCCAGTACCAATCCTGTAAAAAACGTCTCGTCTACTTCTACTCAAACCTCAAACAACGCCAACCTCGAAGCGAAACTCGCACTCGCTAAAAAAGCCTACGGACTCTCACAGCAACTCGCCAAACAATCGACGACGACGCTTTCTTCGGACAAGACAACCGACATCACAAACGCGCAGATACAGTTGAAGGGACTGAGTGAAACCGGAGCCACCAGCAACCCAGAAACAGGAATCACACAAGACGCTTCGGGCGCGGTGTGGGAGCCGTATGAAGCTCCGAAGGAGAAAAAAGGAGCTACAAGCAGCGGGGGGTATTACAAATCGGTGTACTACCCTCCGGGCGCGGAAGTTCCTACCGATGAACGCGGGAAACCTGTTAAGCTCACGGCGAGTGATCCGACCAATGACTATATTCTCAAAACACTGGTAGAAGAGCGGTCGAAAAATGACGCTCTAACTGCGCGTCTCCTAAACAACGTGCAATCGCAGTTTCAGAGTTTGGTGGCACAACAGGAAAAAGAAAATGAGAACCAACGGAAAGCAGACCTGTCTCAAACTGCGTATCTCACAAACTCCATGATTACATCGGGAGCACTTCGCGGAGATGTCTTCAGCAATGACTACATTCAAGCCTCGACCGAACGGATGAAAGATAACATTGACGCGGGACTCTCCGCGATCGCAGACCTTCGGGTGAAGGAAGAAACCGCGCTCGTCACTGCAATTTCGGCTGGCCAGCAGCAGGATTTCAGACTACAGGAGAAACTTATTGACACCGTTGTTGCGATTCGGGATGAAAAAGTAAAGGCGGTGACGAAGTTAAGCGATGATCTGATCGCGGCTAAGAAAGACGCGCGGGATTTTGCGTACAAAGTATCTCAAGACAAAATCGATCAGGCAAACAAAGTGCTTGACCAGCAACTAGAATCTGAAAAGTTTACCTATCAACAGAAAAAAGACGCGCTCGACCTTGCGCTTAATCGAGGACAACTATCGGAACAGCAACGCCATAACAAAGCTATGGAAGCCTTGGACAATCAACGGCTTATTGATGCACGCAAGGTAGACGACGCAAAGGATAAAGACCCAGTGACAAAAGCTGGCGTTGCGATCGATGTCGCAAATAATAAAATTGCTCTGATTGACTCTTTACTCAACAGCAAGGGACTCGCGGGTAGTGTAGGGACATACGGTATCTCTCGGTTTACCCCGTTCACTGCCGACAAAGCAGCCCGCCAGGAGTTTGCCGCAGGAGTCAATCAGCTTGTTAGCAAGGACACCATTGATACCTTGCTTGCGTTGAAAGCTCAAGGCGGCACGCTTGGAGCGCTTTCCGATCAAGAACGCATCTTGTTGCAGAGTGCCGCAACGAAGATCGGTACGTGGATGCAGCGAGATAAAAATCGCAATCCAACAGGCAAGTTTGAAGTCTCTGAAGAAGATTTCAAAGCAGAGCTGAACACGATGAAGTCTCTTGCAGAAAAAGCCCGCGATCGCGCGGCAGAGAATATCCTTTCACCGGAAGAAAAAGCTGCACTCGATAGCGAGTTTATTCAAGATGAAGACCCGGCATCATACTACTAGCTATGGCTTTCACTACTAAAGAAAAAGAAATAATACAGTTTGGCAAAGCAAACGGCAAAACTCAACGAGAGGTTGAGCAGGCGTTGATAAAGTATCGAACGGGGACGACTACAAAATCAGTGCCTGTTGCAACTGCATCGACAGGGAAAAATGTTGCCCCGCCCGAAGAAAAACAACCCGGATATGTCTCGCGTGTTGTCTCTGGCGTGCAACAGACTAAAGAAAACCTCGATTCCATAAGAAGTGAGTTTAGAGGAAAAGGAGTTGAAAGTAATATCGTTGGAGCGGCAAAATCCGTAAGTGAAGTCGCACAAGCGGTTGTCTCCCCTGTTACAGAAGCTCTTCGCAGTCTTGCTTCGTATGTTCCCAAAATACCCTATGCAAAAGAGGTCAAAGACGAGTTGGGAAATTTTATTAAAACTGCGACAAAACCGGAAGTGGATGCATTGGAAGCGTGGACAGCAGAGCATCCCGAACTTGCAAAGCATCTTTCGACCGTCCTCGAAGTTGCAAAAACTAGTGGTGATGTGGCGAATGTCGGACTGGTGGCGGAGGGAGTTGGTGCTCTAGCAAAAACAGGAGTTGCTGTTACAAAAGAAATTCCATCTGTGGTCGGAAAGGTTGGAAGTGCCACGGCAGACACAGTGAAAGCGGGAGCGACAAGGGTGGGGGAGATGTTGCCAGACGTTAAAACTACGCTCTTTGGAAAATCAGGAGTAGTGGAGAGTATTGATGATGTCGTAAAACAAGCAGACGCGGCATTGAAACCGTCAGAAGTACTTGCAAAAACGACACAAACAACCGCAAAGCCAAGTCTTATGGAACGATGGGCGGGTGTCTCGAATGATATTAAAAATCGTATAAAGGGGAAAGCACAGAAGTTGCAGGAGTATTTTGATGTCGCTCACGCTCGGAATAACTACGACACACTCCCGACCCCGCTCGAATATGGTGCAAAAAATGTTGAGAACGCGGCAACGAAGATGCAGAGTCTTCTTGATGACACAGGTGGACAAATTGGCCAATTTAGACAGAAAATAGGAACATATAAAGCATCTCCCGACGCGGTAAAAGCTGTCGAAGGTTCGTTTAATGAGCAACTTTCCAAGCTGAACCTAGAAGTGCGAAA
>Ga0070695_100000089_pt1 | contig 38933 bp, 33 predicted proteins | sample KBSK1252metaG_FD_65471 | JGI IMG/M metagenome (GOLD analysis project Ga0070695, IMG submission 65471) | Corn, switchgrass and miscanthus rhizosphere microbial communities from Kellogg Biological Station, Michigan, USA - KBS K1-25-2 metaG | ecosystem: Host-associated > Plants > Roots >...
GCTTGGCGTTAGCGTGCAGATACATCCAGCCCTCCTTTGGGCGTGAGTCCGCGAAGACCCACAGCCTCAAAGGAGGGCCGGATAACACCTCAGCCGTTCACAACCTCTGTAGGCGGGACAGCTAGGTCAAGCGGCCGTTACGTTCAGCGCCGCTGCGCAACCGCCGCGCCAGCGCCGGCGTCAGGGCGCCGCGCTCGAGCCGCCAACCCCAGTTCCCGTCGGTCACGCCCGGCCGGTTCATCCGCGCTTCGTTGCCAAGACCGAGCACGTCCTGCGCAGGGACGACCGCAAGACCGGCTCGGGACGCGTAGGCGAGCTCGATCAGGCCCCAGTGCGGTTCTTCTGGATCGAGCCCTGTGGCGGCCTGCTGCCTGCGCCCGAGGCTCTCGAACCAGCCGACGGCCGTGGCCGTGTCGTGCGTGCTCGTGTACGCAACCGAGTTGACACGGTGGTTCGCGGGCGCGTGCGGATTACGCCGACCAGGTCGGAAAGCCCAGAGCAGGACGACGATCCCCGGCAGGCCGAGCTCATTGCGCAGCCGGTAGACCGGCGGCGTGATGTGACCGAGGTCCTCGGCGATCAGCGACAGATGGCCGAGATCACCCGCGACCGCGTGAAAGAGCTCGGCGCCGGGGCCGGGCCGCCAGCGCCCGTTCTTCGCGGTCCGGTTCCGTTCGGGAATCGCCCAGTAGGAGACGAAGCCTCGGAAGTGATCCACGCGGCAGACGTCCACGAGCTCGAACGTGCGCCGAAAGCGCTCGCGCCACCAGCGATAGCCGGTCGCCCGGTGCGCCGGCCAGTCGTAGAGCGGGTTCCCCCACCGCTGTCCGAGCGCGCTGAGTGCGTCGGGCGGGGCTCCCGCGACCTCGCCTCGCGCGAACAGCTCCGGCCAGCCGGCGTGGTCGGCCCCCTCGTCGGAGACGTAGATCGGCAGGTCGCCGATCAGCCGGACGCCGCGCTCCGCCGCGTAAGTGCGCAGCGCTCCCCACTCCCGTTCGAAGCGCACCTGGTCGGCGATCGCCGCGTCGCCCGCGAAGGATGCCCAGCTTCCGACCCAGTACGGGTGTCGAGCGACGAAGTCCTCGACCTCACCGGGCGTGACGCGCGCCTCGGGCCGGGCGAGAAGCTGTGGGGAGGCGGCAAAGGCCGACGGCGACCTGTAGGGCGAGTGGAACTCGTCCGGCGGCCCGAGAGGCAGAACCTGCCACCACGACTGCCCGGCCGCCGCGAGCCAGTCGACGAACCGGTACGCCTCGCGGTCGAGCTTCCCCGATGGCAAAGACGTCGGGTGAAGGAGGATGCCGGCCGAGCGCGCGAGGTCCACGTTCTGATCCTCTCCCATCGGTGAGACTTCGCACGTGGCGATGCCGAAGACACCTCCCGCGCGGATCCAGATCCAGGAGGTCGCGCCGCAGCTCGACTGTGGCCGCTACCCGGTCAAGCGCACGGCCGGCGAGCGGATCGAGGTGACAGCGCGGATCTTCCGTGACGGGCACGAGACGCTCGGCGCAGCGATCCGCCATCGGAGCCCGGGATCCACCGGCTGGACCGAGACGTCGCTCGAGCCTCTCGGCAACGACTTCTGGAGCGGTTCGTTCGAGGTCGACCGGCCGGGTCTCTGGAGCTTTCGGATCGAGGCGTGGGTCGACCGCGTCGCGTCGTTCCAGGAAGAGCTGCGCCGCAAGGTCGCCGCCGGCCAGAACGACCTTGCCGGCGAGCTGTCGGAGGGCGCGGTGCTCCTCGACGCCGCGGAGCTGACGGTGGACGAGGCGCTCGCGGCCCCGGCGGGACAACGGTCCGAGAAAGCGTGGTCGGCGACCTACGAGATCGACGTCGACCGCATCCTCGCCCGCTTCGGCTCGTGGTATGAGCTCTTCCCGCGCTCCTGGGGCGGCTTCAAGGGAGTCCGCGCGCAGCTGCCGCGCTTCGCCGAGCTCGGCGTCGACGTCCTCTACCTGCCGCCGATCCACCCGATCGGGCACACGAACCGCAAGGGCCGGAACAACTCCGAGACCGCGGGGCCCGGCGACGTCGGCAGCCCGTGGGCGATCGGCTCCGAGAAGGGCGGCCACGACGCCATCGAGCCGTCGCTCGGGACCGAGAAGCAGTTCCGCAAGCTTGTCAGCGACGCGAAGGAGCTCGGAATCGAGATCGCGCTCGACTTCGCCATCCAGTGCTCGCCCGACCATCCCTGGCTGAAGCAGCACCCCGAGTGGTTCTTCCGCCGGCCCGACGGAACGCTGAAGTACGCCGAGAACCCGCCGAAGCGCTACCAGGACATCTACAACGTCGACTTCGGGAGCGAGGACTGGCGCGGCCTGTGGCAGGCGCTCTATGACGTCGTTCGCCACTGGGTCGACTGCGGGGTCACGGTCTTCCGCGTCGACAATCCGCACACGAAGCCCATGCCGTTCTGGGAGTGGCTGATCCGCGAGGTGCGGCAGGAGAACCCGGACGTGATCTTCTTCTCCGAGGCCTTCACCCGGCCCGCGCCGATGACGACGCTCGCCAAGGCCGGCTTCGCGCAGAGCTACACGTACTTCACGTGGAAGAACACGCGCTGGGAGCTGCTCGAGTTCCTCGGCCAGCTCCACGAGTGGCGCGACTTCTACCGGCCGAACTGCTTCGCGAACACGCCGGACATCCTCCACGAGTACCTCCAGTCGGGCGGCCGGCCGGCCTTCGAGGGACGGCTCGTTCTCGCGGCGACACTCTCGCCGGCGTATGGCATCTACTCCGGCTTCGAGAACTGCGAGAACGTGCCCGTACGGCGCGGATCCGAGGAGTACCTCGACTCGGAGAAGTACGAGGTGAAGGAGCGGACGCTCGACGGGCCGCTCCTGCCGCTCCTCGCCAAGCTCAACGGCGCGCGCCGCGAGAATGCGGCCCTCCAGTGGCTCGAGCCGCTCACGATCCTCGAGACGGAGAACGAGCAGCTCTTCGCCTTCCTCAAGCGGCGCGGGGAGAACACCGTCGTCACGATCGTCAACCTCGACCCGCGAGCGACACAGGTCGGAGTCTGCGTCCTGCCGGTGTCGACGGGGCTGCCGCCGGCGTACCCGGTGCGCGACCTCCTCTCGGACGAGACCTGGACGTGGCGGATCGGCCGCAACTACGTCAAGCTCGCGCCGGGAAAGAGCCACGTCTTGAGGATCGGCGGCTGATGAGCGAGCAATGGTTCGAACGAGACCCGCTGTGGTTCAAGCGGGCCGTCTTCTACGAGATCCACATCCGTGGCTTCTTCGATGGCAACGACGACGGATCCGGCGACTTTCGCGGGCTGATCGACAAGCTCGACTACCTCGAGTGGCTCGGCGTCGACTGCCTCTGGTTGCTGCCGATGTACGAGTCGCCGCTGCGCGACGGCGGCTACGACATCTCGAACTTCTTCGCGCTCCACCCCGACTACGGGTCGGTCGAGGACTTCCGCGAGTTCGTCGAGCAGGCGCACCAGCGCGGGATGCGCGTGATCGCCGACCTCGTGATGAACCACACCTCGGCCGACCACCCGTGGTTCCAGGAGTCGCGGACGGAGCCGGCCGGCGCGAAGGGCAACTGGTACGTCTGGTCGGAGTCGGACGAGCGCTATCCCGAGGCGCGGGTCATCTTCATCGACGCCGAGCCCTCCAACTGGACGCTCGACCAGCTGCGCGGCGAGTACTACTGGCACCGCTTCTTCCACCACCAGCCGGATCTCAACTTCGCCAATCCCGAGGTGCAGGAGGCGATGCTCGAGGTGCTGCGCTTCTGGCTCGACCTCGGCATCGACGGCTTCCGGCTCGACGCCGTGCCGTACCTCTTCGAACGTGAGGGGACGAACGGCGAGAACCTTCCCGAGACGCACGAGTACCTCAAGCGGGTCCGGGCCGAGGTCGACGCCCGCTATCCGGACCGGCTGCTGCTGGCAGAGGCGAACCAGTGGCCGGAAGACGTCGTCGACTACTTCGGCGACGGCGACGAGTGTCAGATGTGCTTCCACTTCCCGGTCATGCCGCGGATGTTCATGGCGCTGCGGCGGGAGGACGCGACACCGATCTACGAGATCCTCGACCGCACTCCGCACATCCCCGACAACTGCCAGTGGGGCCTCTTCCTCCGCAACCACGACGAGCTGACGCTCGAGATGGTCACCGACGAGGAGCGGGACTACATGTACGCGGAGTACGCGAAGGACCCGCGCATGAAGCTCAATCTCGGCATCCGGCGACGCCTCGCGCCGCTCCTCGACGCCGGTCGCGACGAGGCAGAACTCCTGCACGCGATCCTGTTTTCGCTCCCGGGTTCACCGGTTCTCTATTACGGGGACGAGATCGGGATGGGCGACAACGTCTACCTCGGCGACCGTGACGGAGTGCGCACTCCGATGCAGTGGTCGGGCGATCGCAACGCCGGCTTCTCGCGCGCCGACTGGGCCCAGCTGTACCTCCAGCCACTGATGGATCCGGTCTACGGCTTTCAGGCGGTCAACGTCGAGGCGCAGCTCCGCACACCGAACTCCCTCCTGCGCTGGATGCAGCGCTTCATCGCGCTGCGGAAGGAGCATCCCGTGTTCGGGCTCGGCTCCTACAAGCCGCTGCCTGCCGAGAACACGCGGATCTTCGCCCACATTCGTACGTGGGAAGAGGACATCGTCATGTGCGTGCACAACCTTGCGCGCTCGGCCCAGGCCGTGCAGCTCGACCTCTCGGAGTACGCGGGTATGGTCCCGGTGGAGATGCTGGGCCGGACGGCCTTTCCGCCGATCGGGGAGTTGCCGTACCTCCTGACGCTCGCGCCGCGTGGGTTCTTCTGGTTCCAGCTCCGGCCGGAAGGGCAGGTGGAGTAACCGGTGGACGAGCAAGCGCTGATCGAGTACGTAACCCGCCAGCGCTGGTACGGCGCGAAGTCGCGGATGGTCTCGCATGCCGAGGTGCTCGACACGATTGTGCTCCGGCACGCGGAGCCGCAGCTGTCCCTCGCCCTCGTCGAGATGCGCTACGACACGGGAGCGCACGACATCTACCAGCTCCTCTTCTCCGGCGGCACCGAGGGCGTCACGTTCGACAGCATCAGAGAGGAAGCTGGGATTGCGCGGGAGATCGTCAGCGCCATGCGGACCGGGCTAACGCTGCAGGGTTCGCAGGGCGTGGCCGAGTTCCATCCCGCCGAGGACTTTTCGGCGCTCGGCCGCGAACTCGGGGCGGCACGTGCCGTTTCCACCGAGCAATCGAACAGCTCGATGATCTTCGACGAGGCGCTGATCCTCAAGGTCTTCCGCCACCTCGAGCCCGGCATCAACCCCGAGCTCGAGATGCTTCGCTTTCTCACCGAGCGGGGCTTTCGCAACATCCCCGCGCTCGGCGGCTGGTACGGGTACTCCGGCGGGCCCTTGACGGCGACGCTGGGGCTGCTGCAGCAGTATGTCGCCGGCGCCGTCGGGGGCTGGGAGCTCGCGCTCGTCGAGATCACCGATGCGCCCGAGCGCTTTCTCGACCGCCTCGACCGGCTCGGCGAGGTGACGGCGAAGATGCACACCGCGCTCGGCGCGGATCCGAACGATCCCGCGTTTGCGCCCGAGGAGCCGAGTGTCGAGTCGCTGGGGTTGCTTACGGCGACGGTGGACGAGGAGATCGCGCGGGTCTTCCTCTCCCTGCCGGACGACGATGAGCGGCTCGGGCCGATCCTCGGCCGCGGCGAGGAGGTTCGCGAGCAGCTGCGCCTGCTCACCCACGCCGGATCGGCGGGTCGCGTGATCCGGACGCACGGCGACTACCACCTCGGCCAAACCCTCCTCAGCAACAACGAATGGGTGATTCTCGACTTCGAGGGCGAGCCCGCGCGGACGCTCGTCGAGCGCCGCCGCAAGCGCTCGCCTCTCCGCGACGTCGCCGGCATGCTCCGCTCCTTCGCCTACGCGGCAACGGCGGCCGAGCTGACGCGCGATGCCGAGATCCCGGACGACTGGGAGGAGCGGGCGCGCGAGCGGTTCCTCGAGACCTACCTCGAGACTGTCGACGCGACGCTGCTGCCGCCCGGCGAAGCCGCGATCGAGCGTCTGCTCGCCGTGTTCGAGCTCGAGAAGGCCGTGTACGAGCTGCGCTACGAGCTCGACAACCGGCCCGATTGGGTGGGAATCCCGGTGGCAGGCATCGAGCGGCTCATGCGGGCGGCGGCGGAAGCGTTGTGACAGTCGAGCTCGGCGCCAACCCGCACGCCATCCTCGGCGCGCACGAGGCCGAGGGCGGCGTCGTCGTGCGCACGCTCCGGCCAGAAGCACGAGCTGTGCGCGTACAGCCGGCAGGCGTCGACGCCGAGCTCAAGGATCCGGGCGGACTCTGGGAGGCGCTGCTGCCGAGGGCGCGGCTCCCGCTCGAGTACGAGCTCGAGGTGGAGTACGCGGACGGCCAGACGTTCACCGTTCGCGACCCGTACTCGTTCCTCCCCACCCTCGGCGAGCTCGACCTTCACCTGGCGATGGAAGGGCGACACGAGCATCTCTACGAGCGGCTTGGCGCGCACGTGCGGGAGCTCGAGGGCGTCGTGGGGACGGCCTTCGCCGTCTGGGCGCCGAACGCGCGCTCGGTGGCAGTCGTCGGCGACTTCAACTCCTGGGACGGGCGCCTGCACCCGATGCGCTCGCTCGGCGCATCCGGGATCTGGGAGCTCTTCGTGCCCGGCGCCGACGAGGGGACGAAGTACAAGTTCGAGATCCGCACGCAGGACGGCCGGCTGCGCCTGAAGAGCGATCCGGTCGCGTTCCACACCGAGGTGCCGCCGGCGAACGCGTCCGTCGTCTGGAAGGCGAAGCACGTCTGGCGCGACGAGGAGTGGCTCGAGCGGCGTGCTGCCTCCGACCCGCTGCGGAGCCCCGTCTCGATCTACGAGGTCCACCTCGGATCGTGGCGGCGCAACCCTGTCGAGGACAACCGTCCGCTGACGTACGCCGAGCTCGGTGACGAGCTCGGCGACTACGTCTCGGATCTCGGCTTCACGCATGTCGAGCTGCTGCCGGTGATGGAGCATCCGTTCTCGGGCTCGTGGGGCTACCAGGTGACGGGCTACTACGCCCCCACGTCGCGCTTCGGCACGCCCGATGACTTCCGCCACCTCGTCGACCGCCTCCACCAGCGCGGCATCGGAGTGATCCTCGACTGGGTTCCGGCCCACTTCCCGCGCGACGACTGGGCGCTCGCCACCTTCGACGGGACGCACCTGTACGAGCACGCCGACCCGCGACGCGGCTCGCACCCGGACTGGGGCACGCTCGTCTTCAACCTCGGCCGCACCGAGGTGCGGAACTTCCTCCTCGCGAACGCCCTCTACTGGCACCGCGAGCACCATGCCGACGGGATCCGCGTCGACGCCGTCGCCTCGATGCTCTACCTCGACTATTCGCGCAAGGCCGGCGAATGGGTGCCAAACATGTTCGGCGGCAACGAGGACCTCGACTCGGTTGCCTTCCTCAAGGAGATGAACGAGGTTCTCTACGGACGGGAGCCGGGCGTGATCTCGGCGGCGGAGGAGTCGACCGCCTGGCCCGGGGTGTCCCGGCCGACGTACCTCGGCGGCCTCGGCTTCGGCTTCAAGTGGAACATGGGCTGGATGCACGACACGCTCCTCTACTTCCAGAAGGAGCCCGTCTACCGCCGCTTCCACCACCACACGCTGACGTTCTCGCTCATGTACGCGTTCAGCGAGAACTTCGTCCTGCCGCTGTCGCACGACGAGGTCGTGCACGGCAAGCGGTCGCTGCTCGACAAGATGCCCGGCGACCGCTGGCAGCGCTTCGCGAACCTGCGCTCGCTCTACGCCTACATGTGGGCGCATCCCGGCAAGAAGCTCCTCTTCATGGGCGGCGAGCTGGGAGAGTGGGAGGAATGGAACGCGGAAGGGTCGCTCCACTGGAACCTGCTCGAGCACGCCGAGCACGAGGGGATCCAGGCGCTCGTACGCGACCTCAACCGAACGTATCGCGACTCGCCGGCGCTCTGGCAGCTCGACTTCGACCCGGCCGGCTTCCGCTGGCTCGAGGCGAACGACGCCACGAACAACGCCCTCGCCTTCGCGCGGCTTGGCGAAGGCGACACGCCGCCGCTCGTCTGTGTCCTAAACCTGTCGCCCGTGCCGCGTTACAACTACCGCGTCGGCATGCCTAGGTGCTGCCGCTGGCGGGAGGTGCTCAACACCGACGCGGACTTCTACGGCGGCAGCGGCGTCGGCAATCTGGGCGGCGTCGAGGCGGAGGCAGTGCCGTGGCACGAGCAGCCGTTCTCGGCGACCTTGACGCTCCCGCCGCTCGGAGCGGTCTGGCTCGTCCCGGAGTAACGACCGTGGATCGCCTGGGCGCCGTGCCGTGTGGGGACGGCACGGCCGAGCTGCGCGTGTGGGCGCCTGCGTGCGAGCGCGTCTCCGTTCGGGCCGACGGGGAGGTCGCGCTCGAGCGGGACGGCGAGTACTTGCTCGGACGGTTCACCGGCGACGACTACGTCCTCGTCGTCGACGGCGCCGCGTGGCCCGATCCGTGCTCGCGCTGGCAACCAGAGGGGGTAAACGGCCGGTCGCGCGTACTCGACACGAGGGCCTTCGAGTGGGGCGACGGCGACTGGGACGGGGTTGCGCTCGACGACTTCGTGATCTACGAGCTCCACGTCGGGGCATTCAGCGAGGAGGGGACGTTCGACGGTGTGATCCCTCAGCTGCCCGGGCTGCGTGAGCTGGGCGTGACGGCGATCGAGCTGATGCCGGTCGCGACGTTCCCCGGCAACCGCGGTTGGGGCTACGACGGCCTCTACACCTCTGCCGTGCATCCCGTCTACGGTGGGCCATTCGGCCTCGCGCGCCTCGTCGACGCGGCGCACGCACAAGGGCTCGCACTGATCCTCGACGTCGTCTACAACCACGTCGGCCCGGGCGACGAGGCGTTGCGCGCATTCGGGCCGTACTTCACGGATCAGCACGAGACGTTCTGGGGCGACGCGCTCGACTACGGGCAGCGTGGCGTGCGGGAGTGGGCGATCCAGAACGCCGAGCAGTGGGTGCGCGACTTCCACGTCGACGGCCTGCGACTCGACGCTGTGCACGCGATCTTCGACGACTCGCCGCTCCACGTCTGCGCGGAGCTGAAGCAGCGAGTCCGTGACGCTCTCGTCATCTCCGAGATGGCAATCGACGACTGGCGTCCCGTCGACGAGTGGGGACACGACGCGCAGTGGGCGGACCGCTCCCATCACGAGCTGCACGTCCTCCTCACGGGCGAGCGCGAGGGCTACTACGCCGACTACGGCTCGCTCGCTTCGCTCGCTGAGGATCTGCGCGGCCGTGGCCACGACCCGCGGCGCAGCGTGATCTGCGCACAGAACCACGACCAGGTCGGCAACCGGGCGCTCGGCGACCGCCTGCCGGAGGACGCGCTGCGCGTGGCCGCCGCCGTCACGCTCTTCTCCCCCTGCACACCGCTGCTCTTCATGGGCGAGGAGCGATTCGAGATGGCTCCGTTCCAGTTCTTCACCGACCACCTCGATCCGGCGATCGCCGAGGCGACACGCGAGGGGCGGAAACGCGAGTTCGCGGACTTCGCGTCCTTTACCGGCGAGGAGGTGCCCGATCCCCAGGCACTCGAGACCTTTCTCCGCTCGAAGCTGCACCCCGGCGAGCCCGATCCGCTCTACCGCGAGCTGCTCGCGCTCCGCCGCGAGCTGCCGCGTGAGCTCGAGATCGAGGCGGACGAAGAGGCGAAGATCTTGCGGTTGCGGCGTGGCGGCGTGACGCTTGTCGCCGACTTCGGCAACCGGCGCGTGGAATTCTCCCGCTGATGGAGGTCTGGCCGGGGCGGCCGTTCCCGCTCGGTGCGGCGTGGGACGGCGAGGGGACGAACTTCGCGCTCTTCTCGGAGCACGCAGAGCGGGTTGAGCTGTGTCTGTTCGACGGCAACCGCGAGACGCGCTTCGACCTGAGCGACGTCACGGCCCACAATTGGCACTGCTACCTCCCCGGTCTCGGGCCGGGACAACGGTACGGCTACCGCGTCCACGGTCCCTACGACCCGGCGGCCGGCCACCGCTTCAACCCGAACAAGCTCCTTATCGATCCGTACGCAAAGGCGATCGAGGGGCCGGTGCAGTGGGAGCGCGCGAACGTCCTCCCCTACGTCCCGAGCCTCGAGGAGGACGCCGACCTCGAGCTCGACGACGAGGACGACGCCGAAGCTGTTCCGAAGTGCATCGTGGTCGACCCCGCCTTCGACTGGGAGGGCGATGCGCCGCCGCAGACGGCGTGGAACGACACCGTGATCTACGAGGTCCACACGAAGGGATTCACCCAGCGGCACCCGGAGATCCGCGACGACCTCCGAGGCACGTACGCCGCGCTTGCCTCGGAGCCCGCGCTCTCGTATCTCCGCGAGCTCGGCGTGACAGCGGTCGAGCTGCTGCCCATCCACCACATCGCCGACGAGGGGTTCCTGCACGACCGTGGCCTGACGAACTACTGGGGCTACTCCTCGATCGGCTACCTCGCGCCGCATGCGTCGTACTCCGCCACCGGCACCGCGGGCGAACAGGTGCGCGAGTTCAAAGGCATGGTCAAGGCGTTGCACGGCGCCGGCATCGAGGTGATCCTCGACGTCGTCTACAACCACACGGCCGAGGGCAACCACCTCGGGCCGATGCTGTCGTTCCGCGGGCTCGACAACCGGAGCTACTACCGGCTGATGCCCGACGACCAGCGCTTCTACATGGACTTCACCGGCACGGGCAACTCGCTCAACCCGGTGCACCCCTCCGTCCTGCGGCTGATCATGGACTCCCTTCGCTACTGGGTGCTCGAGTGCCGGGTCGACGGCTTCCGCTTCGACCTCGCCTCCGCGCTCGCGCGCGAGTTCTACGACGTCGACCGGCTCGGCGCCTTCTTCGACACGATCCACCAGGACCCGGTGCTGTCACAGGTGAAGCTGATCGCCGAGCCGTGGGACGTCGGTCCGGGCGGCTACCAGGTCGGCAACTTCCCCGTCCTCTGGGCCGAGTGGAACGGGAAGTACCGCGACTCCGTGCGCGACTTCTGGCGCGGACAGGGCGGCGTCGGCGAGTTCGCGGAGCGCTTTTCCGGCTCCTCCGACTTGTACGGCGAGAACGGACGCGACCCGTTCGCGTCGATCAACTTCGTCACCGCCCACGACGGCTTCACGCTGCGCGACCTCGTCTCGTACAACGACAAGCACAACGAGGCGAACCTCGAGGAAAACCGGGACGGAACGGACGACAACCGGTCGTGGAACCTCGGCGCCGAGGGCCCGACCGACGACCCCGCCGTCCTGGCCCTGCGGGCGCGGCAGCAGCGCAACTTCCTCGCGACGCTGCTCCTCTCACAGGGCGTGCCGATGCTGCTCGGCGGCGACGAGCTCGGCCGCACGCAGGGAGGTAACAACAACGCGTGGTGCCAGGACAACGAGATCTCCTGGTTCGACTGGGCCTCGGCGGACGCCGAGCTCGTCGAGTTCGTGCGTCGCCTGATCGCGCTGCGCCGCGAGCACCCCGTGTTCCGGCGGACGTCGTTCCTGACCGGGAACGCCGGCGAGAGCGGGTTGCCCGACGCGTGGTGGTTCCGTCCCGACGGGCGCCGGATGACGCAACGCGACTGGACGAACCCGGAGACACGGACGCTCGGCGTCTTCCTCAACGGCCGGGAGATCCGCGAGCGGACGGCGCGCGGGGAGCCGATGTTCGACGACTCGTTCCTGCTCGTGTTCAACGTGCACTCGGAGCCGGTCGTCTTCACGCTGCCCGCGCGGCGCTTCGGCGCGCGCTGGGACGTCGAGCTCGCCACGGGCGACGAACCACCGAACGGCCCTCTCGGCGCGCGGACGCTCGTCGCCGTGCAGGAGCACTCGCTCCTGCTGCTGCGGCGAGTCTGAACGCGCGGCGCGGGTAAGCACGGCGTTCGTGGCCGATTTCCGCTGCACGTACCGCCTCCAGCTCACGCCCGAGCTCGGCTTCCGCCGCGCGCGCGAGATCGTCGTCCCGTACGCCGCCGAGCTGGGCGTGTCCCATCTGTACCTCTCTCCCGTCCTGCAGGCGCGGCGCGCGTCGACCCACGGGTACGACGTCGTCGACCCGACCCGCGTCTCCGACGAGCTCGGCGGCGAGGAGGAGCTGCGGGCCCTGTGCGAGGCGGCTCACGCGGCGGGTCTAGGCACGATCCTCGACGTCGTCCCGAACCACATGGCGACCTCGGAGGACGAGAACCGGTTCTGGCGCGACCCGGAGCTCCGAGCGAGGTTCTTCGACTGGGACCGAGAGACCGGCTGGTACCGCCGCTTCTTCGACATCAGCGAGCTCGCCGGCGTCCGGGTGGAGGATCCCGAGGTTTTCGACGAGACACATGCGAAGATCCTCGACCTGGTGCATGCGGGGCTCGTCGACGGGCTCCGCATCGACCACCCCGACGGGCTCGCGAACCCGCGTGAGTATCTCGACCGGCTGCGCGAACGCGGGGTCGAGCGGATCTGGGTGGAGAAGATCCTCGAGCCCGGCGAGCGCCTGCGCGCCGACTGGCCGGTCGAGGGGACGACCGGCTACGAGTTCGCGAACGACGTGACCGCGCTCTTCGTCGACCCCGCCGGCGACGAGCCGCTGACGGAGCTCTACGCAGAGCTGACGGGTGAGCGGCGGCCCTTCGCGGAAGTCGCGGGCGAGGCGAAGCTCGAGGTGGCGAGGACGACGTTCGCGCAGGAGTTCGAGCGGCTCCGCGCCCTTCTTCCGTACGAGGGCCTCGAGGAGGCAGCGGCTTCCTTGCACGTCTACCGGACCTATGTCGAGCGTGACCGGGTCGACGAGGAGGACCGCGACGCGTGCGCGGTCCTGCCCGAGAATCTGCGCCGCGCGATCCTCGGGTTCGAGGTACCCGAGTTCGTCACACGCTGGCAGCAGACGACGGGCGCCGTGATGGCGAAAGGCGTCGAGGACACGGCGTTCTACCGCTGGTTCCGCCTCACCGCGCTGAACGAGGTCGGTGGCGACCCCGACCGCTTCTCGCTCTCGCCCGAGGAATTCCACGGCGCTGCGCTCGAGCGGCTCGAGCGACATCCCCGGACGTTGCTCGCGTCCCAGACACACGACACGAAACGCGCCGGCGACGTGCGCGCGCGCATCGGCGCGCTCGCCGCGCTGCACGACGAATGGGCCGAGCGGGTGCGCCGCTGGCACGTGCTCACCGGCGGGATGGACGATCCGAACGAGGAGTACCTCGTCTGGCAGACGCTGGTCGGCGCCTGGCCGATCGTCCCCTCGCGTCTCGAGCTCTATCTGCAGAAGGCGCTGCGTGAGGGAAAGCGCACGACGAGCTGGCTCGCCCCGGACGAGGCGCACGAGGGCCGGGTTCGGGAGTTCGTGCGGAGCCTCTACTCGAACCACGAGTTCCTCGACGAGTTCGAGCCGTTCGTGGCGCGGGTCGCGATAGCCGGGGAGCACGCGTCGCTCGGAGCGCTCCTCCTCCGGCTGACGAGCCCCGGCGTGCCCGACCTCTACCAGGGCGACGCGCTCTGGTCGCTCAACCTCGTCGACCCGGACAACCGCCGCCCTGTCAACTGGACCGCGCACGCCGCCGTGCTCGGTGAGGGGGCACCGACCCGCCGGACGCTGAAGGCACACCTCATCCGGCGGGTCCTGTGCCTGCGCTTGGAGCGGCGCGATGCGTTCGCAGGCGACTACGAGCCGCTCGACCTCGGCCCCGACCGCATCGGCTTCGTGCGCGGCCGCGCGATTCGCGTCGTCGTGCCCCTCCGCGCCGGTGACCGAGCCGACGGCGGAGACCGCGACCTCCTCCCCGAGTACGACCAGGAACTGAGCGTCGTCGGCTGAGCCGGCTCGAACCCGCACAGCCCGGCGCCTTCACCGCAGGGGATCCGGGAAGACGCCGGACCGAGCTGGCCGCGGGCCGACCGAAACGGCCGGACCGGGAGGGGTTCGATGCAAGAAGCATCGAACCACGCCCCGATGAAAATCAGCTAAGAGCCACTTAGGACTTCTTCTCGTCGCCGCCCGGGCGGGCGGCGCCGTTCAAGCTGAGCCGCACGACCGCGCCGCCGCCCACCGCGTTTGCCGCCTCGACTGTGCCGCCGTGCGCCTCGGCCACCTCGCGGACGATGGCCAGCCCGAGCCCTGCGCCGGGCATCGCGCGGGCCGCGGCCGAGCGGTAGAAGCGATCGAAGACGAGCGGCCGGTCCACCTCGGCGAAACCGGGTCCGTGGTCGCGCACCAGCAACTCGCCCCCGGCGAGCGAGATCTCGACCGCCCCGCCTTCGCCGCTCCATTTGCCTGCGTTCTCGAGCAGGTTCCAGACGGCGCGCTCCATGCGGTCGCGATAGCCGTCGACGATTGTCGGCTCGAGGCCGTCGGTCTCCCACGCAACCGCAGGGAAACGGGTACGCGCGCGTTCGACGCCGGCTTCCACGAGCTCGTCGAGCTGGAACTCCTCCTTCTCCGCCCGGACGGCTCCGCCACGCGCCAGCTCGAGGAGGCCGGCGATGAGCGCGCGCATCTCCTGCGACTCGCGGTGCAGGTCGTCGAGCAGGTGCCGCCGCTGCTCCGGTTCGAGCTCGATGTCTCCGCGCAGGACGTCGATGTTCGTCTGCAGGCTCGTGAGCGGCGTGCGGAGCTCGTGGGATGCGTCGGCCACGAACCGCCGCTGGGTCTCGAGCGACTCCTCGAGCGCGGCGAGCATGGTGTTGAAGGACCCGCCGAGGCGCGCGAGCTCCCCGCGGCCTCCCTCCGGCACGCGCTCGCTCGGCTCGCCCGTTTCGGCGATCCGCTCGGCGGCCGCGGTCAGCCGCCGCACCGGAGCCAGGGTGGTGCCCGAGACGAGTGCCGCAATCGCCGCGGCAACTGCGATGCCGCCGAAGGAGACGAGGATCAGGACGAGCCGCAACCGATCGAGGTCGCGCTCGATGAAACTGATGTCGCGTGCGACGACAACCGCTCCTCCGCCCGAGATCGGCAGCACAGCCTCGCGCATCCGCAGGGTCAGAGCCCGCCCTGTCACGAAGTTGTGCCCTCTGACCGTGATATCGCGGTAGAAGCGCCGTCGCTCACCCGCCGCGGCTTCCCTGATCTTGGAGTCGATTGTCAGATGCGCGCTATCGGACGTAGCGACACCGTTCGGAAAGATCTTCGCCACGTAGTCCTGCTGGTACGGGTTGAAGCCGTTGATGTTCGCGTCCGGGTTCTTCGCGTGCTCGATGAGCTGGGAGTCCACCTGGGAATAGAGCTGGTGGCGCATGAGGAAGTAGGTCGCCGTCGAGGCGAGCGCGACCACGACGGCGACCACGCCGGCCGCGACGAGCGTCAGTCGCGCGCGAAGGGTCACGGCTCGCGCAGCACGTAGCCCGTGCCACGGACGGTGTGGATCAGCCGCTCCTCGTCCTCGGCCTCCGTCTTCCGGCGGAGATAGCCGACGTAGACGTCGAGGGCATTGGAGGAGTGGCTGAAGTCGTAGCCCCAGACGCGCTCGTAGATGAGGGAGCGCGGCAGTACCTGCCGCGGGTTGCGCATGAACAGCTCGAGCAGGTGGGCCTCCGTCGTCGTCAGCTCGAAGCGGCGTCCGGCGCGCCGCGCGTCCATCGAGCCGAGGTCCAGCGTCAGGTCGGCGAAGCGGAGCAACGCACCCGGCCCCTCCGGCTTCGAGCGCCGCAGGAGCGCGCGGAGGCGGGCGAGCAACTCCTCGAGGTCGTATGGCTTCGGCAGGTAGTCGTCGGCGCCTGCGTCGAGACCCTCCACCCTGTCGCCGACGGCGTCGCGGGCGGTGAGCAGCAGGATCGGGACGCGGTTCCCCTGGCGGCGCAGGCGGCGTGTCACGTCGAGACCGTCGAGACCCGGCATCATCACGTCGAGGACGAGCGCGTCCGGCGTGCGCGTGTCGACGGCGGAGAGGGCTGTGTCCCCGTCGGATGCGAGCGCGACCTCGTAGCCGTGCAGCTGCAGCGCGCGCTCGAGCGCCTCGCGCACCGCGCGGTCGTCGTCTGCCACGAGAACGAGCATTTCGTCTCTAAGTGTGCCCTCGGACGTGAGATCCGGCTAAGCGGCAGGTAAGTCCACGACGAAAGCGGCGCCCTCGCCGGGCTGCGAGCGGACCGTGAGGGAGCCGCCCATCCGCGTGACGAGCTCGCGCGAGATGAAGAGCCCGAGCCCGCTGCCACCGACGCCGCGCGTGAGGGCGGGGTCGAGCCGGTAGAACTTCTCGAAGATCCGCTCCTGCTCGCCCGTCGGGACCCCAAGCCCCTGGTCGCGCACGGTCAGGCCAACCCGGCCGGCGCCTCCCGCAAGCTCGACCGCCACCTCCCCGCCGTCCGGCGAGTACTTGATCGCGTTGTCGAGCAGGTTGACGAGCACCTGCCGGAGCTTGTCCTCGTCCGCGAGCGCGACCGCGCGATCGCCGTTCTGCTCCAGTCTCAGCTCGATGTGCTCGGGTGCGCGGAGGCGCGTCGAGACGAGGACGCTCTCGACGAGGGGCGCTAGGTCGGTCGCCGTGGTCGCGACCTCGACGCGGCTGCCCTCGAGCTGGCCGGCGAGGAGGATCTGGGAGACGATCGCCGTCAGCCGCTCGGTCTCGCTCACGATGATCTCGAGGAACTGCTCCTGTTGCTCGGCCGGGAGCTCGATGTCGGTGCGGCGCAAGGTCCGCGCGGCGCCATACACCGCGGCGAGCGGCGTGCGAAGCTCGTGCGAGGCGGTCGCCACGAAGTCGCTCCGCGTGCGCTCGAACTCCTTCTGGTCGGTGACGTCCCGCAACGCGTAGACGATGCCCTCGTCGAAGGCGACGCCCGTGACCGCGACCCAGCGGTCGCCCACCGCGGTCTCTATCGGCACCGTCACCGAGCGCGCGCGCTCTGGGGCTTCGGCGTCGGCGAGCTCCGCGAGCCGCGTCAACTCGTCCCAGGAGGGCAACAGCTCCACGGGCCGTCGGCCGAGCACGTCTTGCTCCCGGACAGCGGTGATCGCGGCGGCGGCGGCGTTCCAGAAGCGCACCCGCCCGTCCTCGTCGAGCAGCACGACGCCGTCGCTGACGTAGGCGAGCGCGAGCGCGGCCTCCGCCCGGCGCTCGGATTCCCGGTAGAGCCTCGCGTTCTCGATCGCAATCGCCGCGCGAGCGCTCAGCTGCTGGCCGAGCGCGAAGTCGGCGTTGTCGAATTCCCGCTCCTCCGCGATGAGCGTGAGCGCCCCGAACGTCCGGTCGCCCGATCGCAGCGGCAGGGTGATCGCGCTCCGGACGGAGATGTGCTCGAGCGCCGCCGCCGCTTCAGGGTCTCGCCTCGCAGCCTCCTCGAGCAGCTCATGCGGGACTTCCCGAAGGAATTCCGGCTCGCCCGTCCGCATGACGCGAGCGGTGATGTCGAAGTCGTCGTCGATCCGCGTCGGCCGCGTCCTCGTGCGCACCTCCTCGGCCCACCGCCTTCGCTCCGGGTCCAGGTGGGCGACGACGAGACCCTCGATCTCGCCCGTCTCCTCGACGAGCACATCGATCGAGCACCAGTCCGCGAGGTCGTGAACGGCAAGAGCCGCAAGCCGCTCGAGTGTCCGCTCGAGGTCGAGCGACGACGTGAGCAGGGCCGTCGCCTCATCGAGGAACGAGAGCCGCTCCCGCAGCAAACGCTCGGCCACGGCCAGCTCCACCCGCTCGAGCGCCAGCGCCGCTTGCCGCGCGAGCGCCATCTTCAGCGCGCGGCGCTCAGGCGGGAACTCCTCGTCCTCGGAGAAGGAGAAGACGAGCCCGCCGAGCGAGCCGTGCTCGCCCGCGAGCGGCAGGCAGACGAGCCCGTGGCCCGGCTGCGAGTGTCCCGCGAGCTCGGGGTACCGCCGGTCGCGTTCCTCCTCCGAGCCGATGAAGACGCCCTCGCCCGTTCGCACCGCCTCCGACAGCGGGTAGTCGCCGGAGACGGGGAAGCGGCGGAACGGGTCGATGTACCTGCTGTCGTAGCCGCGCGTCGCGATCACCTCGAGCCACTCACCGTCGGGGCTCAGTGTGGCGATGAGCCCGCCGCGAGCCTCGGCTGCGCGTACGCCCTCGACGAGCAGCGCGTCCAGCACCTCTTGCGGCGTCCTCGCCGAGACGAGCGCGTCGGCGACGAACTGCAGGCGGAGAGCCGTGTCGAGCGCATGCATCCGCGACGAGGCCTCAGCCTCGGCGCGCGTCCGTGCTCCGCGCTGGCGGGCAAGCACCTCGCCGCCCAGCACGCCCGTCAGGACGAACACGGCGAGCGCGACCGCACCCTCGGACTTGACCGCCCAGGTGTGATGCGGGGCGAGGAAGAAGTAATAGAACGGGACGATCGAAACCGCTGCTGCCACGAGCCCGGAAGCGCGTCCCCCGAGCGAGGTGGCGAAGAGCACGACGAGGACGTACAGGAGAGCCGGCAGTGCTTCGTGCGGGTTGCCGAAGGCGAGGAGCGTGACGGCCGCAGGGCCGGCAACCGCGACGAACCCGGCGGCTGCGGGCCGCAGCGAGGATCGTTGCAGCCGCTCGGCGGCGCCTCCCGGCGCGACCAGCGCGGCTCGCTCGGTCATCACTCGCCCGCGAGTTCGCGGTTGAGCTGCTCGCGCTCTCCCCTGGCGACGCGCTCGAGCACGTCGCGCACGATCCCGGCGAGCTCGACCGGGTCGAACGGCTTGACGACGTAGCCCACGGCGCCGAGCCGCTGAGCGCGAAGTCGATCCTCGGGCGCGGCGCGGGCCGACAGGAACACGACCGGGATGTCCCGCGTCACGGCGTCCGCCGCGAGTTGTGCGGCGACGTCCCAGCCGTCGACGCCGGGCATCATCACGTCGAGGAGCACGAGCGACGGCCGCTGCCGCCGCACTTCCTCGAGAGCCTCCGCGCCGTCCTTGGCTTCGAGCACCCGGAGGCCGTCGCCTTCCAGGTTGACCCGGCAGATCGCGCGAATCGACGGCTCGTCGTCGACGAGGAGAACAGGCGCAGGCGTTTCCCGTGCCTTGCCTGTGCCGGCTCCGCCGCCCGGCTCGGGCCGATGCCGTACGCGGCTGCGCCAGGTGCCGTGCGCGAGCTGCGCCGGCCTGCGGGCACGCGAGGCGGGGAGAGGGTGAGACCTCCTCGACCTGATTCGCTGAGCAACTGTCACGTTCCCCCCGAACGCCGATCCTCTGGACAGAGAGTGTGCCCGAAGGTACCGAAGTGCGCTATCCCTCGGCGTGCTCGCGATTCCACTCCTCGGCGAGCTCGCGGAGACCGGGGCCGCGCACGCGGATCGCGTCGCGCGCGTGCAACCGCATCCGGCCGGCGAAATCACGGTTGCGCGCCCCGAGCAGCGCCCGCGCCGCATACTGCGCGCCCGTGAGGGACGCCGCGACGCCGGCGCCGGCCGCGGAGTGGTGTTTCCTCCAGTAGCGGTGACGGGCGCGCCACATCTCGTTGATCCGCCGCTCGGGGATCCCCACGCTGAACTGCGACTCGTGGTGCACGACGGTCACCTGCGGGAAATACTGCGTCCGCCAGCCCGCCCGGCGCAGCCGGCGGGAGAGATCCGTCTCCTCGGAGTAGATGAAGAACTCCTCGTCGAAGAGGCCGACGTCGTCGAGCGCCTCGCGCCGGAGCAGCAACGCGGCCGCCATCGCCCAGTCGACGTCGCGCGTCTCGCTCCCGCCGGACTGGAGGATTCCGGCGCGGCCGAGCGTGAGCAGGCCGAGCGCGGCAGTCGCCGGGGACGGGAAGCGCCAGGCAGAGGACTGCAGTCGCCCGTCGGGATAGACGAGCCGCGGGGCCAGCGCGGCGACGGGCGGGTTCCCGTCGAGGTGGGCCACCATCCGCTCGAAGCCCCAGTCCTCGCTCGTCGTGTCCTCGTTGAGGACGAAGACGTAACGGCCGGTGGTGGCGCGGATGACGGTGTTGTGGTTCGCGCCGAAGCCCGCCCGGTGGCGCTGCTCGATGACGCGCACATCCGGGAACCGCTCGCGAACGGCCGCGGCGGAGCCGTCCTCGGACGCGTTGTCCAGGACGACGACCTCCACATCGCCGCCTTGTAGGGACTCGAGGCACGCGAGCAGAAGCTCCCGCGAGTTCGTGTTGACGAGAGAGACCGAGACGTCCGGCACTTAGGTGGTCTGCGTCAGACCGGCCGCCCAGGAAGGCGGCAGGTTGCGCAGTACCTCGACGCTCTCGAAGCGAACCGGCTCCCGCACCCCGATCTCGCGCGCCCAATCAGCCATCCGGTGCAGACCCTCTTCGAGCGACACCGTCGGCTCCTGGCCGAAGACATGGTGGAGCTTTGCGTGGTCGGAGAATGCGTGGACGACCTCCTCCCGGGCCGGAAGGAATTCGATTTCGGGGTCGGCGACGTCGAACGCGCGCGCCACCGTGTGCGCGAGGTCGAGAACCGTGTAGGGCGTGTCGGCGCCAACGTTGAAAACCTCGTTCGCCGACTGCGGGACTTCGATCGAGCGCGCGATCACGGGCGCGACGTCGTCGATGTGTGTGAACGCGCGCGTCTGCAGGCCGTCGCCGAAGATCGTCAGCGGGCGGTCGCTCAGGAGCTGGTTGATGAAGATCCCGATCACGTTCCGATATGGGTCGGCGACGTTTTGCTGCTCTCCGTAGACGTTGTGGGGCCGGAAGATCGTGTAGTCGAGGCCGAACATCCGCTGCGCGGCCCGGAGGTCGAGCTCGACCGCGTACTTGCCGATTCCGTACGGGTCTTCCGGTTCCGGAACGGTGTCCTCCGTCATCGGTGTCTGGGCCGCGCCGTAGACCGCGATCGAGCTCGTGAAGACGAAGCGTTCGACGGTCTCAGCGCGCACGGCAGCGTTCAGCAGATTGACGGAGCCCAGAACGTTGTTCGTGTAGTTGAAGCGGCGGATGAAGTGAGAGAGCCCCTCAGCCGCGTATGCGGCGAGGTGGAACACGTGCGAGAACTCGTGCTCCCGAAACAACTCCTCGACGAGCTCTGGATCGACGACCGAGCCCGTGACGAGGTTCGCCCCGGCCGCCACGTTCTCCTCGTAGCCGCCGCTGAGATCGTCGAGGACGACGACGTCCTGGCCGGCGTCTACGAGATGGCGGGCCACGTGGGACCCGATGAACCCGGCGCCACCGGTGACAAGGACGCTCATGGCGGGCTGAGGCTAGCCGTTTCGATGCCTGCCCGGGTGGGTAGCCGCCTTACAGGGGAAACAACGGGACGGCCCTCGGGCGGGGGAATCACGGTTTCCCCGCCCGCCTTTACGCTCCCGGTCATGCGGCGTCCGAGCCGGGCTGTACTCCGCGGCGCGCTCGGCGTCGCGCTCATCGCAGGCGTCTTCGTCGCTGTCGTCCCGCGTATCGCGAGCTACGGGACGGTCGCTCACCGCCTCGGCACCGTGTCCGCACCGTGGCTCGCCGGGCTCGCTGCCGCCGCGCTCCTCGACGTCCTCACGACGGCTCTCCCCTGGCGGGCGGTGCTGCCGCAGCTTTCGTGGCTCGGCGCGCTCGGCTTCACCCAGGCATCGACGGCGATGACCATCGTCCTCCCGGGCGGCGCGCCGCTCGGCATGGCTCTTTCCTTCGGTCTCCTACGCCGCCTGCGCGTGAACGCGGGAGCGGCCGGCTTCGCGGTCGCGCTGACCGGGATCTGGAGCCAGGCGATGATCTTTCTCTACCCGCTCGTGGGGGCCGTCCTCGTCTTTGCCACGGGTCAGCTCTCCGGCTCGACGGCTGCGATCGCCGGTGCGAGCGGCGGGGCGGGAGCCCTGCTCGCCGGAGCCGCCTTCGCCGTCCTGAGGAGCCCGTCCTCGGCGCGGCGTCTCGGCGACCTCGCCTGCCGGGTGGGGACGCGGCTCGCGCACCCGCTGCGGCGGGACCCGCCTATGTGGAACGGCGAGACGCTCGTGCGGCTCCGCGCAGAGCGTCTCTCGGACCTCCGCCGCCGCTGGCCGTCCCTCACGGCGGCCACGCTCTTCAACCAGCTGACGGCGTATCTCGTCTTCGAGCTCTCGCTGCGAGCGGTGGGGATCTCGGTCGCCGACCTCCCACCGAGCGAAGCCTTTCTCGCCTGGGCGATCGGCCGCGTCATCAGCTCCTTGCCTCTCACCCCCGGCGGAATCGGAGTCGTCGAGCTCGGAATGATCGGAACTCTCGTCGGCTTCGGTGCGCCCCACGGACACGTCGTGGCCGCGGTGCTTCTCTACCGCGGGCTCATCATCGTGCCGACGCTCGTCGTCGGAGCGATCGCGCTGCTCGGATTCCACCGACGCCCGGAGGCGAGAGCGCTCTAGGGAAGCGCCTCTGCGACCTCCTCGCGCGGCTCGTCGAGGCGCAGCCGCTCCCGTACTTCCGAGACGATCCATTCGAGCCGACGGAAGACGAGTGAGTCGCGCCGCTCGGCTTCGAGACGCTCCCGCCTCCGGGCGAAGCCCCGGTCGATGTAGCGCAGCGGTGCGAGTCGGCCCTCCGGATAGAGCCGCCGCAGTGCGCCAGCCAAGGGTCCGTGAGCGAAGACCGCGTCCGCGTACTCGACTGTCTCGCCCGGAAGCGCGTCGAGCACCGCGTCGGCGCGAACGAGGCCCTCCACGAGCGCCCACGGATGAGCGTCGAAGACAGTCGCGGCAAGCGCGGGATAGTGCCACTGCCGCTTCAGCATCGTGTACGCGACCTCCGCCACGTCTCGGCGCACCTTGAGGACCTTGAAGTCGCCGAGCCCGTCCCAGCCGCCGACCACGAACGGCTGCACGACGTCCTTGTATGCGAAGCCCTGACGCAGGGCCGTGCGGTCGAGATAGCCCGTCATGTCACCGAAGACGTCCGGAGCCGAGCCAAGCAAGGTGAACCGCTCCTCCGCCGGCACGAGACAATGCAGTCTCCGGGGCATGCGATCGCGGTTGAGGATCTCTCCATCGCTCGTCCAGTTCGGCTGCGCCAGGCCGATCGCGTGCGCCGCCGCGACATAGAGGAGGCTCGAGAGCGACCGGGGGAGGGAGACGACGAAGAGCGAACAGAGCTCCTCGTGCATCCGCCCCGAATCCCGCTTGAGCAGTCGGAGCCTGTTCATCGAGCCAGCGTACGGACCGCGGCCGAGAGATTCATGTGAGCGGGATATGAATCAGGCTCGCTGCGTGTGCTTGGCCTCGGCCTCGCGACGGACCCGCTCGTAGCACTCGGGACAGATGCCGTGCGTCGATTGCCGGACGAGCTGTTCGGCGATCCGCGTCTGACCGCTGCCGATCGCATCGAGCCGGAGCCATTCGTCGCCGACCTGGAGCTTTTGACACCACGCGCAGTGGAGGAGCAGCTGCCCGCCGGACCGCGCATCGCGCAGAATTCGGCCGAGCCGGGTGACGCGGGCCGCGTCGACTGTCAGCGCGCGAGCCCGCTCCTGCGCCCCAAGTGCCCTTGCGACGAGATCCTCGTACAGCCCCAGCTGGCCTCCTCGACGCTCAATATCGCACCCGATCGCCCGGGCTACAACCCCGCCGCTAGCTGAGCGCGGGAACCCCGAGCCGCTCGAGCCGAGACCCGCTGCATTCCGGCGACCGAACGATCCGCCCGGTCTGTCTCAGCATCGCGAAGGCCGCGGGCAGAAGCTGAACCCGGTGGTCGCAATCGGAGCCGCACTCGCAAAGGAACTCTCCGGGCAGATCCGGCTCCCCGGATGTGAGGAGCTCGTAGATCCGGTCGTTGACCTCGCCGAAGAGGCTGGAGCGCTGGCTCGGGCTCATGCAGAGAGCATGCTCCTCTGAGCCGACTGACACCAAGGGAAGTAGCGCGGGATTACCGACGTTTTACTCAAGGTCGTCGCGCGTTTGCAACGCGCTCACCAAGACGGTTAGGGTCGCTCGAAAAGGAGGTAGAGATGGGACTGAGGATCGGCGACACTGCGCCCGACTTCGAGGCGCAGACGACAGAGGGGTCGATCAGCTTCCACGACTGGATCGGCGATTCGTGGGCGGTGCTGTTCTCGCACCCGAAAGACTTCACGCCGGTATGCACGACCGAGCTCGGCTACATGGCTTCGATCAAGCCGGAGTTCGACCAGCGCAACGTCAAGATCATCGGGCTGTCGGTGGATCCGGTGGACAAACACGAGGGCTGGTCGGACGACATCGAGGAGACGCAAGGCACACGGCCGAACTACCCGATGATCGGCGACTCCGACTACGCGATCTCGAAGGCCTACGGGATGCTGGGCGGCGACGTCTCCGGCGATCCCGCCGACCGGACTGCTGCCGACAACCAGACCGTGCGGAACGTGTTCGTGATCGGGCCGGACAAGAAGATCAAGCTGATCCTCGTCTATCCGATGACGACCGGCCGCAACTTCGACGAGGTGCTGCGCGTGATCGACTCGCTGCAGCTCACGGCGAGCCACAAGGTCTCGACACCCGCTCAGTGGCACGCGGGCGAGGACGTGATCATCGCCGGCTCGGTCTCGAACGACGAGGCGAAGGAGCTGTTCGGCGGGTGGGAAGAGCCGAAGCCCTACATCCGGATCGTCCCGGATCCGTCCAAGGTGCCGGCCGGAGCCTGATTCCGCTCGTTTGACATCCGCGGGGACGCGGTAGGTGCGTTTTGTACGGCACGAGGAGGTGGTTGCCGTGTTGCACCCGCACCTACCGCACCCGCACGTTCATCCGGGTTTCGACAAGCACCCGTGGCGCATGGTGCCCGTCACGCTGGGCACGATCGTCCTGCTGGTGGCGGTGCTGATCACCGTCTGCTTCGAGGTCGCGAAGGCACTCACCGGGCACGCGTACTAGCGGTACATCGCGACAAGATTCGATTCCCTCGTCTGGTGCCTTGATTTGACTTCACGCGGGAGCGAGAGTCGCCCCACCGTCAGTCAACACCCGGGAGGAAACAATGCAGAAGCGTTTGCGGGCACCGAGCCCGGCATTCGTGATCTCGCTCATCGCGCTGTTCGTCGCGCTCGGTGGAACATCTCTCGCCGCCACCAAGGTCATAACGACCAAGCACAAGGACGCGAAACAGGACACGGCACTCGTCAAGAAGCTTGCGCCGTCCCTCAGCGTGAAGCACGCCAAGTCCGCGACCAACGCCACAAACGCGGTGAATGCGACCCACGCGACAAGCGCCGACAGCGCCACTAACGCCACCAACGCCACCAACGCCACCAACGCGACCCACGCCACGACCGCCGGAAGCGCTCCCCCCAGTGGCACCGCGGGTGGGGCACTCACCGGGAGCTATCCGAATCCGAGCCTGGCGGCGCCCGAGGCGTATCACGAGGTAGGGGCCGCAGGTGAGCCTGGGTTCCAGAACAGCTGGACGAATGAGAGCCCGCTTGACGAGACCACGGCCGGCTTCTACAAGGATCCGCTCGGAGTTGTACACCTCAAGGGGATCGTCACTGGCGGAACCGTCAACACGATCTTCGCGTTGCCGGCCGCTGACCGGCCTTCGAAGTTCGTGTGCATTCCCACCCTGAGGAACGTTGCCGTGGCGTATATCTGCATCGACCCCACCAACGGCAACATCATCCAGGAGGCGGGTTCATCGACCGGCGCTCTCCTGCTCGACGGGATGACCTTCCGCGCAGGCGCCGGCTAGACGGAACCCTCGTCACGGATGGGCGGCTTCAAGCGCCGCCCATCCGATACCCCGTCTGGGGGACGCCAGATCCCCCGAACAGGCCGATTCCCAGACTGTGTCTGCGGTACCGGTTGATCTCCGGAGCGACGACGACCGTCCGTCCTCGGACGACGTTGCTCGCCGTTACCGGACCCTGATCGAGCAACTGCCGCTCGTGGTCTACGTCGACGCGCTCGACGACGTCAGCTCGAACATCTTCACGAGCCGGCAGATCGAGCCACTCCTCGGCTACAGCGTCGAGGAATGGAAGACGGAGACGGACCTGTTCGCGCGCCTGCTCCACCCGGATGACCGCGAGCGGGTGCTCGCCGCCCATGCTCGCACGCACGACACGCACGAGCCGCTCAGTATCGAGTACCGACTCATCGCCCGCGACGGACGGGTCGTCTGGCTCCGCGACGAAGGCGTCGTCGTCCTCGACGAGCACGGGCAGCCCCTCAACATGCAGGGCTACCTCCTCGACATCACACGCGAGCGCGAGGCGGAACTGCAGCTTCGACAGCTCGCCCTCTACGACCCGCTGACCGGTCTCGCCAACCGCGCCTTCTTCCACGAGCGGCTGCGCCACGCGATCATGCTCCGCCGCGAGGAGGGGCAGGCGACCGGCCTGCTCTACATCGACCTCGACGACTTCAAGGGGATCAACGACCGCTGGGGCCACGATCTCGGCGACGAGGTGCTGCACGAGATCGGCAGACGGATCGAGCGGTCGGTCCGCCCCGGCGACACCGCCGCGCGTCTCGGCGGCGACGAGTTCGCTGTCGTTCTGACAGAGCCGCTCACCGCCGAGGACGCGGTGGGCGTGGCCGAGCGACTGCTCGACGAGATCGCCAGTCCGCTTGAGAGCCGCTCCGGCATCCTCCAGACAAGCGCGAGCATCGGCATCGCCTTCGGGAACGACGACGAGACGCTGCTGAAGGAGGCCGACATCGCGATGTACCGAGCGAAGGGGCATTCCGACATCGGTTACGCCTTCTTCGACGCCCAGCTCGACCACGCGGCCGTCGAGCGCTCAGAGCGAATCGCCGAGCTGCGCGACGGGATCGCTCGCGGCGAGTTCCGGCTCGACTATCAGGCAGTCGTAGACCTCGACCGCAACGAAATCACCGGCTACGAGGCACTCGTCCGCTGGGAGCATCCAACCCTCGGCGAGCTCCCGCCGGGCGAGTTCATCCCGCTCGCAGAGGACACGGGCCTCATCGTGAACCTCGGAGAGTGGGCGCTCGCCGAAGGCTGCAGAGAAGCAATGCGCCTCCACCGCCTGCACGGCCGCCCGATGCAGATGTCCGTGAACGTCTCAGCCCGCCAGCTCCACCACCACGATTTCCTCCGCCACGTCGAACGGGCCCTCGACTCGTCGGGGCTGACGCCGAAGCTGCTCACACTCGAGCTCACGGAGAGCACGCTGCTCACGTCCGACGATCGGGTCGCCGAGACGCTCCAGGCCATCAAGGATCTCGGAGTCGTCCTCGCCCTCGACGACTTCGGGACGGGCTACGCGTCGCTTTCGTACCTGCGGCAGTTCCCGATCGACGTCGTCAAGATCGACCGGAGCTTCACGGCAGACGCCGGAAACCAGGGCGGCGACCTCGTGCTGCTCAAGGGCATCATCGACCTCGGCCACGCGCTGCAGATCAACCTCGTCGCCGAGGGCATCGAGACCTCAGAGCAGCACACGATCGTCCGCAAGCTCGGCTGCCACCAGGCCCAGGGCTTCTATTTCGGCCGGCCGTCACACCCGGCTCAGCGCGAGCTCAAGACACCGCCCTCTTAGCGCGGCTTGCCTTCCGAGTAGCGCTCGAGCCCGTCGTCCGGGATCGGCTCCCACTCGCACGCGTAGTCCACGTACGTGTGCCACTGAGGGCGGATCCCATGGCCCCGATCGAACAGCCCGAGCCGGACACTCCCGGCTTCGCCCGTATCCGGATCCTTGCTCCACAGTGCGCTGCCGCAAGCCGAGCAGAAGCACTTCGGCCAACCGTCTTCGGGGACGTACTCGCGGACGAGCTCGTCGCCGGCGAGCAGGCGAAGCGAGCCTGGCGCAATACGCGCCTGAGCGGAGGCGGCGGTACCGGTGCGGCGTTGGCAGCGCGTACAGTGGCAGTAACCGGCGCTGAGCGGCTCCTCCGTCACCTCGAAGCGCACACCGCCGCACATGCAGTGCCCGCTGTAGGGAGCCCCGGCCACTACGCGAGCGGTGACGGCGGGATGCGAGTCTCGCCGCCGACCCCCTCGATCGCGAGCGCCGTCTCGTCCGCGAAGCACCAGCTCCAGCCCTCGCCGGGCTCGAGAGAGCGCATGATCGGGTGGGTCGTCTCGTGGAAGTGAGCGGTTGCGTGCCGGCTCGGAGAGCTGTCGCAGCAGCCGACGTGGCCACAAGTCAGGCAGATCCGCAGGTGGAGCCATTTGCCGCCCGTGCGGAGGCAGTCCTCGCAGCCGTCCACCTCGGCCGGAAGCTCGTGCAGCTGAACCTCGCCGAGGTGCGTGCAGGCGTGCTCGCTCATCCGACCCCTACCGGTTGCACCGCAAGGTGCTCGTGCACGAACTGCACCGCCATCGCGCCCTCGCCGACCGCAGCCGCGCAGCGCTTCGTCGAGCCCGAGCGGACGTCTCCCGCAGCGAGGATCCCGGAGACGCTCGTCTCGAGCAGGCCGGTCGCCCCGGCGGCGTCGCCGGTGAGGACGAAGCCGTCCGCGTGCCGCGCGACTGTGTCGCCGAGCCACTCGGTGCACGGCTTCGCGCCGAGGAAGAGGAACAGGAAGGAGAACGGAAGGCACGTTCCGTCGGTGAGCGTCACGGCCTTGAGATGCCCGTTGTGCCCTCGGAGCTCGGCGATCTGGCTGCGGTCACGGACCGCGACGCCGTAGCGCTCCAGCTCGCGAATGAGGTAATCGGACATCGTCTCGCGCAGGTCGGCGCGGCGATGGAGAAGCGTGACGAGCGCGCCGCCACGCGCGAGCCAGACGGCGGCCTGGCCGGCGGAGTTCCCTCCGCCGACGACCGCGACGCGCGAGGCGCCGCAGAGCTGTGCCTCAGGCGGACCGGCTGCATAGAACACGCTCAGCCCTTCGTAGTCGCGGAGCCCCTCGACCGGAAGACGCCGATAGTCGGCGCCCGTGGCGAGCACGACCGCGCGGGCCGCGATCTGGTGGCCCTCCTCGAGATGCACGACGTGGCGGCCCTCGCCGGGCTCGAGAGCGACGGCGCGATACGGGGTGGCAGGGCGTGCGCCGAATTTCCGCGCCTGGGACACGGCGCGGCTCGTGAGCTCCGTGCCGCTGATCCCGGCCGGGAAGCCGAGGTAGTTCTCGATCCTGCGGGACGATCCGGCCTGTCCGCCGAGCGCCGTGCTCTCGACGACGAGCGTGTCGAGGCCCTCGGACGCGCCGTACACGGCCGCCGCGAGCCCAGCGGGCCCGCCGCCGACGACAAGCAGGTCGACATCTTCGTGGCGCTCGAGCTCGCGCCCGATCCCCAGCGCGCGCAGCACGTCGCCGCTCGACGGTTGCTCCAGCTCGACGCCACCCGGAAGGCGCACGAGCGGAGGCTCTTCTCCGCCGGAAGGCGGCTCGTCGTGCCACGTGAAAGGCAGCCGGTTCGCGCGGGCGAAGCCGAGCAGACGCATTGTCGACTCGGAGCTGCGCGGACCCACGATCTCAAGGCCGATGCCCCCGACCGTCTGCAGCGCCTCCCGCCGCTCGATGAACGTCGATAGGACGAGATCGCTGATGGGAGCATCCTCGAAGAGCAGGTCGCGGAGGACGTCGCGATCGACGGCGATGTAGCGCAGCGGCTGCGTGACGACGGCGGTCAAGAACACCGTCTGGCCGGAGAGAAGGTTCAGCTCGCCGAGGAAGCTCGACGTGCCGTGACGAACGATCTCGTTGCCGGCGGCGTCGAGGATCGCGACCTCGCCCTCCTCGATCGCGATGAACGGATAGGTCGCGTCGCCGACGCGGTACAGCACGTCGCCGATTCGCGCCGTGCGCTCCTCTCCCACTCCCGCCAGCCTCGCCAGCTGCGAAGGCGAGAGGGTAGGACTTGCGGGGGCAGCCATCGGCCGAGCGTAGCCGCGCGCCGCAACTCTGCGTCGTCCCGCTTCTTGACCCCTCCCGGCGGACCTGCCAGTGTCGTTCCGGAGATGATGCGACGGCTGTTTGCGGCGCTCTACGACACGATCGGCAAGGGGTCGGAAGAGGCGGGCCTGCGCGAGGAACGGCGGCAACTCCTCGCCGCCGCCGGGGGCGAGGTGATCGAGCTCGGGGCCGGCACCGGGCTCAACCTGGACCTCTATCCCGAACAGGTCACCCGGCTGGTCCTGACCGAGCCAGACCGGCACATGCGCCGTCGCCTCAGCCGGCGTCTCGAGGCGCTCGGCCGGCCGGCCGAGATCGTCGAAGCCTCCGCCGAGAGCCTGCCCTTCCCGGACGCGACCTTCGACACCGCGGTCGTGACCCTCGTCCTGTGCAGCGTCCGCGACCAGCAGACGGCCCTCGCCGAGGTCGCGCGGGTCCTCAGGCCCGACGGCCGCCTGCTCTTCCTCGAGCACGTCCGATCGACCGACCCGAAGATCGCCAAGCGCCAGGACCGGATCAGGCCGCTCTACAACCTCTGCGGCTGCAATCCGAACCGAGACACGCTCGCCGGCATCGAGGCATCCGCCCTCACGGTCGAGTCGGTCAAGCAGGGTGAGGTGCCGAAGGCGCCGAGGGTCGAGCGCCCCATGATCGTCGGCACCGCGCGCCGCTAGAACTCCCCGTATGAAGCCACGTCTGGTAGGGATCAACCACGTCGCGCTGCAGGTGGACGACATCGAGGAGGCGGTGGCCTTCTACACAGACCTCTTTCAGCCGACGGCCGTTGACCGCAGCGTGCCGCATGCCGCCTTCCTGGAGATGGGCGACCAGTTCCTCGCCCTGTTCGAACGCGGTCCACGGGCAGAGGAACCGCACTTCGGGCTCGTCGTCGACGATAGGGAGGCGGTCAGGGATGCACTCGAGGACGCAGGCGTGGAGGTGCTCGGGCCGCGCCTCGACTTCCGCGATCCGAGCGGCAACCGTATCCAGGTCGTGCAATACGACGAGATCCAGTTCACGAAGAGCGATCGCGTGCTCGCGGGGATGAGCCTCGAGCTCGGAAAGTCCGAATCGGCGCTCGACGAGCTGCGAGCCAAGGACCTCGCGGATTAGCAGTGGAGAGCCGCCGGCCCCGCGGCCCTCCACGTCCATTTGTGAGTCAGGTTTCTCCGGCTGTCTTGCGACTGTCGGCTAGGGCTTCCCCGTCGCCCGGCCTGTGACCGGTCCACGCGCTCGCCGCCTTAGATCTCCCGAACCACTTCTCCGGCCCGCAGGACCACTGCAGCACCCTTTTTCAAGCCGCGGCCGATCAGATCGCCGACGACATCGCCGTGGGTGCAGCAGACGATCCCGTTTTCCTGGACGAGGACGTAGGCAGCCTGGCCGGCGCCCTCAGCGAGCCGGCCGTCGAGCTCCACCGACAACCCAAGCGCTCGGGCGAGCGGCTCGACCGTCTCCACGCAGCGGGTGAACGGGCTCGAAACGATCCGGCGCATCTCGAGCGGACGAAGGAGCTCAACGAGCTGAGCAGCTTGCTCACGACCTCGCGCGTCGAGAGGGCGCAAGCTGTCGTCACCGTCCCAGTCGTCCCGCTCTCCGGCAGACGCGTGCCGGACGAGAACGCTCGTCACGAGCGAAACGATAGGGGCTAGCCGAGGAGCTCTGCGAGCTGCTGCCGCGTCCGAGCTGCCTCCCACTCGAGGCTGGGCGCAGACGCGCCCGCAGCCTCGAGCAGAAGGAGTTGCCGTCGCTGCGCGTCGATCTCGGCGAGGAGGTCGTCGATCAGTCGCCGGCGCGGCGGCCGGTCGTCCCGAGTCTTCACGCTGCCTCCTGCAGCTCGGCCGTCTCGACCTCTTCTACATGCTCGCGAGCCGGGCGAAGGAACACGCCGGCGATGACGATCGCCGCGACGAGGAGCCCGCCAAGGACGTCGAACGACGTCTGGAAGCCGTTGACCGTGGCCGGGGCGCTCGCCGCCGCGACCGAATGCACGTGCGCGTAGCTCGACGCAGCGCTCGCCGCGATGGTGCTGACGGCCGCGAGTCCGATCGCGCCGCCGATCTGTCGGCTGGTATTCACGAGCCCGGAGGCAACACCGGCGTCTGCGCGATCGACGCCCGCGAGACTCGCGATCGTGACCGGCACGAAGGAGAAGCCCAGCCCGGTTCCGCCGAGAACGAAGGCGGGGAACAGATCCGAGAAGTAGTGGCCGTCGACCGGTAGCCGGGTGAGCAGGCCGAGCGAGATCGCCGCGAGGACGAGGCCCGAGGTGAGAGTCGCCCGGACGCCGACCCGTGCGACGACCGCCTGCGCGAGGTTCGAAGCGACGACAACGGACAGTGCGAAGGCGACGAAGGCTACGCCACTTTCCACGGCCGAGTAATGGAGGACGTCCTGCACGTAGAGCGTGAGGACGAAGAACTCCGAGAAGGTGACGGCTCCGACGAGCGCCATCGTCGCGTTCGCCGCGGAGAGCGCCCGGAGGCGGAAGATCCGCAGTGGCAGAAGCGGCGAGCGTGAGCGCGACTCGATCGCGACGAACGCCGCGACGAGCGCCGCCGCACCGCTGAGCAGGCCGACGGTGACGGGGGAGCTCCAGCCGTCGGACGTTGCCCGCGTCAAGCCGTAGACGAGCAGCATCAGCCCGGCCGTGACCGAGGTGGCTCCCGCGACGTCGAAGTGCCGGTGCGCCAGGTGATCCGCGCGGCTCTCGCGCCGCAGGATCGGCGCAAGCGCTATCGCGGCGACGCCAACGGGGACGTTGACGAAGAAGATCCACGACCACCCGAAATAGGACGTGAGGACACCGCCGAGCAGGACGCCGGCGGCAGCGCCGCTACCCGAGGCAGCGCCGTAGATCCCGAGCGCAAGGTTGCGCTCGCGACCCTCGGCGAAGGTCGTCATCAGCAGCGAGAGCGCGGCGGGGGCGAGCAGCGCGCCGCCGAGACCCTGGAGGGCCCGGAAACCGACGAGGGAGCCCGAGGACCAGGCGAAGCCGCAGAGGAGCGAGCTCACCGCAAAGAGCGCGAGGCCGGCGACGAACATCCTCCGGCGGCCGAGGAGGTCGGCGAGGCGGCCGCCGAGCAGCAGCGTCCCACCGAAGATAATGGCGTACGCCGTGATCACCCACTGGAGGCCCGTCCGCGAGAAGCCAAGGTCGGTCTTGATTGACGGGAGCGCGACGTTCACGATGGCAACGTCGAGAATGACCATGAATTGAGCGGTGACGATGAGGGCAAGAGCACTCCAGCGCCGCCGCGGTGAAACCGGATGAAGCGTGGGAATCAAGCAGTTCCTCCAATCGTTGGTATTACCAACTATACACGAGGGGAACGCTTGGTCGCGCTACCATATTCCCGGGAAGTGAGAAGAAATGAGCATTGACAGCAAGATCGAGACGAAGGCGAGCCCTCGACTCCCCGCCGAGCTCGTCGCCTCGAGCCTCTTCCTCCTGAAGCGTCTCGGCTTCACCGCCAAGAGCCGCTCGCTCGCGATCTACGAGCAGGAAGGTCTCACTCCGTACCACTACGCGATCCTCGCGCTGCTCGACGAGGGTCTGCCCGAGACGCAGGCCGCGATCGCGGACGCACTCGGCTACGACCGGGGCACGCTCGTCGGCCTCCTCGACGAGCTCGAGGAGAAGGAGCTCGTCGAGCGCAAGCGCGATCCGGACGATCGGCGCCGGCACATCGTCCGCCTCAACGCCGACGGCAAGCGCACGCTGACCCGGCTCCGCACGCTCAACAAGCGCCTGGAGGACGACTTTCTCGCGCCGCTCGACGCCGAGCAGCGGGAGGCGCTGCACTCGCTCCTCCTCGAACTGGCAGAACGGCACGAGCCGCGCTGCGCCCCGCTCTCCTAGCGGCGCCGCTCAGACCAGGCGGGAGCCGCTCTCTTGCAGCCGGTTCCAGGCGGAGGGCAGCCGTTCCTGAACGCGCTCGCGCCGCCGCCGTTGCCGCTCGGCAAGGCGTCCGGCGGCGAACGCGGCCGCGGTTCGCACGTCTTCGACGGCTGCTCCGCGCAGCCGTTGCTCGGCCACGACGGACTCGTGGTGTTCGCCGACGAGCGCGTCGAGCACGTGGGCGTCGGCGAGAAATCGCTTGCGAACGGCTTCTACGGGCGTCGCGAGCTCCGCCACGTGCCGAATGCGCTCGAAGGCGATCCGGAGCTGATTGATCGCCTCCGCGTCGAGTTGCTTGCCGAGCCGACCCAGCAGCCTGGCGAGACGCCGGAATTCCTTTGTGGCGAGCGACTCGAGCGTCACTTCGGCGACACCGTCAGCGAGTCGCGGCGGAGAACGGAGGCGGGCTAGCACGAAGCGGTATTCGGCGCTATCGAGCGTTTCGAGCAGCCGCCGGCGGCGGTGCGCCAGCTCTTCCTCGAGCCGCTCCACGAGCAACGTCTTCGCAAGGCCGTCGGTCTCGTCCAGACGTTCGAGCTCGCCGCGCAGGTGCGCAAACGCGACGTCGAGGTCATGCACCGGGCCGGTTGCCTCGCCGAGCCGCCGGAGCGCGTCGCTCACGGGGCGCCGCCAGCTCGAATCGAGGTACGCCCGCGCAGCGCCGAGGAGCACACGTGTTCGACTTGCAGCGAGCCGGTGCTGGTGCAGGTTCTCCGGGTCCTGTCCGACTCGAACACCCGGGTCGTGGGTGAGAAGCGCGACTCGCTGCACCTCGAGCATCTCGCGCCAGCGGAGGGCGCCCGGCTCATGACTCAGCGGAGGCCCCGGAACAAGCGGCTTGCCGGCTGTGACGGCCGCGATCAGATGGACGATCTCCTCCGGCGGCGCCAGCCCGTTCGTCCCCGGCTCCCAGGCCTCGACCCGCTCGCCGCGGGGAAGAGTCAGCCGCCACTCGACGCCCGCCTCCGACGGGAGCCGCGACAGCGTCATGCCGACCCGCTCGAGATCCCGGTCGACGGTGTCGTAGTCGTGCGCCACGGTGAACTCCCGCTCGGCGCGAAGCCAGTTCTCCTCAGGTGTGCCTGCCTCCCACCCCTGAGCGATCTCGTCCGCGCGGCGGCGGATCATCTCGTCCACGTTCCGGAGTTCCCCGGCGGCCGGGTCGCTTCCTCCTCAGCGCAGGGCGTGGAGGCGAGCTGCGGCGGTCGCCTCGAGGCCGGACAGCGGCTGGCAGATCAGGCAGTGATAGACGCGTGCGGTGCCGTCGCTCGAGCCGGTGAGGATCCAGTTCCCGTTGCGGCTGAAGCTCGCTCCCGTCAGGGGCTTCGTATCGCGGCCGAGGAGGAAGGCGAGCTGTCCCGTACCCGTGTTCCAGAGACCCGCGGTGAACTGGCTCGCGGTCACGATCCAGCGTCCGTCCGGGCTGTAGCTCCCCGTGCGAACCGGGAAGAAGTGGCCCCGCAAGAGGCGGAGGAGGCGTCCGGTACGGACACTCCAGATTCGCCCGTCGTGGTCGTCGCTGACGGTGACGAGCTCATGGCTGTCGGGCGAGAACTCCGCATCGGTCACGAGCGACCGGTGGCCGGCGAGCGTGTGGACGAGCTTGCCCGTCGAGGCATCCCAGAGCTGGGCGACCTTGCCCTTCGTTGTCGCGATGGTGCTGCCGTCCGGCGAAAGGGTCGCGCGGTCGGCGGCGGTGTCGATCGTGCTGAGGGGCTTGCCGTCGTCGCCGTAGACCTTGATCTGCTGCGCAAGCCGGACGACGAAGCGGTCGCCGCCCGTCGCGATGCCGACGATGCGACCGCCGGCGTGAACGACGAGACCGGTCGGATCGAGTGCCGCGGTGAAGGCGTAGGCCCGAACGGTCTGACCGCCCCCCGCGAGGACCACGCCCCGGTTCGTAAGAGCAATGGCTTTGACGCCGTCGCCGTCCGGCACCGTGTAGTGCGCCTCGCGGATGACGTAGGCGTTGCCACTCTGCGTTGCAAACGCGACTTCGCCGGGGCGGGCCGCAGCAGACACGATCGGAGAGCCGACCGTCCAGGAATTCACGACCCGGCCCGAGGTGGTCAGAATCCGCACCGTGCTCCCGGCGACGCTGACCGGGTTGCTCCCTGCGAAGAGCGCCTCCACCGGAGTCTTGCGCGTCTCGATCGTCGTGAGCGTCCCCGGCGGCAGCGCGTCCCAGAGCCGAGCCGTACCGTCCGTCGAGCCGGTGACGATCGTCCGCCCGCTCGGGTCGAAGGCGACGCTCGTCACCAGCCCTCCGTGGCCGGCGAGCGGAGCGAGTAGACGGCCGTTCTGGCTGTAGTAGATCCGGGCGAGCCGATCGGCCGAGGCGGTGGCGAGCTCGCTTCCATCCGGGCTGAATGCCGCCGTCTCGACGCCCCCGCCGGCGTCGACGAGTAGGAGCTCGCGCTGCCCGGACGCGACGTCCCAGACGTAACTCGCTCCGTCCTGGCTCGAGGTCACGAGCGAGCGCCCGTCGGGCGAGAAGTTCTCGCCGAGGACGTAGCCGTGGTGTTGGAGGACGTGGACGAGCTTGCCGGTGCGCGCGTTCCAGATCCGCGCAGTGCTGTCGCGGCTCCCGCTGGCGAGCAGCCGTCCGTCGGGACTGAACGCGAAGGAGCGGATCCCGCCTTCGGGCAGTCGGGCGATGACGCGGCCGGTGCCGGCGCTGTTCAGCGACGAGGTCGATCCCTTTCCGAGGCGGTTGGAAACGGCGAAGACCTGGCCCGTCGGATCGAGGGCCGCCGCGAGGATGCCGCTGCGGAATCGGATCGTCTGCGTCCGACCGCTCGTCACGTCGACGAGGCGGATGTGCGTTCCGCTCGCGACGAGAAGCGTCTTCCGGTCGAACGAGAGCGCGACGACGGGCGAGCCGGTCGAGATCGTCCGGACCGGCGTAGCGCCGCCGAAACGCCAGAGCGCGACGGTGCCGTCCTCGGTGCCGGTCGCGAAGAAGCTGCCGTCGGGGCTCCAGGCGGCCGTCGTCAGGCGATGCTGCCGCGGCAAACGCGTGAGCTGGTGGCCAGAGCTGTTGTAGAGGCCGAGCCGTCCGTCGTCGCTCGCGACGAGGAGGTGCTCGCCCTGCGGCGCGAACGCTGCCGTGACGATGTGACCGCCGAGGCGCAGGACGCCGGTCTCGCGCATCGCGCCGAGACTCGTGCGAAGGACGCTAGCCGTGTCCTGGCCGGGCGCGAGCTTCGCAGCGCGCAGCGCGAGCTCGAGGCTGACCTGCGGGTTGACCGGGATCTCCGCGAGGGCACGCGCCGCGAGCTCCCGGCCGTGCGCGTGCCGCGACTGGGTGCGCGCGTCGCTTCTCTGCACGAGCGCGTACGCCGCGATCGCGGCGACGACGGCGAGCGCCACGAGCGTCGCGCCGATGACCGTCTGCAGCCGGCGCCGCTGACGCCGCGCTCGCATGCGGATCCGCCGCAGCTGGTGCTCCGTCTGCCACGCGAGGATCGACGGGCCGAGGACGTCGTGGAAGATCTCGTAGCGCGTCGGCGAGCCGTGCGCGCCGTTGACGCCACGGACGATCCGCTCGCGTGCGAGCGTGTCGAGCAGACGGCGGAGGTGATCGCCCTCGAGGTCGGCGTATTCGGCGAGGTCGGCCGGCTCGTGCGAGAGCTTGCGTCCCGACGGCGTGACGAGCTGGCGGACGACACGTGCGGCCGCCTCCTGCTCCGCGAGGGGCAGTCGGTCGAGCGCTCCCTGAACGTGCTCCCGCACGACGGCGTGAGCACCACCGAGCTCGCGGAACGTCGCGAGCCGAAGCACGCGGGAATCAAGCGCACGCTCGCGTTCCCACAGCCGCTCGAGGACGAGCTGGAGATAGGGCGCTTCGATCCCGTTTTCGGTCGCCGCTTGATCCAGCACGTCCTCGACCAACGCGTCCTCCGCCGTGAACTGCTCTCCGCCCAGCTCGCTGTAGCGGGCGAGCGGCCCGAGGATCGCCGCCCGGCCGGCGTCACGGTCGAGCCGCTCGAGTCGGAGAAGGTTCCCATAGAGCTCGGGGATCCGACCGCTGAACTCGTCGAGCTCGGCGAGCGTGTCGTCGCGCAGGGCGAGCAGGACGTTGACCCGCAGCCCGGGCCGGCGCAGCAGCTCGGGTAGGGCGTCGCTCAACGGGCCTTCGAGCCCGTGATAGAGCAGGTACTCCTCGAACTGGTCGAGCAGCAGGTGGAGCTCGCCGCTCTGCTGTGCGGCTGCCGCGACCGTGTCGACGAGACCCGCCGTCGCGCCCAGATCGCCGCACTCCGCGTGCACGGAATCGATCAGGCGGGCGGCGGGATCCTCGGCCCACGAGTCGTGGAAGACGACGGGCGCGCCGCTTTGCTCCCGCAGGCGGCGGGCGACGCCCGCGCCGAGCAACGAGCTCTTGCCGACGCCGCTCGGCCCGTAGAGAACGGTCAGCCGGCTCGCGAGCACGTTCGCCGCGACCGCCGCGACCTCACGCTCGCGACCGAAGAAGAGGAGCGCGTCGAGCTCGGAGTCCTCGAATGCGGCGAGGCCCTTGTACGGACTCTCCGGGACGTCGCTCACCGGGCCGCCTTTTCCAGCACCCGCTCCAGCTCGGCGACATAGGCGGCCGGGGCCATGTCGACCACCTCGACGTCGCGACGCCGCCAGAACTCGCGCTCGAGCGGCTGCGGCCCGGCGTGCACCGACCAGGAGCGATACGAGAGCGGCTCGCTGCCCCAGAGCCGGTCGAGCACGACCCGCAGCGTCCAGGTGGAGAGCGTGTAGCCGAGCAGCAGGAGGTGGGTGCGCCGAAGCCGTGCCGCAAGCGCCACGGGCAGGCGCCGGGCGACGTCGCCGTAGTGGATGAAGTCGTCCTCGGTCACGGCGAAGCTCTCCCACGCTCGTTCGGTCGACTGGTCGAGGCGCCCCTGCAGGTGGAGGAGGACGGTGCGCTCGTCGAGGTCGAGGCCCGCGGTGTACGCGTTCGGCCGCTCGATCACGTTCGCGGCGCCCCCGGGGAGGATGTGACAGAAGCTGCCGCGCATCTGGCCCGCGGCGAGGTAGCAGACCGTGTCGTACGACTCGTCCGCCTCCTCGAGGGCTCGCTCGAGCGCGAGCTCGTAGCCGGTCGTGACGAGAAGTGGCTGGCCGCTGTGCCGGTCGCGCAGGACTGCGGGCAGCCGCGCGAGGAAGCGATGAACGGCCGACGGCTGGCCGTCGCCTTCGACGAGCGTGTGCAGCGCGTCGTAGAGCGGGCCCGAGCCGTTGAGCACTGCCACCGCCTGCGAGATCCGCGCGAGCTCCGGCGTCACCGCCTCGAGGCCGAAGCGCCGTGCCAGCTCGGATGCGAGCGGCTCCGAGTCTGAGCCGACGACGACGGTGACCTTGCCCGCCAGAAGCGCGGCGGCGACCTCCTCGAAGTGCTCCACCTC
>Ga0070695_100000090_pt1 | contig 38872 bp, 30 predicted proteins | sample KBSK1252metaG_FD_65471 | JGI IMG/M metagenome (GOLD analysis project Ga0070695, IMG submission 65471) | Corn, switchgrass and miscanthus rhizosphere microbial communities from Kellogg Biological Station, Michigan, USA - KBS K1-25-2 metaG | ecosystem: Host-associated > Plants > Roots >...
ACACGATCGACACACCCGCGGCGGCCAATCCCGATGCTGCTGTGGACGGAATCATTCTCTATTGGTCGCTACGCGGCGAGGTTGCGTGCGCGACGCACGTGCCGGAACAAGGTTCTGAGCGGTGGTCGGAAGAGCGCTGGGCCGCGATCCCGCCCGACATGCGCAGCCGGCACGGACTCCGCTACCAATGCCAGTACTGCGCCGACACGAAGAGCCCAATCCTCCACCGGACGCTCGACGACACATAACCATTTCATCGAGGGCGCATGGCGGCTGAGTCAGCTCTGCCGGGAGGAAGGCGGCAGCCAGAACGCGGTGATATCCTCCGGGCGTGGAAGCGGCGCCTCATTCTGTGCAGGATCCCGAACGTTCTCCCGGGACACTCGGCGAGGTGCTGTATGCGAACGCGTCCAGGGCTCTCGTATCAGAAGCGGACTGGGTCGTTCTCGTCCAGTCCGTCGCCGCTGGCGATCAGGGCGCGCTGCTGGCGCTGTATGAACGAGCGCATCGCCTCGTCTTCACGCTGAGCATGCGGATCACTGCCAACCGCGCCATCGCCGAAGAAGTCACGCTCGACGTCTTCCACGACGTCTGGCGTCGCGCGTCCTGCTACCAGGAAGCGGGCGGCACCGTGCTTGGCTGGATCATGAACCAGGCGCACTCGCGCGCCATCGACCGGCTGCGATTCGAGCAGCGGAAGAAGCGCGTCCCTCCGGACACCGGCGAGCCGTTGCCGGCGACGGACATGGTCAATCCGGAGGATCTCGCTGCGTTTCAGCAGCAACGCCAGGCGCTTCGTACTGCGCTGGAGATCCTCACGCACGACGAGCGGCAGGCGATCGAGGCGGCGTTCTTCTCCGAATTGACGTATGCCGAGGTCGCCGAGCAGCTGCACCAGCCCCTCGGCACGATCAAGACGCGCATCCGCGCGGGATTGCACAAGCTCCGCGAAGCGCTGGCCGAGGGAGGCTACGGGCTATGAACTCGCTCCCCGACGGCAACCTGTGCAACCAGTCGGCGCAATTGTCCGCCTACGTCATGCAGGCGCTTCCTGCAGACGAAGCGGCGGCGATGGAAGCGCACCTTGCGTCGTGCTCCCAGTGCCAGCAGGAACTGGAGACATTGCGAACGGTCGCCGACACGTTCGTGGCCTGGCCGACTGACGTCCTGCGCCCGCCGACGTCGCTGCGGGAGCGCCTCGCGCGCCGCATCGCAGACGAGGCAGGCGCGAACCGCGTGCTGCCTCCCTCGCCATCTCAGTGGGACGAACCGGCGTGGGAGGAAGTGGCACCCGGCATCTTCTGCAAGCTGCTGGCGACCGACACGAAGGAACACCGCGTCAGCATGCTGGTGCGACTGCTGCCGAACGTCGACTATCCTCCTCACACCCATGCCGGGCTGGAGGAGTTGTTCCTGCTCGACGGCGAACTGTGGATCGACGACCGGAAGCTCTACCCCGGAGATTACAACCGGGCCGAGGCTGGCTCGGGCGACAAGCGGGTATGGAGCGAGACCGGCTGCACGTGCGTGCTCATCACCAGCACTCGAGACATTCTTAAACCCTGAGCACGACGGCTGGCGTCGCCTGTACGCGGCAGACGCCAGCCTCCTGTTTAGATCATCGCCGGCGCGGGCTGCTCACGGATGCTGCAGCCAGAGCGAATAGCTGCCGCTGCCGCTGAACGAATAGACCCGCCACCGGTAATAGCCCGACGTCCCGCTGTAGGCGATCTGCTCCTGCGACGTGGAGCTTTCCGACCTCGCGACGATGACCCACGTGAAGCCGTTCCACTTGTACAGATAGAGATCGAAGTCGGCGTTCGACGGGCCCTGCAACCAGCCGCGATGCACACCGGAGCCGCTGCTGAAGTACCAGCTGCCGTTCGGGTGGTAGTCGGAGTCCGCGGTGCCGGAGAGCGCCCCGCTGAACGCGTCGCAACCGGTGCACGGCGCGCCTCCCGCCGTGACGGTGACCGACTGCGCCTCGGTATCGCTCTGGTTCGCGGTATCGGTCACTGTCAGCCGGACGGTGAAGGTGCCGCTGCTGCCGTAGGTGTAATCGACGATCGCACCAGACAAGCCGGGCTTGCCATCTCCGAAGTCCCACGCGTAGCGGGTAATGCCGTGGTCGTCCGTGGACGCGCTGCCGTCGAATCTGCACGTCGCCGCTGCGCACGAGGCGCTGAAGGTGGCGTTCGGCGGTGTGTCGGTCGGGGTGACGCCGAAAATCGAGTAGAGCAGGCGGTTCGGCGAGCCGGTGCCGATGCTCGAGAGCTTGTTGACACTCGCATTGTTGACGACCGCCGCGTGCACCGTGCTCGGTGTCGCCCCGGGTTCGTTCGACAGGTAGAGGGCCGCAACGCCGGCTACGTGCGGCGTCGCCATCGACGTGCCGCTGATCGTGTTCGTCGCGGTGTCGCTGGTGTTCCACGAGGACGTGATGCTGGACCCGGGCGCAAACAGGTCGACGCAGGTCCCGAAATTCGAGAACGACGACCGCACGTCGCCGCTCGTCGAGCTGCCGACGGTGAGCGCCTGGGAAACGCGGGCTGGCGACGCACTGCAGGCGTCGGCGTTGCTGTTGCCGGCGGCGATCGCATAGGTCACACCCGCCGCCACCGAGCGGCGCACCGCATCGTCGAGCGCGGTCGAGGCGCCGCCGCCAAGGCTCATGTTGGCGACCGCGGGCAGAAGGCGATTGGCCGTCACCCAGTCGATGCCGGCAATGACGCCGGATGTCGTGCCCGAGCCGCTGCAGTCGAGCACACGCACCGCGTGCAGCAGCACAGACTTGGCGACGCCGTAGGTGGTGCCGCCGATCGTTCCGGAGACGTGCGTGCCGTGCCCGTTGCAGTCGTTGGTGCCATTCCCGTCGTTGACCGCGGTGAAGCCGTTCGACATGCGGCCAGCGAACTCGGTGTGCGTGGCCCGGATCCCCGTGTCGATCACGTAGACGTTCACGGTCGCGAAGCCCGCCTGGTAGGTGTAGGTGCCGGTCAGGGGGAGGTCACGCTGATCGATTCGATCGAGGCCCCAGGTCGCGCCAGACTCGGTCGCGACAATGAAACGTTCGCTGTCCTGTTCGATGTAGCGTACGCGCGGGTTGCGTGTTAGCGCCGCGGCGGCGGTCGCGGACATGGACGCGGCAAAGCCGTGGATCGTGTTCTCGAACACGTGCGTCACACGCGCGCCGGACTGACGAGCGAGATCGGCGACCACCGGCCGTACGTTCGCACGCGGCGTCTGGTCATCGTTGAGCACGACGATGTACTGCCCGGGAATGGCGCGTTCGGGGGTTTGCACCTCCTGCGCCGCAGCCGCATTTACGAAAGATAGCCATATCAGCGCCGCGCTGCCGATCCACCTCTTCGGAACCATGGGACTCACTCCTTCGCGCTTCTCGGGGGGCGGGCGGCAACGATCTTCGGGCGTGCGATGACGCATGTCGAGGACGTTCCAACGCATGGGTCGCCACGCAGCCGGCGACGCGCGGTAGCAGCTTGCGCTAGGAGCGCCTGGTGTTCCACAGATGGCGCTTGTGGACGTTGCACACAAATCGAAGGTCAGCCGAGGACCTGCCGCGCTCGATCTGCAGCGGTATGCATCTGTGCGAAGAGGGCACGGCGAGTCGATCTCTCGCGCGGAGACGGAGAGGCGGACCTTCGGGTGCGGCTATTCGGCTCTCAACGCAACCACCGGATCGACTCGAGCGGCGCGCCGGGCTGGGAACCACACGCCTATCAAGGCGACGGCGCTCAACAGGAGGGGCACGGCGACAAAGACCACCGGATCGTGCGCCGTGACGCCATACAGAAAGCTGGCGATGATCCGCGTGAGGCCGAACGCGGACGCCAATCCGATCGCGACGCCTGCCAAGGCGACGATCATGCCTTGCCGCACGACCATGTTCCGGACGTGTGGCGAGTCCGCGCCGAGCGCCACGCGGATGCCGATTTCACGGGTTCGCTGCTGCACCGAGTACGACATCAGCCCGTAGATCCCGATCGCCGCCAGCAGCAACGCGGCGCCAGCGAAGATCGTGAGCAGCAACATGTTGAAATCGGAGCGGGCCGTGGACCGGGCGACGATGTCGTCCATGGTGCGGGGACGCGCGACGGGAAGTCCGCCACTGGCCTGCCGCAGTTCTGCTTGAATGGCACTGCTCAGTGCAGCCGACTCGGCGCGGGTGCGAACGATCCAGGTCAGCGGCGCGATGCCCACCAGGTTGACGTTATGGACATCGGGCACCTGCGCCCACGGAATGTACATGGCGGGCCGCGGCTCTCGATTGAGGCCGCCGTCGCGCACGTCGCCGACGACCCCGACGATCTGTCGCGTGAAGTCTCCGAGCTCCGGGAGACCCTTCGCAATCGTGATGCGATCGGTCAGCGGGTCGCCCGTCGGCCAGTACTGCCGCGCCATCGCCTGGTTGATGATCGCCACCTTGGGCGCCGCGCCAGTGTCCTGATCGGTGAAGGCGCGGCCTCGCACGACGGGAATCTTGAAGGCGCTGAAGTAGGCCGACGAGATCAGGTTGAATCCGCCTCCGCCATGAAACGGTCCGTTGGCCAGCGGGCGGCCCTCGATCACGAATGGGAGACCGAGTCCGCCCTGCAACGGGACGCAGCAGGTGGCGCCGGCGGCCTCGACGCCGGGGAGCGTCTTGAGCCGATCCTCGCCGTTGCGAATGACCTCGGCGACCGCCGCGGTTTTCTGAAAGCGCGCGCCCGTCAGCGACATGCTCATCGTCACGACCTGGCGCGCGTCGAAGCCGGGTTTGACCGCTCGCAGCGCGACGAACGTGCGAATGAACAGGGCGGCGCCCACCAGCAGCACGAGCGCGAGGCCCATCTCGCTGATCACCAGCAGCGCGCGCGTCTTGTTGTGACGGATGCTGCCCCCGGTCTGTCCGCCGCTCTCCTTCAACGTCGTGCTGAGATCGGCGCGCGATGCCCGCAGCGCGGGGAGCAGGCCGAAGATCAGCCCGGTCACCAACGAAACCGTTGCTGTAAAGGCGAGCACCCGCCAGTCGACGCTGACTCCCGAGCCGTTGACACCGATGCGCGGGATGTTGCCGGGGTTGACGGCCAGCAGCGCGCGAATACCAGCCACGCCGATCGCGAGGCCGAAGGCGCCGCCGATCATCGCCAGCGTGACGCTTTCCGTGAGCAGCTGGCGAATGATGCGGCCGCGTCCGGCGCCGATCGCCGCCCGGATGGCGATCTCGCGCTTGCGGGCGGTGGCGTGCACCATCAGGAGGTTCGCCACGTTCGCGCAGGCAATCAGCAGGACGAAGATGACCGCGCCCATGAGGACCAGCAGCGACGAGCGCACGTTGCCGACGACAACGTCTTCGAGGGTCCAGCTGCTGAACCCTGCCTCCGGCGGCAGCGCGTCGGGATATTTCTGACGAAAGTCTTTCGCCGCTGTCTGCAGCTGTTCGTTCGCGCTCGCGGCGGTCACGCCTGGCTTGAGGCGCCCGGCGGCCATGAAGAAATGGCCCTGCATGGCGCTGTTGGGATCGATCTGAAACGGCAGCCAGACGTCCGGCTGACCAGCGCCCTGGATCGCCTCCGTGTCGAACGAGCCGAGAATACCGAGGACGAGGTACGACTCGCCGTTCAGTGACAGGGTCCGCCCGACCACGGTCGCATCACCGGCGAAACGCCGCTTCCAGTAGCCTTCGCTCAGGACGACGACGTGGCCGCCGTTCGGCCGGTCCTCGTCCACGGTAAACGTGCGGCCGGCGATCACGGGCGCACCGAACAGCCGGAAGAAATCCGCGCTCACTTGTCCCGCCGCGATCTGTTCGGGGTCGTTCGTGCCCGTGAGATTGACGCTCTGGAATCGATAGGCGGCGACGTCCTGAAATGCGCCCGTCTGCTGCCGCCAGACGTTGAACTTCGTCGGCGACGCTCCGGGTCCTGACCCCTGCGGCGAGGTATTCACGAAGACCAGCAGACGGTCCGGGTCCGGGTACGGCAGCGGCTTCAACAAAACGGTGTTGATCACCGAGAAGATCGCCGTGTTCACTCCGATCCCGAGTGCGAGCGCACCAATCACGGCCACGGCGAACGCGGGATTTCGCCACAGCATGCGCACGGAATACCGGAAGTCCTGGACGAGACTACCCATCGCGTCGGCTCGCGCGCAGTCTATGCCTCAGTGCGCCTGTCTACAACCCGAAGTTGAAAGGATGGATGCGAAGTTGGTGTATAACGAGCGCCGGATTCGAGGAGGGAAGCAGATGAAGCGGTTCGCTCTGTTCGCAGCGGCACTTGGCGTCCTCGTCGCGGGTATCGTGTGGCAGCCCGGCTTGGCCCAGGGGCAGGCGGGGACGAGCAGCGTTCTCAGGCTGAGCCTCGTCGGGATTGCGGTCAGCGATTACCCGAAGTCGCAGGCGTTCTACGAGCGCGTGATGGGATTTCCGGTCGCCTTCAAGTTCTCGAGCGCGGACGGCACGCGGACCAACACCTTCTTTCAGATGAGCCGCGATTCGTTCATTGAAATGCAGCAGGCGACCGCGGACGTGCGACCCGGCCTCACGCACGCGCATTTCGTCGTCGGCGACCTGACCGCCACGCTCGCGAGACTGCGGCAGGCGGGTCTGCCGGCAGCGCCGACCAACGGCGCCGCGACGAGCGCTGTGACGGCGGCTGGCTTCTCGCAGAACATCTTCGTCAAGAATGCCAACGTCTACGATCCAAATGGCATCAGGCTGGAGCTGAACGAGCTCGTGCCCGAGTCGCTCATGAAGAAAGCGGCGGACTCGTGGACGGCCGCACAAGACGCCAGGGCCCTGGCGCTGAGCGTGGTTGGCGTCGCCGCCAGGGACCTGCCCACATCAGCGACGTTCTATCAGAGTGTTCTCGGGTTTCGGGTCGCGTTTACCTTCGGCCCCACGGATCCCCAACGGATGAACGTCTACTATCAGACCAGCCGCGATACGTTCCTCGAGCTGCAGCCGGCTGGTCCCAATCTCCTTGCCGGGCTGACGCACTTCCATCTGGTCACCCGCGATCTCGATGCCACGATCGCCCGCCTCCGCCAAGCCGGCCTTACAGCCGCCGCTGGCAACGCGCCCGCTACCATCGGCCAGGCGGTGACGGTTTCTCCAGGCGCCCACGTGAAGAACGTCAACGTGTTCGATCCGGATGGCACTCGGCTGGAGCTGAACGAGTACATTCCAGAGTCGCTGCCTAAGAAGGCCGCGGATTCGTGGCGGTAAAATCCCGCTTCACGTCATCGCCAATCGGGATCGCTTCCCGTCCACTGGCTCGACGCACGAGGCGCTTCTGCCGCAATTGATCGAAGAGTGAGTACGTCACCGGCGTGACCACGAGCGTCAGCACCAACACCAGCGTCTGGCCGCCGATCACAACCCAGCCAATCGAATGGTTGGTGGATGCCCCGGCGCCGCTCGTGACCACGAGCGGAACCATGCCTACGACAAATGCCAACGTCGTCATCAGGATCGGGCGCAACCTGTTGCGGCAGGCGAGCACGATGGCATCGTGCGTGCCGAGGCCCTGCGCCTTGAGCTGATTGGCGTGATCGATCTGCAGGATCGAGTTCTTCTTCACCACGCCGAACAGCACCAGCAGGCCGAGCGCCGAGAAGATGTTCAATGACTGCCGGAAGATGATCAACGAGATCAGCGCAAAGGGCAGGGTCAGCGGCAGCGACAGCATGATCGTCACGGGATGCAGCCACGACTCGAACTGCGCCGCCAGCACCAGGTACATGAAGATCAGCGAGAGGGCAAGCGCGGTGAGGAAGGCCGTGACGGTCCGGTTCAGCTCGCGTGCCTGTCCCCCGAACTGGCCGCGGTATTCGGCTGGCAATCCGAGCTGCGACGCGCGTTCGCTGATGGCGTTCTGCACGGCGGCCTGTGATGTGCCCGGCAGCAGGTTGGCGCTGACCGTAACCTGCCTCTGCCGGCCAAGCCGGCGGATGTCCGAGGGCGCCTCGCCTCGCGAAAATTGCGCGACATTGTCGAGGGTGACGGCACCCAGGCGCAACGAAGGAATCGGGAGCTGGCCGAGCGCGTCATCGGACGTGCGATCGGAGGCCTCCGCACGTACGTGCACTTCGTACTGCTCGCCCGCTTCGTTGTAGGTGGTGACTGCGTCCCCGCCGACGAGCAGCCTCAACGCCTCGGCCGCGTCGAGGAGCTGCACGCCGAGGTCGGCCGCCTTCGCCCGATTCATCCGCACCGACAGCTCCGGCTTGCCGTTGTTGAGCGACGTGTCGGCATCCACAACGCCGGGAACGGCTTTGACTTTCTGCAGAAGCTCGTCGCCATAGCGCTGCAAGCCGGCGATTTCGGGTCCCTGAAGGACATACTGCACACCGCCGCCGCCAAAGCCGCCACCCCCGACGTTGACGCGGAAACCGCGATCGGCGTACGGCTTGAGGATCTCAGTGCGCACTTGCGCCATGATGTCGAACTGATCGCGCCCTCGCGCCTCGATCGGCACCAGCTTGACGAAAATCGACGCGTTGTTCTGCGTGCCCGCGCCGTCCCCGGCCACCGTCAGCAGCGTGTAGTCCACCTCGGGAATGCGGCGAATCGCCGTGGCAATGCGGTCGGCCAGCACTTGCGTGGCGTCGAGGCTCGTACCCTCCGGCGCCCGGACGCTCAGATCGAAACCCGATTGATCGTCCTGCGTGGTGAAGTTGACGTTGACGAACCGGAACAGCGGGACGCTCGAGAAGAAGACCACCACGGCCACGGTCGCGATCACGCCGCGGTGCGCCATCGCCCACTCCAGCATCCGTGAATAGCCGCGGTCCAGGGGACCGAAGACCCCCGAATGCTTCGAGTCGTGGATGCGGTGATCCGTGTCTTCGCGCGGACGCTTCAGCTTCAGCCAGCGAGCCGACATCATCGGGGTCAGGGTGAAGCTCACCACCAGCGAGACCATGATCGCGAACGCCATCGTCAACCCGAAGCTCTTCATGAAGCGGCCGACGATGCCGCTCATGAACGCCACCGGGACGAAGATGGCGACCAGCGACATCGTGGTCGCCAGCACGGCGAGGCCGATCTCGTTGGTGGCCTCCACCGCCGCCTGCATCGGCGGCATGCCCTTCTCCTCGATGAACCGGTAGATGTTCTCGAGCACCACGATGGCATCGTCGATCACGATGCCGACCGACAATGTCAGGGCGAGCATCGTGAGCATGTTGAGCGTAAAGCCCATGTACCAGATGAGGCCGAACGTCGCGATGATCGACGTCGGAATCGACACGGCGGCAATGACCGTCGAGCGCAGGTTGCCGAGAAACAGGAGGACGACCAGCGCCGCGAGTATCGAGCCGACCACGAGGTGCTCTTCGACGCTGCGGATGGATGCTTCGATGAACTCGCCCTGGTCGCGGACGATACGCAGTTCGTAACCGGCGGGAAGCGCGCCGCGCAGTACGGCCAGACGCGCCTTCACGCCGTTCACAATCTCGACGGTGTTGGTGCCGGATTGCTTGCGGATCTGCAGCAGCACGGTCGGACTGCCATTCACCGAAGCGACGGTCTGCGGGTCCGCCTCGCCGTCCTCGATGCGCGCGACGTCGCGCACGAGCACCGGGTGTCCGCCGATCTCACGAATGACGATGTCGCCGAACTCGGCCGGCGATTCGACGCGGCCGCGAGTGCGCATCGTCACCGACTGGGCGCCCTGATCGAGGCGGCCGCCCGGGATGTCGGCATTTTGCGTCTGCAGCGCCCGCGCGACGTCGTTGACCGTCAGGGCGTACGCCTGCAGGCGTCCCGCGTCGAGCCAGACGTTGATCTGCCTGTTGCGGCTGCCAAGCACGAGCACCTGACCCACGCCGTCGGCGCTCTCGAGCTGCCGGCGAAGCACTTTGTCGGCATACTCCGAGATGTCGCGCACGGGCTTATCGGCTGTCACCGCGATTGTGAGAACCGGAAACGCGTCGGGATCGCGCTTCTCGACAATCGGCTGCTGCACCGTTCGCGGCAGCAGGGGCAGGACGCGGCTTACTCGGTCGCGCACCTCCTGCGCGGCGACGTCGGTGCTCTTCTCGAGGTTGAAGCCGACAACAACCTGCGACACCCCTTCGGACGACACCGACGTCAACGTATCGATGCCGCTGATGGTGTTGACGGCTTCCTCGATGTGGTCCGAAATCTCGCTTTCGACCTGCTCCGGCGCGGCGCCTGGCAAGCGAGTCGTCACGACGATTGCCGGAAAGTCGACGTTGGGGAACTGGTCGATCCCGAGCCGCACAAACGAGAAGATGCCGATGACCGTCAGGGAGAGGATGAGTACCGAGGCGAAGACCGGCCGGCGGACACAAAGCGCTGCAAGCCACTGCATGATCCCTCCCTACTTGCCCGCGGCGACGCGAACACCGTCGCGGAGCCGGTCCACATTGGTCGTCGCCACGGTGTCGCCGAGCGCCAGGCCACTCGTGACCTCGACGAGTTCGCCTGCCGTCTGACCCGTCGTCACGATCCGCTCCTCGACTGTCCCTGCGCTGGAGACGACGTACACCCTGGAGGTCCCTGTGGTCGTGCGGATCGCGGTGGCAGGCACGAGGATGGCCGGCGTCGCGGATGCCTGCTCAATCTGCGCGGTGGCAAAGAGGCCCGGTTTCAGCTCGCCGGTCCCGTTGGGCACGACCGCCTCGATGACGAGCGCGCGCGAGTCGGCCTTGAGCGACGGCGAGACGTAGCGGATCTTCCCGGTGAACGTCCTGCCTGGATAGGCGTCCACCTCGAGCGAGACCGTTCGCCCGGCCGCGAGCGATGCCAGATACTGCCCCGGCACCGTGAGCTCCACGCGCATCGGGTCCATCCGTACGACTGACACAGCCTTCGTGCCGCGCGAGACGTAATCTCCCACCGATACGAACCGCTGCTCGACGGCCCCGGCAAAAGGCGCACGCACGACCGTGTCGGTCAGCGCCTTGCGGGCGAGCGTCAGGCGGGCCTGCGCGGCCAGCAACGACTGGTACTGCTGCACGGCGCTGTTGCGGGCGATGTCGTACTGACGGCGCGCCGCCTCGGCCTGCGTCCGGCTGCGGTCGAAGTCGGCGGCCGACAGCAGCTGCCGCTCGCTGAGCATCCTGGCGCGAGCAAAATCGGCCTGCGCAAGGTCGTCCGCTGCCTTCGCGTTGGCGACTTCCGGCACGCGATCGATGTCGAACGACGCGCCGGCGCCGAACCCGAGCCGCGCCTCAATCTGGGCGGCGTTCGCCTCGGCCTCCTGCACCTGCGCGCGAACCTCCGTGTCGGAGATACGAATAAGCGCCGCGCCCTCGGCGACCAGCGTGCCACGCTCGACCGGAGTCGCGACCACGCGGCCGGCGACTTCGGCTGACACATCCGCCTGCTCCTCGGCGGTCAGCGTGCCGGTGGCCGCGACGAAACGCGATATCGGCCGGCTCGTCGCGACAGCGGTATTCACGGTGATGGCCGGGGCATCCGCCGCTGTGGCCGTCTTGGCTTCTCCTTTGCCAAACCCGCAGGCGCCGGCCAGCATGGCGAACAGCGTCGCCGCTGCGGCCTTCGACAGTCGATCGGGAAACAGGTTGGCAACAACCACACGACGCATGTATCAGGCCTCTGGCGACCGAGCGCTCGATCGAATATCCGACTTTACCTTAGAGGCCGGATTCGGCGGGCTCGAGGCCGGCGCTGACGCTGTCTGCCTGAGCCTTTCCGCGGCGGCGACCGGCAGGACCGTTCCGCGACGCGATGGCGCGGGCCTCTATGGAGGCGTCAGCTCCAGGTGAGATCGTGCTTGTTGTACGGTAGATCGCGGAACCGCTTCCCCGTGATCTGGTAGATCGCGTCCCCGATGGACGCCTGCACGGACGTGGCGCGATCGTGGCCCATGCCGAGCAGCCAGTGCCCGGTCGCAAAGAACCGGATGTTGATCTCCGGCGGGTTCTCGCCGATGCGCGACAGCGGGAACTTGTCGAAGTTGTTCTCGACGACGTGTCCGTCGGCGATCGTGGTCGCCTGGTGCATGGCGTCGTTGTAGAACCAGACGATCTGCCCTTCAATCTGCTTCTTCACCGACAGCGGGTTGACCAGGCCAAAGCCGGTGTCGTGCGCGACGTCCACACGCTCCAGGCGGACCTTGCCTGCGCGGCTGACGGACACGGTGTGCACCATGGCGCTGATCGTGGCCAGGCCACCGGCTTCCGCCCCTCGTTCCTCGAGTGCGATCGCTCGCGCCGTGCCCCTGGGCAGCGGCGTTCCCCAGCCCGACATCTCGGCGGCCATGTCGAGCGCCTTGAGCATGTCGGCCTTGTACGGCAGGTTCGTGCGCGCGACGAGCTCGCGGCGATAGCGATACGGGTCCTGGCCTGCGGCGCGGGCGAGCTCGTCCATGAAGCTTTCGCGGTAGAACTCGTGCGCCGCCTGTCCGACGCCGCGCCGCGTGCCGACGGGGACGTGAAACCTGGTGGTGTGGCTCGAGTAGCGGTAGCTCGGCACGTGGTAGCGCGAGGCCACGTCGAACGACGCCTCGGGTCCGAACCCGTCGCGCTGCATGCAGGTGCGCACGTCGAGCGCGATGGGCCACCCCTCGGCATCGAGACCGGCCTTCAGCCGCGCCATGCCCATGGCGCGGTACGTCGTGCCGATGAAGTCCTGCTCGCGCGTCCACAGCATGTGGATCGGCGTGCCGCGGTGCGCGTTGGCGATCATGATCGCCTGCTCGGCCTGGGGTCCGTTGCCGTTGCGGCCGAAGCCGCCCCCGAGGTGGCACAGGTGGACGTAGACGTTCTGCTCGGGGACGCCGGTGATCCTGGAGGCGCTGAAGCGCGTTTCCTGCGGGCTCTGATCGCCGATCCAGATGTCCACGCGGTCGTCGGTCACCAGCACCGTGGCGTTGCCGGGCTCCATGCGCGCCCGGGCGAGATACGGCGTCGAGTAGGTCGCCTCGACGATCTTCGCGGCGCGCGCGAAGCCGGCGTCCACGTCTCCCTGGTTGACGCGCACCTGGCCCGGCTGATCGATGGCGGCCAGCAGCGCATCGCGCATCATCGCGGTGTTGACGGCCGCGTGCTCGGGCGGGATCGTCCACTCGATCGGCATGCGATCGACGGCCGTCTTCGCCTGATACCAGCTGTCGGCGATGACGGCCACGCCGCCGCTGAAGATCCGGCCGCGGGTCAACGCCGGGTCGGGAATCGGGAACTGCACCGCGGACCGCACGCCCGGCATCTGCCGGACGGCGTCGAAATCGAAGCGCTTGACGTCGCCGCCGTAGACCGGACACGCCTTCACGGCGGCCCACTTCATGCCGGGCAGGCGCACGTCGATCCCGTAGACGGTCTGCCCCGTCACCTTGAGCGGCACGTCGAGGTTCTTCTGCTCCGTGCCCATGAGCGTCCACTGATCCGGCGGCTTGATCGTGATCGTCTCGGGGTGCGGATGCGGCGTCTGCGCGGCGCGATGCGCTACGCTCCCGTAGGTGACCGTGCGGCCGCTGCGCGCGTGCGTGATGATGCTGTTCCTGGAGGTCAGCTCGGCGACCGGCACCTTCCACAGCTCCGCGGCGGCGAGCAGCAGCCGTTCGCGCGCCTCGGCGCCGGCCAGCTGCAGGTAGTAGCGGCCGTCCTTCACGGAGGAGGCGGCGTTGGTGCGCATGCGCCGGTAAAGGCTGTCCGGAATCCCCGCGACGCCGGTTCGATCGCGATCGCCGAACGTCGGCACGCCGCCGCCTTTGGGGTCGGTCGCGCCGTTGCCCGGGACCGCGAGTGTCCACGCGGGCGCCTTCTCGCGCGCGTCGCGGTTGGCCGAGGCGTACTGGGGACGGACTTTCGTCCAGTCGCACTGCAGTTCCTCGCACACCATCATCGCGTTCGATGTCCAGACACCCTGACCGAGCTCGGTCTGCGCGATGCGGATCGTCACGGTGTCGTCGGGGGCCACCACGATCCACGCGTTGACTTCGGGGGTGGCCGGCTCCTCGTACCAGACAGCGCCGGGCGGCGTCGAGGGAGGTGCCTGCGTCTGCGCGCGGGCCTTCTCCGGCATCCAGAAGCCGAGCACGAAAGCGCCCTGCGCGGCGGCCACCGTGGCCAGGAACTCGCGGCGGGTGACGTCGGTGTTCATCTCACGTCCTGTGTCAGCTGCTTTCCGATCAGATCGGCGGCGAGGTGGATGGCTTTCCGGATGCGGTAGTACGTGCCGCATCGGCAGGCGTTGGTCACCCGGGCGTCGATGTCGGCGTCGGTGGGATGCGGACGCTCGCGCAGGAGCGCCAGCGCGCTCATGATCATCCCGGACTGGCAGTAGCCGCACTGCGGCGTGTCGAACTCCTTCCAGGCGACCTGAATGGGGTGCGTGCCGTCCGGCGAGACGCCTTCGATGGTCACGACAGGCTTGCCGATGGCCGTCGCCGCGGGAATGCTGCACGAGCGGACGGCGCGGCCGTCGACGTGCACGGTGCAGGCACCGCACTGCCCGATGCCGCAGCTGAATTTCGTGCCTGTCAGGCCGACGTGATCCCGTATGACCCACAGCAGCGGCGTCTGCGGATCCGCATCGACACGGTGCCGGCTCCCGTTGATGACCAGGTCGAACGCCATGCTCTCGTCCTCCGCGTGGGCGAATTGTAGCGCCGCGCCCGGCGCGGATGCAGCCGAACATTCGCCGCCGTGACGCGCTGTGCAGCGGCAGGAATGGCGTATCATGCAGCGTTTTCCCGGGTGTCCTGTCCGACTCCAGTCTCCACGGGTCTCAAAACGACGTAACCAGGAGGCAGACCGTGCGCAACTCGATCCTGGCTTCAACGGCCGCGGTGCTGGCGCTGCTCGTCGCGCACGGCGCGGGCCCGGCTGCTCAAGGCCGCCAGCGCATCAGCGGCGAGGGATTCGTGTCGGAGGGCATCCCGAAGATGCCGAATCCGCCAGGCCCGGCGCCGAAACGGGATCTGACCGGAGCGTGGGTCGGACCGGGCACCAGCAACAAGCCCGATCCCGTGCCGCCGATGACGCCCGCGGGCGAGGCGATCCTCAAGCAACGCAAGGCGTACAACATCGCCACCAATCTCGGGAGCAACGCCGACGCCCAGCCCGGCGCATCGAACGACCCGGCCATCACCTGCGACCCGCTCGGCTTCCCGCGCAACGTGCTCACGTACGCGATCACCAACCGGGGCGGAGTGCTCTTCGGCGCCGCGCCCAACCGCATCCTCATCGCATACGAGCAGAACCGCCTCTGGCGCGAGATCTGGATGGATGGCCGCGCGCTGCCGAAGGCCGTCGACGTGAGGGGTGCTCCCGAATCGCGCTACTACGGGTATTCGGTCGGCCACTGGGAGAACGACACCACGCTCGTCATCGACACGACGGGCCTGGACGAACGCGCGTGGCTGGACACGGTGGGACATCCGCGCAGCTCCATGGCGCACATCGAGGAGCGCTACAGGCGTCTCGACCAGTACAACCTGCAGGTCACCGCCACGGTGACCGATCCGAAGTTCTACACGAAGCCGTGGACGTTCATGCGCGCCAACCTCTACTGGATGAAGGCGCAGGAGTTTCCCGAGACGCTGTGCATCCCGTCGGAGGCGATCCAGTACACCGACAGCCTGGCCAAGCCGTCAGGGATCAACGTCGTCCCGTAGTCACACGCTTCGCTCCAGGCGGACCTGAAGGTCCGCCTCGACACACCATTTCCAGACGGACGTCACGGTCCGCCTCTACGCAACCCGCTCCAGGCGGACCTGAGGGGTCCGCCTCTCGGCGTCGAGTTACTGCGCCCGTGCCGCGATTTCCCGCTGGAGACGCTCGATCATGCGTGTCGCGTCGCGCTTGAGCAGCCGTTTGAGGAGGAAGTCGGGAACGTCAAAGGCGGGTCTGGCTGAGAGCTGGTATCTGATGGCGGTGTAGCCGTCCCGTTCCGTGAATACCCATGCGCCCTCGTAGCTGGAGAAGCTCTGGCCTGACAGGTCCCTGAACCGGACGGCGGCCGGTCCCTGCTCCACTTCCAGCACGAGGTGGACACTCTTCGAGAACATCATGAATCGCGCAAGCGCGTCCTGTTCGACGACCGCGCGATCGCCGCCGCGCTCGAGAACGCGGCTGGTCTGCACCTCGGGCATGAAGCGGGGAATCTGCTCGTAGTCCGTCAACGTGGCCAGTGCCCTCGACGCGGGCTGTGACACGTTGAAAGTGGCGTCAACAGTGTAGATGCCCGCCTGTTCGCGGACAGTGACCTGTCCTTCTGCAGTGCCGGCCGCCAACAGCCCGACGGCGGCGCAGAACGCCCACGCCGCCGCCACGAACGCGCTGCCAGACCGGGTATTCACGTCATGGCCTCCTTCAGCTAGAACGCGATGACGCCTTCGAGCATCGTCCCGTGGAACTGTCCGCCGTTCTTGATGTTGGCCGGCGGATAGCCGAAGTACTTCTGGTTCACGTATTCGGCCTTCGCGAGCACGTGCGGCGTGACGAACCAGCCGGCACCGAGCTGCCAGCGATTCGCACCCGCGTCGCCGGCGATCCCGGCGAGCTCCCCGTGCGCCCGGTTGTAGCGCGCGCCGGCGAACAGGTTGTCGTCGAGGAATCGATACACCACGTCACCCGCGTACTGCTTCCACACGCGTTGCGTGGTCTCGGTGGCCGCGCTGCCCTCGGCGCGCTCGAGCACGCCGAACAACTCGAGGCCGCGGAACTTCACGAACGGGTTCATCTGCAACGCCGTCACCTTGTTCTTGAAGCCGGGGTTGATGAGTCCCGAGTCCTTCTGCGCGGTCTCGGTCGCGGCGGTGTTTTCGAGCACGTAGTAGTAGCGGGACCCGGCACGGTCGCCGCCATAGAGCGTGCTGTTCATCGCCTTGTCGGTCTTGTACATCGACCCGGTGAGGCGCACGCGAAGGTCCTTCTTCACGTTGCGATCGACGCCGAGCTTGCCGATGAGCGTCGGTCCGCGCTGGCCGGGTGTCAGCACCGTGCCGCGGATCTCGCCGCCGGTGATCGCCCCCATCGCGATGACGCCTGACGTCTTGAGGTACACCTCGCCGCCGATCTCGGTGGTGAAGGCGTCCATGATGTAGTTGCCGACAAACGGGTTGTAGATCGCGTTGCCGTTGTCGCTGCGGCGGAAGTGCGCGTCGCCGTAGTTGATTTCCATGTGGCCGACGCGCACGGTGGCGATCTCGAAGAGCATCCGCAGCGGAAGCAGGTCGATGGGCGACTGGTCGATCTGCATGTATCCGTCCTTCACCCACGTTTCGTTGTGATGGCGCGAGGACAGGTAGCTGGTCAGCGCGACGCGGATCCCGGGCGCCACCTGCGCGTTCAACGCGAGGTTCGCGGTCGAGTTGTTGAAGCCGAAGCCGATGTCGGCGAGTTGATTGGTGTCGACGCCGCTGGCCATCACCGGCACGGCGGTGTTGCTGTGCGACAGGTTCTGGACCTGCGAGGTGAACGCGGCGCCGAAATCGAGCTTGAACCCGGTGAACTCGACGCCCGGGCTCTTCGTGGTCTCGAACACGTTGATGCCGCGCTTGTCGAGCGGACGGAAGTACTGCATCGTAATCGGCCGCCCTTTCTTCCAGGACGATTCGGCGGCGGGGGCCTCGTCCTGCGCCGCTGCCGGCGCACTCACCGTTGCCGTCCCGGCAGGTTCGGTTCCAGTCGCCTGCTGACCCGCCGCCGGCGACGTGCACGCCAGCAGCGCCAGCAGCGCCGTGGTGAAACGAAGTGTGGTCGTCATGATCGTGTCCTCTGCGCGGTGACTGCGTTATCAGTTCGTCGAGACCGGTGCGGCCGCCATGGTCAACTCGGTCTCGAACGTGACGGTGATCCGGGGATCGGTCTTCAACATCCCGAGCATGGCCTTCGGCGGAGTGATGCCGTAGTCGGTCATCAGCAGCTGCGTCTCGCCCCTCACCGTGAGGGTCGATTCGTTCCGCCGCGTCTTGAGCTCGAGGGTGACCTCACGCTCCACGCCGGCGATGCGAAGCATCCCGACGCCGCGATAGGCAGCCGGCGCCGCCGCGGCTTCGAGCCGCGACAGCCGGAACGTGATCTCGGGAAACTCCGCGACCTTCAGCGCCTTGTGCATCGTCTTGTCGATGCCCTCTCTCGGTGAAGACAGCGTGGCCGCGGGAATCGAGAGCTCGAAGGCCCCAATCGCGCCCGGCGTGAGCACGTCAGCCCAATCGCCTCCGGCGACGGTGGTTGCGATCTGGACCCGAACGACGCGGACATCGTTCGTCGATGCGGTATAGGGGTGGATGTTCGACGTGCCCGCAATCGACACGCGTGCCGACGATAGCGACACACTCGCGGGCGACGCCGCGCCGGCTGTGGCCGCCGCATGCAGACCGAGTGTCAGGACGGCAGCCAGGGCGGCGAGTGAAGACTTGGGATGTTTCATGACGGCTCCTTCGATGTGAGGCGGCGACCAGCGGTCGCACAGCCGCCGATGGGGCAACGGCCGTGCCGGCCGGTTTTCACGTCGTGTTGGCTGGTTTTCAGCGGTTTACGGCGATCGCGGATGTGGCGGGACGGGCGGCCTGCGAACTTTTCCCCGCCGCGAAAAAGATTCCCCGTCAGGGCCGTTCGGCCTGCAGAACTCTCCGACGCGCCGTCGACCAACAGGCGCGGTTGACAGTGACCCGTCCCCAGCGGACGATGGCTTTGTGGGTCGTGCACTGCTCGTTGCAACCCTGTTCGCCATCAGCTCGCCGGCGACGTACGCCCAGGCGCCGAGCACGCTGCACATCACGGTGACCCTGACCGACGCTACCGGCAGGAAGACGCCGGTGGCACGGCATGCTTTGCTCATCAGCGACGAGCCGCCAACCACAGCGCCGCGGCGCATTCTCACCACGCTGGCTGGCACGGCCGACGTCGCGCTGCGTCCCGGGCGGTATGCGGTGGAGTCCGATCGCCCGGTGGTGTTCGAGGGCAAGAGCTACGAATGGGCGCAGCGTCTCGATATCGTGTCGGGCCGTGACACCACGCTCGAACTGACAGCCGCCAATGCATCGTTCGTCGCCGCGACGGCAGCGGCGACATCGACCACGCCTGCGGACACGGATCCGTCGTTTCTCGCCTCCCGGTCGCAAGAAAGTGTCGTCGCGTTGTGGACACCGACCCGGCACGCGTCGGCCTTCATCGTCGACGCCCGGGGTCTGCTCATCACCAATCAGCGCGTCGTCGGCACCGCGACCTTCGCGGAGGTGCAGTTGACGGCTGACGTCAAGGTCACGGCGATCGTTCTCGCGATGGATCCCACGCGCGACGTGGCGATTCTCTGGGTCAATCCATCGACCATCTCGGCACTGCGGGCGCTGCCGCTCGAATGCGGCCAGACGAGGCCGCCGGTGGCGAACGGCCAGGAGCTGTACTCCATCGGCGCGGAGCTGACGGGGTACAAGGGGCTGACGCCCGGGAAGGTCACTGGCGTCGGGCCGCGTCTGCTGCTGTCGGATCTCGCGCCCGCGCGGGCAAGTTCCGGGGGACCGGTGTTCACGGTCGGTGGCCTGGTTGGATTCACCACGATCGACGATCGGGATCCGGATAACCGCTCGGATACGCGGGTGGTCAGGATCGACCAGGCGTGCGAGGTGATGGCATCGGCGGAGAAGAAGATGGCCGGGGCGATGCCGCCGGATGCGACGCACCTGCCGCTCGACCCGCCGCCGGTGGCCGTCAACGCGCTGCGTGAGGCGGTGAAGAATCGTGCCGGCAGCCTCAGCCCGTATCCGATGAGCACCACCGGCTTCGATGTCGCCTTCATCACACCGGTTCACACCTACGGCGCGAAGGATCAGGCTCCGCGTCCGGTGATGGACTTCGGCACCTGGTCGGAATACCTGGCCGATTATCCGCGTGCGCTGGTGGTGCGCGTGACGCCCAAAATGGTGGAAGGACTGTGGGCCAAGGTGGCGCGCGGAGCGGCGATGACGCAAGGGGTGGCGTTGCCGCCCATCAAGCGCGTGAAGTCCGGATTCCTGCGGATGCGTGCCTTCTGCGGCGACACCGAGGTGATGCCGGTTCACCCGTTCGTCGTCGAGCACCGCGTCTCTGACACCGAGGCGATCGATGAGGGGCTCTACGTGTTCGATCCCGCGGCGCTCGGGCCGCAGTGCAGCGCGGTGAAGCTGACGGTCTACTCCGAGGGCGAGCCCGACAAGGCAGACACCCGCCTCGTCGATCCGAAGGTGCTGCAGCAGATCACACGGGACTTCGCGCTATTCTGATCACCAGTGCCGGATGTATTTCGTCTACATCGTCCGCTGTGCCGACAGCACGTTGTACACGGGCCTCGCACGCGACCCGCACAAGAGACTGCACGTTCACAACTCGGGCAAGGGCGCGAAGTACACGCGTTCGCGGCTGCCGGTGGCACTCGTCTACGTCGAAGAATGCGAATCGCTGAGCGCCGCGTTGAAGCGCGAGCGGGAACTCAAGCCCTGGAGCCGCGCGAGGAAGGCGCTAGGAGCCCAGGCCGGCGCGAAAATCGCTCATGATCGTATCGACCACCGGTTGATACCCAGTCCGACGTGGCTGTCTCATCTTGCACCTTTCCCCGTTCCACGAAAGACGTCACAGGCGGACCGCGCCATCGTCGGGAAAGCCCGACTTCACCGGCGCCTGCCCGTGCACTTACTGCGGCGGCAGTGGCAGACGCTGTTGTGGAGGTGGCAGTGTGTTCGGACCTCCCGGCAGGTAGTCAGGTGGCGGAGGAAACAACATCGGTATCATCGTGAAGTAGAGGTTGATCACCGCCGCAACGAGGACGCCGATCGCCGCCACCTGCAGCCGGAGATAGCGAGGCGACCGTGAGGGGCAGACAGTGAACCGCGCGCTTCGACAGTAGGATATTCGGAGTGAAATCACACATTTACTTTCCGTCGCGAGACAAGCAATGAACTCCGTATTCCTCTTGGCATTTCTCTTCGCCTCGTTCGTCGCTCAAAGTGTGTCGAATGACGTCGAACAGGCGGTGCGGGATTGGTACAAGGCATTCGACGGTTCCGCTGGAGTGCGGGCGCAGTATGGGGGATACGTTGGCGGCAGGTTTACTCGCGCGTACCAGTTGCTCGCTCCCTCATTGAAGGAGAAGATGCCACCGAAGGCATTTGAAGATACGTATGCGGAACTGGCGCACGTGCAGTTGTTGCAGGCGCACCTGATGGCGTCGAAGAGCACGGCGCGTGAGGGTGCGGTGTTCGTGGAGGAGGAGCGAACCGTCGTCTTCAACGATGCGGTGCCCGCGGTGGCATGGTACGAAGGCACGCTCCAACTCACGCGGACCCCGGACGGTTGGCGAATTACGGCCATCGATGTTCATGCGGAAGACCTGATCAGCGTCAACTACGGCGGCCACCAGCCGTGGCGCAACGATCCGGTCGAAGTGGCCAGAATCGCCGTCCAGCCGATATACGGCGTTCGAGCCCTGCCCGCGTCCTGCACGACCCGCGCTCCCGCATTCGGATCGCGTATCGCAGATATCGATGTCTGCGGCGATTCGCGTACGCGCGTGCGCGTGGTGAAGCTCCACAGCGGAGAGTGGCGCGTGATCAATGTGGAATCTCGCCCCTGACGATTCGCGATTAATCGCCGCCCTGTCGTCGCGCAAAGGTGCGTGGCGTCGGGCCGCTGCGCAACTCGTCGCCGATGCGGAGGCCGGCGCGCACGGCCGCATCGGTCTCGTACTCCTTCCCGCAGAGTGAGCACTTCAGCCGGTAAAACAGCCGCATGGTCGGCGCACTTCTGATCGTCGGGTCCGACAGCACTTCGACGACGTGCTGCAATTCATGCCCGATGGACGCCATCACACTGGAATCCGTTTTCCGGGCATCCACGTTGATCTGGAGCAGACGATTCGGCCCCGCGATCCTGACGGCGTGCAGCAGACACGCGTTCAGCACGCCGCAGCGTTGTTCAACGAGGTAGACAACGCCGTCCGTGTCGTCGATGCGTGTCACGAGATTGTGGAAGGTTGTGGACCGCTGGCTGGCTTCGGCGACCAGCGCTGACAGACGCGGGGTCATCGGCCTGACGCGTGATCGCGTCGCGACACCACCCACATCGGGTCCGATCTCCGTGTGATCTTCCGCCGTCGCCATCCCGGCGTTCCACGCAAGCGCCGTGGCGATGATCGCCGCCCGTAGCCCAATCTTCCCGCGCATACCCGCCTCCAACCAGCGGCGAGATTCGCCGCTGTGGTTGAATGCGGGAACGCGTGGTCGAAAGGGTGATGCGCCGGATTACGCGATGGCGACTTTGAGAAACGCTTTGGCTTTGCGCAGATCGAGCTTCACCGTCTCTCTCGAGATGTCGAGACACGCCGCGATTTCGTCGTACGTGAGACCGCTGTAAAAGGAGAGCCGCAGGACCTCAGCCTGCCGCGGAGAGACACGTTCGAGCGCGGCCATGCCCTGCCGCACACCCACAATGACCTCCGACACTTCCGGAGTGACAAGCAATTCGGAACTGACGACCTGTCGATTCGAGCGGCCGTCCTTGTCGTCGGCCTCCGTCTCGAGTGGAACGCGATGGCGGTTGCCGCCACGCTTTTCAGCGTGCCGCGCATCGGCATGATCGTTCAGGATCTGCTGCATCATGCGCGCGATGAAGCCGCGCGTTCGCGACGGATCCGACCAGAAGTCGGACGGCACCGCGCTTTTGAAGAGCTTGATGAACGCCTCGTTCACGAGGCCCGTCGGCGTCAGTGTATGAGCCGGGTTTTCGCGACGCATCATCGCGCGCGCGATGCGCTTCAGTTCGGCATGGAGAGCCGCAAACAGTTCCCGATCGCTGGCACACTCCCGCGCCAACGCCAGCTGTGCCTGCGTGTCCGGGACGTCGTCGTGGACGCTGCCGCCGCCCTCGGCCGGCTCGTCCACCGAAGCGGGATCGGCACGCCCTGCTCTACGGCTACCCAATCGATCTCGTGGATGCATGGATCTTCGACACGACAGCCGTCAGTGACGCGGTGGCTTCACCGCTATGTTTGTATGCGGGAAAGCGGACAATCGTGGGTAATGGGGCCGCGCGATGCGCCTGCATTCCAGTTAGTCCACAGGGACGAGACGCTTCAGCTCCTCCGTCCAATTCTGCACGACGATGATGTGCGCCTGCGGCGTGTCCTGGGTCGCCTCTTTGATCATCAGGAATCGCCGGCCATCAGGCGACACGTCATACGTTCGACCTCCCGGTGGTGTCGCGTAGTCACCCTGAAAGACGATGGTCGGGTTGCCGGACACGAACCGCGGCTCGGTCTTGACGGGCGCAGACATCACCGCCATGCCGTTGCGGAAGAACAGTTCCCGGCCGTTGCGGGCCCACGTGGGCTCGCTCCCGCCTGCCGTTGACACCTGCCAACGGCCGCTCTCAACGTCCGGGAATGGCCGCACATAGACTTCGTGGCGTCCCGATTCGTTCGAGTTGTACGCCAGCCAGCGGCCGTCGGGTGACACCTCCGGGTTCTGCTCGCTGAACTTCGTCTGCAGCAGCGGGATGACGCGTTGCCCGCCCTGGAGTTGGACGACGCCGATGTCGTCGTTGTCCTGATCGGTGCGGGCATCATCACCGTAGACGAAGATGCGGCTGCCGTCCGGCGAGAACGAGCTGGGGAAGACTTGAGCGCCCCCGCCGTCGGCGAGCCGTGTCACGGTGCCGGACCCATCGGTGGCCTGCCAAACGAGGTTGCCCCGGAGGCTTCCGCCGTATTGCGAGGAGTACGCGATTCGTCGGCCGTCGGGTGACCACACGGGAAAGCGATCCAGTCCCGGATCAAAGGAGAGGCGCGTCAGCGTCGCGCGGTTGAAATCCCAGATCCAGATGTCGGTCTCCTCCTCGCGCAGGTTGAGGGCAACCTTGCTTCCATCCGGCGAGATTCGGGGAGACATATAGTTACGAAGTGGTGCCCGTAGAGTTTCCTCACGGCCGTTCCGATCGCTCCATACGAGTGATCGCTTCACTTCGAGCCTCTGCCCTGTGACGTAGACCAGCGAGCCGTCCGCCGACACCGCGAATTCAACGGCTCCGGTCGACGCGTTCGTCAAGACGTCCTGTACGACGGGTACGGCGTTGCCCAGAAGCTGGAGGCGGTCGGGATCGAATGGAGCGGCCATCAACGTCCCGTTCACGCCATAAACGAGGTGTCCGCTCCGTGCGTATCGCGGCCGGCTGCCGCCTGAAACAAGGATTCGCCGCTCGCCGGTCGTTACATCGACAACAGCGATGTCGTGATTCTCGAATCCCGTCCCTCGCGCGGCCGTGAACAGTACCGCCTTGCCCCCGGGCAGGACCTCGGGCCACGCGTGCGCCACCTCACCCCGTTTCGTGTCCAGAGAGGTGAGCGCAACGGGTTCGCCGCCGCCCGCTGGTACCCGCCACAGGACATTCCCCTCGCTGACAACGATCGTGCCGTCGCGGTCCCAACTCGCACCGCGTCCGGCCACCGCGCTCCTGGCCGCGAAGATCGTTATCGCCGGACCACCGACGATCGGCACCTTTTTCCATGTCAAGTCGGGACCGCGAAACACCACCCAGGCACCGTCCGGCGAAACGACGGGATTGGTGAATTCCCCTTCACTGAACAACGAGGTGCCGGTGAGCTGATCGACTCGGCGCACGTAGAGGTGAGAACGCCCGCCGGTGTTCCCGCGATAGACGATGCGCGTGCCATCAGGCGAGATCGCGATGTTTTCCGAACCCGTGAACCCACTGAAGGAGGGCATGTCCGGCAGCGTGGCGAGGAATCGGGTCACCGGCCTCGGTGGGACTTGTATCAAGGCCCTGGTCGACACAGCGACGATGACACCGGTGAGGATGGCAGCCAGCCACGGCAGGGCCCGCCGCCGCGGATTCACCTTCGCCGGCACCACGGCGGTCGAGGGGAGAACCACGTCGTCGATCGATTCGAGCTCGAGCACCAGATCACGCGCGGATTGCCAGCGATCGTCCGGATCCTTCGCCAGGCAGCGTTTCACCACATGGTCGAGCAACAGCGGCGCCTGCGGGACGAGCGTTGCCAGTCGGGGTGGTGCGTTCTGGAGTATCGCGGCGATGACACTCGCCTGGCTGTTCCCCGCAAATGCTTTCCGACCGGTGAGCATCTCGAACAGAACCGCGCCGAAGGCAAACATGTCGGTGCGCGCGTCGGTCGGCTTGCCTTCGAGCTGCTCCGGCGCCATGTAATGCAGTGTGCCGAGAATCATGCCGGGCGCCGTCAGGCTGTAGGTCGGGTCTGATTCCGTGCTTGCTGCGCGCAGGGGGGCCTTGGCGAGGCCAAAGTCGAGAAGCTTCACGCCCTCCTTGATCAGCATCACGTTCGCCGGTTTCAGATCGCGATGCACGATGCCGGCGCGGTGCGCTCGATCGAGCGCCGACGCAATCTGCACTGCGTAACGACGCGCCACTGCGACGGGCAGCGGCCCTTTCGCCAGTCGCGCCGCCAGCGTCTCACCAACCACGTACTCCATCACGAGGAAGTCGATTCCGTCTTGATGTCCGACATCGTGCAGCGTGCAGATGTGTGGATGGTTCAGCGCGGCAACGGCACGGGCCTCCCGCTCGAATCGCGCTCGCGATTGCCCGTCGCCTGCGATGTGCGGGGCGAGCACCTTGATAGCGACCTCCCGTCCGAGCCGCGTATCGCGGGCGCGATAGACCTCGCCCATGCCGCCGGCGCCGATCAGGGCGGCGACTTCATACGGTCCGACCCGGGTGCCTGGGCCGATGGTGGACTGGAGGCGTGAATCGGAACCGAATGCCGCCCCCTGCACGGGAGCGGCCGGGGTCTCGAGAAAATCGCCCGGCGATTCGTAGTGCCCGAGCATCTGCGTGACGTGCGCACGGAGATCGTGGTCACTGCCGCACACCGCCAACAGGAATGCTGTGCGCTCGTCACGGGGCCGGCCGAGCGCTTCTTCGAAGAGCTGCCTGATGCGTTCCCAGCGATCCGGATTCACGAACGTCTCGCTCGGCATAGAGCCAAGCCTTTGCCAAGTTCCCGCCGCGCTCAACGGCCCAGCTGCTGAGACCCGCGGATCAGCCGCTGTTCTTGTTTTCGTGCGGTCGCAAAGATCGCAGCTCCACCGTGCGACTTGATGCAGGTAAACGGTTCGAGTCGCCAAGCGAACGTGTTTACCCATGTCTCCGGATCAGGTGTTACCTATGTGCCCGGAATAGAACCCAGCCCGCCTCGTTACGTGCGTGCCGCCTGCACCAACCCCAGCTGATGCATCATCGCCAAAGCATCCCGCATGACCCAGGCTTCCACGATCTTGCCGTCACGTATACGACTGATATCCGTGCCTCTGATCGTAATTTGCCTTCCCGTCGCCGGTGCGCCCATGAGTTCGTTCGTATGTGTGCCACGAGAAACGAAGCGAGAGACGACTTTGTCTCCTTCTGCAATTTGATCTTCGACCGTTGCGCGGAGATCCGGCAACGCGGCACGAAAGGCGGCCGCCGCCTGCTTGAATGCCTCCCGTCCTCGCACCTCCTCCATGATCGTCGGACCGTGGTAAACGTAATTCTCGTCGAGCAGCTCATCGGCCATTCTCATATCGCCACTGCTGAAACATTCCTCTCGCAGGCGCCGCGCGATAATCTTGTTCGCCTCTGACATACGAGATCCTCCATCTCAGGAAAAGGCCCCCGCGCAAAGGCGGCCGTGATAGTGACCCGAGCCGGCGCCGATGGTGAAATCCGCGAACGCCTGGATCAGTAGCGTGCCATTCGCGCCGGTGAAATCGCCGGTGCCGCCGAGGAAGAAGTTGCGCTCGCTGGTGCGGTACAGATTTGCGCCAATCGGCGACAGGACGACTTCCGCGAACGTGTAGAACGTGCCGCGAGTGCTCACGAACGCGTGATCGACGACGCCGAACAGCGTCCCGTCATCGCCGACCTTGACGATTCGAAAGTTGGTGCCGACGAGAATCCCCTGCAGATCGCCGCTCAGGACGCTCTCGAACGAGTCGGGGCTGGTGGCGTGAAACACCAGCGTTCCATCGACGTTCGTACATCGATCTCTCCTATCGGCCTGCAGTGGTTGCGTCAGAACGCACAGAACGATCGCCGCCGCCGCGATGATTGCGCGACCCATAGTGGTTCCTCCCTTGAGAGACGGTCTCCGTCACCACCGCCGACAGAGCCTTCCGCTCCGCCAGTCGCGATTATGCGCGGCGTGTCTCGCGCGCCAAGTAACGAGGGGTAACGGTTACCTGACCGCCGCCGGCGCAGCGGGCCGGGAGAGCCCGATTCGTTCGAGGATCGACTGGAATCGATCGTTGCGCCAAAGCGGTTCGTAGAAAGGCGCCGCCAGATAATATGGCCACTGGCCCATTCCTGGCGTGTAAGCCCGATGGATCCAGTCCAGCGCCTGGTCGAATACACCAAGCCCGAGATAACAGTGAGCGATGCTGAGCGGCGCGACGTATTGGTGCTGCGCCGCCGCAAAGAGGTTCTTGAGAATCTCGCGCGCCTTCACGTCATTGCCCGCACACGCGAAACCGTACGCCTGGTAACCGACGTCGAACGTGCTGGCGCCGGATAGCGCCGTTGCCTGGGCGAGCGCCTCGGTCGCCGGCCCATACTCGTGCGCGTGCAGGTACACAAAGCCAAGCAGGTGGTGGCCCAGGCCGAATTGCGGAGCGATAACAAGGGCGTTCCGAGCGCTCTCGAGCGCCCGAGCGAAATCGTGGCGCCAGTAGTGGACGACGCCCCGGGTGTGCTCGCAGGCCGCCGAGAGCGGATCGAGATCGCACGCGCGGTTGGCGTAATCAACTGCTTCGGCAAAGCGCTGGGTCGCGGCGAGATGAACCGCGTATCGCTGGCACGTAAACGCGCTCTGCCCTCCGTTATCGACCGCCAGCTCGTACTCGCGCTCGGCGGCGGCGAAGTTCCAGCCCCACGCGAGAACGCCCGCCAGCGCCGCATGGGCTTCCGCGGAACATGGATTGAGTGTGAGCGCCCGCTCGCACGCCGCCTTCATTTTCGGCACGGCTTCGGCCGGTGGCATCATCTCAAGAACTGTGTACTGCCGGTAGCATTCGGCGACCGTGACATACGCCGGCGCGAACGATGGTGTCTTCTGCAGGAGCGCGTCGACGAGGGCCGCAGCCTCTCGCACACGTGCCACGTTGCGCTGGCCGAGCAGATACCGCGCGCGAATGTTCACGTCGTCGGCGGTAAACCCGCCATCGGCACCCGCAGGATCAGCGTGCTCGTCACCGTCTGCATCACGCCGGTGATCGTGAATGGTGGGCACGTACGTGCCTTTGACGAAGCCGATCGCAATCGGATCGAGCTTGCCCTGCGTCGCATAGTAGTGCTGCAAACGCTGCCGCAGACGACCCATCTGGACGCGCACGATCGGATCGATCTTCGGATCGAACGACCCGCCCCTGCCGAGCGCCATCGTGCCCAGGCAGTATTCCTTCAGGTGGTCGCGACGGCCGGCGAGGGTCTCTTCGATGACGAACGTCAGCAGGGTGCGCAGACCCGCGGCGGACTTGAACGTGTCGCTCTGAAGAATGCGCTGCAGCTGTCCGCGAGCGTCGGCGGTCGGATGCGTCGCCGGAGACAGCTCGGCACTCGACTGATCGCCGAACTTCGCCGTCGAAGCCACTCGTTGACCAATGGTGCGAGACCGACGCATCAGGTCATCCGCTTTTCACTTGCCAGTCGCCTGCGCTGCCTTTTGTCTCTGTATTTCCGCTGGTTCCTCATTAAGAGTACAGAAGACCTCAGTCCAATAATCGTTGGGATCCTGCGCCAGCGACCATGCACGAGGCGCCGACTTCCAGGGTTTTGCCAGCACCACCGGGTCCTCAATGGTGATTTGGTAGGTAAGGTGGTTCTTCGAGGTGCGAGTGATGCGCTCGACCACGTGCATCTTGTCGCTCGGCCACCACCCTGCTCCCGCACCCGTAATAACCCTCATCCTTTCATCAATGCCAATCACGTCGATGACGAGGGTATCTCCCTCCCAATGAGCGGTCGAGTCGCCATTGAAAGTGGGATCCGGATTCTTGAGATGCGGGCGTCCATCAGTGTGTATCAGACGAACGTCCATCGGGTATTCAAACATCTGCCACAACTTCCCGCCAGGGAGTGAAATCAACTCCATGGGAGCGTGCTGGCTGATCTGCTCTAATGCCGCGCTCGGAACGCCGGCCTGATCGCATTCTCCGTAAGGGGCCGGCTTCCTGTACTTTGCGTCGATGCCAGGCTTGAAGGAAACGTTCTCCTCCGGCGTCACCTTGGGATCGAACTGCCTGATGGTCGCTTCTTCGAGCGGGTAAGCAAACTGCAGCATTCGTCCAGACGGGTTTGGATACCAACGTCCGGTCAGGTCCGGATGTCCGTCCGCGGTGCGAGGCACAGGTCCGCCCGGCGGCAATACCTTCACCTTGTCAAAGCCGCCGACGATGGGCACAGGAGGTTTTCCTCCAGACTGCGCGCCATGGGTGTTCACCTGACCAAAGGCAGGCATGGAAACCATGCACACAGCCGCCAGTACGACTCCCGCGCTCCCAAGGCCATTGCGGAACGGCCGCTTCATGTCTCTCATGTCAAGTTCTCCCCTTTTCGAGAGGACCTTCGATGTCGTTCAGAAGTGAATCTGCGCAGGCGTCAAATTCTCAATATTCTGCCCGACGACCCGCAATTGGCCGTCCGCCAGCTTGATGAATTCCGCCGTTCCTCTGTACGGCGTACCACCAGCCTTGGTCGGGCAGAACCTGGCGCTGACGGACTTTCCCATACCCGTCTGGAAATCGTCCCGCGTGGTGCCGTTCCTTTTCAGAGCGTTGGGGGTGATCATTTCCAGGTGCCAGGTCACCATCGTGCCGCTGGCTTCCTTCACATCCACGTCGAAATACGCGTGCGGATTCTCCCAATAGAGCGCCGAAAGCAAGCCGGTCAGATCCGTGCACTTGTCTTTGTCGAACTCCACGGCGAATCCGTGGTGCGCAAACCCAGGAGCCGCTGCGACGACAAGACCAAAAGCCGCAATCAACACGCCACGAAGCTTGCGTCCCATCGGGATGTCCTTTCGATCAGAAGTCGAATTGCACGTTCAGCCGTGACGAAGCGCGCCAGCAGGACTTGTGCATAGGCCGCAGCAGGAGCACAGACGAGCAAAGCGAGCGCGAACGCACCCTCCGCGAGTCGACGCATCGCTGGTCTCCTGACTTAGGAGTAGATTGCCGGTTCCGATCCTCAAACTGAGTTGCGGCAGACGTTACTCCTGTCGTGCAGCACGGTCAAGCGTCGGCTTGACCGGAGCGTGGTCGCGTCGCTACCGATCAATCTGGTCTCGCCCCCGACTTCGCGCCGTGTCACCGCGGGCACAATGCAGGCGCACCTTACGTCCGCATCCGGACGCTGTCAAGCCGCCAACGTGCTAGCATTCGCGGCATTCTGGACACTCGCTCAGCGAGGGAGGCGCCATGCGTATCCTCGGATGGCTGTTCGTCGCAGCGATGCTCACGGCGGCAGGCGCGGTGGTGATGCAGGCACAGAACGGGACGCAGCCCGTCGGCACGATGGCGGACGTGATGACCAGCATGGTCTATCCGCCCGCGAACGAGCTGCTGCTGTCGATTGCGCGCGGTGGTCCGCAGGACGACAAGGAATGGATGGCACTCCAGCGCAGCGCCGTCCTGCTCGGGGAGTCCGGCAACGTGCTCATGATGCCGGGACGCGCGCGCGACCAGGGGCAGTGGATGACCGATGCGAGGAGGCTCGTGGACGCGGGAGCCGCCGCCTACCGCGCGGCGCGCGCGAAGGACCTCAACGCACTGACAGCGCTCGAGGCGCCCATCAACGCGTCGTGCGTGTCGTGCCATAAGCAATATCGCCCGAACGTCCATCCGCGGTCCTGATGCGCATCATCAAGGCCGTGCTCATCGAGCCGGTCGGCTGCCTTGCCGAATTTCCCGCCGGGGAGTTCAACGAGATCGCGCGGCGCGTGTTCGAATCCGAACTGCCGATCGGCGAATCGGGCAGTGAGGCCTACTGGTATCTGCTCGACTTGATGGAGCAGGCCGGCCGCGCATGGAACCCATCGAATGCCGCGATTGCCGAACAGCTGGAGCTGCAGGCCATCGAGCGTGCGCAGCTGTATGAGGATGTCGCGCCGGCGCTGGCCGCACTCCAGGCGATGGACATCACGCTGCTCATCGCCTCGTCGCTCTCCGCCGCTGCGGCGAACCGCTTCTTCGAGAAGTTCTCGCTCGCGCCGTATTTCTCGGGCGCGTGGTCGAGAGACACCGCCGGTGGCGTGAAGGGGGCGCCGCTGCGCAAAGCGATCGACAGCGCGGGCGTTCAGCCGGAACACGTGCTGTGTCTCGTCGACACGCAAGACGGCATCGAGCTGGCCAGGGACGTTGGCGTCAACTCGATGCTGATGTTCAACGACTATGACGAGGGCAAGCGCCTCGCCATGCTCGAACCGACAGGCGCCATCGTCTCGCTGCACGAGCTGCCCGACGCGATCAGGTTCGCCGCGGAACGGTCGCTACCGTGACGTAGCCGTCGGCGCCGGCCGAACGAGGTGTTTCAGAAGTCCTGCTGCAGGACCAGTTTCACGAAGCGCGCCGGCAGGATGCTCTGCGGCTGCTGCCACGACGCGAACGCGTTGTTCAGCGTGAGCACGGAGCTCGAGTTGAGCGCGTTGTAGATGTCGATCCCGGCGGTGGTGCGGTTGCGGCCGAACCGCAGGATCTTGCTGATGCGCAGATCGAGCTGATTGGTCCGATCGGCGTACATCGACCGTGGCCTGACGAGATTCACCGTCACGTTGGGGGTGTTGCCCGACAGCGGGCGGCCGAGAGAACGCGCGACCTCGGCGCTGGTCGCCACGTACTGCGCGGTGATCTCGGGTCCCGGCAGGCTCTGCACCGAGGCACTCACCTGCACGTCGATGCGCGGCATCGTGTAGGCGCCGAGCAGCTTGACCTGCGTCAGGAACGTGCCAGGGACGTGGCAGAACTCGAGCGGCATCGACGCCGGCAGCGTCGAGGTGATGCCCACCGTGGTGGCGCCGGTGCCCGCGTTGAGGACGGTCGTGCCCGCGACGCCGACCTCGGGCGCCTGCGCTGCCACGTCGCAGTTGTCGGTGCTCTTGCGCTCGGTGCTCGTCCCGCCCTGCACCAGCAGACCGTGCCACGCGCGCGCGTTGACGGTGATGTCGACCCCGTTCCAATGCTCGTACTGCGTGCCGTAGTTCTTCGTGAAGGTCACGTACTCGTCGCCCGGGATGCCGAACTTCGCCGGCTTGAGATCGGAGAAGCCGGTGATGACGTATCCGCCCCCGCCGGGCAGATGCGGATCGCGCGGCGCCGTGATGCTGAACGCGTCGTAATCGGCCGCGTTCAGGGCGCGGCTGTCGATCACGGCCATGTTGTCGAACCAGGTCCGCCAGTAGCTGACATCCATCGACACGCGCGGCAGGATTTCATGCTGTACGCCGGCGGCGAACTGCCAGTTGCCGACGCGCTTGTTCCAGCCGCGCAGCGTGTCGGCATCGTAGGCGCGGCCCGGCTGCGTGCTGCCGAAGGCGGTATTCGCCATCACGCCGCACTCGCCGTTGGCCGCCGGGCTGATCAGATCGCAGTCCGGCACGAAATCGCGGTTGGCGTCGTTCCATGCGCGCGTGGTGCTGGTGATCAGGCGTCCAACGGGCGACGCATCCGCGCCGAAGACCGTGCTGCGATCCTGCGCGCCGAGGTAGTGGTTCAGGCTGACCTTCACCGCGGTCCTGCCGTTGCCCAACATGTCGTACGCCAGGCTGCTGCGGGGCGACAGATCGTGCCACGTGGCGCCGTCGGTGCCCGCGATGACGATGTTGCGGTTGGGCGTGAAGGCGCCGGGACCGATCACCGTGTCGGGATAGCGGATGCGGAGGAAGCTGTAGCGGAGTCCGCCGGTCACCGTCAGCCGCTTCGCCGTCCACCGATCCTGCACGAAGACGGAATGGTCGGCGTCGAGGTTGGTCACCTCGCGGAACGGCGTCGCGTTGAGCGTGATGCGGTTGGGCACGCCGTTGTTGAACCGGAACTCCATCGGCGAGTCGAGCGTGAACGTGTAGTCGTCGTTCGGGACGCGGCCGAGAATCGCGCCGACCTTGAAGGCATGCCTTCCCGTGATGTACGACGCAGCCGAGCGCCAGTAGAGCAGGTTGTTCGTGCTGATGCGCGCATTGGGGCCGCCGCGATAGCTGAAGCCGGTCGACTGTTCCAGCACCAGCACGAGCGGAACGGGACTCCTCGGGAAGTACGGATTCACGGCATCCACGACCCCTCCATCACGCGGCAGCGAGGTCGCCTTGCCGTTGCTCGCGATCGCGCGTGCCGCGGTGCTGTGGCGGCTGACGATGCTCGACTCGAGCAGGATGCGGCTGGTCACCGGCGCCGTCCATTGCGCCACGAGGTTGCGATTCGGAGAGGTGATGACGTAGTTGATGGCGTTCGCTTCCGGCGAGAAGCGCGCGGTCAGCTGGCGCGGGCACTCACATGAATAGGACGGGTCGTAGGTGAAGCCGAACTTGTGCTTCTGTGTCGCCTGCCACGTGAGCCGTCCCGTGAAGTTCCTGATCGTGCCTTCGTTCGACGCCGCGCTGCGCGCCAGGTCCGGCTCATACGTCCACACGTTCGCATTGCCGGCGTTCTTGTTGAAGAACGTCGGGACGTAGTTCCAGGCGCGGGCGTAGCGGACGGCGCCGTTGAACCAGATCTTGTCGCGCTTGATGGGGCCTCCGAAGCCGGGGTTGACGTCGAGAATCTGCTTCAGCGAATCAGGCGCGCGCAGCCCGCGATCTTTCAGCGACTGGGTGAGGTTGTGCCCCGCCGTCGACGTGTTGGCGAACGCGAAGAAGGAGGTCCCGCTGAAGGTATTGCCGCCGTCGCGCGGGATGATGTTGACGCGAACGCCGCCTTCTTCCTGTTCCGCGCCGATGCCGCCGGTGTCGACCACCACCTCCTGGTACGCCGCGAGGTTGTAGGCGCCGGTGAGCACGCGATAGCTGGTGTTGGTCGTCACGCCGGCCATCAGCATCCGCGAGTCGCCCACGCCGCGCACCCGCAGTCCGCCCGCGCTGACGCCGTCACCCAGCTGGCCGCCGACGTCCTGATTACTCGCGGTCACGCCGGGGGTGAGTCCGCCCAGCGCCGCCATCGTGCGCCCGGCCGGCAGCGCGTCGAGCACCTGCTTGTCGAGCACGCGCTGGCGCGCCGTGCTCTGCACATCGACGATCGGCGTTTCACCCGTGACCGTGATCGTTTCCTCGAGCGTGCCGACCCGCATGTCCGCGTTCACCGACGCGACGAAGCTGCCCGTCAGCTCGATGCCTTCGCGCTTGACGATGCTGAAGCCGGGCAGCGTGAAGGTGACGATGTATGTGCCCGGCTGCAGGTTTTCGATGCGGTAGCGGCCGCTGCCGTCGGTCAACGCGGATCGGACTTTCTCGATCAGCGCCGGGCTCGCCGCCTCGACGGTGACGCCGGGCAGGACCGCCCCGGAGGTGTCTTTCACGGCGCCGACGATCGACGCCTGCGCGAAGGCGAGGGTTGGAGCGAGCAGCACGCAGACGAGCAACGCAGATCCGGTCACGAACCTACCCATGGTGGTCCTCCCGATCGCGCCCGCGAGTGCCGTTATGCGGCAGCGAGCCTTTCGAGTCCCGATGCGAGCAGACCCTTGGCCATGTCGATTTTCTCCGCGTTGTACTTGAGCGGCGCCGAGTTGGCGAGCGCCATCGCCCGCGCCTGCGCGATCACCTGCGGGCTCACGGTTTTCCCGTTCAGGAAATTCTCGACCGTGTGTTCACGATAGGGTTTGCCCGCAATGCCGCCGAAGACGACACGTGCGTCCTCAACCGTCGTGCCCTGCATCTGCAGGCCCATCGCCAGCGACGCCATCGCGAAGTCCCACACTTCTCTCGGCCGGATCTTTTCGAATGAGGCCTTGAAGCCAGGTCTCGGCGCGGGGATCGTCACCTCGGTCAGGATCTCGTTGAAACGGACGACGTGCGACTGCAGCTTCCCATCGACCATCACGTCACCCGGCACGAGGTGTTCGACGGTCAGCTCTTTGGGTCCGAACGGCGTCGCCAGCTTCACCTTCGCGTCGTACGGAATGAGCGCGGTCGCGATGTCGCCGGGATAGACGGCGTAGCAGAGGCGTCCGCCCATGGCGGAGTGGTAGTAGCTGTTGTCGCCAATCGCGCCGTAGCAGATGAACCCGCCGTTGCGATAGCAGGAGTAGCCGCCCCGCAGGTACTGGCACCAGACTTCCTGCAGGATGTCGCCGCCGACCGTCGAGGCGTTGCGCAGCTCGGGCGACGAAATCTTCTGCACGGCCTGGACGAGCATCGGGTACTTCTGCGCCAGCAGGGGAGAATCGGCGACCTCGGCGAGCTTGGTGAGCGCCCCGATCTGCACGCCGCCCTGGCCGTCTTCCTTGATGTAGCGCAGGTTCTCGATCTTCTTGATGTCGACGAGATAGGTCGGCGCCTGCTTCAGGCGGTTCTTCAGACGAATCAGCAGATCGGTGCCGCCCGCATAGACGCCCGCCTCGGTCCCGTGCAGCGACAGGATCTGGATCGCCTGCTCGACGGTGACCGGCTTGTAGATGGATACGGGTTTCATGCGGTCTGCCCCCCTCTGGCCTGCAAGGCTTTCAGTCCCGCCATGATCTTGTCGCGCGTGATCGGGTGCTCGCGGATGCGCACGCCGCACGCGTTGTAGATCGCGTTGGCGAGCGCGCCGGGCGGCGCGCCGATCGCGGTTTCCGCAAAGCCCTTCGTGCCGAAGAACCACCTCGGCTCGAGGCTGTTGACGAACACGTTGGTCTGTTCGGGCACATCCATGATCGTCGGCAGCCGGTGCGAGAGATAGCCGACGGCGTAGTGCTTCGTGCCCGGGAATTCCTTGTCCCACGGAATGCCCTCGGTGGCCATGCCGAGGCTCTGGGTGAGGGATCCGTGCATGTCGCCGTCGCCGAGCAGCGGATTGATGATGTTGCCCGAGTCATGGCAGTACGCGGCACGGAGGAAGCGGAAGTTGCCCGTGTAGGTGTCGACTTCGACTTCGGCGAAGCAGCAGCCGACGCCGCGGTTCATCGAGCGGCCGATCGATCCGGGATGCACGCAGGCGGCCTCGGATCGAATCTGCCCGCCGTTCGCCTTGGCCAGTGCGACGAACGTGGTCCTGGTCGACGCGTTGTCCTTCGACGAGATCACGCCGTCTCTGATCGTCAGCTTCCCGGCCTCGACTTTCAGCGCGGTCGACGCGCGCTGCAGCAGATCCTGCCGCATCAGGTCCGCCGCGCGACACAGCGCGCCGCCCTGCAGCTGTGTCGTCAGGCCGCTGTTCCAGCCGGGCGCCGGTGGCGTCAGGTCCGAGTCGCCCCAGATCACGCGGATGTGTTTCAGGTCGGTGAACCCGAGGATCTCCGCCACCTCCATCGACATCGACGTCGCGTGGTTCGTGCCGCTGTCCGGCTGCGCAAAATGCAGCACGACGTTGCCTTCGGCGTTGAGGTCGACGAAGGCGTGGTACACGTCGTTGGGCCCGCCGCCGGTTCCACCGCCGCCTCCCTGCGTCGGGTTGGCGTTGCCGCCGGCAAACCGTCCGCCGCCACCTCCCTGATTACCGCTGCCGCGCGTCGTCACCCATGTGAAGCCGACTTCGCCGTCGTGGTACCCGACGCGACCCGCGTGATGCTGATTGAGCGCGACGCCGATGCCGCGCTTGAAGCGTCCCGGCGCGCCGCCGGGCGCGCGATTACGATTCTCCCAGCCGATCACCTTGGAGCCCTCTTCGAGCACCTCGACGACGGCGTAGGAGTCGTACGTGAGAGTGCCGTTCAGGCTCTCGGGCATCGGTGTGACCGTGACGCCGCCATGTTCGTGCGTCAGCACGGTGCCCGGGTGCTGGACGTTGAGCAGCCGGAATTTGACGGGATCCATCCCGACCGCTTCGGCCATTTCGTCCATCATCTGTTCCCAGCCCCACTTGAACTCCTGCTGCATGTTGCTGCGCGAAGGGCCGGTCAGCATCGTGTTGGTGCGGTAGAGGAAGCCGGTCTCTTTCCAGTGCGGGATGACGTGGAGATAGAGCTCCGACCGCCCGCCGCCCTGGCCCTGTCCGCCCTGCGGGCTGTCGTTCGCGCCGATGTTGACGTGGAAGGTGCGGTGGACCGCCGTGATGTGGCCGTCCTTCTTCGCGCCGACCTTGAAGAGCACGATGTTCTGCGGCTTGATCTGCAGAAACGAGAGCTCCTGGTCCTTCTGCAGCATCAGCTTCGCCGGCCGGCCGGTCTGCCTGGCGATGTACGCGATCCACGGGTTGAGGCGCGCCAGCGCCATGCCGCCGCCGAGCGTGCAGCCGTTGTACTTGTTGATGAAGCGCACCTGCGACTCATTGATGCCCAGCGCTCTCGCCAGGCCTGCGCGCTGCGGATAAATGCCCTGACCGAAGCCGTAGAACGTGACCTTGTCGCCGTCCCACCTGGCGACGCCGCCGCCCGGCTGAATCGGAACGGGGATGGCGCCGTCCCACCGGTAGGTGAACTCCTTGATGAGGTCGGCCTCGGCGAATCCCTTGTCGATATCGCCGTATGACGACATGACCGGAATCGCCTTGGCCTTGCCCTCGCGCAGGTCGGGCGCGTTGGCCGCCATGATCTGCTCGATCGTGGCGGCAAACGGCAGGACGTCGTACTCGACCTCGATCTTGTCGAGCGCGTCTTCCGCGAGGTCCTCGGTGTCGCCAGCCACCATCGCGACGAGCTCGCCCTGGAAGAAGAGCTCGTTCGGGAACGGGTACGTCGACGGGGCGTTCTGCGCCGTGAGGATGTAGGCGACGCCCGGCATCTTCTCGGCCTTCGACGCGTCGAGCCTTCGAACCTTCGCTCGTGGATGCGGATTGGCGAGCACCTTGATCCACACCTGATTGGGGAAGTTGATGCGCGTTGCGTACTCGGCTTTGCCGGTGTATCTCGGGATCGCGACTTCCGGCATCGGCGGATGCGGCTTGCCGATGACGTTCAGGTTCTGCGGCGGGTAGCCCTGCCACTTCTTCGTGACGATCTTGTCGTCGCCTTCCACGAGGACGTCTTCGGGACCGTGCCCGCCGCCGGTGGAGAAGTTCCGCACCATCGGCTGGTTGACGATGATCGCCTTCTCGGGACCGGCGACGATCTTCTGCTTCGGCTTTTGAGGAGTCTGGCTCATACGATCTCCGCCTCCCCTCGCAGCACTTTGCCGGTGTCGACCACGGTGCGCACGATCGCGTCGTAGGCCGCGCACCTGCAGATGTGTCCCGCCAGCGCGGCCTTCACCTGCTCGACCGTCGGATTCGGGTTCTTGTCGAGCAGCGCCTTCGCGGTGACTTCCCATCCGGCCGTGCAGTAGCCGCAATCGGCGGCCATGTAGCGGTAGCCGACCTGCTGCATCGGATGGAGGTTCTTCTCGTCGCCGAGACCTTCGACCGTGAAAATCTTCTTGCCGACCGCCTCGGTCGCCAGCGTGTGACATGAGTAGAAGGGGACCGCGTCGATCAGCACGCTGCAGGCGCCGCAACTGGCGCGATTGCAGCTGCGGTTGGTGCCGGTCAGGCCCAGCTTGACGGCGATTACTTCCCACAGCGTGGTTCGCGCCTCGTAGTCAGCGCGGTACGGCTTGCCGTTGATGGTGAAACTGCCGGTCTCCTTCGTCATCGGCGGCGGAATGGTGAGAGGCGACGCCGGCGTCTGTGCCGCCGCCGCGTCTTCGGCGGCGGCGATACCGGCAACACCGGCGCCGACGGTCGTGAGCGCCACAGCCGCGGGCCCTCCGGCGCCGGCCGCTTTCAGGAAGTGTCTGCGAGAGAACTTCATCTCGGACCTCCGTCTCCGTTACCAGGCC
>Ga0070695_100000099_pt1 | contig 37531 bp, 31 predicted proteins | sample KBSK1252metaG_FD_65471 | JGI IMG/M metagenome (GOLD analysis project Ga0070695, IMG submission 65471) | Corn, switchgrass and miscanthus rhizosphere microbial communities from Kellogg Biological Station, Michigan, USA - KBS K1-25-2 metaG | ecosystem: Host-associated > Plants > Roots >...
TGGGGTGGGTGACGGGTTTCGAACCCGCGACTTCCGGAGCCACAGTCCGGCGCTCTACCCCTGAGCTACACCCACCATGCCGAGCAAAACTCAATTATATGGGAGGGGGTCGCGCTCAACCACGAACTCCAGCAACCGCGAAGCACCGCCAACCACGCACCACCACCAACCACTAACTACCAACCACCAGCCACCCAACCAGCTACTTGCTCGCCCCGGCCCGCCGCCGCCGCGCGAGCGAGGCCACCGCCGCAATCAATTCCGACGGATCGATCGGCTTGGCCAGGTGCATCTCGAAGCCGAGGCGCAGCGCCTTCGCGCGGTCCTCGGAGCGCGCGTAGGCGGTAAGCGCCGCCGCGGGGAGATCCTTCGCGGGCCCGTCCATCCGCCTGACGCGCTGGATCATCTCGTAGCCGTCCATCCCCGGCATCCCGAGGTCGGAGACGAGCACGTCCGGCGTGTCCCGTTCGATGGCGTCGATGGCGTCGCGGGCCGACGTCGCCGAGCGGACGCGCGCGCCGGCGGTCTCGAGAATCTCGCGCACGAGCCCGAGCGCGTCGGGATCGTCGTCCACGACGAGCACGCTGATGTCCGGCAGCGTCGGGAATTCAACGGCCGACGCGCGCCGCGTGCCGATGCGCGGATGCTCGCGCCGCTCCATCTCGACCTCGGTGTGCACGATCATGACCGGCAGCTTGACGCGGAAGGTCGACCCCTTCCCTTCCCCGGGGCTGAATGCCTCGATGCGGCCGCCGTGCAGCTCGACGATGCGCCGCGCGATGGCGAGACCGAGGCCGAGCCCGCCGTGCGTCCGCGTCGTCGTGCTGTCGCCCTGCCGGAAGCGCTCGAAGAGGTGCGGCAGGAAGTCCTCGCGGATGCCGATGCCGGTGTCGCTGACCGCCACCTCGACGTGCGAGTTCACCCGCTGCAGCCGCAACTGCACGCGGCCGCCGCGCTGCGTGAACTTCACGGCGTTCGACAGCAGGTTCCAGACGACCTGCTGCAGCCGATCCGGATCGCCGGACACCGGTCCCGCCTGCGGCTCGAGAATCGACTCGAGGCGCACCCCCTTCGCGTCCGCGGCCGGCGTGATCGTGGCGACCGCGTCGCGCAGCACCGTCGCCAGGTCGACCGGCTGGATGTGCAGCCGAATCTTGCCTGCCGCGATGCGCGAGACGTCGAGGACGTCCTCGACCATCTGCGTGAGCGAGGTGGCGTTGCGCTCGAGCGTCTCGAGCGCCTGCTCCTTGCGGTCCTCCTTCAGGATCCCCGACCGGAGCATGCGCGAATACCCGAGGATGGCGTTGAGCGGCGTGCGGAGCTCGTGCGAGAGGGTCGCCAGGAATTCGTCCTTGAGCTGGTTGGCCGCCTGCAGCTCGCCGTACGCGCGCGCGTTGTCCACCGCGAGCGCCGCGCGCGAGGCCGCGTCTTCCGCGATGCGAACGTCCTCCTCGTCGAAACGCCGCCCCGAATCGGACCGCGCCATCGTGACCGCGGCCATCGTCCGCCCCTGCACCGTGAGCGGCAGGCAGAGATACGAGATCAGCCCGAGGCTGCGCAGGATGCGCAGCGCCTCGTCATCGCCCCCCGCCGCGCCGACGAGCACCGCGTCGGTGACGTCGAGGACGATCGACGGCTCGCTGGAGCGAATGACGTAGGTCGGGCTCATCGGCGCCCGCGGATTCTCGTGCCGCGACCGCAGCCGGGCGACGAGCTCGACCTTCGCCGGGTCGACGTGCTCCAGCGCGATGCGCTCGGTCGTCCCGTCGCTCGGGACGTCGACCGCGCACCAGTCCGCGAAGTAGGGCACCGACAGCTCCGCCAGCGACGTGAGGATCTGCCGCGGCTCGAGCGAGGTCGCGAACGTCGCCGTCAGCCGCGACAGGAACGCGGCCTGGCGGCGGTTTCGCTCCTCCACTTCGCGCACGCGCAGCCGCTCGCTGATGTCGCGGGCAATCTTCGACGCGCCGACGATGGTGCCCTCCGCGTCGCGCACGGGCGAGATGCTCAGCGAGATGTTGATGAACGAGCCGTCCTTCCGCTTCCGGATCGTCTCGAAGTGATCGACCATCTCGCCGGCGCGGATGCGGGCCAGCACTTCGTCCTCTTCGTACTGCCGATCGTCGGGGATGATGGTGCGAATCGAGCGCCCGATCATTTCCGCCGCGGAGTAGCCGAACATCCGTTCCGCCGCCGGGTTCCACGACGTGACGATGCTGTTGAGGTCCTTGCTGACGATGGCGTCGTCTGAGGAGTGGACGATGGCGGAGAGCAGCGATTGAATGGATGTCGTAGAGCGCGGCACTCAGGCCAATCTTACCCGCCGCGCGACCTGCTGAGTTTCTAGCGGTCCCGGGCGTCGCGTTCGAACTGCGCGACGTCCTCGAAGTAGCGCGCGGCGACGGCGGAGCTCGCGGGGTTCGTATACACCTCGGGGACGGGCCGATCGATCAGCTCCGCGACCACCCTCGCGACGTCTTCCGCGGTCTGCGCCTGCATCGGCGAACCGACCGCCCCCGGCGGAATCGGCCCCGTACTCCCGCGCGCGTTCTTCGCGAAGTCCGTGGCCACGAGGCCCGGCATGACGACCGATACGTGCACGTCCGGGTGCGTGCGCTGCAGGTCGACCCGCAGATTCGCGCTCAGCGAGTTGAGCGCCGCCTTCGCCGCGCTGTAGGCCGAACGCGGCGTCGCCACCGGCACGCGGCCGAGGAACGACGAGATGTTGATGATGTGCCCGCGGCCGCGCTCCATGAAGTGCGGCGCGATCGCCTGCATGCCGTAGAGCGCCGACTTCACGTTGACGTCGATCATCTCGTCGACGTCGTCGTCGGTGAGCTCGAGCACCGGCCGCAGGATCCCCTTGCCCGCGTTGTTGATCCAGACGTCCACGTGCCCGAAGGCCGCAATCGCCTCGTCGCGCAGCCGTTCGACGTCGCCGCGGCGCGTGACGTCGGCGGTGACGACGCGGGTGGGAGACGGCAGGCCCGCGGCCACGCGCTGGAGCGCCTCCGCGCCGCGCGCGGCGAGCACGAGGCTGTCGCCGCGGCGCCCGAGCTCGCTGGCAATGGCGGCGCCGATTCCGGCGCTCGCACCCGTGATGACGACGACGCGGGGCATGGTCACAGTCTACCTGCCGCCTACTGCCCGCTGCCCCCTGCCCCCTGACCCCTGAGGGTGATCAGGTTGGCGGCCGCAACGGCGGCCGCGCGGATCTCGACCAGATCGTTGAAATGCGCATCGCCGGGGGCGGCATCGGCGAGCATGAGCTCAACGAAGCCAACGATGACGGCGAGGTGATTGCTCAGAAGGTGGATGGCGTCGGGATCAAGCGTGATCGATCCGCGGCGCGTCATATCTGCACACAATTTTGAACCTCGTCGATTATCCGTGTGCAGCCGCCCCGCGGCTGTCGGCGGCACGCCCGCCTCTTGTCGGACAATTTCTGACAAACAAGCACAAAAGGGCCTGCCGTGTTAAAAGTGCAGACCTTGAAACTGCCCATTACCCCCGCCCCGGACCTCGACGCGGCGCTGGCCGAGCGGCTCGAGCAGATGCGCGAGGAAGAACGGACGCGCATCGCCCGCGAGCTGCACGACGAGCTCGGGCAGCTGCTCACCTGCATCAAGCTGGATTTCGTGACGACCGTCCGCCGGCTGCGGGAGCTGAAGACCCCCGGCGACGTCGTGGACCGCCTGCAGTCGGCGGTCGGGCAGATCGATCTCGGCATCGCGATGGTGCGCCGGATTGCGACCGGGCTGCGCCCGCCGCACCTGGACCACCGTGACCTGGGAGGCGCCATCGAGTACGAGGCGCGGCGGATGTCGGCGATTGCCGGCATCGCGATGCCCGTTGCGGCGCGCGTGACCGAGGCCGTCGACACCGAGATCGCGACCGCGGCGTTCCGCGTGTTCGAGGAAGCATTGACCAATGCGGTCCGACACGCCCATGCGAGCCGCATTTCCACGACCGTCGGCACCACGCGGCGCGGCCGCCTGATCGTCTACGTGAGCGACAACGGCGTCGGCATCCCGCGGCCGGGGCTGAACGTGCGGTCGCTGGGGCTGCTCGGCATGAGCGAGCGGGCGCGCAAGCTGGGCGGGGCGCTGCGGATCACGAGCCGGCCCAACCACGGCACGCGGGTGCTGTTGACGCTGCCGTTGGAGGCAACCGGCCGGGATCCGGGATCCGGGATCCGCGAAGACCAAGGACATGACACGGCGGATCCCGCAGCCCGGATCCCGGATCCCGGGCGGCGGCCGACCGCATGACCACGACGCTGCGCTACGATTCGCCGCCGCGCGATGCGGAGACGACCGCCAGGCCCTCGTCGCTGCGCGTCATGCTCGTGGACGATCATCCGATCGTGCGCCGCGGCCTGCGCGACATCCTCGCCGACGCCTTTTCCGGCGCGATCATCCACGAAGTAGGGTGCGGCCGCGACGCGATTGCCTCGCTGCACTCGCACGTCTGGAACGTGATGGTGCTCGACCTCTCGCTGCCGGACGGCAGCGGGCTCGACGTGCTGAAGCGCGTGCGCGAGCTTCGCCCGCGCCTCCCCGTCCTGATCCTGAGCATGCACACGGCGGATCAGTTCGCGCGGCGGGCGATTGCCGCGGGCGCGTCGGGCTACCTGACCAAGGACGCCGCCGACGCCGAATTGGTCACCGCCGTGTCGAAACTGGCGCGCGGCGGCAAGTACTTCGGCCCCGACGTCCTGGAGCGGGTCGCGCTCGGGCTTCACCCCGATCGCGAGGACCGCCCTCACGAGCGGCTGTCGGACCGCGAATACCAGGTCCTCCGCATGATTGGCGGAGGCAAGACGGTGTCAGAAATCGCGACGGAGCTCACGCTGAGCGTCAAAACGGTCAGCACCTATCGGGCGCGCGTCCTCGAAAAGATGAAGATGCGCACCAACGCCGAGCTTACTCATTACGCTGTTCGTCACGGCCTGGCGGAATAGCTCCGCCAATCGACTGCTCGCGGGTCGCGTCCGGATCGGGCGCCTCGAGATCCGGCTCGAGGTCGGCCGCATCGTTCACGATCCCTTCGCCACGTGTCTGTCCCATCCCCTTCGATGAATCCGTTTCCGGAAGGTCCACACCCCTCTGCGCGGTGAGAAAATCGGCCGCACCCGGCCCGCTGATCTTCGATTTGCTGCTCACGATCGGCTCCTCTCGCGTTGGGCGCCGCCCCCATCCAGCTCATGCTCTCGGCGCGTGGCCTCGTCCTCCCAGTCCGCGGGCGCCGTCGGCGTATCAGTGCCGTACGGGTCGCCGCCAATCGCGCCCGGCTGCCGATGAGTCAGCGTTGACCTCTCGCGCGCGCCGGGAATCAGATCTGCTGAGGTATGCCCGTCGGGGTGAACGATAAAGATGTCCTGCATGGCAATCTTCTTGATGCAGACGTGGTTCCATGCGCGTCTGGCCAGGTCAACCGTACCCCCTCGGTGCGACCTGGACCGGCATCGGGGTGAACTTCGCGCTCTTCTCGGCGCACGCGACGCGGGTGGATCTCTGCCTCTTCGACTCGGCTGACGCCTCGAGCGCGACCATCTGCGTCACCCTTCCCGAGCACACCGACATGGTCTGGCACGGCTACCTGCCCGACGTGCGCCCGGGACAGCTGTACGGCTATCGTGTGCACGGGCCGTACGATCCGGGCGCCGGGCACCGATTCAACCCGAACAAGGTCGTCCTCGACCCGTATGCGAAGTCGATCGGGCGCCAAGTGCGGTGGGACGATGCGGTGTTCGGCTATACGATTGGCGACCCGCGGGGCGATCTGTCGTTCGATGCGCGCGACAACGGCGCGTTCGCGTCGCTCGCGGCGGTGATCGATCCGGCGTTCACGTGGGGCGACGATCGTCCGCCGCGCACGCCGTGGCACGAGACGGTCATCTACGAGATGCACGTGAAGGGGTTCACCAAGCTGCACCCGAACGTGCCCGAGCCGCTGCGCGGCACCTACGAGGCGCTGACGACGGAGGCGGCGATCGAGCACCTGCAGCGGCTCGGCGTCACCGCCGTCGAGCTGATGCCCGTGCACCATCACGCCTACGATCGCCACCTGGTCGAGCGCGGCCTGTCGAACTACTGGGGCTACAACACGCAGGCGTTCTTCGCGCCCGACATCCGGTATGCCGCGTCGGGATCGCCCGAGCAGTCCGTGCGCGAGTTCAAGCGGATGGTGAAGGCGCTGCACAGCGCGGGCCTCGAGGTGATCCTGGACGTCGTCTACAACCACACCGCGGAAGGGAACCACCTGGGGCCGACGCTGTCGCTGCGCGGCGTGGACAACCGGTCGTATTACCGGCTCGTGCCCGACGACAAGCGCTACTACCTGGACTTCACCGGCTGCGGCAACACGCTGAACATGCGCAGCCCGCAGGTGCTGCAGCTGATCATGGACAGCCTGCGCTACTGGGTCCTCGACATGCACGTCGACGGCTTCCGGTTCGACCTGGCGAGCACGCTGGCGCGCGAGCTGTACGAGGTCGATCGACTCGGCGCCTTCTTCGACATCGTCCACCAGGATCCCGTGCTGTCGCAGGTGAAGCTGATCGCGGAGCCGTGGGACCTCGGCGCGGGCGGCTACCAGGTCGGCAACTTCCCGGTGCTGTGGACCGAGTGGAACGGCAAGTATCGCGACGCGATGCGCGCGTTCTGGCGGGGAGACGATCGCGGCGTCGCCGAGGTGGCGACCCGCATCGCGGGGAGCAACGACCTCTACGAGCACAGCGGGCGCCGGCCGTACGCGAGCATCAACTTCATCACGTCGCACGACGGGTTCACGCTGCAGGACCTGGTCAGCTACAACCAGAAGCACAACGAGGCCAACGGCGACGACAACCAGGATGGCGAGAGCTCGAACCTGAGCTGGAACTGCGGCGCCGAGGGACCGACGAGGGACGCGCGCATCCTCAAGCTGCGGGAACAGCAGAAGCGCAACCTGATGGCGTCGCTCCTGCTCTCGGTCGGCGTTCCGATGATCAGCGGCGGCGACGAGATCGGACGGACCCAGTACGGGAACAACAACGCCTACTGCCAGGACAGCGATCTGAGCTGGACGGCCTGGGACCTGACGCCCGAGCAGCGCGGCTTCCTGGCGTTCACGCGCCGCCTCGTGCACTTCCGCCGCTCGCAGCCGACGCTGACGCGCCGCAAGTACTTCCAGGGCCGCTCGATTCGCGGCGCCGAGGTCAAGGACATCTACTGGCTCGACCCGAGCGGCCGCGAGATGACCGACATCGCGTGGAACGCGCCGTTCGTGCGATCGCTCGGCGTGCTGATGGTCGGCAACGCCATCGGCGACATCGACGAGCACGGGCAGCTCGTGTCGGGCGACACGCTGCTCATCCTGCTCAACGCGCACTTCGAGTCGGTGCCGTTCGTGCTGCCGGCGGCGGAAGAGGGGCACGAGTGGGGGCGCGTCTTCGACACCATCGATCCGCATCCGCCCGACGCGCGCTTTCCCGGCGGGACGAAGTACGCGCTGCAGGGACGGACGGTCGTCCTGTTCACGCTCGAAAAGCATCGGCGTCATCGACGCGCCTCGGATCACGAGGAGGCCGAGGCCGGGGATCCCATGGCGCTCCAGGGCACGCGCTGATGCCCCTCGATTCGCTTCGCTCGCCCGGGACACAGGTGGAGACCGACCCGGCGTCCGCTCGAGAGAAGGCCGGCCCGGGGCTTCGCTCGCGTGGCCGTGTCATCGTCGAGCGCGTCTGGCCGGAGATCGACGGCGGCCGCTTCCCCATCAAGCGCAGCTGCGGCGAGGCGGTGACGGTGAGCGCGGACATCTTCGCCGACGGCCACGATCTGCTGGCGGGGGTGGTGAAGTACCGACGCGTTCCGGCGGGTCGGCCATCGCCTGGTGACCCGCGCTCGGCCGAACCCGCCCCACGTCCTTCCGCCCAGGCGGGTCGTACAGATGTAGGGCGGGTCCTTTCGGACCCGCCAGACCCGGCGTGGCACGAAGTTCGGCTCATCGCACGCGACAACGATCGCTGGGAGGGGACCTTCACCGTCACGGCCCCCGGCGACTACGAGTACACCGTCGAAGCGTGGGTCGATCGCTTCGGGTCGTGGCTGAAGGGGCTCGTCGCCAAGGCCGACGCGGGGCAGGACGTGTCGAGCGAGTTGCTCGAAGGCGCGGAGATCGTTCAGCAGGCGGCCGCGCAGGCGGGTCCGTCTTCCCTCGGTGAGAACCTGCGCCTGGTCGAGATCGCCGACATGCTGCGCGGCGCGAGCCCACAGGTCGCGCGCGTCTGGGCGGCGAAAGACCCGTCGCTGCGCGCGCTGATGGACGCGCGGCCCGACCGCACCGCCTCGACGACCTACGACCGCACGCTCATCTGCCGGGTCGATACGGTGCGCGCGACCTTTGGCGCGTGGTACGAGATGTTCCCGCGCTCGGTCACGAGCGATCCGTCGCGCAGCGGGACGTTCCGCGAAGCCGAGTCGCGGCTCAGCGACATCGCGGCGATGGGCTTCGACATCGTCTACCTGCCGCCGGTGCACCCGATCGGCGAGACGCACCGCAAGGGGCGCAACAACGCGCTCGCCGCCGGGGCGGGCGACCCGGGCAGCCCGTGGGCGATCGGTTCCGCGGCCGGCGGACACACCGCCATCGAGCCGGGCCTCGGCACGCTCGACGACTTCGATCGCTTCGTCCGGCTCGCCAACCGTCTCGGCATGGACGTCGCGCTCGACATCGCGTTCCAGGCATCGCCCGATCACCCGTGGGTGCGCGAGCACCCGGGCTGGTTCCGCCATCGCCCGGACGGCTCGATCAAGTACGCGGAAAACCCGCCGAAGAAATACCAGGACATCTATCCGATCGACTTCGAGTCGGCGGAATGGGAATCGCTCTGGAACGCGCTGAAGGACGTCTTCCTCTTCTGGATCGGCCACGGCGTCCGCACGTTCCGCGTCGACAACCCGCACACCAAGTCGTTCCGCTTCTGGGAATGGGTCATCGCGGAGATCCGCTGCGACCACCCGGACACGATCTTCCTGGCGGAGGCGTTCACCCGCCCGACGGTGATGCGCTACCTGGCGAAGGCCGGCTTCAATCAGTCGTACACGTATTTCACCTGGCGCAACTCGGCGCACGAGCTGCGCGACTACCTCAACGAGCTGACCAAGACCGAGCTGCAGGAGTACATGCGGCCGAACTTCTTCGCCAACACGCCCGACATCCTGCACGAGTACCTGCAGACCGGCGGGCGCGCGGCATTCGAGGTACGGCTGATCCTCGCCGCCACGCTCGCCGCGAGCTACGGCATCTACAGCGGCTTCGAGCTGTGCGAGAACGAGCCGGTGAAGAAAGGCTCCGAGGAGTATCTCGACTCCGAGAAGTACCAGATCAAGCCGCGCGACTGGAACCAGGCCGACAGCCTCCGCGAGCTGATCGCGCGCGTCAACGCCATCCGCCGCCAGCAGCCCGCGCTGCAGCAGAACGCCACGTTGAGCTTCTACCAGGCCGACAACCCGAACTTGGTGTGGTTCGGCAAATGGCATCCGGCGGGGCGCGTGCTCGTCGTCGCCAACACCGACCCGCACTGGACGCAGCAGGGGTGGGTGCAGGTGCCGATCTGGGAGATGGGCATCGGCGCGCGCGAGCGCTACGTCGTCGAGGACCTGCTCGACGGCGCGAAGTACGCCTGGCGCGGTGAATGGAATTTCGTGAAGCTGGATCCGAGCGAGCGGGTGGCGCACATTCTCGTCGTCCGCCCCTCGGCACGCTCGGGGACGCCCTGAGGCTCGCGAACGGCGAGATTCGACATGACCGATCGGCTCTGGTACAAAGACGCGCTCATATACGAGGTGCACGTCCGCGCCTTCTCCGACAGCAACGGCGACGGTGTCGGCGACTTCCCCGGCCTGACGCAGAAGCTCCCCTATCTGGCGGACCTCGGCGTCACCTGCCTCTGGCTGCTGCCGTTCTACCCCTCGCCGCTGCGCGACGACGGCTACGACATCGCGGACTACACGTCGATCAACCCCATTTACGGCTCGCTCGACGACTTCAAGCGGTTCGTGGACGAGGCGCACAAGCGGCACATCCGCGTGCTCACGGAGCTGGTCGTCAATCACACCTCGGACCAGCACCCGTGGTTCCAGCGGGCGCGCCGGGCGCCGAAGGGCTCGCCCGAGCGCAACTACTACGTGTGGAGCGACACCGACGAGCAGTACGCCGGCACCCGCATCATCTTCATCGACACGGAGAAGTCGAACTGGACCTTCGACCCGGTGGCGGGCCAGTACTTCTGGCACCGGTTCTTCTCGCACCAGCCGGACCTCAATCTCGAGAACCCCGCGGTGCTCACCGCCATCATCGACGTGATGCGCTTCTGGCTCGACCTCGGCGTCGACGCGCTGCGGCTCGACGCCATCCCCTACCTGATCGAGCGCGAGGGGACGATCAACGAGAACCTGCCCGAGACGCACGCGATCCTGAAGGAGATCCGCCGCACGCTCGACGACCAGTACGAGGACCGCGTGCTGCTGGCCGAGGCGAACCAGTGGCCGTCGGACGTGCGCGCCTACTTCGGCGACGGCGACGAATGCCACATGGCGTTCCACTTCCCGCTGATGCCGCGCATGTTCATGGGCCTGCGACAGGAAGAGCGGCATCCGATCGTCGAGATCATGAACCAGACGCCGGAGATTCCGCCGACGTGCCAGTGGGCGATCTTCCTGCGCAACCACGACGAGCTGACGCTGGAGATGGTGACGGACGAAGAGCGCGACTACATGTACGCGCAGTACGCCGCCGACCCGCAGATGCGGCTCAACCTCGGCATCCGCCGGCGGCTGGCGCCGCTGATGGAGAACAGCCGGCGCCGCATCGAGCTGATGAACAGCCTGCTGTTCTCCATGCCCGGCACGCCCGTCATCTACTACGGCGACGAGATCGGGATGGGCGACAACGTCTACCTCGGCGATCGCAACGGCGTCCGCACGCCGATGCAGTGGAGCAGCGACCGCAACGGCGGCTTCTCGCGCTGCGACCCGGGACGGCTCTTCCTGCCCGCCATCATGGACCCCGTCTACGGCTACGACGCCATCAACGTCGAGGCGCAGGAGCGCGCGCCGTTCTCGCTGCTGCACTGGATGAAGCGGATGATCGCGCTGCGCAAGCAGCACCCGGTCTTCGGGCGCGGTTCGATCCATTTCATCCCGACGGCCAACCGCAAGGTGCTGACGTACCTACGCCGGCTCGGCAACGACATCGTGCTGTGCGTGGCGAACCTCGCGCGCACGGTGCAGCCGGTCGAAATCCCGCTGCGCGAGTTCGCCGGGCTGACGCCGGTCGAGATGCTCGGCCGCACCGAGTTCCCGCGCGTCGCCGAGCACCCGTACTTCCTGACGCTGGCGCCGTACGGCTTCTACTGGTTCCAGCTGCAGGAGGTGGTCACGCCGATCACCGCGCGCACCGCGCCCGCGCCCGAGGAGCCGGTCGCGGTGCCCGCGCTCTTTGCCGGCGTCGTCTGGGATGCGGTCCTCGACGGCAGCATGCGCGAGATCATCGAGAAGCAGGTGCTGGTGCCGTTCCTCGAGCGGCAGCGCTGGTTCGGCGGCAAGGCGCGCGGCCTCGCGCGCGCCCGCTTCGTGGACTGGGCGACGATGCGCCGCGGGCAGCACCCGGCGTTCCTCACCATCGTGGAAGCGGAATATGCCGACGGCGGGCGCGAGCGCTACGTGCTGCCGCTGGCGATGTCGAGCGAGCACGAAGCGCGCGCCATCGAAGAGCAGCATCCGGGCGCGCTCCTCGCCCGCATCACGGGGGCGCGCAAGGGCGCGCTCTACGACGGCCTCTACGACGACGGGACGTGCGCGACGCTGCTGGCGTCGGTGCAGGAGGAGCGGACGCTGCAGATGCGCCATGGCGTGACGCAGGCCGGCAACATCGACCTGACGCCGCAGCGCGCGCCGGCCGACACGCTCGTCCCCATCGCCCGCACCGCGCCGGACCAGAGCAACACGTCGGTGGTGTTCGGCAGGCGCCTGATCATGAAGGTGTTCCGGCGCGTCGAGGAGGGACCGAACCCGGACGTCGAAATGGTCGAATACCTCACCGGGCAGTGCTTCCCGCACGTGCCGCCGCTGGTGGGGACGATCGCCTACACGCGGGCGGATCTGCGCCTGCCGGGTCCGAAAGGACCCGGCCTCCAGGAGCCGCCAGACATGCCGGCGGCGATCGCGATGCTGCAGGAGTTCGTCCCCAACCAGGGGAACGCGTGGCAGACCACCATCGACGAGCTGGGCCGCTTCTTCGAGAACGTGGCGGGATTGCAGCTGCCGACCGATGCGCCGGCGGAAACCGCCGACGCGTGGGCGTACGGACGCATCGCCGAGGCGCCGGCGTCGGTGGCCGAAGTGATCCGCAACTACCTCGCCGGAGCCTGGATCCTCGGCCGGCGCACCGGCGAGATGCATACGGCGCTGGCGGGCCCGACCACCAATCCCGCCTTCGCGCCGGAGCCGCTGACGAGCGCGGACCTCGAGCAGATCATCGACACGATGCGTCGCCGGGCCGACGAGCACCTCAACCTGCTCGACGCGGTGCTGCCACGGCTCGACGCGAGGAGCGCGAACGATGCGCGCCAGGTGCTGGCGCACCGCGACGCGCTGCTGCAGCAGTTCGACGAGCTGCGGCGCGTCGGCGGCTCCTCGCTGCGCATCCGCTGCCACGGCGACTATCACCTCGGGCAGGTGCTGGTGCACGAGGGCGACGTGATGATCCTCGACTTCGAGGGCGAGCCGGCGCGTCCGCTGGCGGAGCGCCGGGCGAAGTCATCGCCGCTGCGTGACGTCGCGGGCATGATCCGATCGATCGGGTACGCGGCGCAGACCGCCCTCAGCGCCGCCACCGAGATGCGCCCTGAAGATGCGAGGCGGCTGGCGCCGTGGGCCACCTTCTGGGAAACGTGGGTGAACGCGGCGTTCCTGCGCGCGTATCTCGCCGCGACGCGCGCCGCCGCGTTCCTGCCGCCGCCCGCGGATCTCGAGCTCCTGCTGCGCGCCTACGTGCTCGACAAGGCGCTGTACGAGCTGGCCTACGAGCTGAACAACCGCCCCGCGTGGGTGCACATCCCGCTCGCGGGCGTCATGCAATTGCGTTCACGGACGACCGCATGACGGATCGCGTCGTCTCCGCTTCGGCACGACTTGCCGTTAAGACTGCAACGTCGGACTCGAGCGGACGAGCTGGCACACGAGAGGACGACACACGGTCGAGACGGCGTTGTCACGCCGTTGAATACATGGTCCCGTTGACTACAATGTGATCGCTTCACAGGAGTTGCCCGCCGTGCCCAGAACCACCAGTACACCAAACGACAAACCGACGACCCGCTCGCGAAGCCGAGGTCCCGCGCGATCAGCGTCGCCGCGATCCGCTTCCGCTGATGCGGCCGCCGACAGGTCCGCCTCCTCAGGCGCGGGGACCGCGCCGAACGGGAACGACAACCCGACCTACGACGAAATCGCCGAGGCCGCGTATCACCGCTACCTGCGCCGCGGCGGCAGCGACGGGCAGGATTTCGACGATTGGGTCGAGGCGGAGCGCGAGCTGCGTTCGCGCCGGTCCAGTTAAGATCAAGCTCCAAGTTCCAAGATCCAAGCTCCAAGTGGGTTCGAATTGGAGCTTGGGGCTTGGAGCTTGCACACGCTCTGGTTCATGGCGCGTGCATTGTGGAAGGGGTCGATCGCGTTCGGCCTCGTCAATATCCCGGTCGAGCTGCACACCGCGGTCCGCGATTCGCGGCCCCGCTTCCGGATGCTTCACGCAGAAGACAAGTCGCCCGTGCGCTTCGAGCGCGTCTGCGCGCGCGAAGGCAAGCCCGTCGCGTGGGACGAGCTCGTCAAGGGCTATGAGTACCAGAAAGGACGCTTCGTCGTCCTGACGAAGGACGATTTCAAGACCGCCGCGCTCGAGAAGAGCCGCACGGTCGACATCCGCAGCTTCGTCAAGCCCGACGAGATCGACGACCGCTTCTTCGAGAGCGCCTATTACCTGGTGCCAGCCAAAGGCGGCGAACGCGCGTACGCGCTGCTGCGCGAAGCGATCAAGGAGACCGGCCTCGTCGGCATCGCGACGATCGTGCTGCGCGAGGCACAGCACCTCGCGGCCCTCGAAGTGGCCGGCGACGCGATGGTGCTGACGCTCATGCGCTACGCCGAGGAGCTCGTCGACGTCCGCGAGTACCACTTCCCGCCCGCGAAGGACATTCGGAAGCCCGAGCTGCAGATGGCGCGGACGCTCGTCGAGAACCTCGAAGACAAGTGGGACCCCGCGCAGTACACCGACGAGTACCGCGAGAACCTGATGAAGATCATCAAGGCCAAGCTCAAAGGCAAGGAGGCGCACCTCGTCGATCACGTCGAGCCGCGGAACGCCGACGTGGTGGACCTGATGGAGCGGCTGCGGCAGTCGCTGCAAGGGACCGGTGGCGGCAAGAAGAAGACCGCTCGCGCGCAGAAAACGACGGCGCGCGCCCGCAAACGATCGCACGCCGCCTGATGACCCACACCTGCATCGTCGGCGGCTGGACCGAGCCGCGCGGCTCCCGTCCGTTCTTCGGGTCGCTGCTCCTGGGCCTCATGGGCGACCAGGGCGAGCTGCGCTACGTCGGACGCGCGGCGTCGGGCTTCACCGACGCGCAGCTGGGCCTCGTCTGGAAGCAATTGCGCGGGCACAAGACGAGAACCTCGCCGTTCGCCGTCGTCCCCGACACGAAGGAGCGCGCCCACTGGGTGAAGCCCACCCTCGCGGTACGAGTACAGTTCTCGGGCTGGACGAGGGACGGCCGGCTTCGGCGTCCCGTGTTCGCGGGGCTGGAGGCACCCGGCAAGCATGGCAGGCGCGAGCGCACCCACAAAGAGCACTCTCCAATCGCTGCTGACACAACTCGACGAGATTGAGCGCGGCCCCGGGAGCGGCAGCATCACGTTTCCAGGAGGGCGGCTCGAGGTCTCGAATCTCGGCAAGGTGTTCTGGCCCGGCGGGTCCGAAAGGACCCGCCCTACGCGGAGTAGGCCGAGTCCTTCTGGACCCGGCGCTCTGACCAAGGGCGATCTCTTTCGCCACTACGTCCGCGTCGCGCCGCTGATCCTGCCCGTGCTGGCCGACCGGCCGCTGGTGATGAAGCGCTTTCCGAACGGCATCGCGGGCAGCCCGTTCTACCAGCATCGCGCGCCTGACAAGGTGCCCGACGGTGTGCGCATCGAGCGCGTCGCGACGGGAACCGAGACGCGTCCGCACCTGGTCGGCGGGCTGCTGACGACGCTCCTCTACACGGCGCAGCTGGGATCGATCTCGCAGGATCCCTGGTTCTCGCGCGTCACCTCGCCCGCCGTCATCGACCACGTCGCCATCGATCTCGATCCGCCGGATGGCCTCCCCTACGCGCGCGTGCTCGACGTCGCGCGCTGGGTGCGCGACGCGCTGCATTCGCTGAAGGCGCCCGGCTTCGCGAAAACGTCAGGGGCGGGCGGCCTGCACGTCTACGTCCCGGTGGCGGCGGGCACGCCCTACGAGTCGGGGTTCCTCTTCGCGCAGCTCGTCGCGACGATGGTGGCGGAGCGGCATCCGAAGCAGGCGACGGTCGAGCGTTCGATCAAGGCGCGCGGCCGGCGCATCTACGTGGACTACATGCAGAACGTGCTGGGCAAGACGCTCGCGAGCGCCTACAGCGCGCGCGCCAGCGAGTTCGCCGGCGTCTCGACGCCGCTCACGTGGGAGGAAGTGGAGGAAGGCGTCGAGCCGCAGGACTTCACGATTGCCAGCTTTGCGCAGCGGATCAAGGACGCAGGCGATCCGTGGGCGGGGCTGAGGAAAGCGAAGGGCGCGGACCTGCGCGCCCTTCGACGTTCGTAGGCCTTCGACGATCGTCGGGGCCGGCTTCAGCCGGCCCTCCTAGAAGATAAACCGGGCCTCGCCGACGACTTGCCGCTTGATGATGTCGCCGAAGATGTGCTGCTGCACGTCCTCGTTGGTCAGGTTCATCACCTTCAGGCTCGTCACCACCCTGTCACCCGCCCACTTCACGCCGATGCCCGCGTTGGCGGTGGTGAAAGGTTTGGTGACGCCGGCATAGCGCACGTCGAGCACGTCCTGCCAGTACGCCGAATCGGTGTGGTTCACCGACATGTTGCCGATCAGCCGCTGGTAGTTGAAGTCGAAGCCGGCGTTGAACCGGTTCTTGGCCGGCCAGTTGATGTCGTTGATCGACGTGCCCGCCGGCAGGTCCTCGGCCACCGGCATCCACTGGTACGAGTAGTTCGTGAAGACGTTCAGGTAGCGGTTGACGGCGCCGTCGACACCGAGCTCGATCCCCTTGTCCTTCACGTTCCCGAGGTTCAGGTAGGTGAAGCTCGATGGCAGCACGACCGGCGGGTTGTTGAGCGCCAGCACAGTGAGGACGGCCGGCGGCAGCGGCCAGCCCGGTGGCGGGTTGGCCGCCGAGTACGCGCCGTTCGGCGTGAAGTAGATCCCGTCCTTCGTGTTGTTCCAGTAGGCGGCGGCCGTCACCGTCGCGCGCTTCAGGACGACGCCCGTGTAGCCGACCTCATACGCGGTCATCGTCTCCTGCTTCAGGTTGGGGTTGCCGACCGCCCCGATCGGAAAGACGAACGGCGACAGCTGTGGGATGGGCGCCACGCGGCTCAGATCCACCTGGTTCAGGATCGTCGTGTTGATGTGGTTGTTGATGAAGGACGGCGCGCGGAAGGCGCGGTTGAACGACACGCGGAACGTGTGATCGGCCGCCGGCTTGATCATCAGCGTCGTGCGCGGCGAGAAGACCGCGTTGTCGATCGACGAGAACTTGTCCACGCGTCCGCCGACGACCCAGCGCAGGTAGTTGCTGAGGAAGATTTCGTCCTGCAGGTAGACGCCGCCCTCGTTCCGGCTGTCTTCATTCGGCGCCGGCGCGATCGAGATGTCGAAGGTGTTGTGGCGGAAATTGCCGCCGTAGCTGAGGACGTTCTTCGTCCCCAGCGCCTTGACGTCGTTGGCCTCGAAGTCGAACGTCTTGGTATCGAAGTCGAGCGGCAGCGGCCGTCCGGTCGGCGTGAACGCGAGCAGGTTCGACGCGTTGCCGTCGAGGAGATTGGTGAAAAAGGCGAGGCGCCGGCCTCCCTTCTGGTACCGCGTCATGAAGTAGCCGAGCGTGGAGCCGCTGGCGATGTTGAACGGGCCGATGCCGCTGTAGATCAGCCCCTCTGTGCCCGCAACGCCGCCCTCGAACGACACCGTGCCGCCGTTGTTCGCCAGGTCGCGATCGACGCGCGCGTCGAACTTCGGCTGCTGGGTCCCCTCGTTGGTGAAGGGCGGGTACGGCGTGTTGAAGGCGTTGGGGATGACGCCGGGCGGACGCGGCATCGGGTCCTGCGTCAGGTACCCCGCCCCGAGCTTGAACGCCCACCGATCGTTGACCGCTTCCGCGTGCGAGCCGTTGACGTAGAACAGCGAGCCGGCACCCTGGTCGCGGGTGACCGCGCCGCCTTGCGCATCGACGCCGGTGACGCTGCGATTGAACGAGCCGGCGCCGATCGTCAGCTGCGTGCCCCTGCCGGTGGCGGCGACCTCGCGCGGCGACCGCGTGATCACGTTGACGACGCCGCTCATCGCGTTGGCGCCCCAGATGGCGGAGGCGGGACCGCGGATCACCTCGATCTGACGGATTTCGTCGGGGTTGGTCGGCACCAGGTCCCACATCACCATGCCGAAGAAATCGAGGTAGACGCTGCGGCCGTCAACGAGCGCGAGCTGCGAAGTCGAGAGTGTGGACGTCGCGCCGCGCGTCGTGATGTTGACGTCGCGCGCCGACACCTGCGAGACGTTCACGCCGGGAACCGCGCGCAGCAGGTCGCCGATGTTGGTGGCGGGCGAGTTCTGGATCGTCTCGGTGGAGATGACGCTGACGGCGGCGGGGGCGTTGACGAGCTGCTCTTCCGTCTTCGACGCGGTGACGACCACCTGTTCCTGGTAGGTGACGTCCTGGTCCTGCGTCTGATTCTGGTCGGCCGTATTCTGAGCGAGTGCGGGCGCAGCGAGCATCACCAGGAAGCCGGCTGCGGCAAGTCGCACGATCATAAAGGTGTCCCTCCTCGGGATGCGATCGGGAATGAGAGCAGTCGTCATTGTGGGGCGGTGGACGCGGAGAACGCAAGCAACCCGCGTGGTATGATGCACGTCCGTGCGCCCGTAGCTCAGTTGGATAGAGCGCCGGACTTCGAATCCGTAGGCCGCAGGTTCGAGTCCTGCCGGGCGCGCCACGTCAATGCAAAATGCAAAATTCAAAATGCAAACCCTGCGCGGCTTCGACGCAAAGGGGTGAAGGTTCTCGCGCCTTTCACTCCACTGCATCGAACCACTTGGTGTTCGCATTCTGCATTTTGAATTTTGAATTACCTGAAGCCACCAAGCGCCCTTAGCTCAGCTGGATAGAGCGTCGGCCTCCGGAGCCGAAGGCCACAGGTTCGAATCCTGTAGGGCGCGCCAACCTTCCCTCCGCGATTCCGGCGAAGGTTGTCCCCCGTAGCTCGCGACGCGAGCAAAGCGGGACCGGTCGCCGCGACCCGGAGCTTCGGTTGGCAGGCCGCACCCGCTACTGAACGATCGCCTCCCACAGGCGCGCTTCCGCCCACACGATGTTCTCCGCCCAGACGATGTTCTGGCCCCAGGCGATCCCTTCCGCCCAGACGATGTTCTCGGCCCAGACGATGTTCTCCGCCCAGACGATGTTCCCGCCCCACACGACGCTGTTCGCCGGGCCGACGTGCTCCGCCCACACGATGTTGTCGCCCCAGACGACGCCTTCGGCCCAGACGATGTTGTTGGCCGTGATGATCCCTTCGCCCCAGACGATGCTGTTCCCCCAGACGACGTTCTGCGCCCAGGCGAAGACCTTGCCGCCGTAGAAGCTGTACGGCGCGACGCCCTCGACGATCCACGGCGAGCCCTGTGGAGCGCTCGTGTCGATCGATCGCGCCAGCGCCACGGCGCCCTGGCCGTTGACGCGTCCCACGCCCTGCGACATCCGGTCGTAGGCCGCGCCCGCCGCGTCGCGCATCGGCAGCGCGGTGTACTCCACGAACGCCTTGATTGCATTCGGCGGCGGATAGGCGGGCGGGTGGCCGAGCGACACGGTTCGCGCGCGGCTCGCGTCGAGCATCACAGCGACCAGCCCGCTCTCCACCCCCGCGGCCATGCTCGTGCCGCTCAGCGTCAGGTAGTTGCGTCCGCCGTGCCCGTCGTCCACGAGCAGTTCGGGGTGGGTAATGCCAAGCGTGCTGCCCGGCGCGTACGGCGCCACCAGGCTCTGGCCCGGCGCGGCGACGTCGGGCTTGGCGAGCCGCTCGTACCACGTCGGTCCGCGCGAGCTGTAATTCGCAATCGTGTCGTCCGTGGGATCGACGGTGCCCATCGTTTTCGCGGCGGCGACCGTCAGCGCCGACGGCGCGTTCGCGGGCGAGAGGATGCCGCCGTAGCCGACGCGATGCGTGAAGGTGCTGACGCCGACGTTGCCCGCCGCGACGACGACGACAATGCCGGCGCGCGTGGCGGCTTCGACGGCCTGCACCAGCGGATCGGATGCCGCCGGCGCGTACGGCGGATGGCCGAGCGAGAGGTTGATCACGTCGATGCCGAGCGCCTCGCGATTGGCGGTCGCGAACTCGAGCGCGGCGATGACGTCGCTCGTGGAGCCCATGCCGTGGTCGTCGAGCACGCGCAGGCCGATGAGGTGCGCGGCCGGCGCGACGCCCCGGAACCTGCCGCCGGAGAGCGCGCCGTTGCCGGCGACCAGCCCCGCGATGTGCGTGCCATGCCCGAAACCATCGACGGGTACGGCCGGCACGCCAGGCTGGCCGTTGGTGAAGTCGTAGAAGTCGGTGATGCGATCGGCGACATCGGGAACCGGCGCGATGCCGGAATCGATCACGGCGACGCCGACGCCGTCGCCGCCGGGGTCGGCGTTCGACAGGCCGAGCAGCTCGCGCAGACCCGCGCCGCCCGAGCCCGTCCCTGACGAAGACGAGGGTCCGCCACTCGCGCTCACGTCCGCCGCCGCGGTGACGTCCGCGTCGACGCTCACGTCCACGACGTCCGGAAGTGTCTCGAGCCACGCGAGGTCACGGGCGGAAACATCGACCGCCCAGATCCCGACACCGGTGTGATAGCGCCGCAGCCGGATGCCGCGGCGCGTCATGGACCGCAGCGTGGATGCGGATTCGGACCGGAGCTCGACGAGAACCCGAACGCGGTTCGACGTGGTGCCGGCGAGCTCGATCTGCTCGATCCGGGTATCGTGCCGCGCTCGATGCGTGCGTCCGGATTCGCCATGAGCGAACAAACCCGGCACCTGCAGCAGAACGAGGGCGGCAACAGGAAGGGCCCGTCGTGAGAAACCAGTGTCTATGGCCATCGCGGTACCCCCGGCGCGACTGCTGGGTGCACTGCACTGAATTGCGCGGGAGGACCGGATTCTATGCTCAGCTACCGCCGGTCAGCGAAGAAAAGATGGCCGGGGCGAGTGCCGCCCCGATTTTCCCCGGCCGTTCGCAGGGGTTCTCCTATCGAACGGGGGTTTATTTCGTTCCCTTGACCGGCGCGTCGGCGGCGCAGACGAAGTTCTGCGCCTCGTCGGCGCTGCCGCTCCCGTTCCACTTCGCGACCTTCGGGAACACGCACAGCGGCCGCGTGCGATCGACCTTGCCGTCGGTGCGGTGTGACGCGACGATGCGATCGGGCGCCTTGCCGGTCGTCACCCACGCATCGAGCACCGCGGCCTTGTCGAACGTATCGGTGCCCGGCCCGCCCTGGCAGTGATACATGCCCGGGATCATGAAGAGCTCGATCGACCTGCCCTCGACGTGCTTGCCGACCTTGTCGAGCACGGCCTGGTGATAGCGGATGGCGTTGTCGGAGGTGACTTGCGGATCGGCGAATCCCTGGTACATCAGCAGCTTGCCCCCGTGATCGAAGAACGCCTTGATGTTGGGATTGTCCGACTTGAGGATCCCGTCCGGGTCGGCCTTCTGCGCCTTCTCGACGTCGGTGGCCGCGTTGAACGTCGCCGGATCCCAGGCGGCGTCCTTCATGGCGATGTACTTCATCGCCTCGATGGCGTTGCCATAGCCCTGCGGGCTGTAAAGCGTGCCCCACTGCAGCTCGGTGCCGGGCATCAGGCCGCCGGTGAGCACCTTGCCGGTCTTCGGATCGCGGGCCGGGGCGTAGATCGCTTTCGCGCTCTGCACCTGCGCCGGCGTCAGGCACGACACGGTGTCCTCGCCGGCCTTGCACTGCAGCACCTTCGGGTCGAAGCGGCACGCGAGCGGGTTCTCGAGGATCCCGTCCTTCACGCCGTCGAGGCCGTCGCACGCCTGCAGCACGGCCTCGTGCAGGGCGGGATATTTCTCCGGCGGGATGTAGGCGCCTGACGTCTTCAGCATCGCCGCCTGGTTCATGATGACGCCGACGTAGCGGTCCATGCCGCCCCATGCGACCGCGCCGGCGACGATGCCGTCGTAGTCGGCCGGGTAGCGCTGCGCCTCGGTGATGCCCTGGCGTCCGCCGAGCGAGCAGCCGTTGAAGTACGAGTACTTCGGCGCGCTGTTGTAGTAGCCGTTGACGATCGCCTTCGCCTGCACCGTCATCTCGTGCACGGCGCGATAGCCGATGTCGATCACCTTCTCCGGGTGTCCGAGCGCGAACGACGCCGTGTTGCCGACGTGCCCCGTGTCGGTACTGGTTGTCGCGTAGCCGGCTTCGAGCGCGGTCGCCATCGCGGCGTAGCCGATCGTGCCGGCCCAGCCGCCGTTGCCGACCGCCTGGAACTTGCCGTTCCACGTCGAGCTGTCGGGGAGCCAGACCTCGATCCTGATGTCGGAGTCGCTCGACGGGGTGAGCGTCACCGCGACGCGGCAGAAGGCGGGCAGCATCGCGTACGGATTCGGCTGGTTGCCGCGTCCGCCGCCGCGCGCGCCGCCTCGCCCTGCGGCCCCTTCACGCCCCGCGGTAGCCGCGCGTCCCGCCGCTCCCTCGCGGCCAGGCACCACAGGCGGCGGTGGCGGCGTGAATGCGCCGGCCGCGACCAGCTGGGCCGAGGTCACGTGCGCGTTCTGCAGGGGCAGAACGCCGAGACTGTCGCAGGTGGCCGCTCCCGCAGGCGAGGCGTGCAGGACCGCAGCGGAAACAACGAGCGGGAACAGGATGCGTCGAGTCATTGACTCCTCCGGCCAACGGATGGGTGTGAGTATACGCCGGGGCTCGTGTGACGCTTTCTACTCAGCGCAGGCGCAAGGCGGAAGGTCAGCCGACGCCTCGAGCGCGTTTTTCCCAGTAAATTTCCGTCAATCCGGGCGGCGCGAGCTCGGCGCGGGCTGGCAACCATCTTGAAATTTGAGCAGGTCGAGGGAGCAATGGGGACGCGGGACAGGGACGACAACACGCGCGGGATCGAACACGAGCTGACGCTCCACCTTGCGCGCGCCAGCGACCTCTCGGAGCGCGCCAAGCGGGCCAACGACGCGGCGCAGCACGAGATCGAACGTGCCTTGAAGATTGCCGACGAACTGCGGGGGGTGTCGACCGAAGCCGAGTGGCGCGCGGGTGCCTTGCGGCGTTCGCGACGAGGTCGGTAAGATAGGCAGTCCTCCTGCCTCACACGAGCGGTCACGTCTCGTGGGGCGTCCGCCGGCGCGCGCTGGCGGACCGCACAAGGAGTGGGCCGCTAGCTCAATTGGCAGAGCAGCAGACTCTTAATCTGCGGGTTCTCGGTTCGATTCCGAGGCGGCTCACCACAACCAAATCAACAACGTAGCGTCGCGGGTCGATCTGCGCGGTTACGAGTCTGCGGCTCAAAACCAAGCCGCCGGACGCGCTTCGCGTCAACTCCGATGCGGGTCCCAGCCCGCCGGGGATCAACCGCGCGGCGCGGGCAGATGGTCGGCGACGATCTTCGCAACGTGGTCGGGGTCGCACGGCTTGCACAGGACGACGAGCGCGTGCTGCAGGTCGGGCTTGGGCTCGCCGGTTACAACGATCACCGGAATCTCGCTCGTCGCTGGGTTCGCGGCAAGGTCCTTGAGGATCGTGCGGCCGTCCACTGACGGCAGATTCAGATCCAGCACGATCAAAGACGGACGGTTCTCCTCGATGGCCCGCAGCGCCGCGAAGCCGTCACCCGCCTTGACGCAGGCGATACCGCGCATGCTGAGCGCCGAGCAGTAGAGAGACGCGAGTTGGGGATCGTCCTCGACGACGAGGACGCGTGGACGGAGAGGCACCGGGGAGTATCGTAGCGCACATATTTCCTTCGCAAACTCGTCCGTTCACCTCAGGGCGCCGGAAGAATTGAATTTGCATCGATAACGTTCGGGTCTGGTGCCTCCCCATCATGGCCTCGGCTAAACCCCCGGATGCTCGTCTCTCTCAACACGTCGTTTGTCCCAAGTGCGAGGCCGTCGGGCACGCATGGGCGTCGCCTCTCCGGTGGATGGGCCAGCGCTACATCCTCTACACCTGCACTGCGTGTGGGCACGCATGGAGCATCGCCGAACGTCGCGACCGGAAACGGTGATGGCACGGACGAGAACAAGCAAGCGATGAACATTCGCATCGATCCTGATCTGGTCGAGGCACTAGAAGTCATTCGGGACGCTGAGGGCATTCCGGTATCGGAACAGATCCGGCGCGGCATCCGGTTGTGGCTCGACCAGAAAGGCGCGGCGCAGAGGACGACGAGGCGAACATCGAGCACGAGGGCGAGGGGGAAACGAGCATGAAGGCAGCGGGCTCGACACTCCGTATAGCCAAGTCAACGGACGGGCTCCGGGCACCCTCGTTGCACGCGCGCTGCGGTCATGTTCTGGCGAGGCGGTTCAGTTCCCCTTCTGGCGCCGGCAGTCGCGGTTTTCGCGACCGCACTTCTCAGCGGATGCGGGAGCACGGCGCCGACTCAGCCTTCCGCGGTAACGCCGTCAGTCCAATCAACGGCGCCGCCATTCGCGTCGCTGGTCGGTTGGTGGGGAGGGACGGTCAGCATCGCGCTCTTGTATGGCAACCCGTTCGACCCTGCGAACCCCATTCTCGACTCGTCCCACTGCACGCTGTTCGGGAACGTCACCGAACACACGGCGACCACGTTAGTCGGTAGCGCCAGCTTCAATGGCGCTTCACTAAACAGCGATAAGGAGTGCGGCAGCGGGTTCTCATTCTCGGCGACGATGAGGCGCGACGGCACCTTTACGAGCGTGCAATTCACCCACGTCGGGCTATCGTCGTTCGAGTGCTATCCGTCAACGCCTCCCGTTTTCAACAATGGTTCGGCGAACGGCAACGGCTTTCGCATAATGCTGGTTGACCAGACCACCTGTCGATGGCCCCCGTTGACGTTTACCAACAACGTGCCGACGCGCGGCACCGAACGGACCTTCACAGTGATCGCGGGTTTCCGCCACAGCAGTGCCGTGCCGCCCGCTCCGTAACCGCGTTGGTGGGCAGTTCGTCGGCGGCGAGCACGAACGCCCAGCGCAATCAACGACTGTTGATACGTTGGCACGGTTTGGACGGGTCCAATTGCGAAGGGTAAACGCCGTGCCTGCCGCTCCTGACGACGTGGGCCTCGAGCCACGGCTGAGATTCGCGGCGGCGCAACCTGCCGCATAATTGGCGGCTTGTCATGCCCGATCGAACACCCTGCAAGTATTGCGGGAAGGTTGGCTTCGTCCGCCGCGAACATGTCTTGACGGCCGGACGTTCGATCACGTCCTTCTACTGTGGATCGTGTAATCGGTCGTGGGAACAAGCCGAGGAAGCAACCAGCGGCGAGGTCAACAACCGCCGCGACGACAAACGGGGAAAGACGTAGCTACGCCGCGCTCGTCGCCTTGACGGGCCAACGATGATCGCAGCGGGTGCAGTGCCACAGCAGCGTCGTGCTCGCGCCTTTGATTGTGGTTTCCTGTTTCACCGTGCCAACGCTCCCGCACGATGGACACGGCGGCGGCGCCGTCGGCGTAATCGAGTTATCGGGCATTCGAGCGCGGCGATTTTAAACTGCCACCTCAGCTTTGTCCCAGACCTTTTCAGCGATTCTCGTCGACACGACGTTTCGTTCCATCCTGCCATCCCGAATACCATGCGACGCGAAATTCCCCTCCAACACCAACGCGCCGCTCGCTACACTGATCTCATGTCTGAGCACCCCGGTCACTTCCACGCCGTCCGTTTCTACAATGACTCCGACTCGTTGTGCCGCATCGTCGGCGAGTTCGTCGGCGCGGGACTGGAGCACGGCGAGCCGGCGCTCCTGATCGCGACGCCGGAGCATGCGGCCAGGATCGACGACTGTCTCCGGGCGCGCGGGCTCGACGTGGACGCGTTGAAGCAGGGTGGCGAGTACGTGACGGTTGACGCGCGCGACATGCTGTCCACGTTCATGCGCGACGCGATGCCGAACCCCGGTTCGTTCCGGCGCAACCTGAGCGAGGTGATCAAGCAGATGTTGCGCGGCCGCGAGCAGACTCCCGTTCGCGCCTACGGCGAGATGGTCGATCTGTTGTGGAAGGACGGGCTCGAGGCCGCCGCAATTCGCCTCGAAACGCTGTGGAATCAGCTGGCGAACACGCACGACTTCAAGCTGCTGTGCGCCTACTCGATGGGCAACTTCTACAAAGGTGCGGCCATCGAGGCCATCAAGGGGCAGCACTCACACCTGGTCACCGATACGGGCGAGCACACCGCCATTCAGTAAGCGGACGCCGCTAACGGTCGGCCTGCTTCGCCGCGGCCTCCACCCACCGTGCGAGGTTGCGGCGTCCGTCCTGCTGAACCCAGTCATAGGTCGGGTACGTCCTCGACAATTTCGCGCCGGTGTTCCTGAAAGTGAGGAAGTCGAACGGGTTCTGACCCTTCGCGGTGGTCAGTCCGTCCCGGTCCCTCACGTTGTGAATGTACACGCCGAGTAACCCGTTGCCGCGCTTCACGCTCTCGACGATTTCGTAGTTGATCCATTGACGGTTCGCCGTCTCCGTCCCGATCAGCACCACCGTCACCGAGGTCCCGCGCAATTGCTCGTCAATCCACCGGACAATCGCATAATCGCCGCCGCTCCTGATGCGCTCCCATTCGTCGCTGTCGAGCACGCCGCAGGCGGTATCGCCACGGCCGAGCGCGACACCACTGTTGAGGACCTGCGCGACCCGCGCGACGTCGCGATCGTAGTGGACGCTGAAAAAGACCCGGCGGGCCATCGATCATCCCCTCTGCACCATGTGGACGATCATAGCCAATCGTGAGCAAGCCCCCTCTCGCCGGATGGCGGCACCGTCGTTGCACCCTGCAGGGTGGGGGTGCAACATGGCCAGCAAGAAATCCTCATCCAAGCGCGAACTGATCGATACCGGCAGCGACAAGCGCTACGTGCGGCGCGACGAGCGCGGCCGTTTCAACGAGTCCGATGATCAGGGCCGCGCGCTGTCGAAGGATCCGCGGCAGCACGCCAAGACCAAATCCGAACGAGGACAGGGCGACCGCGGAGATCGGTAGCGCGAGCATTCGCGACGTCACGGCCTTCGGAATCTCGACGCCTTCAGTTCGCGGCAGGCTCCCATCCGGGGGACGATAGAGAATATCGTCCTCCGTGATGAAGATGCCCGATGACCTGGCCGCGACATACCAACGCCAGCTTCTCGACCAGGCGCTGCAGACCAACGACGACACGCCCATCAGCCAGGCGACGGTCGAGGCATTCCTCGCGACCCCGCGTCACCTGTTCGTCCGGCGTTACCGCGAGCGCGCCAGCACCGAGTGGCGCGACGTGGACGCGAGCAACCTGACGCAGCACCTGGCAACGCTCTACGCCGACAATCCGCTGATTCTGTTCGGCGACGACGACGACAACGTCCCTTCCACGATTTCGCAGCCGTCGTTCGTGCTCCGGATGCTCGACCTGCTGCAGGTTCGCCCGGGACACGCCGTGCTGGAGCTCGGCGCCGGCTCCGGATGGAACGCCGCGCTCATCGGCCGCCTCGTGGGACCGTCGGGCCGCGTCGTCACGCTCGAGATCATCCCGGAAGTCGCGCAGCGCGCCGCCGCGACACTCGCGGAGTTGAACATCGCCAACGTCCACGTCATCAGCGCGGACGGCGGCGACGGGGACACCGAAGGCGCGCCGTACGACCGTATCGTCTTCACGGCGGGCACCTACGATCTTCCGCGTCCGCTCTATGAACAGATCCGCCCCGGCGGCCTCATGCTCGCCGTCATCAAGGACGCGGGCGGCGGCGACAACCTCTTCCTGCTGGAGAAAGTCGACGACCACTTCGAGTCGCGATACGCGACGCCCTGCGGGTTCGTGCAGCTGACCGGCAAGTACAAGGTCGACACGCTGGATCCGGCTCCCGTCGAAGCGCTCCCGCAGTGGAGTGTGCTGAAAGAACAGGAAGTCGGACGGCGCCCCTTCTGGTGGGGCGGAAAAGGCCGCGAGTTGTTCATGTGGCAGACGGCCGGCATCCGCTCGTTTCTCGGCGTGACCGAACCGTCGTTCCGCTCTTTCAAGACGGTTAAAACGGACGGTGCGGCAAAGGAGCAGCACTACTGGGGACTGTGGGATCCGGACGGCGCCTCCCTCGTCCTCGCACGCGACGACGAGCTCGTCTCCTACGGCAATCCGAAGGCGACAGAACACCTGCTGCGGCTGATCCATCGATGGGTGGACCTCGGCATGCCGACGGCGTCGAGCTTCACGCTGCGTGTGTTCCGCGCGGATGGTCCGGTGAGGGCCCGGAACGATGAATGGATCGTGAAGCGCCGGGACTCGCAGTTCGTGTGGAGCCTGTTACCTGGCAGCCCGTAGCGTGCTCGACTGGCGATCGCCGGTCCCCGGAATTGCCGGCTTGAGGGCGGAATCGACGGACAGCCGAACGACGTTGCTATCGAAGTTCGCGGCGAAGAGCCCGGCCGGCGAGAGGTCGGCGACCATCGAGTCGGCGGTGCTCTCGACTCCGAGCGGCCGCGAGAGGTTCGCCAACTGCCGCGCGACCTGCGCGACGGTCCCGGGCCGCACGTGAATCTGCGTCCGGACAAAGGGTGTCGTCGGATGTTTCGCCCACGTGCTCAGCGCGACATCGAGCTTGGCGGGGACGTGAGGGCGCGCAGCCAGGGCGCTCACCATCGCGGCAGCGCCGATCAATGCACCGAGACGCAGACGAGCCATACGTCCAACGGGTGGCAAACGGCGTACCCGAGCGCCGTCGCAGAGGATTTGCGGCGGCTAGCGTCGGTGTTTCAACGACTTGGCGCGATGCGGCCGCCGCCGCGGGCGGCGGCACGGAGGTCGCGCCTGCTCCGCCCTGCGACACCGCGAGGCCGGCGGGACGCGTCAGTGAACACGGCGACGCGGAAGTGTGCAGCCACGTGCCGAATGCCCCGTGTCTCATGTTTCGAGTCGGCACATCTGGTTTTGGCGTAGAGTAGGCCGCCGATGCCCCTTCCGGATCCCACAAGGGACAAGGAGTTGCCATGTCCTTCTATGAAAAGGGCCCCGTTCGCATCTACTACGAAGAGCACGGTTCGGGCTTCCCGCTGCTGCTGATCGCCGGCGGCGGCTTGAACTCGACGATCGCCGGCCTGAAGAACCCGTTCGACGCGATCGGGGAGTTCAAGGGCGAGTACCGCTGCATCGCGTCAGACCTGCGCAACGCCAACACCGGGCAGTCGTCCGGGCCGCTCGAGATCGACCGGCCATGGGACGCGTACACCGACGACCAGCTCGGGCTGCTGGATCACCTGCGCATCGACAAGTTCATGGTGATGGGGTTCTGCATCGGCGGCCCGTTCATCTGGAACCTGCTGGAACGCGCGCCGAACCGCGTCGTCGCGGCAGTGCTGGCGCAGCCAAGCGGCTGGCGGCCGGAGATGCCCACGCTCAGCTACGACAACAATATGAGCGGCTGGGGCCCGGAGCTGGTCAAGCGCCGGCCGGAGATCACGATGCAGATGGTCGACCGGTTCCTGACGAAGATGTACAAGAACGTCGACTTCGTCTTCACGGTGTCGCGCGACTTCGTGCGCAGCTGCCAGACGCCCGTGCTGATCCTGCCGGACGACATCCCCGCGCATCCGTACAAGGTCGCGATGGAGGCGGCGATGCTGGCGCCGAAGGCGGAGGTCAGCATCTTCCCGTGGAAGGAGCCGAAGGAGCGGATTCCGCTGGCCGTGCGGCAGATACACTCGTTCCTCAAGGCGCATCGGCCCGCGTCTTCCTAGGGGGTGTCCGTCCGCATCCTGCCCGCCGCGGCGCTCCTGCTCGGTTGCTGGCTGTGGGCGCCCGGCACCGAAGCGGGACAGATCGACTACACGACCGCCCACAGCGAACGCACGCTCCCCGCGGTGCGCGCCGAGGGCCCGATCCGCATCGACGGCGCCCTCGACGAGGCGGACTGGGCGCGCGCGCCAAACGCGCACGGGTTCATCCAGAGCGATCCGCGCGAAGGCGAGCCCGCCACGGAAGACACCGACGTGCGGGTGCTCTACGACGCCACCAACTTGTACTTCGGCGTCTTCGCGCACGACCGCGAGCCGCTCAACATCCTCACGAGCGAGCTGGCAAAGGACTTCAACCGCGAGTCGGGCGACGACTTCGAGATCATCCTCGACACGTTCCACGACGAGCGCAACGGGTACATGTTCGCGACCAACGCGCACGGGGCCAAGTGGGACGCGCAGACGATCAACGAGGGGCTCGAGACCAACGAGAACTGGGACGCGCTGTGGGACGTGGAGACGCGCATCACGGACGCGGGGTGGTACGCGGAGATCGCGATTCCCTTCCGGACGCTGCGGTTCAGCAGCGCCGACGAACAGACCTGGGGCGTCAATTTCCTGCGTCGGATCCGCCGCCGCAACGAGGACAGCTTCTGGGCGCCGGTGCCGCGCATCTACGAGCTGCAGCGCGTCTCGCTGGCGGGGACGCTCACGGGGCTGCGCGGGGTGCGGCCGGGCAACGACATCCGCATCAAGCCGTACGTGCTCGGCAGCGCCGGCGAATCGGCGAGCGTGAACGTCGGCGCCGACGCGGACGCCGGCCTCGACGTGAAGTACGGCGTCACCAGCGGCCTGACGTGGGACTTCACCGTCAACACCGACTTCTCGCAGGTGGAAGCCGACGAGCAGCAGGTGAACCTCACGCGCTTCAGCCTCTTCTTTCCCGAGAAGCGCGATTTCTTCCTCGAGAACTCCGGCATCTTCCAGTTCGGGCAGGGGCGCGGCGTCGTCTTCGGCGGCGGCGGCGGGTTGACCAGTGGACGGCAGACCGACGCGATCCTGTTCTTCAGCCGCCGTATCGGCCTCTCCGACAACGGCGCATCGATTCCGATCGCGGGCGGCACCCGCCTGACCGGCCGCGTCGGCCCCTACGCGGTGGGCCTCCTCAACATCGAGCAGCGGAGCGAGGACGCCTCGCCCGCCACCAACTTCACCGCGGTGCGGCTGCGGCGGAACGTGCTGGCCAACTCCGACATCGGCATCATGGCGCTGAACAAGGAGGCGAACGGACCTGCCTTCAACCGGGTGCTTGGCGCCGACGGGAATTTCCGGTTCTTCGACAGCCTCGACGTCAACCTGTCGCTCGCGCGGACGTTCTCACCGGCGGCGGCGGTCGCGACCGCGGGCAGCGAATCGATGGGCAACGCCAGCGCCCACTACCGCGACCGGCGCTGGGAGCTGCAAGGCACCTACGTCCGGATCGGCGAGCGGTTCAACGACGAGGTCGGGTTCGTGCCGCGCACCGGCGTCGCCAAGTTCGACAGCACGTACGGGGCGCGGTTCCGGCCGACGCGCTTCTCGAAGTGGCTGCGCGAGCTGTTTCCGCATCTCGGCGTCACCAACGTGTCGTGGCTGAGCGGCGAGCTGCAGTCGCGGCTGATCGGCGCGCACATGAGCATCAATCTCCAGGACGGGAGCGGCGGCGAGATTGGCGTCGATCCGACGACCGAGAACCTGATCGCGCCGTTCACGATCAACCGGCGGCGCGGCATCGTCATTCCGGTGGGCCGCTACGAGTTCAACGACTGGCACGCCACCTGGCGCACCAACGGGTCGTCGGCGTTCTCGATGAACGGCCGCGTGGATGTCGGCGACTTCTACGACGGCCACAAGCAGTCGTACGGCGGCGGCGCGGCGGTGCGCCTGGGCGGCCGGCTCAACGCCTCGATCAACGAGTCGCGCAACCAGATCCAGCTGCTCGCGGGCCGCTACACGACCGACCTGATCACGGCCCGCGTCGAATATGGCTTCTCGACCATCGCGTTCGCCAACGCGCTGCTGCAGTACAACACCGACGCGCGGGAGTGGAACTCGAACCTGCGCTTCAACCTCATTCACCACCACCTGAGCGACTTCTTCCTGGTCTTCAACGAGCGGCGCGATTCAACGACCGGCGGGCTGCTGGACCGCGCCCTCGTCGCCAAGATGACCTACATGGTGGCGTTCTAGCGCGTTTTCACAACGCTCGAGCGCGGATCTCACCGGTGGGGCGAGGCTTGTCAGGCTCGCCTCGCGAACCCGACAGGGTTCGCGCCACCGAGAAGTGACATCCGCGCAAGCGGTCAGGGCGCGAGCCTGACGAGCGCCGCATCGACGTTGCCGGCGAAGGTCGTGCTTCCCGCCGGCGTCGTGACGAGGTCTCCCGCATCGACGGCGGTCCCGAACGCGTCGCCGAAGACGGCGGTCGCAGCGGCAAGAGTCCCCTTCACGTTGGAGACACGCTTGGCCGCCGGCATCAGCGCATACGGCGGCGCCTGCGCCAGCGCCGCGAGCCTGACGCTCCCGTCGGCGGCGACGGCGACACCGGCTCCTTCGTCGAACTCGGCTCCTCCCCACGTTGCCGCGCCCGCCACCTTTCCGCTCGGCAGCAGGTGGACGACGAACGCGTCCTGACCACCGGCGCCGGAGCTCGACGTCGTGCCCGCGAAATAGACCGAGCCGTCCGCGGCTGCCGCGATCCCGGCGGCCACCTCCGTGCCAGTCCTGCCAGCCCATTGCCCGTCGAACAGCAGCGCGCCGGCGGCGCTGAGCCGCACGACGAGCGCGCTGATCCCGATCTTGGGCGCCTGCAGGGCGCCCGCGATGTAAATGGATCCGTCGGAGGCGACGGTCATTCCGCCGCGCGGGTCAGCGTCATCACCTGCCGCGTATTCCCGTTGCCACAACAGGACGCCGTCGGACGTGATTTTCAGCGCCACGAGATCGAAGAACGCGAACGTTCCGTCTCTCGCCGTCGTTGCAGCCGCGTACACGCTGCCGTCGGGACCGACGGTGATCGCTTCGAAGCCCCCGGAGCCATCCCAGACCTTCTGCCAGATCATCGCGCCGGCGGGGTCGAACTTCACGACGAACAGTCCCGACCCGCTCGCGCCGAAGCTGTTGGTGTGGCCGACGATATAGACCGGGCCGTCGGCGGCGGTCGCCACGCCGTTGGCCACGTCGAGGTCGACGCCGCCCCACGTCCTCTGCCAGACCAGGTTGCCGAGCGCGTCGAACTTCAGCAGCACCGCGTCGTTGCCGCCGCTCGATGTCAGGCCGGTCACGTAGATCGAGTCGTCGCTCGCGTTACCGGGCAACGTCCCCGCATGCAGCGCGACCGCGGGTCCACCGAGACCTCGAACGGTGTTGCCATTCCAGATGCGCTGCCACGCAACCGATCCGGTCGCGTCGAACTTCACCAGGAAGATCTTGGGAGAAGAGTTGCCGAATTGATCGCGCGTGAAGCTGTCGGTGATGCCGGTCACGTACGAGCTGCCGTCAACCGCGACCGCGACACCGCTTGGAGCGTCGACGCCGAAGCCGCCCCATGTCGTCTCGGAGACCACGGCGCTCTGGCCGTACGCCGATCCGCTGAGCATCCCCAACAGGCACACTACCGCGCCCGACATGACACATTCCCGTTTCATCGTGGCCTCCTTGTCAGCTGTGGTTGTGTGACAGCCAGGATCCGGGGAAAGAGATCCTGTGACAGCGCGGCGCGAGGCGCGATCGGAGGGAATGAGATCGCCCGCTGCTGGGTCAGCCGAGGTGCCGAGCCGTGTTCGTGCCCGCGCGGTGCAAGGCGGCGGCCACGAGCCGAACCTCGACCTCAGGTCTCCCGGCGCGCGTGCGTCATGAAAAAAATCGATCGTGCGCTGACCCATCCGGCGGGAATCAGGTGCAGCCTCGTCAGGGTGTAGCCGGCGAGCCGTCCGGCGGCGTGCCCGTCCATCTCCTCGATGATCTTCTCGACGCGCAACCCCGCCTTCTGCGCGTTGGCCCGGATGAACGCGTGCACTTGCCGGTGCGTCGTCAGCCACCGGTGCCGATCGCCCTGATGGTGGCTCAGCAGATCGTACTTGTCGGTTCCGAGCCGGCCGGTGACCGCAAACCGCACGCGCCGGGGGAGCGTCGCCATGTTCGGCAGCGCGATGACGACGCCGACCCTGGCGATGCGCGCCAGCTCGTGAAACGCGGCGTGGATGTGCTCGACGTGCTCCAGCACGTCGAGCGCGACGACGTGATCGAACCTGGCGTCGGGAAAGTCGAGCGGCCGCTCGAGATCGATCTGGAAGTCGTGCCCCTCGCCGACGTCGGCGGAGAAATACGACAGGTGGCGAGTGTCGAGGTGCTGCGCGAGGCCGCGGTCGCGCGCGCCGACGTCGAGCAGCGTGCCGCGCGCCGACCGCAGCGCGCCGGCGACCGCCTTGAACTTGTTACGGAAGACGAATTCGCGCGCGATGGCCATTCGCGTCCGGGTGAGGTCCACTCGCGATGACGGAGGGTTTATCCGCGGCGCACACGTGTAGCGCGGCCGGCTGCACGCGCACGACGCCGCATGTCAGACGTGCTTGCGCACGTAGCGTCGAGACCTCGACGAGGAACGCCGCCGGCGCGAATGGCCGCACACGCGGCAGCGCCAGAACACGCGATCCAGCACCGGATCAGCCTCGAGCGACGCGCCCCATTGGCCGCAGTACGCACAACGCACGAACGAACCAACGAGCCACGAAACCATGAACGCCAACCACGAACCGAGCACTGGGGGGTGCCGAAGTATGGCGGACGCCGCGCGGCTTCGCAATACTGCCCGACGGGTATCGTGCGGCGCGTGACGCGCACACGTGCACGTCGAGCGCGAGGCGACCGCCCGGTCATGCGTCCCGCGAACGCGCCAGGCGCGCGAAGATCCGCGCACCCACGTAACGAGTCGCGCGCGGCGCGCCGACTTATGACGCACGGCGAGATGACTTTCGCGCTGTGCAGCATGGACGGGTACCCGCGTCATGCGCCGCGTGGATGACTGAAAAAATATTTGCGCCGACAGGGGGCGTCAACGCCCACAACCTCGACCATGTGACGGAATCGCGCTACGCCCGAGCTTTGTGGTGGAAAGATTTCAGTAAACTGACGCCGTGGTGTCACGCCCGCGCGTGCTGGTGGTCGAAGACGATGCGCCGCTCGCGCATTTGTACTGCACCGCGCTGACGATGAACGGCCTCGCTGTCATGCGCGCCGCCGACGGCCTCACCGCGCTGCGTATCGTGGAGGACTACCGGCCCGACGTCGTCGTGCTCGACCTGATGCTGCCGCAGGTGGACGGCTGGACCGTGCTGCGCGAATTCGAGGCGCGCCCGTCGACTCGGGGCATTCCGGTAATCGTCGTCACCGGCGCCGACACCGCCCCCATCGCCCACGCGAAAGCGGTAATCCGGAAACCCGTAGATCCCGACTACATTGCGACCGTGGTCACGCGACACCTGCCCTCGAGCGGACACGCGTAAGCCTTTCAGGCAAAGACCCCAGCCGCGGCATTCCAATTGCACACCTCTGCGGTGCGCTTGCCGCGCCGGCCCGACCGTGCGCGGCGGGGTTTCCCCCCGAAGCGCATCCGCGCGCGGTCGGGGCCTATCCCTGGAGGGGTGTCCATGGTTCGTACGTTCTGCAAGAGCGGCGAAAACGAGGCGGTCAAGGGCGCATTTCACGCGCTGGGAGGCATTCTCGCGGCTTCGATGGCGGCGTACAACATGGCGGCGTGGTGTTACCGCCGTGAAACGCACCTCGGCGTCAACGCGGTCGTGTACACGCTCGCCACCATCTTCGAGATGAAACAGACTGTCCACCATCTCGAACGGTGCGACGTCGTGACGCCAGAGGTCGAAGCGGCGTAAATCCGCTACAGCCGGGTTTGAGGAGGCACGTGATTTAATCAAGCCGTGACTCCTCTCGACGGCATTTTCGTACTCGATCTGTCCCGCATTCTCTCCGGTCCGTTCTGCACGATGATGCTTGGCGACATGGGCGCGGCCGTCGTCAAGGTCGAACCGCCGCCGCGCGGTGACGACACGCGCCTCTGGGGGCCGCCGTTCGTCAACGGCATCAGCAGCTATTTCCTGTCGATCAATCGCAACAAGCGGAGCATCGGGCTCAACCTGAAATCGCCGGGCGGCCAGGAGGTGCTCTGGAAGCTCGTCGATCGCGCGGACGTGCTCGTCGAAAACTTCCGCCCCGGCGTGCTCGACAGGCTTGGCTTCGGCTACGCGGCGGTCTCGCGCCGCAACCCGCGGATCATCTACGCGTCGATCTCCGGCTACGGGCAGACGGGCCCGTATCGCGATCGCCCGGGATACGACGTCGTCGCGCAGGGGGAATCAGGAGTGGTCGACCTGACCGGAGAACCGGATCGGCAGCCGGTGAAAGTGGGCGCGTCGATCGCGGACATCGTCGCCGGCATGTACGCGTATCAGGGCATCCTGCTGGCGCTGCTCGCGCGCCACCGGACGGGCAAGGGGCAGCGCATCGACATCGCGCTGCTCGACGGCATGATCTCGACGCTCACCTACCAGGCGATGAGCTACTTCGCCACCGGCACGTCGCCGAAGCGGATGGGCACGAGGCATCCGTCAATCGTCCCCTACGAAACGTTCGAGACGAAGGACGGCTTCGTGAACGTCGGCGCCGCGAACGAGAAACAGTGGCAGAACTTCTGTCGCGCGCTCGGCTTCCCCGACCTCGCGTTCGACGAACGGTTCAACACGATGGCCGGGCGCATCAGGAACTACGAGCAGCTGCGCGCGATTCTCGGCGCGGCGATGAAGAAGATCACGCGCGCGGAAGCGTTCGAGCTGCTCGCGAAGTACGAGCTGCCCGTCGGGCCGATCAACACCGTCGCCGAGGTGCTCGAAGACCCGCACATCCACGCGCGCGAGATGGTGCGGGAGCTCACGCACCCGGAGTACGGCCCGCTGCGCTACGTCGGCATCCCGGTGAAGCTGTCAGACACGCCAGGCGCGCTGCAGGGACCGCCGCCCCGCTTCGGGGAGCACAATCGCCACATCCTCAGCGAGCTCGGCTACGACGACACCGCGATCGATCAGCTCGCGACGTCGAACGTCACCGCTGAAGCGGAGCCAGCGTTGAGTCGTTAGTCGTTGGTCGTTGGTCGTTCGTCGTTAACCGTGGTTGTCCAACGGTCAACGACCAACGAGCCTGCGTCAGTTCGTGGCGCCGGCCGGATGTAACGGAATCGCCGGGCCCGGCTTCGGGCCGGTGTACCTGAGGATGTAAATCCCGGCGTGCCGGTCTGACAGATATATATAGCCTCGCGTGTCGACCAGGATGTCGGCGGAGTCGGTCACCCACTTCGCCGGCGGCGGCGGCGCGCCTGCGACGCGCGGCGGGTCGGGCGGGATGAAGTAGCCGATCTCCTTCGGCGTCCGCGCGTCCGCGATGTCGTAGACGTGCAGTCCCGCGTTCACCCACGTCATGTAGACGATGTTGTCGGCGTGATCGACGAACGGGTTGTGGAACAGCATGTTGACGTTGTGCGCGCCGAAGCCGTTGCTCTTCTCGCAGAAGTTCCGGTAGGGCGCCTCGGCCGGCGGCACCGGCGGCGGGAAGTACGAGATCACCTTCGGGTTCTTCGGGTCCGCCACGTCGACGAGCGACGCCTGGCTCGGGCCGTCTTCGCAGTTGGCCTCGGAGTTGGTCTCCACGATCTTGCGTGCCGGGAACGGGAGCGCCGTGTGCACTGCGAACAGCCCGCGGAACGGCGGATCGAACGTCAGCTCGCTGATCTCCTTCGGATGCTTGATGTCGCTGATGTCGAGCATGACGAACTTGGTGCCGAACGGCAGGTAGGCCGTGTTGCCGACGACGATGGGCGGTCCGTGCAGGCCGTGGCCGTGCGGGTACGCCGCGTTCTGCGCGTTGGGGTCCTTCAGCTTCAGCTCCGGCAGCCCCCATCGCGCGACTTCGACCGGGTGCGCCGGGTCCGCGATGTCGACAATCACGTAGATCTGCCCGAAGTAGCCGCGCACCGCCGCGGCGGTGTGCACGTAGCGGCCGCCGAAATACGCGTTGCGGTGCGTGCCGAGCCCGCCGGTCTTCCACTGGCCGAGACGCATCGGGTGGACCGGGTCCGCGAGGCTCCAGATCACGATGCCGTCGTCCCACGGCGCGTTCGGGTCCGTGTCGCCGCCCATCTGGG